>Ga0307310_10000213_pt1 | contig 17404 bp, 18 predicted proteins | sample ER_DNA_197_FD_194502 | JGI IMG/M metagenome (GOLD analysis project Ga0307310, IMG submission 194502) | Bulk soil microbial communities from the East River watershed near Crested Butte, Colorado, United States - ER_DNA_197 | ecosystem: Environmental > Terrestrial > Soil > Floodplain | place...
GAGCACGACCAGCTGGCCCTGCTGCAGCCGCGGGGCGATCTCCCGCGTCGCATCGAGCAGGATCGTTAGGTCCGGCTCGCGCTGGTCGGAGAGCGGAGTCGGCAGCGCGACGAGAATCGCGTCGGCGCTCTTCAGCTCGTCGTAGTCGGTCGTCGCGCTCAGGAGCCCGGCGTCGATGTGCTTCTTCAGCTCTGCGGAGGGCACGTCCTCGATGTAGCTCTCGCCGCGGTTCAGCTGCGCGATGCGGTCGGCCTGGACGTCGACCAGCAGGACCTTTTGGCCCGCACCCGCGAAGACGTGCGCGAGCGGCACGCCGACGTACCCGGCTCCGACAATGGCGATGGTGCTCATGCGGGCCGAAGCCTAGGCGCCGGCTCGGCGGCGCCGACCATGTTCAACGCACTGTTGTGGATGAGTTTCATCAGTCGCCTCGGCCGCGCGTAAGGGTATAGAGCGCATCAGCGATGGCCGCCGCCGCATGGCCGTCGCCGTAGAGCTGCGGCGCATCGTCGGGGAACGCGGCCTGCTCGAGCACCTCGCCGAGCCGTCCCGCGTCGTCCGGGTCGACGAGCGTGTTCGCTCCCACCCGCACCGTGTCGACCCACTCTGTCGAGGGCCGCAGCGTCACGCACGGCACGCCGAGCCAGTAGGCCTCCTTCTGCAGGCCGCCCGAATCGGTGACGACGGCCCTCGCTCCGGCGACGAGCGCGAGCATTTCGAGGTAGCCGACCGGAGGAATCCGGCGGACCTGCGGCGCCGGTTCGATCCCGTGCTCGTCCAGCACCTTGCGCGTTCGCGGGTGGACCGGGAAGACGAACGTTCGCCGGGTCTCGCTCAGGCTCTCGATCAGACGCCTCAGCCGTTCTGGCTCGGTGTTCGCCTCGCGGTGGATCGTCAGCACGTCGTACGGCTCGTCCAGGGGCGGGCCGACCCGCTTGCGGGCGATCGGCTCGAACAGCCGTGTCGCGTCGGCCATCACGTCGCCGACGACCTCGGCGCGACCGGAGACGCCCTCCGCGGCGAGCTGGTCGCGCGAGCGCTCGTCCGGAGTGAAGAGCACCTGTGCCAGCCGGTCGACCTCGATCCGGTTGCGCTCCTCCGGCATCGAGAGATCGCCGCTGCGCAGCCCGGCCTCGACGTGCGCGATCGGGACGCCGGCCGTGGAGGCCGCGAGCGCGCCCGCCAGCGTCGAGTTCGTGTCGCCGTAGACGAGCATCCAGTCCGGCGCCTGCTCACGCAGCGGGCCGACGATCGCCGCCCGCATCTCGGCTGGGTCGGGGGTGCGTAGCTCGAGCGCGTAACGTGGCTCCTCGAGGCCGAGCTCCTCGAAGAAGACCTGCGACAGCTCGCGGTCGTAGTGCTGCCCGGTGTGGAGCACGATCTCGTCGATCCCCCGCTCCCGCAGGGCGACCGAGGTGGGCGCAGCTTTGACGAATTGCGGCCGGTTTCCGACCACCGAGAAGACCTTCATGGCGCGGCTACACTATGCGCCGCCTCGGGCCGTTAGCTCAGCTGGTAGAGCAGGGGACTCTTAATCCCAAGGTCGTAGGTTCGATCCCTACACGGCCCACTTCGCCTTGCAACGGCGCGTAGCGCCGTTGCTCGCTTCACGGGGGAAACCCGGTTTCCCCCGTGAGCCCCCTCGTCAGGTTGACGCGCTTCCCGCGAACTCCCCGGACTTGTCGATTCCTGCCGTCGCGAGCCGCGCCCGCCATGTCGGTCGCGGCTCATTCCGCCGAGCTCAACGCGAGCAGTGCCGGCCGAGCCCGAAGCGCACAGTGGAGGTTCGTTTCCCGACTCGAAAAGTAAGCGGCACGCAGGCCGCGTGTGCTCGCAGATAGAAGCCGCCGGAGTAGGCGCGGCCGCGCGTTTTCTGCAAGCCGCAGCCTACGAGGACGACCGACTGGAACGGTTCGCCATGTCCACCGTAGCCCCAGGCGATCGCGGCACGGTTGCGCCACGCGTGCGGGACGCTGACCGTGACCGTCTCGCCGCTATTGCGTACGACGATGCCTTCCTTGTGCCAGTGAGGCCAAGCGGGACTGTCCCCGCGCACGATCTGACTCATGAACGCCGGCGGAGCCGAGACGACGCCGAGCACGAGCCGGTAGCGGTGGGTTCGATCTCCAACGTAAGGGAACGCTGTGGCGGAGATCGCTTCTGAACAAGGCACTCGCCTGTCCGCTCGGGCCTTGAGAGACAGCTCACCGACCGCCACCGAAGCCGAAGTCATGGCTGCTCCCACGATGAGCGCGAGAAGCGCGAATCGCATGCCGGTATTTTTCACTTTCGCGGGTAGAGTTTGCCGCCGGTCGAGGTAGCTGATGGGGAAAAAGCACATCTCGGAGCCAGGCGGGGTGCGGCTCGCGGCAGACGCCGCGGTCGCAATAACCGGGTGATCACGCGCGATCAGAGCTCGGCTGACGAAGGCGTGCGCTTCCTCGCCGAGGCGGGCCAGGCGCTGGCCGCCTCGCTCGACTGGGAGCAGACGCTGATGCAGGTCGCCAAGCTCGCCGTGCCCGCGCTCGCGGACTGGTGCATCGTCGACGTGCTCGAGGAGGACGGCGTCACGATCAAGCAGGTGGCGGTCGCTGCGGCCGATCCCGGCAAGGAGGACCTGCTGCGCGAGATGCGGATGCTCTATCCGCCGACGATCGACTCGCCGCAGCCCGCCGCGCGCTCGCTGCGCTCGGGCGAGCCTGCGCTGTTCGAGGAGTTCGGGCCGGCGGAGCTCGATGCGACCACGCGCGACGAGCGCCACCACGACCTGATCGCGCGGCTCGACCCGAAGTCGGCGGTCGCGATCCCGCTCGTGGCCCGCGCTCGCACGATCGGCGCGCTGACGCTTGCCTTCTCCGAGTCGGGTCGCCGCTACGGAGAGGCGGAGATCGTGCTCGCGACGGAGCTCGGCCGGCGCGCCGCGCTTGCGGTCGACAACGCGATCCTGTTCTCGCGCGAGCGCGAGGCGCGCGCCAGGGCGGAGGAGATCGCGGACCGCCTGCGCGACCTAGAGGTGATCTCGGCGGCGGCGCTGACGCACCTCGACCTCGACCGGTTGTTGCAGGACCTGCTCGACGGCGTGCGCACGGTGATGCGCGCCGATACCGCCGTGTGCCTGCTGCTCGACGAGTCCGGCGACGAGCTCGTCGCCTCGTGGGCGCAAGGGCTGGAGGAGGAGGTCGAGGCCGGTGTCCGGATCCCGGTCGGCGCCGGTTTCGCCGGACGGGTGGCCGCCACGCGCGCGCCGGTGTTCATCCCGGACGTCGAGCGCGCTGAGGTCGTCAACCCGCTGCTGCTGAAGCGCGGACTGAAGTCGCTGCTCGGCGTGCCGCTGCTCATCGAGGGCCGGCTGCTCGGCGTCATTCACGTCGGCTCGGTCACGGCGCGCGTCTTCACGAACGACGACGAACGGACGCTGCAGCTCCTCGCGAGCCGGATCGCGCTTGCGATCGAACAGGCGCGGCTCTACGAGAGCGAGCGCGCGGCAAGCCGGCGGCTCGAGTTCCTCGCGGAGGCGAGCGAGCTGCTCGGCGCGACGCTCGACTCCTCTGCTGCCTTGCAGGGCTTGACCACGCTCGCCGTGCCGTATCTCGGCGACTGGTGCGTCGTGGACTTGCTCCGCGCCGAGCGGCTCGAGCGGGTGGCGGTCGGGCACGCGGACCCGGAGGCCCGCGCCGCCGCCTACGACTTCCTGAAGCGCTTCCCGCTCGCAGCCGACGCCGCGCACGGCCCCGGGCGCGTGATCGCCAGCGGCGAGCCGGAGCTGATCTCCGAGGTGACCGACGAGCACCTGCAGCGCGCGAGCGGCGACGACCCGGAGTACCTCGAGGCGCTCCGTGCAATCGGGATGACCTCGCTGATGTCGGCCCCGCTGATGGTCCGCGGCCGGGTGCTGGGAGCAATCACGCTGGTCTCGGCGCAACCCGAGCGCCTGTACGCCGAGGCCGACCTCGTGACCGCGCAGGAGCTCGCCCGCAGGGCCGCGGTCACCGTCGACAACGCGCTCTTGTTCGCCGAGGCGGAGCGACGCGCCGATGCCGCTCGCGTGCTCGAGCACATCGGCGACGGCGTCTTCATGCTCGATCACGAGGGGGTCGTCCGGCTCTGGAACCGCGCAGCCGAGGCGGTCACCCGCCTGTCCGCCGAGGAGGTCGTCGGGCGGCCGGCCGTCGAGGCGATCCCGGGCTGGGCGGCGATCGCCCGCAACGTCCCGGTCGCGACCACGCCGGCGACGGGCTTGAGCGCCGAGACGCTGCCGCTCGAGCTGCCGGGCCGTGAGCTCTGGCTCTCGATCGCCGCGGTCGAGTTCAACGAGGGCACGGTCTACGCGTTCCGCGACCTGACCGCCGACCGCGTGCTCGAGGAGCTGCGCAGCGACTTCGTCTCGACCGTCTCGCACGAGCTGCGCACGCCGCTGGCTGCGATCTACGGCGCCGCGCTGACCCTCCAGCGTGAGGACCTGCAGCTCGACGAGACGCAGAGCGCGAACCTGCTCGGAGTGATCGCGACCGAGTCCGACCGCCTCGCGCGCACCGTCAACGACATCCTCTGGGCGAGCAGGCTGGATGCGGACCGCGTCCAGCTCGACCTCGGCACCCACGACCCGCGCGAGCTCGCGCGGACGGTGGTCGAGGCCGCGCAGGTGCACCTGCCCTCCGGCGTGGAGCTCTCGTTTTCGTGCGAGCGCGAGCTGCCGCCGATTCTCGGCGACCCGGACAAGGTGCGCCAGGTGCTGACCAACTTCGTCGACAACGCGATCAAGTACTCGCCCGACGGCGGCAAGGTCGAGCTCGAGATCGCGGGTCGCGATCACGCCGTCCGCTTCAGCGTCGCCGACCAGGGCCTCGGCATCCCGCCGGGCGAGCAGCGGCGGATCTTCGACAAGTTCTACCGCGTCGACCCGAACCTGACCCGAGGCGTCGGCGGCACCGGCCTCGGCCTCTACATCTCGCGCGAGCTGGTGCGCCGCATGAACGGGACGATCTGGGTCGAATCGAGCGAGGGCGAGGGGTCGCGCTTCAGCTTCGAGCTGCCGGTAGCGACAGCGTGAAGCGTGCGCCGCGCGGCTGCGCCGGCTCGTAGGCCAGCTTGCCACCGAACGCCTTTGCGTAGGCGCTCGCAATCGAGAGCCCGAGGCCGGAGCCGGGCACGCCGGTGCGGCGCGAATCGTCGCTGCGCGTGAACCGCTCGAACAGCCGTGGCACGAACTCCGGCGCGACGCCCGGGCCGTGGTCCTCGACGACCAGCCGGAACGGGTCTCCCGGCTCGGCACGCACCTCGACCGGCGGGGCACCGTAGCGGAGCGCGTTCAGGATCAAGTTGGCGGCGACCCGGTCGAACGCGATCGGATCGACGACGAGCGTGCTCCCCGGCTCGACCAGCACGCGCACGTCGCCGGCGCGCTCGCCCGCGATCCGCGGCACCAGGTCGTCGAGCCGCGCGCGCGGGTCGAAGCGCTCGGGCGGGCCGGCCGCTCCGCCCGACTCGATCCGGGAGAGGTCGAGCAGCTGGTCGGCGAGGTCGCGCAGGCGGTCGGTCTGGAGGACGAGCTGGTTGAGCAGCGCGTGAACCTGGTCGTCGCGCAGGTCGTCTAGGCGAGCGTTCAACGTCGCCGCGATCCCGTGGACGACCGAGATCGGCGCCCGCAGCTCATGCGACGCGATCGAGACGAAGTCGTACTTGAGCCGGTCGGCGTCAACGACGTCGCGCGCCCTCTCGGCCACCGCCGCGGCCGCTTCGCCCAGCGCCGACAGCACCGAGAGATCCGTCTGGTCGGGTTGAGGCTCGCCCTCACGCGCAACCGGAACGAGGCCGTCGGGCGGATGCCACTCGACGCGCTTGAAGCCGAAGGCCTCCCGGGTCCCTACGCACACGCGGTCGATCAGCTCCCGCGCTCGGAACGGGCTGTCCGACACCACGCGCGTGAGCACGTGGAGCGCCCGTTCTTCCTTCGACCCGGCCGTCGTCATGCGTTTCGTCTCACCTGTGGGGTGTGCTTCCAAACGCCGAAGCGGCCTTTCGGCCGCCCCGGAAACACCAGCGTTCGCGCGCTCTAGTAGCCGGGCGGAGGCGCCTCGTCGACGTACCCGCCGCGGCGCCGGCCTGCCCAGTAGCCGGGGCCTGCCCACGACGACCAGAAGATCATCGACAGGACAGCGCCGAGGATCCCGACGATCAGCAGGATCCAGCCGACCGTCTGGATGTCCACGCCCGAGACGGTCGTGTTGACCGCGAAGGCGAGGATGGCGCCTGCCGCGATCAAGAGAATGCTCACACCGAGTCCCATTGGTTCCTCCTTAACGGGGTTGTGGCCCCTCTCTACCCAGATCCGCTCTGACTGAACCCTGCTAGTTGCAGGAGTTTCTAAGCCCTTGGGAGTGCGCGTCGCTTCCCTCGCAGCCGGGCCGCCGCGTCGAGTAGTCTCGGCTCCGGTGCGCAGGGGATCGATCGTCCAGCTGGTCGTCCTGGGAATGCTGTTCGGCGCTGGCGCCGCGGCGGTGGCCCTGCTGATCCCGTGGCTGCCCGACCCGGCGAGCGAGCAGGCCGACCGGATCGACTTCGTCTTCTGGTTCGTGACGGCGATCTGCATCGCGATCTTCGCCCTCGTCGCGGCGGTGATCGTCTATTCGATCATCCACTTCCGAGCGCGCCCGGACGACGACGAGGACGGCCCGCCGACGCACGGTCACACCGGCCTCGAGATCGTGTGGACGGCGATCCCGGCAGCGCTCGTGACTGCGATCTCGATCGTCAGCGCGGTCGTGCTGGCGAAGAACGAGCAGCTGCCCAACACGTCCTCGGCCTCCGCTGCCAGGTCGGCCCAGAAATCCACCGTCGACGGCCTGTGCAAGTCAAGGGGCGGCGACCCGATGAAACCGCTCGTCGTCTGCGTCACCGCGCAGCAGTTCTCCTGGCTCTTCAAGTACCCCGACTACGGCAGCGCCTCCTCCTCGATCTTGCGGTTGCCGATCCACACGACCGTTCAGTTGCAGCTTCAGTCGCTCGACGTGATCCATTCCTTCTGGGTGCCGCAGTTCGGCCAGAAACAGGACGCCGTTCCCGGCCTGCTGACGAAGCTCGTGATCACCCCGAAGCGGCTCGGCACCTTTTCGGTGATCTGTACTGAGCTCTGCGGCCTCGGCCACGCGCTGATGCGCTCGGAGTCGATCGTGCTCACCGGCGACAAGTTCGCCGCCTGGACGAAGAGCCAGCAAAGCGGTGCGACCGGAACCGGGGGCGCGCCCTCCGGGAAGGCGCTCTTCGTCTCGAACGGCTGCGACGGCTGCCACACCTTCAAGCCGGCCGGCGCCAAGGGAACCGTCGGCCCGGACCTCGATAAGCTGCCCGACTTCGCGCGGCGGGCAGGTAAGCCGTTGGAGCAGTTCATCCATGACTCGATCGTGAACCCAGACGCCTACGTCGAGCCGGGCTACCAGAAGGGCGTCATGCCCGGCACCTTCGCGAGCCTTCCGGCCGCGCAGATCGACGCGCTCGTCAAGTACCTGCAGCAGGGGTCGAAGTGAGCGGCGCCGTCGTCGGCTTTCACGAAGACGAGACGCAGGCCGAGCACCCCGCGCCCGCTGCGCCGCCGCGCGGCTTCCGCCGGCTGCTGGCGCCGGGCTGGCTGCGGGTGCTGTGGACGATCCCGCTCTTCTTCGGGATCGGCGCGGGACTCGTCGTGCTCATCCGCTGGCTCGAGGGCTGGGACCCGATCTGGAACGGCTCGGTGATCACCACCGTCGAGCTGACGACGGTGCCGCTCGGCTTCCTCGTCGGGCTTGGCGGCTTCGACTACTGGATGCGGTACGCCACCGGCGCGGCGACCCAGGCCGAGGACCATTCGGGCCACGGCGCGCACAGCTGGCGGGATTACTTCCGGATCAACACCGATCACAAGGTGATCGGGATCCAATACCTGGTGACGACGATCGTCTTCTTCGTGATCGCGGGCCTGTTGGCGATGTTCATGCGCGCCGAGCTGGCGCGGCCCGGGATGCAGTTCGTCGACAACCAGACCTTCAACGGGCTCTTCTCGGTGCACGCCGCGCTGATGATCTTCCTGTTCGTGATTCCGGCCTTCGCGGGGATCGGCAACTACGTGATCCCGCTGATGCTGGGCGCGCCGGACATGGCCTTCCCGCGGCTGAACGCGCTCTCGTTCTGGCTGCTGCCGATCGCCGGGATCATGATGGTCTCGAGCTTCCTCGTCCCGGGCGGCGCCTTCGCCGCAGGCTGGACCGGGTACGCGCCGCTTTCCGTACACCAGCCTCTCGGGACGGTCTTCTTCAACATGGGCGTTCAGTGGGCCGGTGCGAGCTCGATCATGACCGGGCTCAACTTCCTGGTCACGATCATCACCATGCGGGCGCCGGGGATGACCTTCTGGCGGATGCCGCTGCTCGTCTGGGCGAACTTCACGACGTCGCTGCTGGTCGTGATCGCGACGCCCTTCATCGCGGGCTCGCAGTTCTTCGTCATGTTCGACCGGGTGTTGCACACCCACTTCTTCGACTACACCGCGGGCGGCTACCCGCTCGGGTACCAGCACATCTTCTGGTTCTACTCGCACCCGGCGGTCTACATCATGATGCTGCCCGGCTTCGGCATCGCCTCGGAGGTGATCTCCGTGATGGCGCGGAAGCCGATCTTCGGCTACCGGCTGATGGCGCTCTCGCTGATGGCGATCCTGGTGCTCGGCTTCTCGGTCTGGGCGCACCACATGTTCGTGGCCGGCATGGCGCCGTGGCTGCGCGTGCCGATGATGGTCACCTCGATGGTGATCGCGGTGCCGACGGGCATCAAGGTCTTCTCGTGGCTCGCGACCTTATGGGACGGGCGGATCCACTTCTACACGCCGATGCTGTTCGCGCTCGGCTTCGTCTCGATGTTCGTGATCGGCGGGCTCTCCGGGATCTACCTCGCGGCCGTGCCGATCGACATCCACACCTCGGACACCTACTTCGTGGTCGCGCACATCCACTACGTGCTCTTCGGCGGCTCGCTGTTCACGATCTTCGCCGGGATCTACTTCTGGTTCCCGAAGATGACCGGCCGGATGTACAACGAGCGCCTCGGCAAGCTGCACTTCTGGCTGACCTTCGTCGGCTTCAACCTGACCTTCTTCCCGATGCATTACCTGGGAATCCAGGGCATGCCGCGCCGTGTGGCGGACTACGCGCCCCGCTTCGCCGACCTGAACCTGTTCATCTCGATCGCGTCTTTCGGGCTCGGTGCCTCGACCGTCGTGTTCCTCTACAACATGATCACGAGCTGGCGCTTCGGCGAGCGCGCGCCCGCGAACCCCTGGCGCTCGCTGACGCTCGAGTGGCAGGTCAGCTCGCCGCCGCCGATCTTCAACTTCGACGAGATCCCGCAGGTCGTCGGCAACCCGTACGAGTACGGCGTTCCCGGGGCGCGGCACGGCGTCTTCAACGGCGACCGCGTGCCGGAAGAGCATGAGGTGCCTGTGTGAACGGCGAGCGGCACGTGCTCGTGATCGCGAACGAGACCGTCGCCGGGCGCAGCCTGATCGAGGCGATCGAACGCCGGCGCAAGGACGGGCCGGTGCGCGTGACCGTGCTCACGCCGGTCAACCAGCCCCGTGAGGGCTACGTCGTCTACGAGGACACGCGCCGCGCCGCGGCCGGCCGGCGTCTGGAGCGGACGCTCGAGGCGCTGCGCTCCGCCGGCATCCCGGCCTCGGGCCTCGTCGTCGACACCGACCCGGTCGCCGCCACCCGCGACGCGATCGCCATGCTCGAGCCGCCGCCGGACGAGATCGTCGTCTCGACGCACCCGCAGCAGCGCTCCGGCTGGTTGCGCAAGAACGTCGTCAAGCGGATCGAGGACGCCGCGGGCGGCCTGCCGGTCGAGCACGTGGTCGTCGACCTGGAGCGCGAGGACGGCGGCGAGGCGAACGTCCTCGTCGTCGCCAACGAGACGGTCGTCGGCGAGCCGCTGCTGCAGAAGATCCGCGAGCGGGCGGCGAAGGGCCCGGTCTCGTTCTTGATCGTCTCGCCGCAGAGCGACGACGCGCGCGAGCACCCGGAGGCCGAGCGCCGCCTGCGCCGCGCGCTGACGATCTTGCGCGGCGAGGGCATCGACGCCCACGGCCAGGTCGCGCACCCGGATCCGTTCACGGCCGCGAGCCAGGCCGTCCAGGACGAGCGCATCGACGAGATCATCATCTCGACGTTCCCGGGCGAGAAGACCTCGAGCTGGCTGCGCGGCGATCTCGTCAACCGCCTGCGCAAGCAGACCGGCCTGCCGATCGAGCACGTCGAGGTCGAGCGCGAGGAGGCGGTGGTCTGATGGCTGCCGTCGACCACGCCGCTCATCCGCCGGTTGCGAACCAGAGCTCGCGCGTCGACGCGCGCACGCTCGGCATGTTCCTGTTCATCGCGTCGGAGATCATGCTCTTCGGCTCGTTCTTCACGATCTACTTCTTCGTGCGCGTCTCCGCCGGGACTCCGTGGCCGACGCCGCCCTACCAGCTGCCGGTGTTCGTCGCGGGGATGAACACGATCATTCTCGTCACCTCGAGCTTCACCATGCACTGGGCGCTGCAGGCGATCAAGCGCGGCAACCGTTCGGGCTTGAAGGCGGGGCTCGTGCTGACCTTCCTGCTCGGCCTGACCTTTCTGCTGACGCAGATCCTGGAGTACTCCCGGATCGGCTTCACGCCGCACACGGACGCCTTCGGCTCGGTCTTCTTCGGCCTCACCGGCCTGCATGGCGCGCACGTCTTCGTCGGACTGACCTTGCTCGCCTTCGCGACGATCCGCGCCTTCCGGGGCCACTACACGGAGGAGGCCCATCACGGCGTCGAGATCCCAGGGATCTACTGGCACTTCGTCGACGTGATGTGGATCGTCGTCTACACAACCGTCTACATCCTCTAGCCGGCCGTGCCCAATCCGCTCAGGAGCGAAGGCGAGGCGTTCCGGTTCCTGCTGGGCACGGTCGTCTACTTCGCCCTGATCGCTATAGCCGGGGTGATCAACGCCTGGGCGGGGCTGGTCGTCTTCATCGTGCTGACGATCGCCGTCGTCTGGTGGTGGTGGAGCTCGCGACAGCCCGCGCCGCCCCGGCAGGCGACCAGCATCCGCGGCGGGGCTCCCGGCGAGAAGCGGATCCTGGTGATTGCCAACGAGACGGTCGGCGGCGCTCCGTTGCTCGACAAGATCAAGGAGCGGGCTTCCTCCTCCGAGGACACCGCCAAGGTGCACGTCGTCAGTCCGGCGCTGAACTCACCGCTGCGCCACCTCGCCTCCGACGAGGACCCGGCTCGTGCGGCGGCCCAGGAGCGGCTCGAGCGCAGCCTTCGAAAGCTGAAGGAGGAAGGCATCGAGGCGTCCGGGGAGGTCGGTGACGGCGACCCGCTGCAGGCGCTCGAGGACGCGCTCAGGACCTTCGGTGCCGACGAGATCGTGATCTCGACGCATCCCGAAGGCCGCTCGAACTGGCTCGAGCGCGGGCTTGTGACCCAGGCCCGAGAGCGATTCGCAGTGCCCGTCGACCACGTCGTGGTCGATCTGGGCGACGCTTCCTGACTTATTTACCGGCGACCGAGGAGACGTACTTCGCCACGGCCGTGATCTGCGCGGGCGTGAGCGTGCCCTTGAACGCCGGCATCACGCCGCCGCCGTTGGTCACCTGGTGCTGGACGACCGCGAGGCTCGGCTTCAGCTGGTCGAGGTTCGGCCCGACGGTTCCGTTCGTGCCGGCATCCTTCAGCGTGTGGCAGCTGCCGCAGTTGGCGGTGAAGATGTCCTTGCCGTTGGTCGTGTTCTTTGCGGCGACCGGCTTGCCCGCGACCATCGCGACGTAGGCGGCCACCGCGTCGGCGTCCGCGCCCTTGACGAGGTTTTGCGGCATCGGCGGCACGGCCAGCTCGATCTGGTCGCGGACGACCTGCTGGACCGTCACCTGCTTGAACCCCTGCCGGCGGTCGTACGCGAAGGCGTCGTCGAGATTCGGCCCCTGAATGCCGTGCGAGCCCGCGTCGGCGAGCGTGTGGCAGCCTGAGCACTTCGCGAGGAAGAGCGTCTTGCCCTTGTCGCTGTCGCCCGATTTCGAGATGCCGCCGGTGCCGCAGCCGGCCGCGAGCAGGGCGGTGGCAAGAGCGAGGAGCGCCCCGCCGCGCCGCACTAGCTCGGCGTGGGCTCCGAGGAGCTCAGCGCGCCGACCGCCTCGTCACGGGTGCCGTAGATCGTGAAGACGCGGTCGAGGCCGGTGATCTCGAAGATCTTCGTGATGTTGCGGTCGCTGCAGACGAGCGCGAGCTGCCCCTCGTTCGTACGCAGCCGCTTGACGCCGCCGACGAGCACGCCGAGCGTCGTCGAGTCGATGAAGGTCGTGTTCGAGAAGTCGACGATCACGCTCTTGGCGCCCTTGCCGATCACGTCCAGGAGCTGCTGCTTGAACTCGGGTGCGGTGTAGAGGTCGACCTCGCCCGAAAGCGAGATGACGTAGGCGTCGTCTGAAAGCTGCTCGGTGTTGATGTCGAAGTTCATCCCGTCCTCGTGCTCGTTGAGCGCGAGAGTCTAACCCTGGGGCTGAGCGGCCGACGCCTGGAGCTGCGCGAGCGTCTGTCTGACCGCTGCGGCGTTCGGGTTGTCGGGCGCCACCTTGAGGAAGCGGTTGTACGCGGTGATCGCGGTGCCGACGTCGTTCGCGCTCTGGGCGGCCGAGGCCCACTGCAGCAGCGCGTTCGGCTCGTCCGAAGTCCCCTTCGAGATCTGGGCCGACTGCTTGTAGACCCCGGCGACCTTCTGGTAGGCGGTGATCACCTTCGTGTACGCATCGTTGAGCTGGGTCTGCAGCGCCTGGCTGTACGGGTCGGAGGTGAGCGCCTGGCCGATCTGCGAGCTCGTGTCGAGCCCGGGCGGGGTCGTCACGTTCTGGCTGTAGACCGCGAGCACGTTGCGGTAGTTGTCGCCCTCGCGGCCGGCTTGGGCGCCGTAGATCGACGCGATCCGGCTCAGGACGTCGCTGTTCTTCGGCGCCACCTGGCGGGCCTGGCGCAACGTGGCGAGCGCCTTCGCCTCCTGGTTGTTGCTCTGGTAGAGGCCGGCGAGGTCGAGGTAGAGGTTGACGTCCTTCGGCTGGCGCTCGACCGCCTGCTGTTTGTCCTTGATCTGCGAGCCGATCGACGTCCCGCTGTTCTGCCCGAAGAAGCTCTGCAGCGCGTCGCTGATCCCGTTCGAGCCGGAGCCGACGCCGAGCAGCACGAAGCTGAAGACAAAGACCATCGCCAGCAGGACGTAGATCACCTTCGCGTGCCGGCGCAGGCGCGAGAAGAAGAGCTGTTCTTCCCAGCTCGGTGCGCTCTTCGAGCGCTTCGGATCGGGCTTCGGGCGCGGTTTGCGCCCCGCCGATGCGGCTCCTCGGGCCATAGCCGGCCTAGGGCACCGCTTGCGGTGCCGTCGTCAGGGCGGACGGGCTGTGCCCGTGCGCCCGTCTGAAATGACCGGTCGATTGAAAGGGAGTCATCACGGAGCGGCCCTAGGGTACCTGCCGGTCATAGGCATCGCCGATCTCGCGCAGGCGCATTTTCGTGGCCTCGTCGCAGAGCGCGCCCTCGAGCCCGGCCTCGTAGGCGTCGCGCGGGTCGAGCCCGAGCTCCGCGGCTGCCTTGTAGTCGCGGCTCAGGTCGGTGCCGAACATCGCCGGGTCGTCGGTGGAGATCGAGCAGAGCGCGCCGGCCGCGAGCAACTTCGGCAGCGGGTGCTCCTCCAGCGAGCCGACCACCCGCGTGCGCAGGTTCGAGATCGGGCAGACGTCGAGCACGATCCGCCGGTCGGCGATCTCCCGCAAGAGGCCCGGGTCCTCGGCTGCCCGGATTCCGTGCCGCAGCCGGTCGGCCCCGAGCTCCTCGAGCGCGCCGCGCACCGAGGGCGGCCCTGCGACCTCGCCCGCATGCGGGACGGATGCGAGACCCAGCTCACGCGCGAGCGCGAAGGCCGGCTCATACGGCTCGGGCGGGAACTCGGCCTCGAGCCCGCCGAGGCCGACTCCGACGATCCCGCGCTCCCGGTAGGCGGCGGAGTAGCGCACGACGTCCTCCGCCTCGTCGAGGGCGAAGCCTCGCACGATGTCGGGCGTCAGCCGCACCTCGACCCCGTGCAGCTCGCGCGCTTGCTGGGCGCCGTCGCAGTAGCCGCTGAAGATCTCGTCCCAGTCGACCCCGCGCCGCACACGCTCGCTCGGCGAGAAGATCCCCTCGAGGTAGACCGCGCCGTGCGAGGCGGCCTCGGCCGCGTAGTCGACGACTACCTGCCGGAAGTCCTCGGCCGTCTGCAGCGCGTTCGTGGTCAGGATCCAGACCTCGATGAAGTGCGCGAAGTCGCGGAAGTCGTAGAGCTCGGCCAGCCCTTCCTCGTCGTCCGCCGGCAACGGGTAGTCATTGCGCCGCGCGATCTCGAGCAGGGTCGCCGGCCGCACCGTCCCCTCGAGGTGGACGTGCAGCTCGATTTTCGGATGGCTCATTCGCGCCAGCGCGGCTCGAGGAAGGTGACGAGCCCGATCGAGAGCACGTAGAGGATCACGAGCGGGATCACCGAGAGGATCGTCGTCACCGGGTCGACGCCGGGCAGGATCACGCCGATCACGGTCATCACGAAGATGCCCAGCCGCCAGGAGCCGCGCAGCTGAGCCGCGGTCAGGATCCGCAGACGCGCGAGGGCCAGCACGAAAACCGGTACCTCGAAGGCGAGCGCCACCCCCAGCAGGACGAAGCTGACGAAGCGGTAGTAGTCACGCGCGCGAATCTGGATCGAGTAGTAGGCCGAGTCGTAGTTCGTGAGGAAGTGGATCGCGGGCGGAAGGATCACGAAGTAGCCGAAGGCGACCCCGCCGACGCCGAGCGCGGTCGCGAATCCCACCATCAGGACCATCGAGCGCTGGCGGTGCTCTTCGAAGGCGGGCGCGAGGAACGCCCACAGCTGCCAGAAGATGATCGGCAGCGCCAGCAGCAGCGCCGCCCAGAGGCTGACCAGGATCGAGGTCGCGAAGGGCTCGATCGGGCTGAACGTGACGGGCTTCTGCAGGTGTTCCGGCAGGGGCCGGTTGAGCCACCCGAGGATCCGCCCGTGGAAGCCGTAGGTGACGGCGAATCCGACCGCGAGCGCGGCGAGACAGACGATCAGGCGGGTGCGGAGCTCGCCGAGGTGCTCGACCAAGGTGGCCTCCTCGCCGTGGCGAAGGCGCCGCGGGAGCACGCTCATCGCGTTACGACGAGGGAGGCGGGGGCTCGTCCGCGGAGCGAGGCGGCAGCTCGGGCTTGTCGTCGTCCGAGCCGCCGGTGATCGAGTCCTTGAACTCGCGCATGCCCTTGCCGAGCGAGCGCCCGATCTCCGGCAAGCGCTTCGGCCCGAACACGAGCAACGCGACGACCAAGATCACGATGAGCCCGGTGATGCCGATCTCCGGCATGCACCAAGCGTAGCGCTTTCAGCTCGGGGTAACAGAGGGCGGTGCCGAAGAAGCCACTTTCGAACCAGGTCATCGTCGTCACAGGCGCCTCCAGCGGGCTCGGCCGCGCGATCGCGCGCCTGGCCGGCGAGCGTGGCGCGAGGGTGGTCGTCACCGCCCGCAACGCCGAGGCGCTGGACAACTGCGTCGCCGAGATCGAGCAGGCCGGGTCCGAGGCGCTCGCGGTCCCGGCCGACGTCACCGACCGCGCGCAGGTCGAGCGCGTGGTCGAGGCTGCGATCGAGCGCTTCGGGCGCATCGATACGTACGTCGCCAACGCGATCGTGACCGTTTACGCCGAGGCCGAGCGGCTCGAGGAGGACGAGTTGCGCCGCGTGATCGACGTCAACTTCTTCGGCGTCGTCTACGGCTACTGGGCCGCGCTGCCGCACCTGCGCGCCTCGCGCGGGACCTTCCTGCACGTCAGCTCAGCGCTCGCCTACCGGGGCATCCCACTGCAGGCGGCCTACTGCTCGTCCAAGGCCGGCCTCCGCGCCTTCTTCGAGTCGGCGCGCGTCGAGGAGCAGAAGACCGGCACGGGCGTCGCCATCTCGCTCGTCCTGCCGGGCGCGATCAACACGCCGCAGTTCGACCGGGACCGCCAGAAGCTCGGCTACCAGCCCGAGCCGGTGCCGCCGATCTACCAGCCCGAGCCGTTTGCCGAGGCGACGCTCCACTGCGCCGAGCACCCGATCCGCGAGCTGCCGATCTCGTGGGGCGCCCAGAAGCTGCTCTGGGGCCAGAAGCTGTCCCCGCGCGCGGGTGACTGGGTACTGCGCCGCACCGGCTGGAAGAGCCAGCACACCGCCGAGCGCAAGCCGGTCGACTCGCCGGACATCCTCTTCGATACCCTGCCTGGAGACCCAGGCGCGCACGGCCGATTCGACGACCGGGCGCGCGGTTCGACGCTCTGGACTCGACTCCGTCTCCTACTCCCGAAGGGCTGAAGGTGCTCGCTAGCATGACCATGACATGGCTCTCCTAGAACTGAAGAACCTCCACGTCGCGCTCGAAGACGGCACGGAGATCGTGAAGGGCGTCGACCTGTCCGTGGACACGAACCAGATCCACGCCATCATGGGCCCGAACGGCTCCGGCAAGTCGACGCTCGCCTACGCCCTGATGGGCCATCCCGCGTACCAGATCACCGAGGGCCAGATCCTCTTCGACGGCGAAGACGTGACGGAGCTCGAGGCGGACGAGCGCGCGCAGCGCGGCCTCTTCCTCGCCTTCCAGTACCCGCACGCGGTTCCGGGCGTGACCGTCACGAGCTTCCTGCGCGCCGCGATCAACGCGAACCGCAAGGCGCGCAACGGCGGCGAGGACGACCCCGTCAAGATCAAGGACTTCCGCCAGGACATGCTCGCCGCGATGGAGAAGCTGAAGGTGCCGCGCGAGCTCGCGCAGCGCTACCTGAACGACGGCTTCTCGGGCGGCGAGAAGAAGCGGGTCGAGATCCTGCAGATGGCGATGCTGAAGCCGCGCGTGGCCGTGCTCGACGAGACCGACTCCGGGCTCGACATCGACGCATTGAAGACGGTCGCCAACGGCGTGAGCGAGCTCGTCGGCGAAGAGACCGGCGCGCTCATCATCACCCACTACCAACGGATCCTCAACTACGTGAAGCCCGATTTCGTGCACGTCTTCGTGGGCGGGCGTATCGTGGAGGAAGGCGGGCCCGAGCTCGCGCACAAGCTCGAAGCCGAAGGCTACGAGGGCTTCGGCGCAAACGGAAGGAACAATGGCAGCAACGCCTGAAACCGAAGTCGTCGCCGGCATTCGCAGCGACTACAAGTACGGCTTCCACGAGATCGAGGACTACTTCTTCAAGTCGGGCCGCGGTCTCTCGGCGGAGCTCGTCGCTGCGATCTCCGAGCACAAGAACGAGCCGGAGTGGATGCGCCAGTACCGGCTCAAGTCGCTCGAGTAC
>Ga0307310_10000217_pt1 | contig 17383 bp, 15 predicted proteins | sample ER_DNA_197_FD_194502 | JGI IMG/M metagenome (GOLD analysis project Ga0307310, IMG submission 194502) | Bulk soil microbial communities from the East River watershed near Crested Butte, Colorado, United States - ER_DNA_197 | ecosystem: Environmental > Terrestrial > Soil > Floodplain | place...
GCCGGCATCCAAGTTTCAGCCGCCATAGGAGCCGGTTCGGGCGATCTTACTGGCACCAGGCAGCGCAGTACCGACGCAAACGGCCGAGCCACGTTTACGGATCTAGCCATTGTAGGAAGCGGAAGGCATACGCTGGTGTTCTCCTCGAGCGGCTACGCCAGCACGACCTCCAGCGACATTGAGGTAGGCTCCATCTCCACGACCACCACGATCACGAGCGACACGCCCGACCCCTCCACCGCGGGCTCAGCCTTTTCCGTTGCGTTCCGGGTTACCTCCAGCGGGCCCACTCCCACGGGCAGCGTCACGATCACGGTTTCCGATGGCGTGGTGAGCTGCACCGGGACCTTGAGCGGCGGAGCCGGCAGCTGTCAGCTGATCCTCACCAGGACCGGCGACCGCACCCTGCGGGCAGAGTATTCCGGCGGGCCCGGCTTTGATCCGAGCTCCGATACCGAAGGGCACCGGGTCGATGAGGCGGGTCCGGCGAACCGGGCGCCGCACGCGGACTACCATTCGCATTGTGATGGCCTGACCTGCCAGTTCACCGACGCCAGCAGCGACCCGGACGGACAGGTCACCGCCTGGAGCTGGGACTTTGGTGATGGGAGCGCGGCCTCCACCCAGCAGAATCCGGTTCACACCTACCCGGGGGATGGGACCTATACGATCACGCTCACGGCCACCGACAATGATGGCGCGACCGATGCCGCCTCTGCCTCGGTGACCGTCCAGGCGCCGAAGAACAAGCCACCCCACGCGGAGTTCGAGGTGGCCTGCCCGAACAAGGACCTGACCTGCACGTTTACCGATAAGAGCAGCGATGACGATGGAAACGTGGTGAGTTGGCACTGGGACTTCGGAGACGGACTGAGCTCCAGTGACCAGAGCCCCTCTCACACTTACGCTGCGCCGGGAACCTACCACGTGGCACTAACCGTGACCGACAATGGGGGGGCTGCGGCCAGCAAGGACCACGACGCGCACCCACAGGCTCCGCCGGCCAACCAGCCGCCCCAAGCGCAAGGCGATGCCTACAGCACTAATGAAGACACTCAGTTGACTGTGAATGCGCCGGGTGTACTGGGAAACGACACCGATCCGGAGGGCAGTGCACTGTCGGCCGTGAATCCGGTCAATCCGGCGCACGGAACGTTGGCGCTGGGCTCGGACGGGTCGTTCGTCTACACGCCGGACGCGAATTTCAGCGGAACCGACTCGTTTACTTACCAGGCGAGCGATGGCTCGCTGTCGTCAGGTCAGGCTACCGTCACGATCACCGTCAATCCCGTCAACGATCCACCTGTTGCGCAGGCTGATGCCTATAGTACGCCCGGCGGCGACCAAGCCTTAACGGTGCCTGCCCCTGGCGTCCTGTCGAATGACAGCGACCCGGATACAGGCGCTGCTCTAACCGCCCAAGGTGCGAGCCAGCCAAGCCAGGGAGGGGTGATCCTCTCTCCGGACGGTTCATTCACCTATACCCCCAACCCTGGGGCAACTGGCCAGGATTCCTTCACCTATACTGCGAGTGACGGCGATTTGACGTCCACCGCCACTGTAACCGTCACCATCCAATAGACCACCACTCACCTCCTTGCCCGAGGACTGGCCGATAGTGTAAAATCCCCGTCCCAATTCGGGCGATTAGCTCAGCTGGTTAGAGCGCGCGCCTCACATGCGCGAGGTCGGGGGTTCGAGCCCCTCATCGCCCATGCGTCTGAAGTGATGGCCCCGCTTGTAGATCGTCTCCGAGCGGGGCCGCTTGCCGCCCGGACCTTGAGGTTTGCCTCTGGCCGTACTTGCTACCAAGCCGTAACTTGCGCCCGCAAGGAGGAAACCATGCGAATCCCGTCTTTGTGCGCCAGCGTGTTTTCTTTGGTGGTCACCCTCTCTCTTCTGTCCAGCTCCCCACCCGCATACGCCCAGACGTCCGCGGACCCCGACGTCAAGGCCTACGGCAGCTATCGACTAACAATGCCGAAGTACCAGAAGTATCTGGCCGCCATGGTGAGCTTGGCCCAGGCCAGTTCACGCAACCCTAAGGTCGGGCGCGCTATGGAGGACTTCGGCTCACTGACCAGTGATCAGATGGTGGCCCGGCTCAACGGGGTTCCGGAAGCTCGTCGAGTCATTACGGGTGCGGGGCTGACTACCCGGGACTATGTTCTGACTCAGGGTGCGGTGCTGCAAGCTGGGATCGCGTACGGCATGATGAAGCAGCTCAAGATCTCACCTGACTCGGCGATCAAGACGTTCGGGGTGAGCCGCGCCAACCTGGAATTCGTTGGTAAGAACGAGGCCGAGATTACCAGTTCCATGAAGGAGGCCGAGGCCAAGGTGGATGCCCTGCAGGGCGCTGATGAGGGTGAGGGCGAGGATACCGAGGAGTAGAAAAGCCCCGACGGGCGTCGTGCCGCTGCTGCCAATCGACTAGCCTCATGGTAACATTCGTCGTACCATTGCTCCCTACACCACGCCAAATTGGCCTATCCCATACCCTTGCCGAGTTGGCAAACTTGCGAAACATTCTAGAAGATTCGACCTTAGGGGCCCCGATTGACGCTCGACTTTTCAACAGCAATTCTGACCGACGATCTCAGTTCCTGCGATCTGTTGGGCTTCGTCGCCGGCAGGGGGCACCGTGAATTTCCCTGCTTGTCGCGGGCCCACAACCCGTCGAGCTGCATCCCCTGCCTCGACTTCTCGCCGTGGCTCAGGGAGCGGGTCCGCCGCGAGGATGTCGATGGTCTAGCCGAGTACCTGTGGCGGGTGCGGCCGGCAAGCCCGAGCGTGGATAGCCCGGACCGGGTGCACAGCCGCTATATCGATCTGGCCAGGGCCGTCATGGCGGCGCCAATCGATCGGCACCTGTCCCTGGGGAGCGATGATGCCTACATAGATCTTCGCACTGCGATGATCATGGTCGCCGCGCACGAGGGCTTCTCCGGGTTCATCATGGCTGGAGAGGCGGCCTACTTCATGGCCGCCGTAATGGCCCCGTATGGATTCTCGCTGACGGATGGGCAGGACCTGTTGCACCAGCGTAATGCCTTTGTCGCCGAGGTGTCTCGCGACATGGACTACTGGGCGCTCTGGACCCCCCTAGCGTATGACGCCCTCCGTTCTCCGGTTCCTCCCCGCGACACCCGTTTTCAGTCGCTTCTTGCCGCATTGGGCCGGTTGCCACTCGGGTCCCGTGCTCATGCCGTGGACGCCCTGCGCCACCTGAGCGCCAACCCAGGCGCGCCCCGCTCGCTTGCGAGCCTTTGCCGGCAGGAAACCATTCGGCACGGGCTGGAGGTGGCCGAGTCGTCGCTCCTGATCCTCGAGAGCGGCCTGGTCTCTCCCGCCACGGATATGGCCGCCTGGCTGGAAGGCTGGACCCGCCGCGATCTGATCGGCTTCCTGAGGCAGGCGGGCTACCGGGCCCCGAAGTCGCAGAGTAAGGAGCGGCTGGCGGTTGTGGCTATGACCGAGCGGGCCGATGCCGTGCGGGAGAAAATGGCGGAATCGGGGGCCGTGGAGCTGGCTCCAGAACACGCCGAGGCCGCACACCGGTTGCGAAGTTATCTGGAAGACGTGAAGGAAACCTGGCGGGTGTGGCTGGGATTTGGGACGGGAGTGGTGGTAGAAGAGTCGAGGTAAAGCAGTCGAGAAGATCTGATTGACGCTTCAGATAAGCCCCCCCCTCCGCAGCTTCCCGATCTGATCGAACCGCTCCTCATGGACTGCGAGCACTTCCTCGGGCGACACCGTCGCGACACCCGGCTTTCCAACCTCCACGCCGGCCGCGTAATTGGCCAGCTGCGCCGCCTCGCGCACTGACGCCCCCGCCGCCAGCGCTGTGCCGAGCCAGGCGGTCACCGTATCCCCCGCGCCCGACACATCGTAGATCTGCCGCGCGATACTGGGGATCTGGGTCAGGTTGCCGTCCTTGGTCACCAGCACCATCCCGTCGGCGCCCAACGTCACCAGGAGATTGTCCACCTTGAGCCGGCTGAGGACTTCGGGGAGCGCGTTGCCGTTCTGGAGGTCCACGGCGGCGCCGAGCGCGGACTCCAGCTCCCGGCGGTTCGGCTTGAAGACCGTGGCGCCGGAGTATTCGAAGAACTGCCGGTACTTGGGGTCTACCACGACGGGGATGCCTCTCCGCTTGGCGACTTCCATCACCGCCAGAATGAGAGCTGGTGGCAGCGCCCCCTTGTTGTAGTCCTCCAGCAGGAGGGCATCGGCATCGGCGAGCGCTTCGCGGGCCGCGGCGATCAGGCGATTGAGATCGGCACCCTCGACCAGCGTATCAACCTCATCGTCGATCCGCACAATCTGCTGGGAGCGGGCGATGATCCGGGTCTTGGAAGTGGTGGGCCGCCCGGCAATCGTGAGGACGTGTCGATCCTCCAACCGGGCCACGGCCAGCTCCTGCCGGATGGCGGCGCCGTCGGTATCATCGCCGACCGCGCCAACCAGGAGGCATTTCGCGCCCATTGCGGCGACGTTGGCAGCCACATTGGCCGCACCGCCCAGCGCAGCGTGGCGCTCACGGACGGTGACGACCGGCACCGGAGCCTCCGGCGACAGCCGCTCCGTGTCACCGGTAAGGTAGCGGTCCAGCATGATATCGCCGACTACCACGACTCGGCTGCTCTTCATGCGATGGATGAAGTGGAGCACGCGATCGCGGGTCAGCGGCGTCGGCGACTGTCTCATCGCAGCACCCCCTGCCGGCGGAGCCCCAGCGTGGCCTGGATCCGCCCCTCGAAGCGGTTCACGGTGCGGCCGTCTTCGTGCTGCCAGTTCACGATGTGGTGGAGGCCGGCATTGGCCTGAACGTCAAGCGGACCCTGTCGTCCCTGGATCCCGAGGCCGAGCCGGAAGGTGCGCTCGACCACTCCGATGAAGATCTGGGGTGTCTGCCCCATCTCCGCCGGTGTCGCGGGGAAGGGATCTTCGATGTTCCCCTCGCCTTGGCGCAGTAGGGTGAGATCGGGTGTAGCCAGCCAGCGATCGGCCAGCGGCACCGACACGCTGAACGTCAGCTGATCCATATCCGAGAAGTTCCGGCCGAGCCCAACTCCATTGTCGGTAAAGTCCTCGAACCGGCTAAAGGTTCGGAACGCGAGGCTGGAAGCCTGGGTGTAGTACGCCCGCCAGGCGAGCAATGGTCCCAGCGGACCAAACGCTGCAATGGTGAGCGCCCACCGGTCCGCCAATCGGTCCGGGCCGTTCCGATTCTGGTACTGAAAGTCGTCCAGCGCGAGCTGCGCTTCGAAGGCGGCGTGCCGGAACGCGCGCCAGTGGGCATCGAGGCCAAGAAGGACGTTGCCCTTATCGCCCAGCCCGATGGTATTGGCCAGGTAGCTGAACGAAAGCGGATTCCGGTAGCGGGTCTCGAAGTTCCGGTCGGCTCCCGCGAGGACGACACCCTCCCACAAACCAAACGTCAGTCGCCGCCAAGGGCGGACATACAGCCGGTGCACGAAGTAGTAGCGATGCACCGTGCGGCCGAGACTATCCACCTCATCCTGGAGATCGGTGGCGAAGGCGGAGAGCCGGAGGTCCTTCGTTCCAATATCGATCCCCAATCCCTGGCGCTCGTACCCGTAGTTGCTCAGCGGAATGCCGGGGAGACCCACCGGGCCCCAGTTCCGATCCATCTGGCCATAAAAAAGGTTCCCGTACTTGAACTGTGCACTGATGTATGCGTCGGCGATCCGTCCCGTAAACTTCAGATCCGGGCGGCCCTGCCAGTCTGGATCGACTGTCAGCCGGGGCTCGGCCACGGGGCGAGTGACCAGAACGATGTTGCCGAACGTGGCCCACCCGCCCAGCTCGGCGTAGGGCCTTACCCCTTTGGGTCCGGCCGGATGGAGGAGATCTCGGCGGGCATGGGTGTATGCCTGACCACCGGCTCGACCCTCGACGGCCCAGGAGTTTCCGACTGAATCGGTGAAATCACCGCGCAACTTCCGGATGAGACGAGCGGTAGAGGAGTTCCCGAGTGTGTCCGCCGCCGCGAGTGCCTCGATGGCGTCGGCCCGTCGAAACGGACGGATCATGGGCGAAGGGTCCTCGATCTCACCCCTGGTAATGAGATGCTCCAGCAAGGGAAGCCGGGAATCATCGAGCGGTATGTAGGGAGAGGCCTGAGCATCAGCCCACGCGGGAGCGAGCATGCCGGCCAGAACCGCCGCGAGTAGGAGTGGGCGCATTGGTGCCGGCATCGCGGCGAAACCTAAGAGGCCGTGAGGAATATTGTAGGGGCGAGGGCTCCAGCGGGGTACTATCTTCTTTCGTTTCACGCCGGCCTGACGGCCGCATTTCGGCGCCCCCGGTGGCGCCGATTCGATCAGAGCTCCAAGCCCGAACGGGATATCATGTGATGGCCAAACAGGACAACCTCGAGCCCCAGACTCGGGACCTCGTGCGCTTTGCCGCCGCCATCGCGCAGGGCTACGAGCCCGAGCTGCGTGAGCGCGCCGCCTCGATGCGCCTTTCACAGGTGCCCGCGGCCTGGGCCGAGGAGCTGATCCTCCAGAGCGTGCTGATGGTTGGCTATCCTCGCGCATTGGTCGCCTTTGCTATCTGGCGCAAGGCCAGCGGGGTCCCGGCGCCGGATACCGATCCGGATCAGGACTACGCCCTGGCGCCGCAGTGGGCTCGCAGGGGCGAGGAGCAGTGCGCAGTCGTGTATGGTGGGAATTACCAGAAACTGCGGCAGAGTGTTCGTGCCCTCCACCCCGCCCTCGATAGCTGGATGATCACCGAGGGTTACGGCAGGACGCTCGCCCGGCCGGGCCTCGATCTCCGTCAGCGGGAGCTCTGCATCGTGGCGCAAACCGCCGTGCTCGAAACGCCCCGCCAGCTGCACTCCCATCTCCGGGGCGCGCTCAACGCGGGTGCTACTTTCGGTCAGATCGAGGGGACGCTGTCGATCGTCAACCCACTGCTCTCGTTCGATCAGTGGAAGAAAGTCAAAGAGCTGTGGCGTACGGTGCGGCAGGACTGGTCACCGGGGAACTGATGCTCATCGATCGCGCGGTCGTGCGGGTGGTCGGCGGGACCGGTGGCTCCGGTGCCAGCTCGTTTGCCCGGTTCAAATACAAGCCCAAGGGCGGGCCCGATGGTGGGGATGGGGGGCACGGTGGAAGCGTGTATGTCCGTGCCGACCCGAACCTGGCCACCTTGCTCGACTACCGCTACCGCACCCTATGGCAAGCCGATCGGGGCGAGCACGGCCAAGGGAAAACCAAGACCGGCGCCTCGTCCAACGACATCTATCTCCCTATTCCGCCCGGCACGGTGGTGCGGGATGCCGCCACCGGCGATCTTGTCGGCGAACTGCTGGAGGCGGGCGACACCCTGCTGGTGGCACGGGGAGGTCGTGGTGGTCGGGGCAACGCCCGGTTCGCCACATCTACCCATCAGGCGCCCCGGGAATGGGAGCCGGGCGAAGAGGGACAAGACCGCCAGATCGAGCTGATCCTCAAGCTCATTGCCGACGTAGGCCTGGTCGGAGAACCTAACGCGGGAAAGAGCACCCTGCTCTCGGTGGTCTCCGCAGCTCACCCGAAAATCGCCGACTACCCGTTTACCACGCTCGAGCCCAATCTTGGCGTGGTGAGCCTCTCGGGACATCGGACCTTTGTCATGGCCGATATTCCCGGCATCATCGAGGGCGCCCATGCGGGGAAAGGACTCGGCTTCCGCTTCCTTCAGCACGTGGAGCGCACCCGGGTGCTGGCCTTCCTGCTCCCAGTCGATGCCGAGGATCCACAGGCCACTTACGGTCGGCTTCGAAACGAGATCCAGCAGTACAGCTCCACCTTGGCTGAAAAGCAGCACGTTGTCGTCCTGACCAAGCAGGACCTTCAGCCGCCTGACCATCCACTGCCTCAGCTCAGAGCGCCTGAGGCATCAGGTGTACGAGCCATCTCCAGCGCCTCGGGGCAGGGCGTGGAGGAGCTGAAAGAATATCTCTGGAAGTTCGTGGAGGAGGCGAAGGTCACCGAGGCCACAGAAGCCGTCGAGGACCTGTAGGTGGACGACGAACGACTGGCCTACCTAGCTCTGACGCAGGTGCCCGGAATGGGCGCCGTCCGACTCAAGACTCTCCTCACCGCGTTCCCCACCGCACTCGGCGCCCACTCGGCGCCGTTCAAGTTTTTATGCACCTTGCCCGGGTTTTCCCGCGCCATGGCCACGGCGCTCAAAGCGACGCCACTGGAAGTCGGCCGCAGGGTGGTGGAAGAGGCCGGGCGGCTGGGTGCGGGAATCCTCATCCCGGAAGATGAGTCATACCCGGCAGACCTCCGGCACATCGCCGATCCACCTCCGGTGCTGTTCACCATCGGAGATCAGATGCTCTTCCTGCGCCCGGCAGTGGCCATCGTCGGCAGCCGGGATCACTCCAGTTACGGCGCAGTTGTCTGTCGCTCGCTCGCCGGCGCGGCGGCTGGTGCCGGAGTGACCGTGGTCAGCGGCATGGCGCGGGGGCTGGATGCGGTGGCTCAGACTGCGGCCCTCGAGGCCGGCGGCGCCACCATAGGCGTGCTCGGCAACGGACTCGGCGTCGTCTACCCCGCGGCCAACCGGACCCTGTACGAACGAGTGGCTCGGGACGGACTGCTCGTCACCGAGTTCCCGCCTGGTGAGCGCCCCCACGCAGGTAGCTTCCCCCGACGAAATCGCCTGATCAGTGGCCTCTCGCGGGTTACAGTAGTTGTCGAAGCCGCGGCCGGATCGGGGGCGCTGATCACTGCGGATTTCGCGTTGGAGCAGGGCAGGGAGGTCATGGCCGTTCCGGGGAACATCACCAGCGCCGTCTCGGTGGGCACGAACCGCCTCCTCCGTGACGGTGCCACGCCGGTGCTCGAGCCGAGCGATCTGCTGGAGCACTTTTCCGGGCTGCCGAGCTCGGGGCTGACGTTGCCTGTTGTTTCCAATGCCTCCCGATCATTGCCCCCGGAGCTGTCGCCTGAAGAACGGGCGCTCGCCGACCTGTTTCAGGAGCGGTCACTTCACCCCGATGAGCTTTCCACCCAGCTCAACCGGTCGGTCGGAGAGGTGCTGGGTCTGCTCTGCGGACTCGAGATCGCCGGTGTCATCGAGCAGGGTCCGGGCAGAATGTTCCGCAGAGTCTAGCTCGGCTCAGCCCAGTTTCGCCGGACAGCCAGCTCGCCGGGCCGAGCCCCTCCGGCTTCGAGTGTACGACCTCCCCACGCCGCCTCCCCTGACACTCAGCTTCCGCGGGCTCGGCCCGGTTTCGCTGGCGGGCAGCTCCCCACTCTATTAGCGGGGTGCTGCGGGCCGGATGCTCCACCGGAGCACTGCGTTCTTTTGTGCGGAGGTGGAGCTCCTGCCTGCCGAGGGGCGGGGTGGGTTCGGCCAGTTACTGCTGGGCCTGAGGTCTGCGGGCCACTCCGGTAGTACGCTCCGCCTAGATTTGGCTCATGCACATCTACCTCCACGTGCCCTTCTGCGCCCGCCGGTGCAGCTACTGCGATTTTGCCATCGCGGTGCGGAAGGAGGTGCCCTCGGAAGCGTACGTCTCCGCGATGCTGCGCGAATGGGCGCTCTGGCAATCGGAGCCGGCGTGGCAGGACTCCCCCGACATCCGGACTATCTACTTTGGAGGCGGCACTCCCTCCCGAATCTCTCCTGACGCAGTGGCCCGGCTGCTGGACCGTATCAGTCGCGACCGCTATGTCCGGGCCGATGCCGAAGTTACCCTCGAGGCCAATCCCGATGATGTAACGCTCGGCGCTGCCGCGGCCTGGCGAGCGGCAGGGGTGAATCGGATATCACTCGGTGTCCAATCCTTTGATCCACGAGTGCTCGGCTGGATGCACCGGGTGCATACCGTCGATCAGATTTTCCGGGCCGTCGAGGCAGTGGGCTGTGCCGGTATCGCGGACCTCTCAGTAGACCTGATTTTCGGCCTACCCCGATCCCAAGCACGCGACTGGGCCCGTGACCTGGAGCAGGCGTTCGTGCTCGAGCCTCAGCACGTCTCGCTCTACGGCCTCACGATCGAGGCCCATACACCGCTGGGTCATTGGACGGCTCGGGGTGAATCGACTCCCGTTGATGAGGAGACCTATGCCGGCGAGTTCCTGACGGCCCATTCAGCTCTGAGTGCCCATGGCTATGAGCACTACGAAGTCTCCAATGCTGCACGGCCAGGCCGCAGAGCTCGGCACAACTCCGCGTACTGGCAAAGGGCCCCGTTCATCGGACTGGGTCCGGCCGCCCACAGCGGACTGGGTCGCGAGCGCCGCTGGAACGTGCGGGACTGGGCGGCGTACGAGCGGGTGGTCGCCGCCGGGAAATCCCCGGCGGAGGGCCGAGAGCTGCTGGACGACGCGGCTGTATCGCTGGAAGAGCTGTATCTCGGGCTCCGGACGGCAGATGGGCTGGCCAGCGACCGCGTGCCGGCGGCGGTCCGCCGCCGCTGGGAGGCGGAAGGTTGGGCCCTGCCGGGCACCGACCAGGTTAGGCTCAGCGCCGAGGGCTGGCTCAGGCTCGACTCCCTGGTGGCTTCTATTGCCTCGTAGCAACACCGCACCCATGCGTCGCGTTCACTTTGCCACGTCGCATGCCGCTTCTAGATTTCCCACTATGCCGATGCCAGATCAACTGAGTGAGCGGGAGCTTCGGGTGCTCGAGGCGGTCGTACAGACCTACATTGAGACGGCCGAGCCTACCGGAAGCCAGACCATCGCTCGGAAGTTCGGGCTTGGGGTCTCGCCTGCCACGATCCGGAGCACCATGAGCGAGCTGGAGGACAAAGGCTATCTGTTCCACCCGCACACCTCCGCCGGCAGGATCCCGACCGACCGCGCCTACCGGGTATACGTGGACGCGATCATGCGGCTGTCTCCCCCGAGCCACGAGCAGCAGGACACTTTGCGCGCCGAGCTCGTGGGGAATCGGAGTGCCGTGGAGGAGATCCTCCGGCGGGCGGCACAAGTGCTGGGCGTGCTGACCCAGGAGCTCGGCGTGGCGGTTGCGCCGGCGCTCGACCAGGTGGTCATGGAGAGGCTCGAGTTGGTGCAGGTCAGCTCCGAGCGGCTGCTCCTGGTGTTCAATCTGCGGAGTGGCGTGGTCCGGACCATCTTCGTCGAGGTGCCGGGCCTTCTGCCCCAGGCATCGGTGCAGCAGGTCGCCCGGATTCTCAACGAGCGACTTTCCGGCCTCACGCTTCAGGAAATCCGCGGGACCTTGCCGGAGCGGCTGCGAGACGCGAGCGACACCGCTGACGGCAGGGAGCTGCTCAACATCTTCATTGCGGAGGGCGACGGGCTCTTCGATCTCTCGAGCGAAGCGAATGCAGTCGTGCTGGGCAGCGCCCAGATGCTCGCGGATCAGCCGGAATTCGCCTCCAAATCGCGAATGCGGGATCTGCTCCGGCTCACCGAGGGGCGGGATCTGCTTCGGCAGGCCCTGGAGTCGCGCCGGCAACGGGGAGTCTCCATTACCATCGGCTCGGAGAATCCCGACACCCGGCTGAGCGACTTCACCCTGGTCACATCCTCTTACGAGGTTGGGACGCTGAAAGGCGTCATCGGCGTGATGGGGCCGACCCGGATGCCCTACGACAAGATCATCGGCCTGGTGGAGCACACCAGCCGCCTGGTGGAGGGACTGCTGGAGTGAGCGATTTTTACGTCCTGCTCGGCGTGTCCCGGGAGGCATCCGAGACCGAGATCAAGAAGGCCTACCGCAAGCTCGCCATGGAATACCATCCCGACCGGAATCCGGCCTCCGATGCCGAGGCCCGGTTCAAGGAGATCACCGAGGCCTACGAGGTGTTGCGGGACCCACAGAAGCGCTCGGCCTATGACCGGTACGGCAAGGCAGGTCTCGGCGGAGGCGGCTTCGGGTTCCACCACGTGGACCTCAGCGAAGCGCTCAACATCTTCATGCGCGACTTCGGGGGGATGGGTGGCTTCGAGTCGATCTTCGGCGGGCGTCGGGCCCGAACCGACGAGCGACGGGGCCAGGATATCAGGGTGACCGTACGCCTTACGCTGAGCGAGGTGGCGCTCGGAGCCAAGAAGACAGTCAAACTCAAGAGCCCGGAGCGGTGCACCGCCTGCCAGGGAAGCGGCGCCAAACCCGGCACCAAGACAACCGACTGCACGACCTGCGGTGGCAGTGGTGAGGTGCGCCGTGCGGCGCGGAGCATGTTTGGCCAATTCATCTCGGTGTCGGCATGCCCCACCTGCGGTGGAGAGGGAGTCACTGTGAAGGACCCCTGCGAGGTCTGTCGGGGTGAGGGCCGAGTTCGAGGCGAGCGTACGGTGACGGTGGATGTTCCGGCAGGCGTCTCGAGCAACAACTATCTCACCCTCCGCGGCCAGGGCGCCGCCGGTCTCCGCAATGGCCCGAGCGGGGATCTGCAGGTCATGCTCGACATCAAGGAAGACGAGCGCTTCGAGCGGCAGGACAACGACCTGATCTATGACCTCGCGCTATCGTTTTCCCAGGCCGCCCTCGGGGGTGAGCATGAGGTGCCCACGCCCTATGGATCCGAATCCCTGCGCATCCCGGGAGGAACCCAGCCGGAGACCGTTCTTCGACTGAGAGGCCGGGGGCTTCCCATTCTGGGGCAGGATGGCAAAGGCGATCTCTTGGTGCGGGTGCATATCTGGACTCCGGAGCGGCTGACCGAGGAGCAGGAGCGTCTCTTCCGCGAGCTGGCCAACCACGAGGGGGAGCCGCCCAAGCGCGCTCCGGGATTCTGGTCCAAGCTCAAGGAAGCCCTCGGCGCATGACCTGGTGGGCCATCGACGTCCGCACGTCCGCCGGCCGGCGGGACTCGGTCGGCGCCTGGCTGGTGGCACGGACGGGCCAGGCAGTGGAGGAGCGGGACGACGGCACCCTGGTCGCGTTCGCAGCGGACGAGGAGGCCGTCGCGGCGCTGGTGGAGGAGCTGGGGCGTGCGGTGGATGCTCCGGTCGTGATCGAGCCCCGGCGCGTCGAGTCCACCGATTGGTCCACCCGTTGGCGCGAAGGCCTGGGACCCCGCAAGCTCGGCCGGCTCACCATCATTCCTTCCTGGCTCCCCGAAGCCTCGGCGCCCGATCCCCTAACCATCGTGCTTGACCCGGAGACCGCGTTCGGCAGCGGGGAGCACGGCTCGACCCGCGCGGCGCTGACGCTGCTGAGCCGGTTGCTCCAGCCGGGCGACCGAGTGATCGATCTCGGAAGCGGGAGTGGCATCCTGGCCATAGCGGCGATCAAACTCGGCGCCGCCCGCGCCATCGGCATCGAGATCGACCCCGAGGCGAATGAGGTTGCCGCCCGTAATGCGGCTCGCAACGGTGTATCGGACCGCGTCGAGTTCCTCGAGGGCGACGCGGCCACCCTCGCGCCGCTGGTCGGTCCGGCCGATGTCCTCCTCTCCAACATCCTCCGGGCGGTCAACACGGCGCTGCTGCCGGTCATTGTCAGAGCACTCCATCCCGGTGGTTCCGCCATTTTCTCGGGAATGGAGCAGCCCGAGGCAGAGGAGTTCCGCCAGACGCTGACCGATGCGGGCTTCAGGCTGGTGCAGGAAACGCTCGATGCTGGTTGGTGGGGGGTCGCGGCCGTGCTCCCTCGATGAGGATACTGATTCCGCCGGGCGGGGGAACAGCGGGGCAGCGAATAAGCCTGGACGATAACGAGGCACATCACCTCCGCGTGCGCCGAGCCCGGGATCGGGAAATCGTGGAGTTGTTGGATGGAACCGGACTTAGAGGAACCGGCCGTCTGATGCAGGCGGGCAAGCAGTGGGCCGTGGAGGTCCAGAGCGCGCACCACGAGGCCCGACCCGCCGAGCTCACACTGGCGGTTGCGTCCGGCGACCGCGATCGGTTTTCCTGGATGGTGGAGAAGGCGGTGGAGTTCGGTGTTACCCGGATAGTCCCGTTGGAGACTGTGCGCAGCTCCGGCGTGGCCACTGGGATCAGGGACGCCCACCTCCGACGCCTCCGGCGACACGCGCTCGAGGCGACCAAGCAGTGTGGGGTGGCGTGGGCCGTGCAGGTAGAGGAGCCGCTCTCGCTCAATGACTTTCGGGAGCGTCCGTTGGTCGGTTCGGCTTGGCTGGCCGATCGTTGGGGAACATTGCCGCCCACCCACCTCGGCGGAAACGCGCTGACCGTGGTGATCGGTCCCGAGGGCGGGCTCGCCGACGGCGAGCGCACTGGGCTCATTGCCGCGGGTTACCTGCCGATCGTGCTGGGCCCCCATGCGCTTCGGTTCGAGACGGCGGCGCTGGCTGCGGCCGCCCTGGCGACGACGGCCAGAATGCGAGGAAGCCATGGCTGACTGCCTGTTCTGCAGGATCGTGGCGGGCGAGATCCCCGCCAAGATCGTGAAGCGCTCCGGCGACGCGCTGGCCTTTCGCGACATCGATGCCAAGGCGCCGGTGCACGTGCTGGTGATTCCCACCCGTCACATCGCCGCGGTGCGAGACATCAAGGGAGCCGATGGCGAACAGCTGCTCGGCCGTTTGCTCGCCTTCACGGCTGAGGTGGCGAGTGAGCTCGGTCTCGACGGCGATGGATACCGAATCGTGACGAATACGGGGAAGAACGCGGGGCAGAGCGTGGACCATCTCCACTTCCATGTTCTGGGTGGGCGGAAGATGACATGGCCACCGGGGTAGCTGGCCAGGCGTATACGGCTTGCCCGACCTCCTGCCACCCGATAAATTCCCGAAGCTATTCAGGCAAATGCCCTTACCGGGCTCGAGAGGGGTGAGTCAGCGAATGCCAGAGGTCATCATTCACGATGACGAGAGCTTCGAGCGGGCGCTCAAACGGTTCAAGAAGAAGTGCGAAAAAGCCGGCATCCTGTCGGACCTTCGCAAGCACCGGCACTTCGAGAAGCCGAGCGAAAAGCGGAAGCGGAAAATGAACGCCGCGGTCCGCAAGACCCGTCACGGTCCCCGTGTCCCCCGAGCCTAGCCTTTCGGCAAACTTGCGAGCTGCGCTCAACGCGGCGCGCAAGGCCCAGGACAAAGAACGCACCCTCGTACTCGGCACCATTCTCGCCAATCTCAAGAACCGCGAAATCGAGCTACGACGGCCCGCCTCCGACGACGAGGTCGCGGACGTGCTGCGCAAAGGCATCAAAATCAGGCGGGAGGCGGTCGAGCAGTACACAGCAGCCGGGCGGCAGGACCTTGCCAAAGTCGAAACCGCGCAGATCACCGTGCTCGATGAGTTTCTTCCCCCTGCGGTGGACCCGGAGGAGATCCGAGCGGCGGTGCGGAACGCAATTGCCGGCGGGGCGCAGGACATGGGCAAGGTGATGTCCCAGGTCATGCCGAAGTACAAGGGCCGGGCGGACGGCAAGCTGATCAACCAGATCGTGCGCGAGGAGCTCCAGGCAGGCTGATGTCTCAGGTGGATTCTCTCTCTCCTGACGGGGTGCAGGCCCAGATCCAGGGCGGCACCCCGTTGCCGTTACTGCCCGAGCATAGCAAGGACGCCCTCGATACGCTCGAGTTCGACTCCGTGCTCCAGCTGGTGGCAGCCCTTGCCGTCGGTCCGCTGGGCGCGGCGCGCGTGCTCGGCCGCAGACCGACCACCGACATCGGGTGGATCAGTGGTGAGCTGGCCCGCGTTGCCGAGGTTGCCGCACTCTTCCGCCGGGGTGACCGTCTTCTCGCCGAGCCGATCCCCGACGTCACCCGGGCGCTGGCCCGGCTCCGGATCGAGGGCAGCGTTCTCGAAGGAGTCGAGTTGGCCGCGCTGCAGCGCGTGCTCGGCGCCGCGCGGAACGTGTCGCTCGACCTCAGGCGAGTGGCGGAGCCGGCGCCGCGTGCCGCGCAGCTCCTTCAGCCGCTTCCGGACAAGGCGATCGAACGTCGGCTGGAGCAGTCGCTCGACCCTGACGGCAACCTGCTGGATAGTGCGAGTCCCGGACTCGCCGCGACACGGCGTGAGGTCCAGGCGGCCCGACAGCGTCTACTCCGGCGCCTTGAAAGCCTCCTTCGCGGTCTCGGGCCCAGTGCCGCGCCGGCCGATGCATCGGTGACGGTGCGGGGAAATCGCTACGTAATTCCGGTGCGGCGCGATTCTCGCAGCCGTCCACCTGGCATCATTCACGACGAGTCGGGCAGCGCGGGTACGCTGTTCATCGAGCCCTCGGAAACCATTGAGCTGGGCAACGCCCTGCGTGAGGCCGAGGTGGAGGAGGAGCGGGAGACGCTGCGGGTGTTGCGGGAGCTCACCGGCTTGCTTCGGCTCGAGCTCCCTGCCATACGGGGCGCGGTCGAGATGTGCGTCGCCGTGGACGACCTGGTGGCCCGGGGGCGTTACGCCGTCGCGGTCTCAGGCGAGATGCCCGAGGTAGAGCCCGCGCCGGCCATCCTCCGGATCGTGAACGGCCGCCACCCACTGCTCCTCTCCGGTGCGCAGTCGGTGGTGCCGTTCGATCTCGAGTTGGACCAGAAGGAGCGAACCCTGCTCATCAGCGGACCAAACACCGGCGGCAAGACAGTGCTCCTCAAGGCCGTGGGCCTCGCGACCGCGCTGGCGGGGAGCGGCGTCATTCCTCCGGTTGGTGGGGGAAGTCGGCTCCCAATCTTCCGGCAGCTGTACGCGGACATCGGCGACCGTCAGTCCATCGCGGCCAGCCTTTCCACTTTCAGCGCGCACGTTCGCATGCTGCGCGGGGTGCTGGAGGACGCTGATGATCGTACGCTCGTGCTGCTCGACGAGATCGGGAGCGGCACCGATCCGGTGGAAGGTGCGGCGCTGGCTGCGGCAACCCTCGTCTCCCTCACCCGGAGAGGAACCGTCACCCTGGCGACGACCCACCTGGGCGCGCTGAAGGAGCTTGCCAGTCATGAACCCGGTGTGGTCAACGCGTCGCTCCAGTTTGATGCGGCCACACTGACGCCCACATACCGTTTCATGAAGGGGGTGCCGGGGCGCTCCTACGGCCTCTCGATCGCCCGGCGTCTGGGCGTGGCGGGGAACATTCTGGATGATGCCGAGGCCCGGGTCCCGGACGCCGAGCGGAGGCTGGACGCCCTGCTGGCAGCCGTGGAGGAGCGGGAACGTCAGCTCCGTGCCGAGCAAGCGGCGGCAGCCGAGCGGACGGTGGAGCTGGACTCGCTCGCCGCGCGTCTGGGTGCGCAGGAGGCTTCCCAATCGGCTCGCGAAGCAGAGCTCAAGCGCCGCGAGAAAGACGCCGAGCGCGAGGGCCGTCGACAGGCCCGCACCTATCTGATGGAGGCCCGGCAGCGCGTGGAGGAAGCGCTCGGTGCGGCCCGTGGCGCGGCCGATGATGCAGCGGCCCGTGAGGCTCGGAGACTGGTGGAGGAGGGGATTCGAGAAGAAGGGGAATGGCTGGCGGGGCAGCGGGGCAGCGGTGCAGC
>Ga0307310_10000220_pt1 | contig 17342 bp, 16 predicted proteins | sample ER_DNA_197_FD_194502 | JGI IMG/M metagenome (GOLD analysis project Ga0307310, IMG submission 194502) | Bulk soil microbial communities from the East River watershed near Crested Butte, Colorado, United States - ER_DNA_197 | ecosystem: Environmental > Terrestrial > Soil > Floodplain | place...
ACCGCGACGAATCGATCAGCGGGCTCGTTGCTGCGCGCGACGAAGCTCTCGCGCGCGTCGAGTCGGCGCAGGCGGCGGCAAACGAAGCTGGCCCCGAGGTCAAGGCTGAGTACGAAGAGAAGCTCGCCACGCTCGTCGCTTCGCGCGACGAGGCGCTCTTGCAGCTCCAGCAGACAAAGGACTCGCTCGCCGAGACCACGGCAGCTGCCGCCGACCCGTGGGCGTCCGCCGAACGGCATCTCCTCTTCTTCCAGGGTCGGGAGGGCTACGAGCTCGTCGAGCGCGCCGGGGCTCCGCCCGCCGCCGGCGATCGGGTCGATGTCCCGGGGGGCACCCATCTCGTCGCGCGCATCGCAGCGTCGCCCGCACCGGGCCCGCGCCTGCCCTGCGCGTATCTCATCGCTGCCTGAGCCGTAACCGTCCGCGAGGGTCGTTCGTTCGACTCTCACGATGGCGACGACGATGCTGATCTCGAGCCTCACGTTGCTCGGTGGGATGCTCGGCTCTCTCGGGCTCCTCGCGCGCTCGCGGACCGCCACGCCGATCCCCGCCCGCGATCGGTAGCACTGCGGCCGCGATGCTTGCGCGCACGCTCGTCCTTCTCGGCGTGGCTGTCGTCTTGCTCGCGGGCTGCGGCTCGCAGACGCTCGCGCAGCAGTCGAAGAGCCTGAAGGCGGTCGCTGCGGAAGGCGGCCTGCTTGCAGGCGACGCGGCGCGTGGCAGCTCGACGACTGTCTTCACCCGTGAGCACACCGGGTTTCTCCTGAAGGCCGCCGCGGCCTCCGCGTCCTCGCTCGCCAAGCAGACGTCCGCGGAGGGCCGGCGGCTTGCCCGTGTCGCCGCGCGCGTCCGGGACGATCTGCAGCGGCTGCAGCAGAGCGGGTCGAACCGCGACGTACAGCGGCAAGTGCAGCACGACCTCGACCGGATCGCGAAGCGGCTGTGAAGCAGTTCCTGCAGATCGCGCTCGGCATCCTGTCCGCGATCGGCGGTTTCGTCGACATCGGCGACCTCGTCTTCAACACGCAGGCCGGAGCGACGTTCGGCTTTCAGTTGCTCTGGGTCGTCGTGATCGGCGTCGTCGGGATCATCGTCTACTCCGAGATGTGCGGGCGCGTCGCCGCGATCTCGAAGCGCCCGGTGTTCGACCTCGTGAGGGAGCGCGTCGGCTTCAGCGCCGGCCTCGGGACGCTCGTCGCCTCGGAGGTCGTGAACCTGCTGACGTGCGCGGCGGAGGTCGGCGGCGTCGCGATCGTGCTGAAGCTCCTCTCGGGCCTGCCGTACCGAGCCTTGATCCTGCTCGGCGTCGTCGGCGTCGTCGTCATCTCCTGGGTGCTGCCGTTCGAGTGGCTCGAGCGGCTCTTCGGCTACCTCGGGCTCTGCCTGCTCGTGTTCGCGGTCGCGGCCGTGAAGCTGCATCCGCAATGGGGGCAGGTCGCGCACGGGTTCGTGCCCGGGATGCCGGCGCACAACCACGCGGTCTATCTCTACTTCGTCGTCGGCCTGCTGGGGGCGGCGCTCACGCCGTACGAGGTGTACTTCTATTCATCAGGAGCGGTCGAGGACGGCTGGGGCCCGAAGGACCTGCGGATCAACAAGATCACGGCGGTGATCGGCTATGGCCTCGGTGCGTTTCTCTCCTTCTCGTTGATGATCGTCGCCGCCGTGCTCTTCCTGCCGCGTGGGATCGACCCGCAGTTCCTCGGCACGCCGGCTCTCGGCGCGGCCGATGCGCTCGGGAAGATCGGGTTGCTGCTCGCGCTCGTCGGGATCCTGTTCGCCGTCGGCGGCGCCGCGATCGAGACGAGCTTCTCGGGCGCATACAATGTCGCGCAGTTCTTCGGCTGGCAGTGGGGGAAGCGCCGGAAGCCGAGCGGTGCACCGAGGTTCGCACTGTCCTGGATCGTCATCTTCGTGCTCGCGCTCGGAATCGTCATGACGGGCTATGACCCGGTGAAGATCACGGAGTACTCGGTGATCTTCTCGGTCGTCGCGCTGCCGCTGACGTTCCTGCCGATCCTGCTCGTCGCGAACGACCCGACCTACATGGGCCGTCATACGAACAGCCGCCTGTCGAACGTGCTCGGGATCGTCTACTTCGTCTTGATCCTCGCGATCGCAGTGAGTGCGATCCCGTTGATGGTGATCACGAACGGGGGACAGGGATGAGCAGCGGCGACGAGCTCGATCTCGGCCTCGGCGTCCTCGACCATCAACTCGTCGACAGCGAGGGGCGGAACTGCGGCAATGTCGACGAGCTCGAGATCGCCGGGATCTCGAGCGGCGAGCCCGAGGTCATCGAGATCCTCGTCGGCGGCAACGCGTGGCGCGGCCGCGGCCTGTTCGGACGGATCGCGGCGGCGCTCTCCGGCGACGCGGTGCACGTCCCCTGGAGCGAGGTGGACGAGATCGGCGCGGTGGTGTCGTTGAAACAGACGGCGCCCGAGCTCCGCCTCGGGCGCGGCGACGACCGGGCAGCGAAATGGGTCGAACGGCTACCGGGGGCCTGATGCGTCTCTCCTCGCTCCTTCGTCGCAGTGTCGTGACCGAGTCCGGGCGCAAGCTCGGCCACGTCCACGATGTGCGCGCCGTGCGGCGCGGTGACCGCCTCTTCGTGAGCGGCGTCGTCGTCGGGCGCCACGGGCTGCTCGAGCACTTCGGCATCGGCACCGCCCCCGGGCGGCCCGGGACGAAAATTCACAAGACGGAGAACGTCGTGCCGTGGGATGCCGTCGTGCGCGTGGCCGCCGGGAAGGTCGTCGTCCGCGACGGCACCGAGCTGCCCTGACGGGGCGAGATCACGCGAGACGAAACGGCTTGCTCAGGCCTCGCGCTTTTCGAAGACGAACAGGTTCCCCAGCGCTGGTCCCGGCCAGCGCGTGAAGAAGAATCCATGGCTGGCGAGTTGAACCACCCTCGATGCACGCGGGCCAAGTCTCGTGTGCAAGTCGGTCAGGCCGGTTGGGCGCCGCGCCACCAATCTCGCCCCCTGCCTCGCAAACGCCGTCGTCAGCCACGCCGGGTCTGCGACGCGAATGAAGAGATCTCCGGCGCTCGTTCGTCTCCAGATCTCCAAACCGGCGGGACGGCGGTCGATGTGCACCGTGCTCGACTGCCTCGCCTTCACGAATCGGATCATCCGGCCGTGTATCGACCGGATGTTCGACTCGCTGATCAGGATCGTCCCACCAGGAGCCGTGACCCGAACAAGCTCGCGGATCGCCTCCTCGACCTGCGGGACGTGCATCAACACTCCCCAGCACATGACCCGGCCGTAGGTTCCGTCGGGGAAAGGCAGCTGGAGCAGATCGCCTTGCTGAAGCGTGATCGAGTCCGCATACCCGGCACGGTCGACGTTCTTCCGCGCCAGCTCGAGGGCCGCCGGCGACGAGTCGATGCCGTGCAACAGGAATCCACGCTCGGCGAGGCGAATCGCGTGCACGGCCGGCCCGCAGCCGGCATCCAGAACCGGCCCTGCCGCCGCATCCCCCAATTGTCGCGCGACCAGGTCGAACAGATGCCGCCGGTAGTTGCGATCCGGAGAGCGGTACCGGTCCTCCCACATGTCGTGGACCGTGCTCTCCTGCAGAGTCTCCGATACCACGCTTGTCCCAGAATCGCTGGACGGTTCCATTCGACCCTATGCCCGGAGCGCGCTTTCGTAACGCATCTCGGCGCCTTCCGGCGGAAACGCGAGTGCCGAAGGTGGGAATCGAACCCACACTCCCCGGAGGGAACCGGATTTTGAGTCCGGCGCGTCTGCCAATTCCGCCACTTCGGCCTGTTCCTTGAATGGTACGAGGCGCGGCCAGCCCCTGGTGCCCTGGATTCCAAACTGTCCTCGGGCCTATTGAAAACCTGGCGGAAGCAGGAGATACTCGCCCCTGCTCGGCAGTTATCCGATCGGGTTGGAGGAGGCAGCGTGAACAAGAAGGTTTCCTTGCTGGCACTTGTCGGCGTGGCCACAGTGGTCAGTGCCGTCGCGGCCGGCTTCACGGGCTCCGCGCGCAGCGCGACGAGCGGCGTCACGCCGCTGCCGTCGTCCTCGTGCGGTCCCGTGGTCTACAAGGGGTCCGGCTCGCCGGACTACATCATTGCGTCGGATCTTCCGCTCCAGGGCGCGATCCGCCACCAGACGGTGCAAATCTCGCGCGCCATCATCTGGGAGCTCGCGCAGAAGGGCTGGAAGGCCGGCAGCATGAAGATCGGCTACCAGTCGTGTGACGACTCGACCGCTCAGACGGGCGGTTGGGACTCGGCCAAGTGCGCGACGAACGCTCGCCTGTATGCGGGCAACAAGTCCGTGATCGGCGTCGTCGGGACATTCAACTCCGGCTGCGCGAAGATCATCGTGCCGATCCTCAACCGGGCGAATCCCGGCCCAATGGCGATGGTCAGCCCGGCGAACACGAATCCGGGCCTGACGAAGAAGTGGGATCCGGGTGAGCCGCAGAAGTACTACCCGACCGGCGTCCGCAACTACGCCCGCGTCGTCGCAACCGACGACATTCAGGGCCCGGCAGACGCACTGTGGTCGAAGTCGCTCGGCTACAAGAAGGTGTACGTCCTTAACGACAAGCAGACGTACGGCTTCGGCGTTGCCACGACGTACAAGAACGCGGCGAAGAAGCTCGGCATCCAGGTCGTGGGCTTCAAGGGCTGGGACGCGAAGCAGTCCAGCTACGAGGCGCTCGCCAACCTCATCAAGGCGTCGGGTGCACAGTCCGTGTTCCTCGGTGGCATCGCGTGCAACAACGGCGCGAAGCTGATGCAGGACATCCGGGCGGTTGCTCCCAAGGTGAAGCTCCAGATGCCGGACGGCTTCAGCGATCCGGTTGCGAATGGTGCAGTCGGCAACGGCGCGTACATCAGCGTCGCCGGCCAGCCGCCGAAGAGCCTGACGGGTCAGGGTGCGATCTTCGTCAAGAGCTTCGGCAAGTCGATCGGCGCCTCGCCGAATCCGTACTCCCAGTACGGCGCACAGGCGATGCAGGTGATGCTTCAGGCCGTGGCAGCGGGCGGTGGTGACCGTGCGAAGACGACGAAGGCGATCTTCGGCATCACCATCACGAACGGCATCATCGGCAACTTCACGATCAACGCGACCGGCGACACGAACCTGATCCCGATCACGATCTACAAGCAGGCCGGGAAGAACCTCATTCCCGTGAAGACGCTCATTCCGTCCCCCAGCCTTATCGGCGGGTAGGGAAGGAGCGGATACGAGACTCACGCCGGGGGAGGTTCGCCTCCCCCGGCGTGTATCCAAACCCCTTCACGCACTGTGGCCACCGACGCCAGCGCACATGCGCCTCTGCGAGCGAAGCGGTCGCTGACCTCGTACGTGATGCCGCTGTTCGCGGCGTTGCTGATCCTCGGCCTGATCTTCCTGCTGGCGAAGAACATCCAGCACGCCGGCTTCGCGTACTTCGCAACCATCTCGTTCATCGGCCTCACGAACGGCGCCGTCTACGCGCTCGTCGCGCTCGGTTACACGCTCGTCTACGGGATCCTCGAGCTGATCAATTTCGCGCACGGCGACGTGTTCATGCTCGGCGGGATGATCTCCGCCACGATGTTGATCTCGGGCAGCGCCTTCGGCTTGAAGACGGGCGGCCCGACGAGCTCGCTGATCCCCGCGCTGCTCGGGTCGCTTGCGGTTGCGATGCTCGCGTGCGGCCTGATCAACGTGACGATCGAGTTCGTCGCGTACCGGCCGCTCCGCGGAGCGCCACGACTCGCGCCGCTGATCACCGCGATCGGCATGTCGTTCATCCTCCAGAACGTCGCGATCGCGTGGAAAGGCCCGAGCTACGTTGCGATCCCGAACGTGCTGCCGCGTGGGAACGTCTTCTCGATCCACGGCGTCACGTACACGTGGGAGAAGCTCATCGTCGTGGTCGTCACCATCCCGGTGCTGCTCGCGCTGATGTGGCTCGTCCTGAAGACGCGTCAGGGGAAGGCAATGCGCGCCGCGGCCCAGGACCGTGACGCCGCCGCGATGATGGGCATCAACGTCAACCGGACGATTTCATTCACGTTTCTGATCGCGGGCGGCCTTGCCGGCGCAGCCGGGCTGCTCTATGCCCTCTACTTCGGTCAGGTGCGTTACGACACCGGCTTCCAGCTCGGCCTCATCGCATTCACCGCCGCCGTCCTCGGCGGGATCGGCAACCTGCCGGGCGCAGTTCTCGGCGCGGTCTCGATCGGCTTCATTCAGGCGTACAACGAGGGCCTCACGTGGCACATGCCAGGCAGCGACTGGACGCAGTCGATCGTCTTCTCGATCCTGATCCTCATCCTCGTGTTCCGGCCCGAGGGGCTGCTGGGCGAGCGAACACCGGAAGGCGCCTGACGTGCGTCGCCGCATCGCCGAGTCGATCACGCGCGGCTGGTGGGCAGCCCTCGGCGCGGTCGGACTGCCCCACGAGCGGTGGCTCGGGTTCTCGCGAGGCGTGCGCCGGGCGGTCAAGGCGGCCGTGTGGGTCGCGATCTTCCTGGCTCTCGTCGCGGCATTCGGCGTATGGAAGACATCCGCGCTCGCAATCGCTGCGGTCATCTACCTGCTCGTCGCACCGCGCTGGAACCCGCTGAAGTTCCGCGGGTTCAACTACGGCAAGTGGATCGCGCCGGTCTCGGTGCTCGCGATCGCGGCGACGTATCCGTACTACGTCAACCACATGCCGGAGCTGCCGCTCTTCGGCCCGTTCCCGCAGCTTTCCACGCTTGTCGTGATGACGATCTTCACGATGATGGCGCTCGGCCTGAACTTCGTCGTCGGGTACGCGGGGCTCCTCGACCTCGGCTATGTCGCGTTCTATGCGATGGGCGCCTACATGGCCGGCTGGTTCGCGTCGTCGCAGTTCTCGAAGCAGAACGTCAACCTCGGCGCCGTCGGCCTTTATCCCGGCGCGACGGGCTTCCACTTCTCGATCTGGTTGGTGCTGCTGATGGCGGGCGTCGCGACCGCGGTTGTCGGCGTGATCATCGGCCTGCCGACGCTGCGCCTGCGCGGTGACTATCTCGCGATCGTCACGCTCGGCTTTGGCGAGATCCTGCCGCAGATCGCGCGCAACGGCGACAGCCTCTTCGGCACCGGCTTCAACCTCACGAACGGGACGGGCGGCATCACGCCGATCGACGGGCCTGGGTTCGGCAACTGGCTCGACAAGCATTTCCACCTCCCTGCGAACTTCCTCACGGCGGGCAACCTCGACTCGGTGTTCCTCTGGACCGGTCTTGTCCTCGTTCTCATCACGGTCTTCTGCAGCGCGCGGCTGCGCGACTCGCGGATCGGTCGGGCCTGGATCGCGATTCGCGAGGACGAGACGGCGGCCGCGGCGATGGGCGTCCCGCTGATGCGCACCAAGACGTGGGCATATGCGACCGGCGCGTTCTTCGGCGGCGTCGCCGGCGCGTACTACGCGTCGTACAAGAGCGGCGCGTTCCCCGACGACTTCTTCTTCCAGATCTCGGTCTTCATCCTCTGCATGGTCATTCTCGGCGGCATGGGGAACATCTGGGGTGTCATCTTCGGCGCGTGCTTCCTGACGTACCTCGACCGCGAGGGCCTCTCGAACATCGGGACCCAGATCAACAACCAGTTCGGCACCTCGCTGGACGTGCCGAAATATGAGTTCGGGATCTTCGGGATCATTATCGTGGTGACGATGCTCTTCCGTCCGGAGGGGCTGATCCCGAGCTCGCGGCGCGCCGCGGAGCTGCATGAAGGCGTGCACGACGAGCCGCTCTACGACCACGAGATCGCCGGTGCCTGAGGAACTCCTCCGCACCGAGTTGCTCCGCAAGGAGTTCGGCGGCCTCGTCGCGGTGGACGACGTCGACTTCACGGTGCCTAAGGACTCGATCGTGAGCCTGATCGGGCCGAACGGCGCGGGGAAGACGACCTTCTTCAACATGCTGACGGGCGTTTACAAGCCGACGTCCGGACTCGTGTTCTTCGACGACGAGGAGATGACGGGCAAGCCGCCGCACGCGTTCACGCAGCGCGGCATCGGGCGCACGTTCCAGAACATCCGGCTCTTCCAGAACATGACGGCGCTCGAGAACGTGCTTGTCGGCATGCATGTTCGATTGAAGGGGAACCTGTTCGAGGCGATCGTCCGTACGCCGCGCGTGAAGCGCGAGGAGGTCGCAGCGAGAGTGCGTGCGCGCGAGCTGCTCGAGTTCTCCGGGCTCCGTCGCAAGGACGCGGAGATCGGCCGCAACCTGTCGTACGGCGATCAGCGGCGGCTCGAGGTGGCGCGCGCCCTCGCGACGCAGCCGAAGCTGCTGCTGCTCGACGAGCCGACCGCCGGCATGAATCCGCAGGAGACTGCGGACTTCACGTCGTTCGTCGGCCGGCTGCGCGGGGAGCAGGGGCTCTCCGTGCTCCTGATCGAGCACGACATGCGCGTCGTCATGGGCGTCTCCGACCGGGTGACCGTGCTCGACTACGGAGAGAAGATCGCGGAAGGCACGCCGAAGGAGATCCAGCAGAACGAGCGCGTGATCGAGGCCTATCTCGGCAAGGCGGCAGTGACGTCGTGAGCGCGACCGCGACAGCGACGCCGCTTCTTGCGGTCGACTCGATCGAGACCTTCTACGGCTCGATCCAGGCGTTGAAGGGCGTGACGCTCGAGGTGCACGAGGGCGAGATCGTGACGCTGATCGGCGCGAACGGCGCGGGCAAGTCGACGACGCTGCGGTCGATCAACGGCCTCAACCATCCGCGGAAGGGCACGATCGCGTTCCGCGGCGTCGACATCACGCACGAACCGGCGCACGCGATCGTCAAACGGGGCATCGCGCAGTCGCCGGAGGGGCGCAAGCTCTTCCCGCGCATGTCGGTGACCGAGAACCTCGAGATGGGCGCGTTCCAGCGCAAGGACAAGGGCGCTTTCAAGGACGACATGGATCGCGTGTTCGAGCTCTTCCCGCGGCTTGCCGAGCGGCGGCACCAGAAGGCGGGGACAATGTCGGGCGGTGAGCAGCAGATGTGCGCGATCGGGCGCGCGCTGATGGCGCGGCCGACGCTCCTGATGCTCGACGAGCCGTCGATGGGCCTCGCGCCGATCTTCGTCGAGCGGATCTTCGAGACGATCGTCGAGGTGAACAAGCAGGGAACGTCGATCCTGCTCGTCGAGCAGAACGCGCTGATGGCGCTCGACGTCGCAAACCGCGGCTACGTGCTCGAGACGGGCCACGTCGCTCTCGCCGACAACGCGAAGGCGCTCGCGCAGAACCCCGAAGTGCGCAAGACGTACCTCGGCGAGAGCTGACCGAAAGCGCTCGGGCGTTTCCCTCGCGGCGTTTGACACCCGGACGGGGCGACGCACGACATGTCCGTGACTCGCGCGCCGTGTTTTTGCTCGCGCCGGCCAAAATGGTGTTTGACACCGGGACATGTCTCTCTGGGAGATAGGAACGGTGTCAGCCGCCGACCCGCAGCGGGAAGTACGGCGGACTGAGCAGGAAGCCGATGCGCTCGTGGCCCTGGCCGCGCGCCATGTCGAGGGCAGCGCCGATGCCGTGCACCGGTACGAAGCCGAGCTGCCGAACCGCGGTTGCGTCGGCCGCGCCCGCGACCAGCACCGCGCCCAGCCGTCCGAGCGCCGGCTGGCACGCGTTCCAGTCGCGAAACGGCAGCAGCGGATGCACCGTGCGGCCCGAGCGGTAGTCCGCGAGCGCGCGCGGGTCGGTCGCGGCTGCACGCTCGGCCTCCGCGAGAACGCTCGGATCGCGCCCCGTACGCGTTGCGTGGAAGAACGTGCGATACGGCTGTTGCGTGGGATGCGCGAAGTGCCGTGTGAAACGGTTGACGAGGATCACGGTGCCGCCGTCGGCCACCGGGAAGGCGTCCCGCCACAGCCGTAGTGCAAGCCCCAGGCCGAGGTACGCGGCGACGAGCGGGTTTGGACGCTCGCGCGGGAGAAACGGGGTCACGCTCGGCACGCCGATCACCATGGTGTCGAGCGGCTCGTCGAGCTCGGCACGCCGCAGCTCGACCGTTCGCAGCAGTGCCTCCGCATGAGCCACGGACGGCGGCCCGCCGAACGCGTTCGCGACGGTCAGCTCCGTTCGCAGCGAGCGCAGCAGGTCGCGCCGCAGAACCTCGGGCAGCGCGCGATAGACGTGGCGCAGGGGAGAGCGGGCGATCCGCTCGAGTGCAGCCGGATCGTACGGATAGCCGCGGAGCGCACCGGAGAATTGCGGATGGTTCAACACGAGCGAGACGCCCAGCAGCGGCACGCGTTGCGCAAGTGCCCGTTCCAGCGCGATTGCAAGCAGCCACCCCTGCGACGCGGTCGTCTCGAGCAGGGAGTACGCCCCTGCTGCGCGGAGCGAGTCGGCGCCGCTTGCCGCGAGCAGCGTCGCCGGGCCGCCGCTCAGCACCGACTCCGCCGCGCTGATCACGATCACGAGATCCGTCTCGACGAGCGCGCGGCTCACACGCAGCGGTGGCCGCGACGACCCGTCGACGAGCGCGAGGTCGGGGTCCTCGACGTCGTGCACCAGCACGCTGCCGTGGAACCGACGCGCGAGCTCCGGCGTGACGAGCGCCTCGAGCTCGCGCTGCGACGTGCGGCGCGCCAGCCCGGGTGCGACGAGAAACGTCTGATACCCCGTCGAGATGCCGAGCCGCTCGAGCTCCGCGACGACGGCGGTCACCGCCTGCTGCCGTGGATCCATCCCCGCGCCGGGAATCGGCAGCGCCGGCGGCTCGACGACGATCGTCGCGCGGGCGCCGCGCCGCACGAGCGCTTTGATGCCCTCGCCCTCGAGCGGGTAGCGCAACGCGTCGCGAACTGCCGCACCGATGTCGGCGACGCCTTCGCCCGGCGGCGGCGGACGCAGCACGATCGCGTCGTCGGGCGCCGCCGCGACGACGAGCCGCGTCCCGGAGAGGAGCGGGACGCGTAGCACTAGAGCTCCGGCAGCCGGCGGACGAGCCGCAGCCGCATGAGCCGGAACCCGCGCGCCGGCCAGAACCGCGACGCACCGAGATTCGTGACCCGCCAGTTCGTCCACACACGCGGGTGCCCGTGTTCGCGCGCGAACGCGAGCGCGTGCGTCGTCAGCGCGACACCGATCCCGCCGCCGCGCGCTTCGGGACACACGGCGGTCGACGCAAGGTGCAGCGCCTCTTCGTCGTGTGGATCCGCGTAAAGCGTGAGGTGCCCCACGGCTTCGCCGTCGCGCTCCGCGACGAAATACCAGACTGCGTCGTCCTCGAGCGTCTCGACCCAGTCCTGCCGGTGCGTGTCCGGCTCGAGCGGAACGGCGGAGAACGACGGCGACTCCGCCTGGGCCTCGTGGATCAGGCGGTCGATCCGCATCGCGAGCTCGAGATCGTCGAGCCCGCCGCGGCGAATCGTCACGCCCGGCGCCTCGACCCTCTTGCCGCCGCTCTCGCGCATCCCGTAGGCGTGCATCTGCGCGAAGCCGAGCCGGTACCACGGGTCGAGCGCCTCGTCGGTCGGCGGCTGCACGATTGCGAAGTGCAGCGGCGGCCATTCGTCCGCGCGTCTCGCGTACTCGCCACGGATCGCCTCTGCCGTGCCGGTCGCCTCGAGGAAGACGCATTGGCCCCAGATCGGATGTGCGTCGGCGACCGTTGCGGTGATCGAAGCGCTTCCGGCCATCGGCGCCGGACGATACCCGGCTGCGCCTCTACGATTCACTCAGATGCGCTCCGCCGTGTTCGTCGACCAGGTCGGCAATCCCTCGGCCGCGGTGCGCACCGATCGCCCGCTTCGCTAGTCGCGCAGCGCCTGCAGGGCCCGAGTCGCCGCCCCGTCCATCGACTGTTTCCATCGGCCGGCGGGCGGGCGAGCTTGACGCCTTAGACTCGAAGCAATGTCCCCGAAGACGCTCACCGGCCTCGAGCTCGACCTCGACGACGCCCCGGCGCGCGACTCCGAGCTCTTCCTCGTCGACGGCAACAACCTCGCGTACCGCGCGTATTTCGCGCTGCCGGAGGAGCTCGCGACGACCGAGGGCTTCCCGACGAACGCGCTGCTCGGCTTCACGAACATGCTCTTCAAGCTCCTGTCCGACTACAAGCCGAAGGGCGTCGCAGTCGCGTGGGACACGCGCCCCGTGCACCGGCACGCGATCGCGGAGGAGGGAGACGTCGTCTACAAGGAGGGCCGTCGCCCGATGGCCGACCTGCTCGCCGAGCAGTTCCCGTACTTCCGCCCGATCGTCGAGGCGTTCGGCTACCGGAACCTCGAGTTCGAGGGCTGGGAGGCGGACGACGTGATCGCGACACTCGCGACGCGAGCCGACGAGGCCGGCATCAAGACGACCGTCGTCTCCACCGACCGCGACGCGTTCCAGCTCGTCACCGACAACGTCGCTCTGATGATGACGCCGCGCGGCGTCAGCGACGTGCAGGTCTACACGCCGGACCGTGTCGAGGCGCGGTACGGCATCAAGCCGGAGCAGATCCCCGACTTCATCGGCCTGAAAGGCGACACGTCCGACAACATCCCCGGCATCCCGGGGATCGGCGACAAGACCGCGGGCCAGCTGATCGCGCAGTACGGATCGGTCGACGAGGTGATCGCGCACGCGGACGAGCTCTCGCCGGCGCGCAAGAAGAACGTCACCGAGTTCGCCGACCAGGCGCGCCTCTCGAAGGATCTCGCGACGATGCGCCGCGACCTCGACATCGACTGCGACCCCGCTGCACTCGTGCTCGCCCCGCCCGACCGCTCGCAGCTGCGCGAGATGTTCCGGCGCTTCGAGTTCCGCAACCTCCTGGGCCGCGTCGACGAGCTCGACGAGGCCGTGCCGGCGCTCGAGCGCATCGTCGCGGGCACCGCTGTCCCTTGGAAGGAGGGAGCGCTGCCGCAGAAGCTGAGCGGCCGCGTCGGGCTCGCGATCGCCGACGGCCGGTTCGCGCTCGCGCAGGACGACGGCGTCGTCGTCGGCCCATGGGACGACGAGCAGGTCTCGCGCTTCCGCGACGCGGAGATCGTCGCGCACGACTACAAGGCTCTGCCGCGGCTCACGCAGCTGCCGGCGGAGGACACGATGATCGCCGCCTATCTGATCGAGCCCGGACGGCCGGCCTACGAGCTCGACGACCTCGCAGCGGAGTACGGCGTCGAGGCCCTCCCCGACCCCGAGGTCGAGGAGGAGACGGCGCAGCTCGTCCGCGCGGCCGAGGTACCGCGCCGGCTCGCGGCGCCGCTGCGCGCACGCCTGCGCGAGCGCGGCAGCGAGGATCTCTACGACCGCATCGAGCTGCCGCTGACAGCGGTACTCGCCTCGATGGAAGACGCGGGCATCAAGATCGACACGTACCGCATGGGGGAGATCACCGCGCGTCTCGCGGACCGCGTCGAAGAGCTCGAGTCGAAGGCGTTCGAGCTCGCGGGCGAGGAGTTCATGCTCGGCTCCACGCAGCAGCTCGCGCGAATCCTGTTCGAGAAGCTCGAGCTCACGCCGGGCCGCAAGGGCAAGACCGGCTACTCGACGGACACGCGCGTCCTACGGACGATCCGCCACGACCATCCCATCGTCGAGGTGATCGAGGAGTGGCGCGAGCTGACGAAGCTGCTCAACACGTACCTCGGCCCGCTCCCGACACTGCTCGGCGAGGACGGCCGGCTCCACACGCACTTCAACCAGGCCGTCGCCGCGACCGGCCGCCTGTCGACGTCGAACCCGAACTTGCAGGCCATTCCGATCCGCACCGAGCTCGGCCGCGAGATCCGGAGCGCGTTCGTCGCAGAGCCGGGGCACAGGCTCGTGTCGGCCGACTACTCGCAGGTCGAGTTGCGCATCCTCGCGCACGTCTCGGGCGAGCCGCGGCTGCGCGAGGCGTTCGCGCGCGGCGACGACATCCACGCGGCGACCGCAGCCGAGGTGCTCGGCAAGGAGCAGGCGACGCTGACGAAGGACGAGCGCAACGTCGCGAAGATGGTGAACTTCGGGATCATCTACGGCATCTCCGCGTTCGGGCTCTCCGAGAACCTCGAGATTCCCCGCGAGGAGGCGCAGCAGTACATCGACACGTATCTCGCACGTTTCCCGATGGTGCAGGACTTCATCGAGCGCACGATCGAGCAGGCGAAGCAGGACGGCTACGTGACGACGCTCTTCGGCCGGCGCCGCCCGGTGCCGGAGATCCGCGCCTCGAACCGGCAGACGCGCTCGCTCGGCGAGCGGCTCGCCGTCAACTCGGTCATGCAGGGCACGGCCGCCGACATCATCAAGGTCGCGATGGTGAACATCCATCGACGACTTGGTGACGAAGGACGCGGCTCACGTCTCGTGTTGCAGGTGCACGACGAACTGCTCGTCGAAGCGCCGGATGCCGAAGTCTCCACTGTCAAGACGCTCGTGCGCGAGGAAATGGTCAGCGCGTATCCGCTCGATCCACCACTCGCGGTCGACGTCGGCGCCGGCGACGACTGGAACGAGGCGAAATAGACCTCTAGCGCTTGCCGCGAGGCAGCGAACGGTGCCAGGCTCCGCCCTTGGCTCAGACGCCGTCGGGCAGCGAGTCCGGCACGAGCCCGAGACCTTGGCGCAGCTCGTCGATCAGGCGCTGCGCGTGGTCGAGGAGGTTCGCGAGCTCGGGGATCTCGGAGCGCGGCACCTCGATCGTCACGCGCACGGGCGACCGTGCCGTCGACGAGAGCGCGAGCGTCTCTTCGTCGTCGCGCGCGAGCGCGGTCAGCTCGAGGTACTCGTCGCGGCCGGCCGGCAGCTTCGCGCCTGCGACGAACCGTTCGTTCGCCTGGCGCAGGCGCTGCGCGAGCACGCCGGGATAATGGCCCGGAACGAGAACCGTCGCCTCACCGCCGCGTGTCGCGATCGCGGACGACCACATCGGGTAGCCCGCCTCACGCCGTTCGTGCCGCAGGACGACGACGGAAACGGAGTCGGTCTCGCCGATCGGGTAGCGCTCTTCCACCGAAGGGCAGAGTAACGACGGCTAGTGGTAGCCGAGCTCCGCGAGCAGGGCACCTGCTTCCGCCTGGACGTCGGCCACCTGCTCCGGCGTCAGGTCGCGGCGCCAGCGGCCGAGCGAGGAGCCGTGCACCTCGGCGAATGCGCGCCGCAGCGGCTCGGGCTCCGAGCCGAGTGCCGCCGCGATGCGGTCGGCCTCTGCCTGAGGGCTCTCGACGAGGGCTTCGTAGCGAAGCTCGACCGTGCGCTCGGGCGCTGCCGCCGCCGCGGTGACGTAGCGGCGCCAGGCCCACGCGCAGCGCCGCGCTTCGCTCGCGTGCTCGAACTCTTCCCGGTGCTCGGGCTCGACCCAGAAACGCGAGTGCGCGCCGTAGGCAAGGCCCGCGTCGTCGCTGCCGCCGCGATCCGCGCGCAACCAGCCGCGCTCGAGAAGCGAGCAGACGACGTCGCGGCCGTCGCGCAGCACGTGCACGGCCGTCGCCTGCGGATAGGCGAGGAGCGCGGCCTCGAGCACGAACGAGGTCTCGGGCGTCTGCTCGACGGCGCGGAGCCCGCGGGCGAGCCCGAGCAGCCGGACGCGCTCGAGAATCGTGCGGAGCTCCTGGGCGGCTCGATCCCTCGGCTCGCCCGCGAGGCGCGGCAGCACGGCCTTGAGCGGCGTCACCTCGTCGAGGTCGACGAAGCCCGGCTGCGAGCCGAGCGACTTCCCGGTGAAGCTCGTCCCGGAGCGGGGAGAGCCGACGACGAAGACGAGGCGCTCCTCCCGGCCGAGCGGCTTGAAACCGCCCCGGCGGGCGACGCGGGCCGCGCTCGCCGCATAGGCGCGCGCCGATCGGAGCGTGGGGGTCACGCCCGGAACCGTAACGGCGGCAAACCGCGGGCGGCTTCCGGTCGTATTTCCGGTGCGGGCCTAACCTGGGGCGCGCGCAGGCGTCTGAACACGCGGGGCTATACTCACCCGCTCTATGGCCAACGAGACACTCAACGACCCAAGATTGGACGATTCCGCCATCGACGACTCGGAGCTCGAGGCAGGCGTCTGGACGCGCGACCCGGAGACGGGCGAGCTGATCCCGGACTACGAGTCGACCTTCCCGACCATCAACGAAGGGGAGGTCGTCCACGGCACCGTCGTGCGCGTGGACAAGGACGAGGTCCTCGTAGATATCGGTTACAAGTCTGAAGGCGTCATCCCGGTGAGCGAGCTGTCGATCCGCCGCTCGGTCAACCCGGCGGACGAGGTCAGCGTCGGCGACGAGATCGCCGCGCTCGTGATGACGAAGGAGGACGCCGAAGGGCGCCTCATCCTGTCGAAGAAGCGCGCGCGCTTCGAGATCGCCTGGAAGGCGATCGAGCAGGCGCACGAGCAGGGCGAGCCCGTCAACGGCCGCGTCATCGAGGTCGTCAAGGGCGGCCTCATCCTCGACCTCGGCGTGCGCGGGTTCCTGCCGGCATCGCTCGTCGACATCCGCCGCGTGCAGGATCTCGACGAGTTCCTCGGCCAGGAGCTCCGCTGCAAGGTGATCGAGCTCAACCGCTCCCGCAACAACGTCGTGCTCTCCCGCCGCGCAGTGCTCGAGGAGGAGCGCAAGGCCGACCGTCAGCGCATCCTCGACGCGCTCAACCCGGGCGACGTCGTCGAGGGCGTCATCTCGAACATCGTCGACTTCGGCGCGTTCGTCGACCTCGACGGGATGGACGGCCTCATCCACATTTCAGAGCTGTCGTGGAGCCACGTCAACCATCCGTCCGAGGTGCTCGAGATCGGCCAGAAGGTGCAGGTCAAGGTGCTCGACATCGACCGCGAGCGCCAGCGCATCTCGCTCGGCCTCAAGCAGACGCAGGCCGATCCGTGGCAGCAGGTGCTCGAGAGCTACAACGAGGGCGACATCGTCTCCGGCAAGGTGACGAAGGTCGTCACGTTCGGTGCGTTCGTCGAGATCCTGCCGGGCGTCGAAGGCCTCGTGCACATCAGCGAGCTTGCGCAGCATCACGTCGAGAACCCGCGCGAGGTCGTGTCGCAGGGCGACACGGTGAACGTGCGCATCCTCGAGGTCGATGCCGAGCGACGCCGCCTGTCGCTGTCGCTCAAGCGCGTCGACGAAGGAATGCCCCCGCAGCCGGGAGTCGGCGACGAGGCGGCACCGCCCACCATCGATCTATCCGAGGACGTGTTCTCCGACACGACGCCGGCTGCACCGACGGCCGAGGTGACGGACGACGACGACGACGTCGAGGCCGAGCCGCTCGACGACGAGGGCGACGACGAGCCCGAGCCCGACGACGAGCTGTCCGACGAGCCCGTCGAGAGCTCGGACGACGACTCCGCGCCCCAGTAGCGTGTCGCGACCGCATGCGGTCGCGCTGACGGGGGGCATCGCGGCGGGGAAGAGCGAAGCATTGAAGGCGTTCGC
>Ga0307310_10000221_pt1 | contig 17304 bp, 18 predicted proteins | sample ER_DNA_197_FD_194502 | JGI IMG/M metagenome (GOLD analysis project Ga0307310, IMG submission 194502) | Bulk soil microbial communities from the East River watershed near Crested Butte, Colorado, United States - ER_DNA_197 | ecosystem: Environmental > Terrestrial > Soil > Floodplain | place...
TCACGATCCTCCTTGCCTCGGGGGTCGTCGCGTGGCTCCTGTCCGAGACCGCGACCGGCGCTCTGTACCTCGCACATCGCGTTGCGGGGGTCGCGCTCGTTCTCGCTCTCGGGTGGAAGTACGCGATCGCACGCCGTTCCCTCCACCGTCGCGGCGTGGGCGGACCGGGTGTCTGGATCGGCCTTGCGACCGCGGCACTGACGATCACCGCTGCGTCGCTCGGTCTGGCGTGGACCGCGGGACTCGTGTCGTTCGATCGGCCATTCGCCTATTCCGCCCTCAACCTCCATGTCATGGCCGGACTCGCGCTCGGCGCGCTCGTCGTCGCTCACGTTCTCGCGCGCGGAGAGTCGCGTCCGGCCCTCGTCACGTTCGCGGGGCGACGCGCGGCACTGCGCGGTCTGGCCCTTCTCGCCGCTTCGTTCGTCGCGACCGTCGCGCTCGACCGCGTAGCGCTCGTACGACGCGACAGCGGATCCCGACACGCGGGGTCGTTCACCGGCAACGCGTTCCCGGTCACGATCTGGAGCCTCGACAGCGTTCCAAGCATCGATGTCGAGTCCTGGCGTCTTCGCGTCCGCGGACCGGAGACTGCTCCACCGGTCGAGATCTCCTACGCCGACCTGGCGACGCTCCCGCGACACGACGTATCGGTCATCCTCGATTGCACGGGCGGATGGTGGAGCGAGCAAGTGTGGTCGGGTTTCGCGGTGACCGATGTCCTTGCACGATGCGGGATGAGCGAAGCCGCGACACGTGTCGAGGTGATCTCCGTCACCGGGCATCGTTGGACGTTCGACCGTCCGGAAGCCGAACGAGCGATTCTCGCGACACACGTCGGCGGAGAGCCGCTATCGGCCGGACACGGGTATCCCCTTCGTCTCGTGGCCCCGAGTCTTCGCGGATTCTTATGGATCAAGTGGGTCGGAGAGGTCGTGGCGGCCTGAGAATGCGACGAGTGAGGCGGGCATCCTGAGACGCGTCATCGCCGCCGCGGTCGTGGTCGCGGCGATCGGCGCAGCCATCGTCCTGGTCGTGAATACCGCGATGACGGGCATCCAGCTCGCCGGGATCAGGGTCGGCCCGATCATCGGAGCCGCGGCGGATCCCAATTTCGTGCCAGCGGGCGCTCCGCTCGGGCAGATTGGATCCGATCCGGACGACCCCACCGATCCGTGGTCCGCGGCGGCCCCGCCCGGTGGCGTGATCCTGCAGACGCCCGGTCCCACGGCAGGGCCGAACGCGACCGGAACGCTTCGCATACCCGTCCCGAAGAACGTGCCGACCGGTCCGCGCCGCGTCGCGATCCAAGCCGGCCACTGGAAGAGCGACGAGGCGCCCGACGAGCTGCGACGGCTGATCCCTCAGACCGGCGCGGAGTGGGAAGGCGTTACCGAGGTGGAGATAAATCTCGATATCGCCCAGCGCGTCGGTGTCATTCTCAACTCGAAGGGCATCGCCGTGGACATCTTGCCGACGACGATCCCCGTCGGCTATCTCGCGGACGCTTTCGTCGCACTCCATGCGGACAGCGACGGCGTCGGCGAGAACAGCGGATACAAGATGGCGCACGGCGCGCGACGCGGACCGTACGAGGATGCGTTGCTGAATGACATCAAGGATTCGTTTGGTGCGGCAACAGGCATCAACTACGACCCGACGCATATAACCCGTAACATGACTGGCTACTTCGCCTTTAACTGGACCCGTTTTCAGCACGCCGTAGCGGCGCACACGCCCGCTGTGATCCTCGAGATGGGTTATGTCTCGAGCGACGATGATCGCGCGCTGATGCTCGACAAACCCGATCTGCTCGCAGCCGCGATCGCGGATGGCGTCATGAAGTTCCTTGCCGAAACTCCGCGTTCGAAGATCTTCGGTCAGGATTTGGTCGTCCCAGCATTTCCACCGAGGCCTTCTCCCAGACCCTGAGCCCTTTCGCGTTGAAGAAACGAGACCTTGATGCGCCCGCGCGCCCGCTCTACTCTTTCTCCCGCGACCGTCGGGGTCGACAAATTTCAGGAGGCCGTCAGATGAGCGTTCGAATCGCGCGCGACGCCGCCGGCCTCCACATCGCTGGAGCGCCCGGCACCCTCTAGCGCCGCGCGCGCGACGACTGCACCCATCGGCGGTCTCCAACGCGGAGGACGCGTGCCCGCATTATTTCCGAGCGACTGGCTTGCCGACGCACCGTACGAAGACTTCGACCTCGGCGTGCTCAAGGCCGGCAAGGAGAGCGAGGTCTACCTCGTCTCCCGGACCGGTCCTACCCGCACGTGCCTCATGGCCGAGAAGCGGTTCAAGCCAAGGCTTCAGCGCGGCTTTCGCAACGACTACCTATACGCGGGCGTGTGGGGTGAGGGGACGTATCGCGAGGATCGTGCGATAAAGAAGCGGACTCGGTTCGGCCAGGAGGCTCTGCAATCAAGGTGGATCGCGAACGAGTGGGCCACGCTCGGGCGGCTGCACGACGCCGGCGTGACCGTCCCGCCCCCGGTCGAGCAGATCGAGAATGGCTACCGCATGGCCTTCATTGGCGACGGCGATCAGGCTGCCCCGAGGCTGGCCGACGTCGACCTCGACGTGGTGACCGCAAGGCGGGTCTGGCGGGAGCTGCAGCGCGATATTCAGAGGATCCTGGATGCGGAGCGCGTGCACGGCGATCTCTCGGCATTCAACGTTCTGTGGTGGCACGAGCGCCCGGTGATCATCGACTTCTCGCAGGCCGTCGATGCCGTCACGCATCCGGCGGCGCGGGAGCTCCTCAGGCGGGACGTCGAGCGGACCGCCGCATATTTCCGAGGCCAGGGCGTCGCGATCGACCTCGAGGCTGCCTTGGCGCTGGTGGGGGACTCCCCGGCGCGCTTCGCACACCAGGTTTTGTCATCCTGAGCATGTGTTCGACCTAACGACTCCCTGGTGGGAGATCATCGTGCGCACCGCGGTCGTCTACGTGTTGGTGCTCGTCCTGCTGCGGGCCGCCGGCAAGCGCGAGCTCGGTCAGATGAGTCCCGTGGATCTGGTCGTGATCCTCGTCATCGCGAACGCCGTGCAGAACGCGATGACCGGCGGCGACAATTCGCTCATCGGCGGTGTCATCGCGGCGACGACACTGGTGACGATGAACGTCGCGTTCTCGCGCGTCGCCCACCGGATCCCCTACGTGGCCCACCTCTTCGAGAGCGAGCCCACCCAACTCGTAAAAGATGGCAAGCTGGTCAAGCGCAACCTCGATCGGGAGAACGTGGACATGGACGAGCTGATGATGGCCGCCCGCGAACACGGCATCGAGGACCTTGCGGGAGTCGAGTCCGCCTACCTCGAGCGCGACGGCTCGATCAGCATCATCCCCAAGGGCGCGCCTGGTAAGTCGGGCAGCCGTCGGCACATCCGCCAGTTCCGTCAACGCTGATCGAGTGACGCGCCTCCTTCCCGGCCTCGCGCCTCTCGGCCACCGCAACTACGCGCTCTACTGGGTCGGTCAGCTCGTATCGATGTCGGGCACGTGGATAGAGCTCACCGCGACCACGTGGCTGCTCTACCAGCTCACCGACTCGCCGTTCCTGCTCGGGCTCGGAGGCGTCTTCCGCGCCGCGCCGATCTTCGCGTTCGCCCTGATCGGAGGTGCGGTCGCCGATCGGGTCGAGCGTCGCCGGCTCCTTTTGATCACGCAGAGCTCTTCCGTTGTTACCTCGCTCGTGCTCGGCGTGCTCGTCGTGACGGGCAACGTGGTCTTCTGGCACATCTATCTCATCAACGTTGTGAATGCGACGATCGCCGCGTTCGACGCACCTGGCCGACAGTCTTTGTTCCCAACGCTCGTCCCACGCGGCCAGATGCAGAACGCGATCACGTTGAACTCGATGCTGTTTCGAGCGTCGAACCTGGTCGGTCCCGCGGTCGCCGGGATCCTCATTGCGCGGGTCGGCATGGCGGCACCGTTCTTCGTCAACGCCGCGAGTTACTTCGCGATCATCTTTGGGCTGCTCGCGATGCGCATCCCGGCCGTGATCTCGGGACCGCGCGGCTCGATCCGCGAGGAACTCGTCGGCGGCCTGCGCTACGTACGGGCCAGCGCGATCCTGCCGCTCATTCTCGGGATCGAGGCCGCGCTTTCGATCTTCGGCCACAACCAGGCGCTCATCACCATCTTCGCGCGCGATGTCCTCGGCGCGGGTGCCGAAGGACTTGGCGTCTTGCTTTCGGCGATTGGAGCCGGCGCCATCGTCGGCATGGTGGTCCTGATCGTGATCGGGGACGTGAAGCGCAAGGGCGCCTTCATGATCTTCGCAGGTCTGGTCTATGCGGCCGCTCTGGTCGTCTTTGCGTGGTCGCGATCGTTCGAGCTGTCGGTCGCCGTGCTCGCGCTCCTCGGCTTCGCCGACGCGACCTGGGGGACTATGCGCAACGCCATCGCGCAGCTCGCCGCCGAAGACGCCTATCGCGGTCGAGTCATGTCGCTGATCGTGATCGTTTCGAGGGGACTGACCAACGCGTCACAGCTCCAAACGGGATTGACCACGGCCCTCTTCGGCGCGCCGGGTGCGGCGACCATCGGTGCGCTGGTCGTCGGCGGTGTGGTGGCGGGGGTGGCCGCGCGGGCGGGTCGCCTGCGACACTTCAGCGCACCGGCGCCGCGTCGCCAGATCCCAGAGGTCGCGCAAGCAGGAGGGGAGTCATGAGTCCCGCCAAGAAGACGGCCACGAAAAAGGCCACCACGCGGAAGACGACACGACGCAAGCGCGGTCCGGCCGAGCCGCGCGGCCCCGACGCTCGCGAGTCCGCGCTCGACCGCGCCGACGAGCACATCGTGGCGCTCACTCAGCACGTGGAGAAGGCGAAGGGCTCGGTGCTCGCGGCCTATCGCGATCCGTACGCCGGCCTGCCTCTCGTGCTCGCATCGCTCCCGATCGGGAGCGTCGAGGCAACGCCCTTCCAGCGCGATCTGTCGAAGACACACGCGGACCGCCTCGCGATAGCGATCGGCTCATCGGGCCTCTTCCTGGATCCGGTGATCGCGATCCCGAGTGCCGACGGCTTCTGGTCGCCCAACGGACGCCACCGCCTCGCGGCCGCGAAGCAGCTCGGTCTGCGCTCGATCACCGCGCTTCTGACCGACGATCCCGCGCTCGCGTACCGCATCCTCGCTCTCAACACCGAGAAGGCTCACAACCTGCGCGACCGCGCGCTCGAGGTCATCCGGATGGCGCGTCAGCTCGCTAAGGAGGCTCCGCGGTCGAAGGAGTTGGAGCACGCGACGAGCTTCGAGTCACCTGCGTTCCTGACCCTCGGTGCCGCCTACGAGAAGCGCGATCGCTTCGCCGGGTCGTCCTACAACTCGATGCTCCGCCGGGTCGATCGTTTCATGGATACATCGCTACCCGCCGCGCTGCGCCAGCGCGAGCAGTGGGCCGTACGTCTGATGGACATCGATGATCGAGTCGCCGTCCACGTGAAGACGCTCCAAGAACGGGGGATGAAGAGCCCGTATCTGCGCCAGGTCATCGTCGCTCGGTGCAACCCAGTGCGGTGGATTCCGTCCAAGAAGGGAGAGGCGCCGCCGATGACAATGGCGGAGATGCTCACTCGCATGACCGCGAACATCCGCAAGTTCGACCCGTCGAAAGTTCGTCCGCAGGATCTCGCGATCGTCGCCGCGGTCGCGCCAGAAGAGGGGTAGCGCGCTCAACACTCAACTTGAGCCGAAGGTTGCGGGTCCTGTCCCGGCTCCGGGGATCACTCGCTCCGCGCACCCTCCCCGGCACTACGCGACCGCTTCGCGGTCGCGTGGCCGGGTCCCCGGGGCACCCGCGCGTCGCGAGCGATCCCCTGCGCCGTGCCACCCGCAACGCCTGCCTTTCACCGCCCGAAGGCTAGCCCTGCCACCGCACCGATCGCGATCACGATCGCGGGATGCAGGGTTCCTCGATAGGTGAGAACTGTGGCAATCGCGGCCAGTGCGAGTTGCCACCAGCTCGGCGTCCCAGGGGCCGTCACGATCCCGATTCCCGTCGCGACCAAGAGACCTGCAGTCGCCATCGCAACTCCGCGGACTAATCCCGCCACCGGTGGCGCGAAGAGCCATCGGCGCGCGACAGCGGTGATCGGCACGATGACGAGCGGTGGAATCGATGCCGCGAGGAGCGCAACCGTCGCACCGACCGCGCCGCCGACGAGGTAGCCGAGGCTGACGATGTACAGGCCGGTCGGGCCGGTGGAGATCCGGCCGATCGCGATCGCCTGTACGACCTGATCGTCGGTGGCGATCCCCGGCGCGACAAGGTCGGCGCGAAGAAGGGGCAACGAGGAGAGTCCGCCGAGCGACAGCGCGGATGCCTTCAGGAACACGAAGAAAAGTGCGAGGCCGTCCATCCTCAGCCGACCGAGCTCTCGCGCGAGGTCGGCCGCTCTCGGCCGAGTGCGAGCGCGCCGATGAATGCGCCGGCTCCGATCGCGGCGAGCGTCGGCACCCCGAGGAACGCAGCGGCCACGACGAAGCCAACGGAGACGGCGACATCGATCGCGAGGTGCGAGCGGCCGTGTCGTGCCGACGCACGGACAAGAAGGGCCGCGGTCGCGATGGTCATTCCGCCGGTGACCGGCGCGACACCTGAAAGCGCAGCGCGGGCGATGGGCGACGCGGCGATCACGCCGTACGCGGCCGTGAGCGCGACCGTGATCGCGGCCGCAGGAATCATCATTCCGGCCACAGCGGCCACGACACCACGCCAGCCGGCCGCCCGACGTCCGATGAGTCCGGCGAGCGCTACGAGATGGATACCCGGAGAGAGCTGCGACAGCGCCCACGCCTCGCCGAATTCGCGCGCGCTCATCCATCGCTCACGATCGACCGCAAGGCGTCGAATCAGTAGCAAGGTACTGGTACCGCCGCCGACAGATTGCGTTCCGACAGCGACCCACGAACGGGTCAACCTTGCCAGCATGCCCGTTAACCTAGCGGTGATGGATGTGGTGGGTCGCCAGGAAGCTCCTGTCTTCACCTGGAATCCGGTGGAGCAGATGTGGGTGCAGGAACGAGGCGGCGCGGCTAAGCCGCCCCCGGCTCCGCACGACATCCACGCGATCCAGACGTGGTTCCTCGACACCGAAGACAACGAGTGGATCCAGACCGTGCTCGGCCCGATGGGCCGTCAGCTCGCGGCCCAGTGGCGTGGCGCCTACCGAGTGCCGGATGCCGCGATCACGCGCGAGAACAACCCCCAGAAGAAGCGGAGCCCGCTTCCGATCATCGTCGGGGCAGTGGTCCTCATCGCGCTCATCGGTGGCGTCGCCGTCGCGGCGCCCGGGCTCATGAATCCGAACGCGACGCCGGCACCATCCGGTCCGATCGCGGCGAGCAACTCCCCCGCGCCCGGCTCGACGGAGCCCACCGCGGCCCCGACGCCGGAAGTGACGCCCGAACCGACGGCGGCACCCGCGACTCCGGTGCCCGCGACGCCGCGTCCCCGGCCGGCCGGGCCCTCATACACGCTGAGGAACGGAACGGTAGTGACGTACACCGGCCCGGTGACCGCGGCGCGCAACGCGACCCTTCCGGCATCGTTCAGCGCCTCTCTCGCGAACGGGAGAGCCGCCACGGGCTCCTTCGGTATTTTCCTCAATGACCCGGTCACCGTTTCGAATCGCCGCGCCATGACCGGAACGCTCGACGGGAACGGTCGGATCCTCTTGCAGATCCCGACGAACGTGCAGCCCGGCGTTTACCAGCTTCTGTTCTCGTACGGCGGCGAGACCGCCCAGATCACGACGGTCAACATTCGCTAGACGCCTTAGGCCGCGCGCACCGTCACGATCCAGAAAACGCCGAAGTCCTCCATCCACTGTGCGCCTTCGACCAGCGGACGGATAGCGAGTCGGTAGGTTCCGGGCAGGGACGGGGCCACGATGTCGAACCTGAACCACGCGACCTGATTCGGTCCGACCCACTGCGCTGGCTGCGCGGCGACGCGGTTGTACCGCGGCCATCCGGTGTCCGGCGAGCCGGCATCGCCGTCGCCGCCGAGCCTTGAGGCGTGGTCCTGACCGGGCTCTGGGTTCCACGTTCCGAGGTACGCGACCTGCCCCATGGTGTCCGCGAGCCAGCCGCGCGTTCCGCTGTTGTAGTAGGCGACGACTGCCGTCGCGGTCTGGCCCGGGCACAGCGTCGAGTAGCCGCTCTGTCCGTACCACGACGCATGGAAGCCGGCTCTTCCGGAAGCGACCGTCGTCGGAGGCGCGATGCCGGGACCGTCCGTGCGCTGACAGGTCTGCGGCGACGGCGAAGGTGTCGGCGTAGGCGTTGGGGTGGGGCTTGGTGCTGCCGCACCCAGCGTGCTCACCTGTCCCGCGATCATCGTCGCCACGCCGAGAACGCCACCAACCACCCGCGTAGAAGTCGTCGTGACCCGGTAGGTGCCGACCGGAAGATCCACGAAGCCGAACCATCCGGTGCCGTTCGTCGTCGTGCTGCGTACGACGATGCCAGAGCTTATGTCCACCACCTGAACGACCGCGCCGGTCAGCGGAGTCCCGTCGGTGGCTACCGCCGTCCCGCGCAGGTGACCGAAGATCGGCTGCGTCTTCCATGTCATTGCGGGCACCGTCGGCGCGTCGGCGAATACCGGCTGCGCCACCACGTCGTACTGCGAGGGCTGCGTCAGGGCTTTGATGAGCTCGGCGCGGCCAACCGCGCCACTTCGAGTACCGGCGTCGGTCATTGCGTCGGGCGTCCGGTACGAGTAGCCGATCCAGCCGACTGCATTGTTCCCCGCTGCGCTCGTTACGAGCGCCCGACGAACCTGACTCACGCTCGAGGCGATGTCGTTGAGGTAGAGCGCCGATCCGATGACCACGGAGCGACGGTACTGGTTGTCGTTCGCGAACTCGTTCCACTCGTCATACATCTGGTGCTGGTTCGCGAGGGAGTCGCGCTTGTAGTTCATGAGCATCGCCGTGTCGAGGATCCCCTCGCGCAGCCAGCCGCGCCAGTCCTGGAGCTGCTCGGCGTACGCGCGAGTGTTCTCCCAGCTGCCCGTAGTCTGCGGCCCGTATCCATACGTGATCACGTCCGCGGATACCCGGATGCGTGGCTTCAGTGCGGTCGACTCCAGATAGATCCGGCGGACGATCCCGGTCACCTGATCGCGTCGCCACTGGGTCCACTGCGGGTCGGTATCCGATGGCGTGTCGATGCGGCCTGTCTCGACGCGGAAGCGCCCTACGGCCGTGGGGTTGTATCCCCACGAGGAAACGAGTGAGACGAGGTTGCCGTCGGGATAGCGGATGCGATCGAGGTTGATCCCGTCGACGTCGTAGTTGCGAACGATGCTGGTCGCGACGTTTGCAACCCAGGCGGCCGCATCCGGATGGCCGGGATCGAGCATCCAATCGTCGTTCAACTTCGTGCGTCCATTTGAACTGGTCATGACCCAGTTGTCCCGTCCAGACGCGGCTGGCCCGTGCAGGTTGAAGATGTGGTTCGGGTCCTTCGGTGGCGTCGTGCTGTTCCACATCGCGTTCGCGATCACCCACGCGTGGACTTCGACGCCCTGGGCATGCGCCGTGTTGATGAGAGCCTGCAGCGGGTCGAATCCGGGCGCTATCGCCTCGTTCACTGGGAGTCCCGACCGCAGGCAGAAACAATCGCCCCGCCGGACGACCTGAGCGACGATCGCGTTCGCGTGCGCCGCCTTCGTTGCAGCAACGAGCGCGTCGATCTGCGACTGGTCGTTCATGCCTTCGCCGAAGGCATCCGCCCAGAAGGCGCGGAACTGGCCGGCCGTTGCCGACGACCCGTACGGAGTGACCTCCGCCGGGAACATGGCGAACAAGCTGGCCACGTACCAGAGCACAGCCGCAAGCGTGGTGAGCTTCAGGTCTTTCCCTTCCTCTACGCGTGTAACGGTTTGCTAACGACAAGTCTTTGGGCCTCGCGCGATCGAGTCAAGCGGACGAGCATGCGATGACGGCCAAATGGGACGCTCGTACCGTCGCAGATCAGTACCTGTCACGAGATGGTCCTGGTCCGGTCTCACTCTTGTGGGGGGTTCAGACGCACGCCCGAGCGTATCGTCCGCGCCGTGGACGCCGAAGCGGTCGCGCGCGTCCTCGCAAGCGTGCCGGTCTTCGGCGCGCTCGGCGACGCCGAGAGAGCGGAGCTCGTCGCTCATGTTCGAGCCCGGCACTTCTCACGCGACGAGGTCGTGTTCCACCGCGACGACGCCGGTGGGCACGTTTACGTGATCCTCTCTGGGTCGGTGAAGGTCGCCATTCCCGATGAGGAAGGACACGAGATCGTCGTCGCCGTCGAGCGGGACGGCGCCGTCTTCGGCGAGCTCGCACTTTTCGACGACGCGCCGCGCTCGGCGACCGTTACCGCGCTCGAGGACACCCAGGTCGTGACGCTAGCGCGCGAGGATTTTCTGCGAATCCTCGAAAGGAGCCCGCGGGCCACGCGTGAGATCCTGCGATTGCTCGCGCGCACGGTGCGGCGCGCGTCCGGGCGGATCGAAGACCTGGTCTTTCTCGACGTGCCCGGGCGGGTAGCGAAGTGCCTGCTCGACCTCGCCACGGCACACGCACGCACGGAAATCGAACTGACGCAGGACGACCTCGCGGCCTTCGTCGGGGCCACCCGGGTTTCGGTGAACCGTGCCCTCGCAGACCTCGAGTCGCAGGGTGCGATCGCGGTAGGCCGCCGTCACATCGCGGTGAAGGAGCCCGCGCTGCTGCGCAAACAGGTCCGCTACTGAGGCCTCCTAGACTCTCTCGTTCGTGAAGGTCGAAGAGCTCCGCAAGATGGCGGGGACGCTCGCCGACGTGCTTCCGATCGAGATCCTTCCGGAGATCGACCGGCGCGAGCTCGCCGGCCACATGACCCTCCGGAAGTTCAAACAGGACGAGGTCGTCTACCACCAGGGAGATCCCGCGGCGCACTGGTTCGTCGTCTTCGAGGGGCTCGTCAAGGTCTTGCTCCTCGACGAGAACGGGCGCGAGCTCCTCATCTCGCTCCATTCGCGCGGCGAGTTCTTCGGCGAGCTCGTCATTTTCGAAGACAAGGTCCCGCGCGACGGCACGGCCGTATGTGTGATCCCGACGAGCGTCTTCCAGATCGACCGCGACGGTTCGCTCGCGGTGCTGAGGCGGAACGAGGAAGCGCGCAAGCACATGTTCGAGAGGCTCTCGCGAAACATACGCAAGCTCGAGGGTCAGGTCGAGGATTTCGCCTTTCTCGACGTCACGAGCCGCCTTGCGAAGTACCTCGTCGAGGTGGCGCGTCTCGGCCGAGCGCTTCCGCTGACCCAGGACGACCTCGCGTCCGCGATTGGCTCCACGCGAATGACCGTGAACAAGCTTCTTGCGGACTTCGAGCGCCGCGGCTTCATCAACGTCGAACGCCGCAACGTTCGCGTACTCGATGAGAAGTCGCTTCTCCGGGAGATCCGCGTCTAGAAAAGGTTCGTGAGCCAGCGCATGCGCTTGCGCGCCGGCTCGGGCGCATGGTCGGTCGGCTCGAGCCTCGCGAGGTCGTCATGCAATGCGAGCGCGAGCGTCCGCGTCGCCTCTTTCGTCGGCGCCTCCTTTGGCACCGCGCGGGGCGTACCGGCGATCGTGGCGAGCTCCTTTCGCAGGTAGAGCTCGGCCGTGCCTGAGAGCCAGACCGGAAGGATCGACGCGCCGGATCGCAACGCGAGATAGCCCACGCCACGCGCGAACGGCCCGAGCGACGACTCGACTCGCGACACGCGACCCTCGGCGAAGACAACCACGATCGCACCACGCCCGAGCGCCGCAAGCGTCGCTCCGATGGCGGCTCGATCGGCCGTCGCTCCGGTGCGCTCGATCGGGATCACGATGCCGACCGCGCGCAACACCGCTCGCCACCACCACACTTTTCCGGTCCCTTCGCGATCGCCCAGGAGTCTCACGTCGGCCCCGAGAGGAAACGAGGAGGCGAGGAGGAATCCGTCCGCCCAGCCCTGATGGTTCGCAACGACGAGGAGTGGCCCGTGTGCCGGCAATGTGCCGTAGTGACGAATGCGGAAGATCGCAGCGAAGATTCCTCGAACGATGAGACGCGCGATCCGCGATGGCACGCCGTAAGCCTGAGCCATCGCGCAAGAGGGCCTGTCGGCGTCGCTACCTCGCGGTCGTGCCGCCCGGAGGTTAGGACGCGAACGAGGTGACCGCGAGGCCGATGAGCGCGGCGAACATCGCGATGGTCACGATCCACCCGAGCGCGGTGAGCACGGGCCCGATGATCTGGTTGCCCATCACCTTCCTATTGCGCGCCGCGAGCATGATCACCACCAGGAGGAAAGGTGCCGCGACGCCGTTCACGATTGATGTGAAGAAGAGCGCGTCGATCGGCTTGACGCCGGTGAAGGGGATCACCAAGCCGACGAGAGTCGCGAGGGCAAGGACGCCGTAGAACGGCCGCGCTCTGCTCCAGTGCTCGTCGAGACCCGAGCGCCACCCGAACGTTTCGGAGACCGCGTACGCCGACGCACCCGCGAGCACCGGGACCGCGAGCAGGCCCGTCCCGATCATGCCGACCGCGAAGATCAGGCCCGCGAAGTCGCCGGCGAGCGGCTTCAGAGCCTCCGCCGCGTCGGCGCCTGTCGAGATGTCGGTCTTGCCGTTCGCATGGAGCGTGAGCGCCGTCGCCAGGATGATGAAGTACATGACGAGGTTCGAGAACAGCATGCCGACGTTCACATCAATCGTCGCTATGCGGAGCTCGTACCACGTCGCTCCCCGGCGCTCGGCGCGGGTCTTCTTGCCGGCGGCCTTTTCGTCCTCGACCTCATGGCTCGTCTGCCAGAAGAAGAGATAGGGGGAGATCGTCGTCCCGAGGATGGCCACGAGCGTGGCGACGTAGTTGCGATCGAACGAGATCGTGGGGACGATCGTCGCCCGTAGAGTTTCTCCGAGTGGCGGGTGGACCAGGAACACGTCGATGACATAAGCGAAGAGGGCGAGGGTCAGGAACTTGAAGATTCGCTCAATGATCCGGTAGCCCGCGAAGATCTGGACGCCGAGCAGCGCCAATGCGATCGGTATCACCAGCCACGGGACCGGCATGCCGACGATGATCCCGGCCGCGTCGGCGATCGCGCCAAGGTCGGCGCCGATATTCACGACGTTCGCGACGAACACGAGCCCCACGGCCGGATAGAGCACCCAGCGCGGGTAGTGCTCCTTGAGGATGCCGGCGAGGCCCGTGCCCGATATGAGGCCGATCCGCGAGCAGATGTTCTGGACGGCGGCCATGAACGGGAAGGTCAGGACCGCGGTCCAGAGGGTCGCTAGGCCGAGCGACGCCCCCGCGACCGCATACGTGCCGATGCCGCTCGGATCGTCGTCCGCTGCGCCCGTGATGAACCCCGGGCCGAGGAGCTTGACCGCCTTCTTGATCGGATCCTTTTCACGCGCGACCTGCTGGGCGCGAGTCATGCGCCGAGAATTTTTGGAAGTGCTTGCCGGCGTCGCCAAAAGTCGGACCAGGGGTCCTCACCAGCCATACGTTTCTCGAACGTACGCACGTTGAATGCCGCCGGATCGAGCCGCGGGGAGACCTCGTCCCACGCGAGCGGTGTGGACACCGGCGCGTGCGGCCTGTTCCTCACGCTGTATGGCGGGACGATCGTCTGGCCGTATGCGTTGCGCATCGCGTCCGCGAACACGCGACCGCCTCGCTTCGCCTTCGAGAACTCCACCGTCACGAGCTTCGGCTCGCGGCGCGCGAGCTCCTCGCCGACGGCAACGGCGACCGCGGTCGCCTCCTGCTGCGTCACGCCCGCACGGAGAGGCGCAAACACGTGCAGCCCTTTGCTGCCCGAGGTTTTCGGGTAGGAGACGAGCTTCGCCTCGTCGAGCACCTTGCGGAGCGCGAGCCCGGCCTGTGCCGCGTCGGCGAATGATTCGGGTGGATCCATGTCGAACGCGAGCCAGTCGACCTCGTGGATCTTTTCCGCGCGAGAGGTCATCACGTGGATCGCGATGCAGCCGAGATTCACCATGCCGACCAGCGTGGCGCGCGAGCCGCCGAGGATGTAGCGCACATCTTTGCCCGTGCTCGCGGCCTTGGCGACGAATCGCGGTCCCGCGGGTTGCCAATGTTCGGGGAAATCCTTGCGATAGAAGCACGGACCGAGCACTCCGTCGGGGCAGCGCTCGGCTGTGAGCGGCCGATCGCGCATCCACGGCGAGACATGCGACCAGATGCCGTCGTAGAAGCGGGCGATGTCCGATTTCGTGATCCCATCGTCGGGCCACCACACCTTGTCGGGATTGCTGATGGCTACTCCCGCGACCTTTACGGCCTCAGCGCTCACGGCTGCTCCACTTGCATTCGGACGGATCCTTATCGGTGCGGAGGCCGAGGAACGCCGGCTGACGGAGCTTGCCATCCGCGGTCCATTCCGCATATACGAGCTGCGCGACAAGCTTCGGGCGCACCCAAGTCGCATCGCGCATGCGTGGCGCGGGATCGAACGAGGGCGTTTCGGTGCGCAGCCGCTCCAGCTTCCCGGCGAGCACGTCGAGCGTGTCCTGCGTGAAACCCGTCCCGACCTTGCCGACGAAGCGAAGCTTTGGTCCGTCGTACAGGCCGACCAAAAGCGCACCGAGATGCTGCCGGCCGCCCTTTGGCGCGGTGTACCCGCCGATCACGAATTCGGACTCCTTTCTAACCTTGACCTTGCGCCACAACGGAGACCGAACACCCGGCTGGTACGGCGAGCGCTCGTCTTTCGCGATGATCCCTTCCCAACCGAGACGCTTCGCTTCGCGATATGCGGCCGTGCCGTCGCGGACGAGCCGCCGTGAGATGAAGAGGGGAGCGGTCCTGCGCCCGACGAGCCGCTCGAGCGCCGCCCGGCGCTCGCTCAACGGACGTGACATGAGGGATCGGCCGTTCTCCTCCAGGAGGTCGAAGATCGCGTAGCGCGTCGGTGATGCGCCGGCGGCCCCGCGTCGCTGTAAGAGCTGAAAGCGCGAAACGCCTTCCGCGTCGAGGGCGACGAGCTCCCCGTCGATCATGAGGTCGCCGTCGCCCAGCTCGGCGACGGCGGCGACCACGTGGGGGAACCCGCGCGTGAGGTCCTGGAACGTCCGCGACCAGACCTGCACTCGGCCGTTCTCGCGACCCGCAACGGCGCGGATCCCGTCGTACTTCTCTTCGAAGACCCAGTCCGGTCCCTCGACGATGCTCGGCGACAGCGTCGCGAGCATCGGACGGATCGGCTTCAACTCGGATCGCCCGTCGCCGCCTTCGCGACGTCACCGCCTTCGTCGCGTGCGATCCCGGCGAGCAGTCTGCGCGTGAGCACCGAACGCGGCTTCTCCGTGGCGATGTCGACCTCAGCCGCGCTCCGGTCCTTTCGTTTCATCAGCAGCCACTTGCGGTCGCCGGTCCGCACGAGGGTCCATGAGCCTTTGAGCTTCTTGCCGTTGAGCGTGAAAACGATCCGCCCTTTGCGCAGCGCTTCGTCGAACGACTCGGCATCTTCGAGCCGGTACGTCCCGATGTCCCACACCATCACGGTGCCGCCGCCGTATTCGCCTTCGGGGATCACACCTTCGAACCGCGCGTAACCGATCGGATGGTCTTCGACGGCCATCGCGAGACGCTTGTCCTTCGGGTCGAGCGACGGCCCTTTTGGGACTGCCCATGAGACGAGGACGCCGCCGGCCTCGAGACGGAAGTCGTAGTGGAGAGCGCTGGCGCGATGCTTCTGCACTACAAAGAGACGCTCCTCCCCCTTCGGCTTTCCGCCCTGCGGTTCTGGCGTCTTCGCGAAGTCGCGCTTGCGCTTGTACTCACGGAGCGAGCGCGCGCGCTCCTTAGTCGCCGCGATCCTTCATCCCCTTTGGCGCGGTGTTCTTGGCTTTGACGCGCTTGTCTTGGGCGACGCTGCGGCCGGCGCTCGTCTGATCGGCGCCGAACCGCCCTCCGTCCGCGCGGCGGACGAAGCGGGATCCGCCGGCTTTGCCTGGGGTGGTGTCGATGCGCTCTCGCTTGCCCCCTGCCATGTCGCGCTCCTTTCGTTCGTATCGCGCTTCTTTGTTGCACGAACGAGACCGACTCGCTCGGCAAGCTCACGCGCTGAAAGGAGGTTGAGAACCCGGTCGCGGGAAACGCCGGCGAGGATCGCCGCCGCGATTCCGATCTCGAGAAAGACCAGCTCGCCCGGCGTGTGAGCATCCGTGCCGACAGAGACCCACGCGCCTTCCGCCGCGATGATCCGCAGCCGCTCCACATCGAGATCCTGCCTGTCGGGATAGGCATCTATCTCGAGCGCGGTGCCGGTCTCGACCGCGTGGCGAGCGACCCGCTCCCAATCACAGCTAAGGCCGGCGCGAAAGTTGTAAATGCGCCCGCGAGGGTGGGCGAAGACCTGTATGTCCGGATTTTCGAGGGCGCGGAAATACCGGTCCGTCTGATCGTCGCGTAGGCGCAGCTTCGAGTGGAACGCACCAAGAACGAGGTCCAGGCGCGCGAGCACGGCCGGGTCCATGTCGCCTGCGCCTTCCGGGGTCACGTCCATCTCGATGCTCCGAAGGACCAGAGGACCCGACCGACCGGCATTCACGGCGGCGATGTGATCGCCCTGCATGGTCAGGCGCGCCTCGTCCATGCCGTTCGTGATCCGAAGTGTCTTCGAGTGGTCGGTTATGGCGATGCGCTCGCGTCCGATCGATGCGGCAGCCTCAGCCATCTCCTCGATCGTCGAATTCCCGTCGGTCTCCTCGGTGTGCATCTGGTGATCCGCGCGCGCGACCGCGCGCCATTCCGGATGCGCGTCGACCACGGTCCGCGCGTGCGCGTAGGTGATGAATCCATCGCGAAGCGGCGGCGGCGTCGGAGGATCCGGCGGGTCATGTAGCCACTGAGCGATGAAGTGTGCGGTGAACGGTCCGATGGAGCGAAGCTCGGTCAGGCTCCGGCCCGACTCCTGGACCGCACCCGCTTCTTCGGGCCACATCAGCGCAGTTCGCGAGGCGCGTCGGAGCGCGCGCTGCTTGCGGCCCTCACTGCGCTCGGACTCGAGCGCGAGGAGCTCGGCGATGTCGCGGTTGGTGAGCGTCGCTCCGAGAGGGAGCTAGTCCGCGTGGAGAAGGGTCATGTGCGAGGCGGACCCGTCGGGCCAGTCCGGATCGTCCGAAAGCTTGACACCGACGCGCAGGTCGCCACGGTTGGCTTTTCCACCATCGACTTCGACGAGCATCCTGCCGCTCGCCGACGCGCGAACGTGAACGAGAGCTCCGTCGTCGGTGCGATATGTGCCCGGGTCGATCGCC
>Ga0307310_10000222_pt1 | contig 17252 bp, 15 predicted proteins | sample ER_DNA_197_FD_194502 | JGI IMG/M metagenome (GOLD analysis project Ga0307310, IMG submission 194502) | Bulk soil microbial communities from the East River watershed near Crested Butte, Colorado, United States - ER_DNA_197 | ecosystem: Environmental > Terrestrial > Soil > Floodplain | place...
GATCCCGGTCGACAAGATCCGCGACGTGATCGGCGCCGGCGGCAAGGTGATCCGCCAGATCACGGCCGAGACCGGGACCCAGATCAACGTCGAGGACGACGGCACGATCCAGATCGCATCGGTCTCCGGGGAGGCCTCTGAGAAGGCGGTGCGCTGGATCGAGGGCCTGACCCGCGACGTCGAGGTGGGCAAGGAGTACATCGGCAAGGTGACCCGAATCATGAACTTCGGGGCATTCGTCGAGATCCTTCCCGGCAAGGAGGGGCTGGTGCACATCAGCCAGCTGGCCGACTACCGGGTCCCGCGCGTCGAGGACGTGGTCAGCATCGGCGACGAGCTGATGGTGATCGTGACCGAGATCGATCGCATGGGCCGCATCAACCTGAGCCGCCGGGCGGCGATGGAGCGGCATATGGCCAAGGCGGGCGCGCCGAGCTAGGCGCGCGAGCCGCGCCAATGCAGCCTGGGAGCCTCCTGCAGGCGATCGCTGAGGAGATTCGCGGCTGCACGCGCTGTCCGCTGGCGCGGGCACGGACCCAGACCGTTCCGGGCGAGGGGAACCCGATCAGCGACGTGCTGCTGGTGGGGGAGGGGCCCGGCGCCCGCGAGGATGCCACCGGCCGGCCGTTCGTAGGTCCCGCCGGGCAGCTCCTCGAGGAGCTGCTGGCGAGCATCGGCTGGGAGCGGCGGGATGTCTTCATCGCCAATATCGTGAAGTGCCGTCCGCCCGGCAACCGCGATCCCGACCCCGAGGAGGTGGCCGCCTGCCGTCCGTTCCTCGAGCGGCAGGAGGGGGCTCTTGATCCCGCCCTGATCGTCACCCTGGGGCGGCATTCGCTCCAGCGCTACCTCCCCGGTGCGCGGATCAGCTCCGTCCACGGGCAGCTCCGCCGACAGGGCGGCCGGCACGTCTTCCCGATGTACCATCCTGCTGCGGCGCTGCACCAGAGCTCGCTGCGGGAGACCCTCTTCCGCGACGTGCGCAGTCTGCCTGCGGCGCTGCTTGCGGCACGCGAGGCGCTCGAGGAGGAGCGGCTGGCATCGGTCCGGTCGCTCGCGGCCGTGCCACCGCCGGCTGAGTCACCGGGCGACGAAGCTGAACAGATGACCCTCTTCTAGGAGCGACATGGCAGATACCTTGCGCATCATCCCGCTGGGCGGGGTGGGCGAGGTCGGAAAGAACATCACCGCCATCGAGTCGGGCGGGGAGATCCTCGTCGTCGACTGCGGACTCGCGTTTCCAGAGCCGGAGATGCTCGGGATCGATCTTGTGATCCCGGACGTCAGCTTCCTCGAGCAGAACCGGGACCGGGTGCGCGCGATCATCATCACCCACGGTCACGAGGACCACACCGGTGGCCTGCCGTACGTTCTGCCGAAGATTCCCGGCACGCCGATCTACGCCACCCGCCTGACCCAGGGGCTGATCACGGGAAAGCTGCGGGAGCACAAGCTCCTCGAGCGCACGACGCAGCACACGGTCGAGCCGGGGGTCGAGATCAGCATCGGCCAGTTCCGGGTGACGCCGTTCCGGGTCAACCACTCGATCCCCGATGGGGTCGGCTACCTGATCGAGACGCCGCTCGGCCGCATCGTACATACCGGCGATTTCAAGATCGACCTGACTCCACCGGACGGACGACGAGCCGACCTGGGCCTGATCGCCGAGTTCGGCAATCACGGCGTCGACTTCCTGCTCTCCGACTCGACGCGAGCCGAGAAGGAGGGCTACACGCTGAGCGAGGAGACGGTCGGGATCTCGCTGCGGCAGCTGATCGGCGACGCGCCGGGCCGCGTCATCGTGGCCACCTTCGCGAGCAACATCGGGCGCGTCCAGCAGGTGATCGACGCCGCTGCCGCGGACGGCCGCAAGATGGTGGCGCTGGGGCGGAGCATGGAGCAGAACACCGCGATCGCCTTGGAGCTCGGCTACCTCGACGACCGCGGCGGAACGCTGGTCAGGAAGGATCAGCTGCAGCGCATTGCCAAGGACCAGCTGGTGGTGATGACCACCGGGTCGCAGGGGGAGCCGATGTCGGGGCTGACCCGAATGAGCAATCGCGACCATCGCAACGTGACCGTCGAGCCGGGTGACACGGTGGTCATCTCCGCGTCGCCGATCCCCGGCAACGAGGAGGCGGTCGCCAAGACGATCGATAACCTCTTCAAGGAAGGGGCGATGGTCCACTACGAGCCGCTGAAGCACTGCCACGTCTCCGGCCACGGGTCGCGGGAGGAGCTGAAGCTCATGCTCGGCCTGGTCAAGCCCACCCATTTCATCCCGATCCACGGCGAGTACCGCATGCTGGTGCAGCACGGCCTGCTGGCGGAGGCCGCCGGTGTGGCGGTGGACAGGATCTTCGTCCTGGAGAATGGCCAGGTGGTCGAGTTCGACGGCCAGCGGGCACGGTTGGCGGGGAGCGTCCCCGCCGGTGCCGTCCTGGTCGACGGGATCGCCGCGGTCGACGGCATCGATGGCGTCATCCTGCGCGACCGACGTGCGCTGGCGAGCGACGGCGTGGTGATGGTGGCCCTGACCGTGGATGCCTCCACCGGCCAGCCGGTCTCCGGGCCGGACCTGATCGGGCGCGGCTTCCTGTCAGACGCCGCCGATCCGCTCATGGAGGAGGCGCGCCTGCACCTTGCCGATGCCCTTCGGCAGCCGACCAGCGACGACCACCAGGCCGAGGCCGGCTACCTGAAGGTCAAGATCCACGACGTGCTGGCGCGCTTCTTCTATCAGCGCACCAAGCGACGACCGATGATCCTGCCGATCGTCATGGAGGTCTGAGCTGAGCACCCGACGCGCGAGCCGCCGGCGGATCCAGCGGCGGCGAAAGTCCGGCTTCCGGCTTAGCGGCCGCATGGCGCGCGAGGGGCTCGCGCTGCTCCTCGTCTTCTTTGCCATCATCAGTACGATCGCGCTCTTCGCGCCCGACTCCGGCGCGATCGTCAAGCCCTGGCATGACGTGCTGGCCACGGCCCTGGGCTGGGGTATCGCATTCGCGCCGCTGCTTCTTGCCGGCGTGGCGCTGATGCTGTGGATGAAGTCGCTGCCCGCCGAGCGATGGATGGCGGTCGGCGGCGCGCTGATCGTTGCGCTCGCTCTGCTCGGCAGCTTTCACCTGGCGGTCGGAGGCGATCCGGTCGCCGCCATCGGGAGCGGAGATGGTGGCGGAGCGATCGGCTACGGCGTCAGCCAGGCGCTGAGCCGCGCCATCGGAATTCCGGGTGCCTGGGCGGTCCTGGCGCTGATGGTCGTGGTCGGGCTCCTCCTCTACTTCAACATGACGATAGGGGACGTGCTGGCCGGGTACCTCGAGCAGCGCAATGCGCGCCTCGAGGCCGAGACGAGCGACGCCCGGCGCGCGAACGCACGACGTGGGCGCGCGGCGAATCTCTCGGCTGCGGAGGCCCGACCCGGACTCCTCGACCGGGTCCGCGAGGCCCTCGCCCGAGAACCGGAAGAGGCGGAGGAGCAGCCTCCGATCATCGTTCGCCGCGACCGGCCGGCGGGGACCGCGTCCCTGCCCCCGGTCGGCGCGGCCGCCCTGACCAACGGTGACGGGGTGGCCGCGCTCGCCGTTGGCGGCGCGCGCGAGGAGGACGAAGAGGCCGAGATCGCCGAGGTGGGGGAGAGTGGCATTGCCGACGCTGCGCTGGAGGCCTCGCAACGGACCTGGGACCTTCCCTCGATCGAGCTGCTGGCCAACGCCCCGCAGAGCAGCGCCGCACAGATGGACCTCACCGCCAAGGGCCAGCGGATTCGCGAGACCCTGGCCAACTTTCGGATCGGGGTCAAGATCGCGCGGATCCAGGAGGGGCCGGTCGTCACCCAATACGCGCTCGACGTGGAGCCGGGCATCAAGCTCTCCCGCATCGAGAGCCTCGCCGACAACCTGGCGCTGGCGCTGGCTGCCCGCTCGATCCGGATCCAGGCGCCAATTCCCGGCGAGCCATATGTCGGGATCGAGATCCCGAACGCGGCGTTCGATCTCGTCACGTTGAAGGAGGTGCTGGCGAGCGGCAACTTCAGCGAGGCGAGCACGGCCTCGAAGCTGGCGTTTGCGCTCGGCCAGGATGTCGCCGGGCAGCCATTCAGCGCCGACCTGGCCAGAATGCCGCACGTGCTGATCGCGGGCGCGACCGGATCGGGCAAGAGCGTGTGCGTCAACGCCACGATCGCGAGCTTCCTGATGAACGCCACGCCGGCCGAGGTGAAGCTGATCCTGATCGACCCCAAGCGCGTGGAGATGGCCCAGTACCGGGGCATCCCGCACCTGCTGTGCGAGGTGATCGTCGAGCCGGAGAAGGCAGTGAACGCACTCAAGTGGACGGTCGGCGCGATGGAGAGCCGCTACCACGAGTTCGCGCAGCGCGGCGTACGCAATATCGCCGGCTACAACGAGGCCCTGCGCAGCGGGGAGCCGCGGATGCCGTACATCGTGGTCATCATCGACGAGCTGGCGGACCTGATGATGGTGAGCGCCTACGAGGTCGAGACCACGGTCACCCGCATTGCGCAGCTCGCACGCGCGACCGGGATTCATCTCGTGGTGGCGACTCAGCGGCCGAGCGTGCAGGTCATCACCGGGCTGATCAAGGCGAACATTCCCTCGCGGATCGCCTTCGCCATGACCTCCGGGGTCGACTCGCGCACGATCCTCGACACCGTCGGCGCCGAGGACCTGCTGGGCCGGGGCGACATGCTCTACCAGCCGATCGATGCCCCGCGCGCCGTGCGGCTGCAGGGTGTCCTGGTCACCGACGCCGAGATCGAGGCGCTGGCACGCCACTGGCGCGCGCAGGGCGCCGCGCAGTATCGGCCGGAGATCACGGCGCCCAAGCGCGACGGCCGAGCCGGCGGTCGCCCGGGCGAGGAGGGGGAGGAGGACGACGGCGACGCGCTCCTCAGCCAGGCGGTCGACATCGTGCGACGCAGCGACAAGGCGTCCGCCTCGCTGCTTCAGCGGCGGCTGCGCATCGGCTACGCGCGGGCCGCGCGAATCCTCGACCAGATGGAGGACCGTGGCATCGTCGGTCCCGCCGACGGCAGCCGCTTCCGGGAGGTGCTGGTCACCAGCGACGGTTGGGGTGCCGACGTGGCCCCCGACGGTGAGGACGAGTGAGCGATCGTCCCCATAAGCTCGGAGAGGTCCTGCGCGGCGCCCGCGAGGCGAAAGGGGTAGAGCTCCCGCGCGTGGAGCGCGATACGAAGATCCGCGCGCGCTACCTCTCGGCCCTCGAGCGTGGCGAGTACCGCGAGCTCCCGGGCCCCGTCTACACCAAGGGATTCCTGCGGAACTACGGGCTCTACCTGGGGCTCGACCCGGAGTACCTGGTTGACCTCTACCGCCTCGAGACGAGCGGCGTGGGCGTCGAGCGCCCTGCCCCTGGCACCGGGCCGCGCGCCCGTCGTCGGCGTCGGACGCGGACATTCGTGGTCACGCCCGGCGTCGTCGTGGCGGCAATCCTCACCATCCTGGTGGGCGCCTTCATCGCGTGGTTGACCTACGAGTTCGTCAACTTCGCCGGGATCCCTGAGCTGCGCATCACGAAGCCCGCGGGTGACGTAGCCGCCTACCGCGAGGCGCAGATCGAGATCGAGGGCGTGACTGCACCCGACGCCCGCATCAGCGTCCGCGGGCTGGGCGAGAACCGGGACGTGACCGCCAACCACGGTGGGCAGTTCAGCTTCGTGGCGCAGCTCCGGCCGGGCAGCAACGTGGTCGAGCTGACCGCGAGCGATCCCAAGACGAAGCGCGATTCCGAGACGCAGCGGCGCACGATCAACGTGGTCGGCGCCAGCCCCGTGCCAACCCCGGGCGGTGCGGTGGCGCTGCAACGGCCGGCCGCCAACGCGACCCTCTCGTCACCCATCGCCGTATCGGGCACGGCGCCCGACGGCACGACGCTGACCGTCAGCGCTGCGCTGGTCAGCGCCGCGCCCCCGAGCTTCAGCATCGTCGACGGAAACGGCGCCGTCGTGACGCCGAAGTCCACGACCGCGCCTCCCGCCCCACTGGGCGTGAAGGCGGCCAGCGGTGCCTTCGCCGGGAGCATCGGCCTCGCCCCCGGGACGTGGGACCTGACGGTCTCCACGGCAGGCGCCGCGCCCGTCACGCGCCGCGTCAAGGTCCAGCCGTCTGCCGGCCTGACCGGCACGCTGGTCGTGGCGAAGGCCGAGTCGTACCTCGAAATCGACGAGGACGGCCAACCGAAGACCGGTGTCTCAGGGGGAATCGGTCAGCCGGGTGACAACGTCAAGCTGAAGGCGACGACCGAGCTGCGGATCCGCGCCGGCAATGCCGGCGCGGTCCAGCTGACCATCAATGGAGTGAAGCTCGGGTTCATGGGCGCGTCGGGCGAGGTCATCGAATGGCGCATCACCCGATCGAAGTAGGCGCAAGATAGGGGAGCCATGCCTGATTCCTCCTTTGACCTGGTCAGCGACTTCGACCAGCAGGAGCTCGTGAATGCCCTCGACCAGGTGCGCCGCGAGATCGCGACGCGGTACGACTTCAAGGGTTCGAAGGCCGCCCTCGAGCTCGCCAAGGACGAGGTGATCCTGACCGCGGACGACGAATATCGCGCCGCGGCGGTGAAGGATCTCGTTCAGACGAAAGCGGTCCGACGGGGCCTGAGCCTGAAGATCTTCGAGTGGGGCAAGCTCGAACCCGCGGCCGGCGGCACGGTGCGCCAGCACGTCGCGCTCAAGCGCGGCCTCAGCCAGGAGCAGGCCAAGCAGCTCTCGAAGCTCATCCGAGAGCAATTTCCGAAGGTCAAGCCGAGCATCCAGGGCGACGCGGTGCGGGTCAGCGCCAAGAGCCGAGACGAGCTGCAAAGTGTCATCGGACATCTGCGCGGGATCGACTATCCGGTCGAGCTCCAGTTCACCAACTACCGATGACGCCGATCGGCTCGCGGGCACCCGACGAGGCGGACCTTGAATCCTCCGCGGCCCGCCTGGGGGAGCGTCTGCGCGAGCTTGGGTGGCGGATGGCGACCGCAGAATCCTCGACCGGTGGGCTCATCGGGCACGCCATCACCATGGTTCCCGGTGCATCCGACTACTACGTGGGCGGTGTGATCAGCTATTCGAACGTGGCAAAGGAGCGGCAGCTCCAGGTGCCCGCTGCCCTGATCGAAGCACACGGGGCAGTCTCGCGAGAGGTCGCGGCGGCGATGGCCGTGGGCGCGCGGCAGCGCTTCGGCGTCGAGCTGGCGGTGTCTGTCACCGGTATCGCGGGACCTGACGGCGGCAGCGAGGGGAAGCCGGTCGGGCTGCACTTCGTGGGCGCGGCACTGCGGGGCCACGAGGCCACGGTCGAGGAGCGTGTCTTCGCCCACGACCGGGAGGGGAACAAGGCGGCCGCGGCGCAGCTGGCGCTCGAGCTGGCCCTGCGAGTCGCCACGGCTGCCTAGGCATGGTGCGCCCCGGCGAGCGGATCCACCTGATCGGCATCGCGGGCTCGGGGGCAGCCGGCACCGCCCTCCTCGTCCGGCACGCTGGCGCGATCGTCGATGGCTGCGACATCGACGCTCCTTCGCCCTACACCCCTCCACTCGACGCAGCGGGGATCCGATACCTGGTCGGTCACGACCCCGCGCACCTGGCCGGCATCGACCGGGTGGCGATCACGCCCGCGCTGCGAGCCGTGCCGAACCACGAAGAGCTGCGCGCGGCCGAGACGGCAGGGATCCCGGTCGTGACCTGGCAGGCGCTGCTCGGGGAGCTGATGGCTCGCGAAGGACGGATCGGGCTCGCTGTTGCGGGCACGCACGGCAAGTCGACCACCACCGCGCTGCTGGGCCACCTGCTCACGGTTGCCGGGCTCGACCCGACAGTCGAGGTCGGCGCGCTGGTGAGCGCCTGGGGCGCATCGGTCAGGGTGGGGGAGGGCGCGCCCCTCCTGGTGGAGGCAGACGAATTCGGCGACAACTTCCTCAACTATCACCCCAGCGCGGCGATCATCACCAATATCGAGATGGACCATCCCGACTATTTCGCCGACCGAGCCGCCGTCCTCGATTCGTTCGAGCGCTTCGTGCGCGGAATGGTCCCGGACCCGACGCTCGGCGGTCGGCTCCTGCTCGCGGTGGGGGAGGATGCCGGCGTTGGGGACCTGCTGGCGCGCCTGCCCGACTGGGATGGACGCGTGGTGCGCTATGGACCGGGTGGCTCGCTGGTCGCCACCGGGGTGCAGCTGGAGGCGAGGGGGACGCGGTTCCGCCTGTTCGAACATCAGTTCGAAATGACCCTGGCGGGGGAGCACAACGTCCTCAACGCCACGGCGGCGCTCGCGCTGGCGCGCGAGCTCGATGCTGGCCTCGAGGGCCTCGCCGAGGGCCTGCGCACCTTCGCCGGAGCAGGGCGGCGCCTGGAGCTCATCGCGGATACTGCGGGCGTGACCGTCTACGACGATTACGGCCATCATCCGACCGAGGTTCGGGCCACCCTCGCTGCCGCACGCCAGAAGGTCGGGGTGCGTCGCCTGTGGGCGGTCTTCGAGCCCCACATGTACTCGCGGACGGCGCTCCTCTTCGACGACTTCGCGCGAGCGTTCACCGAGGCCGACGAGGTCATGATCGTCGACATCTTCGCGTCGCGCGACACCGACGCCGCCCTGCGAGCGACCTCCGCCGAGGCGCTCGCCGATGCGGTGGAGCGCACCTCGGCGGTTCCTACCATTGCGGTCGGCGACGCCGATGCCACCACTGAATACCTCGCCAATCACGTCGCGGCGGGGGACGCAGTGCTGGTCATGGGGGCGGGCAAGTCCTACCGGATCGCGCGCGACCTCGCGGCGCGCCTGGCGAAGGAGCCGGCGTGATTGGCGCACGCTCCGCGATCCTGAGCGTCCTGCTGGCACTGGTCGTCGCGGCGGGACAACAGGGGCTGGTGCGGCTGGTCGAGGTCTCCGGCGCGAAGCAAGGCCCCGGCCTGATCCTCGTGCTCCTGCTCGCCGCTTTCCTGGGCGTCCTCACCGCCGTGGCCACGCGCGTGCTGCGACTTCCCGGGGCCACCGCGCCGACCGTCCTGGTGCTGGCCTGGACCGTGGTGCCGGCCGCACTGGCCCTCATCCCGAGCCAGGCGGCACAGCTCTTCGCCGGGGACGCTGCTCTCACCGCCGCCGATGCCTTCGCCCTGGCGACAGCGACGGTCGCCGCCGCGGTCACCCTGGCCGTGCCAGCCGAGCGGCCGCCGCGGTGAGCGACCGCCTCATCGCGGACCAGATCGAGTACTACCGCCGGCGCGCGCCCGAGTACGACCTCACCAGCACGCCGCCGGGCGACCCCTTCGCGGCGGATGCCGAGCGGATCAGGGCTCGCATCCGCGCGCTTCGACCCAACGGGCGCGTCCTCGAACTCGCCTGCGGCACAGGCCAGTGGACCGGCCTGCTGACCGAATCGGCTGACGAGCTCACCGCCGTCGACGCTTCGCCCGAGATGCTGCGACTGAACGCGGAGAAGGTCGCCGACCCGCGGATCCGCTACATCACGGCGGACCTCTTCGAATTCGCCCCGGATCGGCGTTATGACACCGTCTTCTTCGCGGCCTGGCTGTCGCACGTGCCGCCGCAGCGCTTCACTGAGTTCTGGGACCTGGTCGCGGCCTGGCTGGCCCCAGACGGCCGCGTCCTCTTCTTCGACGAGGCCGCGCACGGCCTGTGGCCCGAGGATTGGGTGGATCGCGAGCGTGGCATCGCGCGGCGCCGGCTCCTCGATGGCAGCGTCCATCGCATCGTCAAGGCGCTCTGGGTCCCCTCCGAGCTGCAGGAGCGGCTCGGCGAGATCGGTTGGGACGTGATCGTCGAGGGAGTCGGCCCGTTCTTCTGGGGTCACGGCGGTCCGGCCGAGGCTAAGGTCACATAACTACTATTTGCGGAAGTCGCCTGAACAGCACGCACTGAGCAAACCGCGGGCCGGCAGGACCATCGGCCAGGCGGTGGCGCCGACTGGGTCATGGGTCTGGCGCTGCGGTCGCCGTAGGCTGCGGGCATGAAAGACCGCATGCTGTGGCGTTTCGCCGTATCCGGCCTGACAGCCGGCTTGATCCTGCTGGCCGGCGGCAGTCTCGTGGTGAGCGAGCTCGCACCGCTTGCGCGTGGCTACGGCCTCCTCGTCCTGCTCGCGTCGCTGTACCTGGCCGCCGGACTGGCCATTCGCGCACGGATCGGCCGCTCGCCAGCGACCGCCGGCGTGCGGCGCTCCGGGGCCGCCTCGCCCTCGTCCTCGAGACCCATCTGACCTGAGGGCGGCACCCGCCCGCTCGGCGCTCATCACGCCGCGCGCTGCCGCATCACCTCGAAGGCAAGCACGGCGGCGGCCGTCGCGGTTCCGAGCGATCCGAGCACCGCTCGGGCATACGGGATACGGACGACGAGATCGGCACGATCGAGGAACGACCGCGTGATTCCGCGACGCTCGCCGCCCACCAGCAGGAAGAGCGGCCCGGCCAGGTCGGCGTCGTGCATCGAGACGGCGTCCGAACGGGCAGCGGCGCACACGACGCGCAGGCCGCCCGCCCGACAGACCTCGGCGGCCAGTTCGGGCGTCTCTGCCACTGCGGTCGGGATGAGCTCCGAGGCCCCCGCCGATGCGCGGGCGACGATCCCTGCCGCCTGCTCCCAGCTCCGCGGCCGAACGATCAGGCCATCGGCACCCGCGGCGTAGAGCCCACGGATCGCAGCCCCGAAGTTGTACGGGTCCTCCACGCCGTCGAGCATCGCCAGGAACGGCGTTGGGCCGGCATCGCGGATCAGCTGCTCGAGCGGCAGAAAGCGACGCTCCCCCGCCAGGGCGAGCAGCCCGCCGTGCGTTCGGCCGCTGGCCAGGTCGTCGATATCCGCGGTGGAGACCATCCGGATCGGCACTCCCCGCTCCCCCGCCAGGGCACGCACGCGGGCAAGGCGGCGGTCTGCCGGTTGCAGCGCGAGGATCTCGCTCACCTCGCGGGCATCCCCCCGCAACGCTGCCTCGACCGAGATTCGGCCCTCGAGCACGATCATCGGGAGCCGCGGCTCCGCTAGCGTTGTGAGATCCGCCTGGCGCGGCCGTTTTGCCGACCGGCGGCCGCCACTTCGCCCGCGATCGCCTGTGGCAGGTGCCCCGAGACGCGGACACCGCCGGCCTGGTACTCCTCCTCCACGTCACCGCTCGTTCGGGCACGTGCCACGAGCTCACCGCGCTCGTACGGCACCACGGCGTCGACAGCGATCATCCCCGCGCGCAGGGCATCGCCGACGCGAGCGACGAGCTCAGGCATGCCCTCGCCGCTGAGCGCGCTCACGAACACGGCCCGCTCGCTGGAGGGCATCGGTCCCGGGCGGAGGTCGGCGTCGAGCCTGTCGATCTTGTTGAAGACCGTGATCCGCGGCGTGCTGCCGACGCCCAGCTCGTCGAGGACGGTCTGGACCGCCGCCTGCTGCGGCAGGAAGTCCGGATCGGCTGCATCGACCACCTCGAGCAGCAGGTCGGCGCGGATGACCTCCTCGAGGGTCGCGCGGAAGGCGTCGACCAGGTCGTGGGGCAGCTTGTTGATGAAGCCCACCGTGTCGCTCATGACCACCCGCTGCCCCGAGGGCAGCACGACCTGGCGCGACGTCGGGTCGAGGGTGGCGAAGAGCATGTCGGCGGTATACAGATCCGCGTCGGCAAGGGCGTTGAGGAGGGTGCTCTTGCCGGCGTTCGTGTAGCCCACCAGCGCGACCGTGGCAACCTCGCTGCGGTCCCGCTGCCGTGCGGCGGTCGCCCGCTGCCGCTTCACCTCCTCAAGGTCGCCACGCACCTTCTTGATCTTCTCCCGGATCAGGCGCCGGTCCGTCTCGAGCTGGCTCTCGCCGGGGCCCCTGGTGCCGATCCCGCCGCCGGTCCGCGACAGGTGGGTCCAGAGCCGCGTCAGGCGCGGCAGGTGGTATTCGAGGGCGGCCAGCTCCACCTGCAAACGGCCCTCGCGCGTCCTTGCGTGCCGCGCGAAGATGTCGATGATCAGCGCCGAGCGGTCGAGCACCTTGCAGTCGAGCAGCGTCTCCAGGTTGCGCTGCTGGTTCGCGCTGAGCTCGTCGTCAACCACCAGCAGGTTGAAGTCGCTGGCCGCCTTCTCATCGACCAGCTCGGCGGCGCGTCCCTTCCCGAAGTACCAGACCGGATCGGGCTGAGTCCGGCGCTGGAAGGCGCTGCCCACCACCGCTGCCCCCGCCGTATCGGTCAGGGCGGCGAGCTCGGCGAGGCTGCGCTCGATGGGCCAGCGCCCGCTGCGGGTGTCGTCGATCCCGATCAGGAAGGCGCGCTCGTCGACGATGGTGAGGTCGATCATCCGGCTGCGGTCGGTCATGGGTCGCCTCATGGTAGTCGAGGGTCAGCTCAGGAGGGCGTGCGGCGGGCGGTTGGCATCGCATCGCCGAAGGCCGCCCTTGTCCGGGGCTCGCGGTACGAATGACCTACTGGCGCGTGCGACCGACTCCTGCCATACCACACTGCACCGGATCCGGATGGGCACGCGGAGGCGATCGGCTTGGAATTTCGTCAGACTGGCTCGAGTCCCATGCCTGCGACCATGGGCAGCATCACGCTGCGCCTCGTCGCGGGCGTCGTGGTCGCTCTTCTCGCGTTCACAGGCTTGCATCGGCTCACGCTCGGTCTGCTGACCTCGAACGAGTTGCTGGCCATCCTCGTTGCGTCCGCGGGAGCGATCGCGGTCGCGACAGTGGCTCTTCGGCGCACGATCGCACCACTCGTCGCGAGCCAGGCCGACCTCCAGGTGCGTTATCAGAACGCCCTGGCCGATGCGCTGCGCGACCCGCTGACCGGCCTGGGCAATCACCGGGCATTCCACGAGGAGCTTGACCGCCAGGCTGCTGCGGCCCTGCGCTATGAGGTTCCGCTGGCGCTCCTGCTCATCGACCTCGACGATTTCAAGGCAGTCAATGACACGCGCGGCCACGCCGGGGGTGATCGCGTCCTGCGCGGCTTCGGCCAGCTGCTCGGGATCAGCCTGCGTCGCGCGGACCGCGCGTTTCGGGTCGGGGGAGACGAATTCGCCCTGCTCCTGCCACACACCGATCTCGCCGGGGCCCGGGTCGTTGCGAGCCGGCTGCTGGCCCAGGCGCTGCAGCCGAGCACACGCACCGACGACTCGACCTCCGTTTCGTTCTCGGGCGGCATCTCCGCGCTGCCGGCGCTTGGCCTCAGTCCCGGGCAGCTGTACGCCCAGGCCGATGCGGCCCTGTATGCCGCCAAGCGCGGCGGCCGGACGGAGGTCGCGATCTTTGACCCCGGGATGACGATCGCGCAGAGCGACTCCGGGAATACTTCTGCCGCGCTCGCCCAGGTGATCGCGCGGGGTCAGCTGCGAGCGGTCTTTCAGCCCATCGTCGACCTGGAGAGCGGCGAGATCCTTGGAGTCGAGGGCCTGATCCGGCCAGTTCCGCCCGCGCCGTTCGAGGACCCGGCGGCGCTCTTCGCGGCCGCAGAAGCGAGCGGCAGGTTGACGTCGCTCGACCTGGCGTGCCTCGAGACGATCGTCAAAGCCGCGCGCGGGCTGTCACCGGATCAGTTTCTGAGCGTGAATCTGTCACCGCCCACCTTCGAGGCGGCCGAGTTCAGCGCCGGAGCGTTATTGGCAATCCTCGCCCGGCATGGATTTCCACCGGAACGGCTCGTTGTCGAGCTGACCGAGCGGCAGCAATTACACGATCCTGATCGCGTGCGGACGCGCATCGAGGCGTGTCGTCATGCGGGAATTCGTTTCGCGGCGGACGACATCGGTGCAGGAAATGCCGGCCTGCGACTCCTCGCGGAGATCCAGTTCGACGTCCTCAAGGTGGATCTGACGCTTGTGCAGCGCAGCGCCTCGGAAGCCCCATCCAGTGCGGTGCTTCGCTCAGTCGTCGAGCTGGCGAGCCGGACTGGCGCCCTCGTCGTGGCAGAGGGGATCGAGCATGCGTCCCAGATCGCGCACCTGCGCGCGCTGGGCATCCGAGTGGGGCAGGGCTACCACCTGGGCCGTCCCGGCCCCCTTGGCGGGACCACAAGCGCGCGAGTCGAGCCGATCGCGGTGGGCGTGGCCGCCTGGCGTCAAGCGATCGGGCTCTCGCGGGTCAGCTGAAGGCCGCGCGGATTAGACTCCGCGCGGCCCTCACTACGACGGGATCGTCCGCGGGCCGATCGTCGGGGGAGATCCACGCAATGCGCGGGTCGCGCCGGGACCAGCTCAGCTGCCGCTTTGCGTACTGTCGCGTCCGTCGGGCGGTGACCTCGATGGCCTGTTCGAGGCTCCACTCCCCCGCCAGGTGACGCGCCGCCTCGCGGTATCCATGGCCGCTCATCGGGCGGAGCTGGGGGCCGAATCCGGCGTCGAGCAGGCGGCGCACCTCGTCGAGCAGGCCGCCGACGACGAACAGCGACCTGGCCCGCGCGTCGATCCGTCGATAGAGCTCGTCGCGCGGACGATCGATTCCGATGAGCGCGACCCGCCCGTCGTACGGCGCCATCGTAGGTGCCAGTCCCCCACCTCCCGCCTCGGCCCGTTCGAGCGCGCGTAGTACGCGTCGCGGGTTTTGCAGGTCAACGTGTCCGGCGCTCAACGGGTCGATCATGCGCAGGCGACGGGCGAGCGGCTCGAGTCCGTCGGCTTCGAGCTCATCGGTTAGGCGCCGACGCACTGCGGGCGACCATGCCTGGGCCGCATAGTCGTGGCCGTCCACGACTGCCGAGATGTAGAGGCCGGTGCCGCCAACGAGCGCCGGAAGCCGGCCGCGCGCCGCGATCTCGGGCAGCAGCGCTCGCGCGAATCCGACCCAGTCGGCGACGCTAAAGGGCTCGTCCGGGTCGACGAGGTCGATGAGATGATGCGGGACCGCGGCCTGGGCAGCAGCGTCGGGCTTGGCCGTGCCGACGTCCATGCCGCGGTAGACCTGCCGCGAGTCTGCGACGAGGATCTCGAGCGGCATCGTGCGCGCCATCGCCAGCGCCAGGTCGGTCTTTCCAGAGGCGGTCGGGCCGACGATGGCCAGCAGTGGCGGCCCCATCGGTCGGGCCTTAGCCGACCTCGACGATGTGCTGGATGAGCTGGATCGAGCGCGCCCTGCCGCTCCCCCGCTCCGCCTCGATCAGGACCGCGTTGAAGCTCACCGGCCCGGCCCCGACCTCGAAGCGGGTCGGCATGTGGGTCAGGAAGCGCGGCATGACGGTCTCGATGCTCATCCCGATGATCGAGTCACGAGGACCAGTCATGCCGATGTCGCTGATGTAGGCGGTCCCCTGCGGCAGGAGTCGCGCGTCGGCGGTCGGGACATGCGTGTGCGTGCCGACCACCGCGCTCACGCGGCCGTCGAGGTGCCAGCCCATCGCGTTCTTCTCCGAGGTGATCTCGCAGTGAAAGTCGACGATGCGGACCGGTGGGAGCGGCTCGGCGGCCCCGTCGAGCAGGGCATCGGCCGAAGCGAACGGCGAGTCGAGCTGGTTCATGAAGACGCGGCCCATCAGGTTGATGACCGCCACCTGGTCGCCGTCGGGCAGCTGGTGGACCAACCACCCCCGCCCCGGGGTGCTGTCGGGATAGTTCATCGGTCGCAGCACCGGACGATCGGTGTCGAGGTAGTCGTAGACCTCTCGCTTGTCCCAGATGTGGTTGCCACTGGTGATCACGTCGATGCCGCTCGCCAGCAGCTCCTCGGAGAGCGACGGAGTGAGCCCCATCCCGGCGGCGACGTTCTCCCCGTTGGCGATGACGAGATCGAGCGCGAGCTCCTCGCGCATCTGGGGCAGGAGCTGGCGCACGGCCAGCCTTCCCGGCTTACCGATGATGTCGCCGATGACCAGGCATCGCACCACGGCGGCGCGATCGGTCATCGGGCGTAATCGATCGCGCGGGTCTCCCGGATCACGGTCACCTTGATCTGACCCGGATACTGCAGCTGCTCCTCGATCTTCTTGACGACGTCGCGCGCCAGCCGGCTGGAGGCGAGGTCGTCCATGTCCTCGGGGCGGACCAGGATCCGGATCTCGCGCCCGGCCTGGATGGCGTAGCACCGTTCCACGCCCGGGAAGCTGAGCGCGATCTGCTGCAGGTCATCGAGCCGTTTCACATAGTTGTCCAGGCTCTCGCCACGCGCACCCGGTCGTGACGCACTGATGGCGTCCGCAATCTGCACCACCGTCGCCTCGGTGGACTGCTGCTCGACCTCCTGGTGATGGGCCGCAATCGCGTTGCACACGGTCGGATTGACCCCGTAGCGCTTGGCAATGTCGCCACCGATCAGGGCGTGCGGCCCCTCGACCTCGTGGTCGACCGCCTTGCCGATGTCGTGCAGCAGGCCGCCCTTCTTCGATTCGGCGACGTTCACGCCGATCTCCGCCGCGAGCAGGCCGGAGAGGCGGGCCGTCTCGATGCAGTGGTCGAGGACGTTCTGCCCGTAGCTGGTGCGGTATTTCAGCCGGCCGAGCAGCTTGATCAGCTCGGGGTGCAGCCCCGGCACACCGGCGTCATAGGCCGCCTGCTCGCCCGCCTGGCGCATGACGACCTCGATCTCGGAGCGACACTTGGCAACCGTCTCCTCGATGCGCCCGGGGTGGATGCGCCCATCGCTGATCAGCTTCGTGAGGGCCATGCGCGCGACCTCGCGACGGACCGGGTCGAATCCGGAGAGGACAACCGCCTCCGGCGTGTCGTCGATGATCAGGTCGACCCCGGTCGCCTGCTCCAGGGCGCGGATATTGCGGCCCTCGCGACCGATGATGCGCCCCTTCATCTCCTCGGACGGCAGATGGACCACGCTCACCGTCGCCTCCGAGGTGTGGTCGGCGGCGATGCGCTGCATCACCGTGGTGAGCACCCGTCGCGCCAGCTCCTCGCCCTCGTCATGGGCGCGACGCTCGATATCGCGCACCTGGTGCTGGGCCTCGGCCTGTGCCTCGTCGACGATCTTGCCGATGAGTGCCTGGCGCGCCTCGCCGGCTGAGAGGCCGCCAACCCTCTCGAGCTCGCCGAGCTGCCGCTGCTGCAGGTCCGCCACCTGGGAGCGCTCGACCTCGAGCAGCCGTAGCCGCTCTTCGAGCCCCTCCTCTCGGCGCTCGAACGCCTCCAGCTTGCGGTCCATGCTTTCGGACCGATCGAGCAGGAGGCGTTCCTGTCGTTGAAGATCCGCGCGCTTCTCGCGCGCCTCATCCTCCGCGGCGCGCTGGATCTTGAGCGCATCGTCCTTGCCCTCGAGGACGATCTCCTTCTGCTTGGAGCGCGCCTCGGCAAC
>Ga0307310_10000226_pt1 | contig 17199 bp, 20 predicted proteins | sample ER_DNA_197_FD_194502 | JGI IMG/M metagenome (GOLD analysis project Ga0307310, IMG submission 194502) | Bulk soil microbial communities from the East River watershed near Crested Butte, Colorado, United States - ER_DNA_197 | ecosystem: Environmental > Terrestrial > Soil > Floodplain | place...
CGCGATCGACGTCTTCGTCACGCCCACCTGACCCCATTGCCCGCCGGCCGTGCTGCTGGCGTACCGAGCCGCACTCGCGTCGCCGAGGATTCGCGCCGCCGCCATCGAGGCGACGGAGTTTCCGGCGCTTGCGGACTCCCTGGACGTCTGGGCCGTGCCCCGGATCGTCGTCAACGGCGTACCGCAGTGGGACGGCGCCGTGCCGGAGCGCGTCTTCCTCGACCGGGTGCTCGCGCCCGCGTTCGAATAGCCCACGCGGGTACATTCATTTGGTGACCGAGCTGGAGCGCGCCCAGGAGCTTTTCTCCGTCTTCGAGGCGGAGCTGCGAAGGGAGCTGCCGCCGGGTGCCGACATCTTCGACGCGCACACGCATCTCGGCGACGACATCGACGGAATGGCCGGGCGCCTCGAGGAGCTGATTGCGATCCTCGACCGCTACGGGGTGTCGCGCGCGAACGTCTTCTGCCTCGACGAGCCAGACCGCATCCCGGCCTTCCGCGCGGGCAACGACCGCACGCTCGCGTGTGCCGAGGAGGCCAAGGGCCGGCTGATTCCATTCGTACGGCTCGACCTGACGGACGGCCCGATCGAAGAGGCGAAGCGCTGCCTCGATCTCGGAGCGCGCGGGATCAAGCTGCACCCGCGCGCACAGAAGTTCCAGCTGAACGACGAGCGGCTCGCGCCGGTGTTCGCGATCGCCGCGGAACGTTGCGTGCCCATCCTCATCCACGGCGGCCGCGGGCTGCCACCGATCGCGGACAACCTCGCGCGCCTGCACGACGCGTACCCCGAGGCGATGCTGATCATCGCGCACGCCGGCATCGCCGACCTCTCCGGGCTCGCCGGCCATTTCGCCGGCAAGAGGGGCGTCTTCTTCGACACCTCGGTCTGGAGCCCGGTGGACATGCTCAGCTTCTTCCATCTCGTGCCGCCGGAGCAGATCCTGTACGCCTCCGACTACCCGTACGGCACCCAGCCGAACTCGCTCCTGCTCTCGTTGCGCACCGCGCGCATCGCCGGGCTGACCGAGCCGCAGATCGTCGGCATCCTCGCAGGCAACGCGAACCGGATCGCCGACGGCGAGCCGCCGCTCGCGCCTTCGCAGCCGCAAGGCGCCGCAATCCTCCAGCAGCCGATGTCGCTTGCGCGCATCCACCAGTACCTCTCGATGGCGATGCCGATGCTCTTCGCACGGCAGCAGGACACGTTCGGAGCTCTCGGTCTCGCGTTGAATGCGACGAACGAGCGCAACGGCCACGTTACGGAGCTCGACGAGATCCGGGAGCTGCTCGTCGCCGCACGCGACCTCTGGCGCACGCTGCCGGAAGCAGACGACGACGCCGACGCGCGCGTGATCGCGCGCACGACATCGCGGCTCATCCACCTCGCCGACATCCTGGCGGTGACGAGCGGTGCCTGAGGTGAGGCTCACCGTGAACGGCGGCGAGCACGTCGTCGACGCGCCGGTCGGCACGAGCCTCGCGACGCTCTTGCGCGAGCGGCTCGGGCTCACCGGTACGAAGATCGCGTGCAACGAGGGCCACTGCGGCGCGTGCACCGTGCAGATCGGCGGCGCGCCGACGCTCTCGTGCATCACGCTCGCGCACTCGGTGCGCGGCGAGGTCACGACGATCGAGGGTTTGCGCGACCATCCGCTGGTGGAGGCATTCGTGCGCGCCGACGCCGTGCAGTGCGGCTTCTGCACGCCGGGCCAGGTCGTGTCGGCCGCAGCGCTCGTCGCCGCGAACGCCGACCCCACCGTCGATGAGATCCGCCATCAGATGGCGGGGAACATCTGCCGCTGCGGCACCTATCCGAGAATCGAGGAGGCGATCCTGCATTGGCGAGATTGATCCGCACCGAGAAAGAGGTCGAGGGGCGTTTCGAAGAGGTGTGGCTCGTCGTCGAGGAGGATCCGCTGACGCAATGGCCCGCGGGGCCGCTGACCGTCGTCGGGCACGACGCGCGACGCCAGGACGCACCGGAGCGCGTGCGCGGTGAGGCGCGCTTCACCGCCGACATCCAGCTGCCGGGGATGCTGCACACCGCCGTGCTGCGCTCCCCGTACGCGCACGCTCGCGTCCGGAGCATCGACTTCACGAAAGCGCTCGCGCTCCCCGGTGTGCGCGGCGCGCTCGGTCCCGGCGAGGCGAAGGGCCTCGAAGAGGAAGCGGGATTCGCCGGCGCGCCGGTCGCCGCAGTCGCGGCCGACACGTTCGGGCAGGCGCAGGCTGCGCTCGCGGCTGCCGAGGTCGACTGGGAGGAGCTCGAAGCGGTCCTCGACCCCGAGGATGCGGTCGCCCGCGAGCTTTTTACGGCGCCGTCCGCGCGTTACGAGCGCGGTGACTTCGACCGCGCGCTTGCAGAGGCCGACGTGGTCGTCGAAGGGACGTACCGCACGTCGGTCGTCCTCCACAACTCGATGGAGACCCACCAGGCGATCTGCGAGTGGGTCGGCGACACGCTGAACGTCTACATCTCCACGCAGTACATCTGGGGCGTCCGCGACGCGGTCTCCAAGGAGCTCGGCATCCCCGGCGACAAGGTGCGCGTCGTCTGCGAGTACATGGGCGGCGGGTTCGGCTCGAAGAACGGCCCCGACGAGTACACGTTCGTCGCCGCCGAGCTCGCAAAGCGAACGGGGCGTCCCGTTCGCTGCGCGCTGACCCGCCGCGAGGAGAACACCGCCGCCGGCAACCGCAACGCCACGCTCCAGAAGCTGACGGTCGGTGCGAAGAACGACGGCACAATCGTCGCGCTCGGCGGCGAGTTCATCAACGCGGTCGGGTGGTCGGGCTGGTCGGCGATGACCGAGGGCCCGACGCAGATGCTCTACGCGTGCGAGAACGTCCGCACGGTGCGCCACGGCGCGAAGATCAACACGCCGCCGATGAAGGCGTTCCGCGCACCAGGCTTCGTCGAGGGGACGTTCAGCCTCGAGTGCCTGATCGACGAGCTCGCGGCCAAGCTCGAGCTCGACCCGCTGGAGCTCCGGCGGCGCAACTACGCCGACTCGAACGACGACAAGCCGTTCTCGTCCAAGAACCTCATGCAGTGCTACGAGCTCGCGCAGAAGCACTGGGATCGCCGTGACGAGGTGCGCGCACGCTCGACCGACACCTGGAAGCACGGCGTCGGCATGGCGTCGCAGATCTGGTTCGGCGGCGGCGGCCCGCCGTCGTACGCGTGGATCCGCGCGACCTCGGACGGGCGGTTCACCGTCGTGACCGCGATGCAGGACATCGGCACGGGCACGCGCACTGCGATGGCGCTGATTGCCGCCGAGGAGCTCGGTGTTTCGCTCGACCGTGTCGAGGTCGTGCTCGGCGACAGCGCACGCGGCCCGTACGCGACGCTCTCCGCCGGCTCGTCGACGACGCCCTCGGTCGGCCCCGCGGTGCGCGCGGCCGCGGCCGACGCAAAGCGGCAGATCCTCGAGATCGCCGCGCAGCGCTACGACACCGAGGAGCGCGTGCTCGACATCAAGAACGGCATCGTCGTCTCCGACGACGGCAACGTCTCGACACCGCTCGAAGACCTGCTCGGGATCCTCGAGGACGCGCAGATCCTCGGCAAGGGCGGGCGCGGGCCGAACCCGACGGGCATGAGCGTGCTGACGTTCGGCGTCCAGGTCGTCGAGGTCGCAGTTGACGTCGAGACCGGCGAGATCCGCGTCGAACGGGTTGCGGCAGCGCACGACGTCGGCCGCATCATCAACGCGCTCGGCGCGCGCAGCCAGGTCGAGGGCGGCATCATCCAGGGCATCGGCCACACGCTCTCGGAGCAGCGGCTGCTCGATCCCGAGACCGGCCGCGTCCTGACGACGACGCTCGACGCGTACCGGATGCCGACGATCGCCGACGTGCCGGAGATCGTGTGCGAGTTCGTCGACGAGCCGGACGCGCACCTGACGAACCTCGGTTCGAAGGGGCTCGGCGAGCCGCCGATCGTCCCGCTCGCAGCTGCGGTCGCGAATGCCATCCGCGACGCGACCGGCGCGGACGTGCACGAGCTGCCGATCTCCCGCGAGGAGATGCTGCGCGCGCTCGACGCGGCAAAGAAGAAGGAGAAGCGTGGAGCTCCTGCAGCCGTCTAGCCTCGCCGAGATCGACGGCGGACTCGCAATCCACGGCGGTACGGAGGTCGTGCCGCTGCTCCGCGACGGGATCCTCGAAGCCGACCGGCTCGTCGACATCCGCGGCGTCGTGCCGCGCGGCGTCGACGGGAACACAATCGGCGCAGGGACGACACTCGCGGAGCTCGAGGCCGGCACGACGATCCCCGCCGCGCTGCGCGAGGCGTGCACGCTCGCCGCGTCGCCACAGCTCCGGAACATGAGCTCGCTCGGCGGCAACCTCCTACAGTCGACGCGGTGCTGGTACTGGCGGCTCGATTACCCGTGCCGCCTCCACGGCGGCGACCGCTGCCATGCACGTGAAGGGGAGCACCGCGAGCACGCGATCTTTGCGAACGACTACTGCGCGTCTGCACATCCATCCGACATCGCGGCGGCGCTCCTCGCGCTCGGCGCCCGCGTCCGGACGACGAAGCGCGAGCTGCCGCTCGAAGAGCTGTACCGGCTGCCGGACGAGGCGAACCGGGCGGTCGTGACGCTCGAGCCGGGCGAGCTGATCCTCGAGCTCGAGCTGCCGCAGGTCGAGGCGAGCACGTACCTGAAGGCGATGGACCGGAAGCGCTGGTCGTTCCCGCAGGTTGGTGTGGCCGCAGCTCGCGTCGGCGGCGAGGTGCGGATCGCCCTCGCCGGTGTCGCCCCGATCCCGTGGCTCCTCGGGCCCGACGGGCTCGATGCCGCGACCCCGCTGCCGCGGACCGCCTGGAAGGTCCAGGTCGCGAGAGCGCTCGTGGCGCGCGCCACGTCCCAGCTCGCCTAGTGATCTACGCCGTCGTCCTTGCAGCGGGCGCGTCGTCGCGGTACGGCACGGAGCCGCCGAAGCAGCAGGTGCTTCTGCCGCGCGTGCTCGACGCGATTGGTCGCAGCGCCGTCGACGGCGTCGTCGTCGTGGCAGGCGCGCACCCGCTCGACGTCGAGAGCGTTCATTGCCCCGACTGGCAGCTCGGGCCGGGCGCGTCCCTTCGCTGTGGGCTCGCCGCGCTGCCCGCGGAGGCGGCGGCGGCGGTTGTCGTCCTCGCGGACGGCCCGGAGCTCGACCCGCGCGCGATCGATCGGGTCGTCGAGGCCTGGCGGGAAGAGGGCGGAGACGTTCTGGCGGCCTCGTACGGCGGCGTCCGCCTCCACCCCGTCCTCCTCGCGCGACCCGTGTTCGGCCTTGTTCCGGACGAGGGCGCGCGGCCGCTGGAGGCCCGGCTCGTCCCGTGCGACGACCTGCCCCCTCCAGGCGACGTCGACGTCCGCCGATGAGAACGGGCAGGGTGTACGCCCGAGACGCCGAAACGAGAGAGTCGACATGGAGCATGCACGGACCCTGGAAGCAGTCGCCGCCGACGAGTCGCCGCTCGCGCACGCGCGCCTCCACCGGCAGCTGACGATTGACGAGGCCGCGCGCCGTGCGAGCGTCTCGCCGGAGGAGGTGCAATGGCTCGAGGAGGGCCGCCTCTACCGGTTCCCGACGCCCGACCGCGCCCTCACCGTGGCGCTGCTCTACGCAACCGCGCTCGGCATCGACCATCGCGAGGCGCTCGAGCTCGCAGGGCTGCCCGCGCCGCCGCTGCCGACGAGCCCGAGACGCCGGATCGTCGCCCTGGCTGCGTTCGTGGCAGTCGTCGTCGCAGCAGTGCTGGCCGTCATGCTCGGCCAGGGCGGCTCGAAGCCGCAGGCGACGGGCGCCGCCGCGAGTGCGAGCGCGCTGCCGGCGCCGTGGGCCGTCAAGGTCGTCGTCCTGAACGGGAGCGGCGACATCGTCTACACACGCTCGATCGCGAGCCGCGTGCAGGCACTCTCGTACCGCGTGACGCACGTCGGGCGCGCGACGAACTTCAGCTATCTCCAGACGGTTGTGTATTACCCGCCGGGCGGTGAGCCCGTCTGCACCCGGCTCGCGCAGCAAATCGAGGTTCCCGTGCAACCGCTGCCGGGCGGGACCGACTCACGGCGCTGCGTCGTCATCGTCGGGCCGAAACGCGGGCCCGGCAACTAGCGACTAGTTCAGCGGGATGCGCAGTGCGGCGAGCTTTGCCTTCAGCCCGCTCGGCATCGGCTCGCTGACCGCTTGCCGCACGTAGATGCGGAGGCTCTCCTCGAAGCGGTAGCGGCGACGGCACCATTCGCAGTCGTCGAGATGCAGCTCCGCTTCGACTCGCTCTGCCTCGGTCAGGATGTGATCGAGGTATGGCTGCATCATCTCTTCGCAGTGCGCGCAGGGATCTTGTTGCGCGTCCTTCATGAGGCATCCTCCGTGACGGAATCTGCGAGCTCGCGCTTCAGGATGCGGCGGCCGCGATGCAGACGCGACATCACTGTGCCGATGGGGATGTCGAGGATCTGCGCGGCGTCGGCGTAGCTGAAGTCGCCGATGTCCACGAGCACGATCGCGTCGCGGAAGTCGTGCGGCACGGCAGAGAGCGCGGAGACGATGTCGTCCTGCGACAGACGCTCGACGACCTTTTCTTCGTCACTCGCAACGCCGTCCCTCTCCGCGAGCTTGTCGTACAGGTAGTAGTCGTTCGCCTCGAGAGGCGTCGTCTGTGGCGCGCGCTGCGACCGCCGCCCGCGGTCGATGTTGAGGTTCGTGAGGATCCGGAGCAGCCACGCGCGCAAATTCGTCCCCGGCGTGAACGAGCGCCAGCTGCGAAACGCACGCGCGTACGTCTCCTGCACGAGGTCTTCCGCCTCCTCGCGCGAGTTCGCGAGATGCCGCGCAACGCGGTACACCTGGTCGGAGAGAGCGAGCGCTTCCTCTTCGAACCTGACTCGGTCGCGCGCCTCACTGGCGATTCTTGCAGCGTCGGGAGGCGCTTCGGCCATCACAGTCACAGTACCCCTTCGAACGAGCGGCGGTGCCGGGTGATTCCCCCGTCCGCGCCGGGACGCCGCTAGACGACCGCGATCTCGCGGAAGCCGGCCTGCGCCATCGCCTCGAGGAGCGCCTCGCGCGAGGTCTGGTCGTCGTCCCAGGCGAGCGTGACCTGGCCCATGAGGTTCGCGTTCGCGGACTCGAGCCCTTCGTGCCCGGTCAACGCGCCGGCGAGCCGGTTGACGCACTTCTCGCAGCGGATGCCGCTAACCTGAATCGTCTCGGTCGACGTGGCCATGACGTCAGGCTACCGTCCGCGCTACGAGGTCCGCGGCGACGTCTGACGCCGCGAGCTGCGAGAAGGCCTCGGGCTCCGGCGGCTCCGTTCCGAGGAGCTCGCGCGCGAGGTCGCGCGCCGAGACGAGGCAATCGCCGTCCGGATGGATGAGCTCGGCGTCGAGACCGAGATGTGAGGCGTCGAAGCGGTTCTGGAGGTAGTGGCCGCGGTCGGCGCGGCGCGGCGGCGCCGTCTCTACGAGCGTGCGAAGCAACTCGGTGATCAGCGCGGTGCGCTCGAGCGCCGTCGGCTGGTCGGCGATGCGGATCTCGAGCGTGCCGAGCCGCGGGTTCGGGCGGATATCCCACCAGACGCGCGTGTGATCCTCGATGACGCCGAGCTCGACGAGGTGCTCGATCCACTGCTCCCACTCGCGGTAGCTCGCGAACTCCGGCGGCACGCCGGCGCGCGGCAACTCGGCGAGGATGCCGACCCGGTTCGACAGCATCCCAGTCGTCGCGCCGTCGACGAACGGCGAGTTGACGGAGAGCGCGAGCACGACGGGCAGCCACGGCAACACGGACTCGAGGCGCTCGTAGCAGTGCTCAGCGCTCTCGACGCCGACATGCACGTGCAGACCGCTGACGCCCTGCCGGCGCGCTGCGCGGCCGACCGTCTCGATCATCTGGAGATACCGCTCCTCCTGCACGACCGGGAGCGACTCGAGCACCGCGGTCGGATGCGCCCCGGCCGCCGCGATCGCGAGACCGTTGTCGGCGGCTATGCGAGCCGCCGCCGCGCGGAGCTCGCGAAGCGCCGCGGTCGCCTCGGCAACGTCGGCGCACACATTCGTGGTGAGCTCGACGATCGATGCATGGAGCTCCGTCTTGAGCGTGCCGGGCAGGTCGAGCTCGGCCGCCTCACGCACGATCACGCCCACGCCCGCTGTCGGTTCGAGCGTCTCGGCGTCGAGGATCATCAGCTCCTCTTCGACGCCGAGCGAGTATGGCGATGACTCGCCGAAGTGCGCCTCGATCACGTCTTGCCGCGGATGCCGTGCACCGGCCTTCCGGCGGCTTCCCACGCGTAATACGACGCGGAGGGGCCGAAGTCGAGCTCATACGTCACGACACGCGGGTTACGGCCGACCTCTTTCGCACGCGCCGCATGGCGCAACAGGTTCGGGTCATCGCGCTCCTGCCAGACGAGCACGAGATGCGCAGCCGTCATGAACGTCGCGACGAAGACACAGCCCGGCGCGGGACACGGGAACGGATCGGTCGAGACGCAGTACCAGCCGCTGTGACTCTCGTCGCTCTCGCCGGTCCAGATCTCCTCGTCGACATCCGGCGATGCGCCTTCGACGACACCGGAGCGTCCGAGCTGGAACTCCTCCCCTTCCACGGGCGGAACGGTAGCGCCAGAAACAGGATCTACGCGGTCGGCCCGCCGGACGCGCTGCCACGGCGGAGATTCGCTGCGCTCTGCTGGGCCGCGTGCAGGACGAAGGCGAGCTGCGCCTTCGTGTTCGGGCCGAAGCTGTAGGTGCCCGAGAGCAGGTTCCCAAGCCGCTGATAGACCGCATACGAGGTGCTGTCGACGTGCTTCCCCTTGACGGTGCCGGTGACGCGGACGCGCACGGCGAGATAGCCCTTCAGGAGCTTCGAGCCGGTGATGCGCGTGATCTTGAAGCGCAGCGGAGGCAGCGTCGGATCGCCGGTCGCGATCGGCGTGCTCGGGCACGAGCGTGCGTGGCGGAGCGCTTCCGCCAGCGCCTGCGCCGCGCCGCCCGCCTTGTACGAGACGACCTCGTTCGAGAGCCCGAGCGTCGTGCCGTTCTTCAGATAGTTGACCTGCAGGCGGGCCGTGCGGAGCTTCTCGCTCGGGTAGCCCGTGCGCCCGCAGAGATCCATCGTCACGGTGTTCTTCACCCCGAGGCCATCACTCCGCCGCAGCAGCACGTAGCCCGGGCCGACCTGCGCAGTGGTCAGCACCATCTTCGTCACGTCCGGCGGCGAGGCGACGATCGCTGCGAGGGCAAGCAGCATCCGCATGCCCTAAATGGTACTCAGACCAGGGGCTCCCGGCGGCCTTCTGCTTGAATCGGAAATATGGCCCAGCCTGAAGAGCTTCGAGTCGGAGACGCGACCTACGGGATCTACCGGCTCGACGCGCTCCAGGCGAAGTGGGACGTCGCGCGCCTTCCCTACACGCTGCGCATCCTCCTCGAGAACCTCCTGCGGAACGGCACCGACGCCGAAGTGGAAGCCGTCGCCGGCTGGGTTGCCGCCGACGAGCCGTCGCGCGAGATCTCGTTCACGCCGGCGCGCGTCCTGCTCCAGGACTTCACGGGCGTCCCGTGCGTCGTCGATCTCGCGGCGATGCGCGACGCGATGCGCGATCAGGGCGGGAACCCGGAGAAGATCAACCCGCTCATCCCGGTCGAGCTCGTCATCGACCACTCCGTGCAGGTCGACGAGTTCGCGTCGCGGCTCGCCATGACGCGCAACGTCGAGCTCGAGTTCGAGCGCAACAAGGAGCGATACGCATTTCTCCGTTGGGGACAGACCGCGTTCGACAACTTCGCGGTCGTACCGCCGAACACCGGCATCTGCCACCAGGTGAACCTCGAGTACCTCGCGCGCGTCGTCGAGGCGCGAGACGGCGTCGCGTTCCCTGACACGCTCGTCGGCACCGACTCGCACACGACGATGATCAACGGGCTCGGCGTCCTCGGCTGGGGCGTCGGCGGCATCGAGGCCGAGGCCGCGATGCTCGGCGAGGCGCTGTCGATGCTCGTGCCGCAGGTCGTCGGCTTCAAGCTCTCGGGCGAGCTGCCGAAGGGCTCGACCGCGACCGACCTCGTGCTCACTGTCACTGAGATCCTGCGCAAGGTCGGAGTCGTCGGCAAGTTCGTCGAGTACTTCGGACCGGGCGTGCCGTCACTCGGGCTCGCCGACCGCGCGACCCTCGGCAACATGAGCCCCGAGTACGGCGCGACCTGTGGCTTTTTCCCCGTCGACGACGTGACGCTCGCGTACCTGCGGCTGACCGGCCGCAGCAACGAGCGAATCGCGCTCGTCGAGGCGTACTGCAAGGAGAACATGCTCTGGCACGACGTCGACGACCATCCGACGTACTCTCAGGTCGTCGAGCTCGACCTCGCAGACGTCGAGCCGTCGCTTGCAGGACCGCGCCGTCCGCAGGACCGCGTGCCACTCGCGAGTGCGAAGACCGCGTTTATCGAGGCGCTCGACACGTTCGGTGTTGCGTACACGAACGGTAGCGCCGACAAAGCTGTCGCCGACACGTTCCCGGCGAGCGATCCAACGACGGAGCAGCAGCCGGGCGGCATGCCCGAGCCCGTCGCCGACAGCGAGCCGCGGCACGGCACGAAGCTGACGCGCACCTCGGTGCCCGTCGCGGGCGAGGATTACTCGCTCGAGCACGGCTCGATCGTCATCGCGGCCATCACGTCGTGCACGAACACGTCGAACCCGTCCGTGATGATCGGCGCGGGACTGCTCGCAAAGAAAGCGGTCGAGCTCGGCCTGAAGCGGAAGCCGTGGGTGAAGTCGTCGCTCGCGCCCGGGTCGAAGGTCGTGACGGAGTACTACGAGCGCTCCGGCCTCGACACCTACCTCGACGAGCTTGGCTTCAACACCGTCGGGTACGGCTGCACCACGTGCATCGGCAACTCAGGCCCGCTTCCGGAGCCGATCTCCGCTGCTGTGAGCGAAGGTGACCTCGTCGTGTGCGCGGTGCTTTCCGGCAACCGCAACTTCGAGGCGCGCATCCACGGCGAGGTGAAGGCGAACTATCTCGCCTCGCCGCCGCTCGTCGTCGCCTACGCGCTCGCGGGACGGATGGACATCGACCTGCTGAACGAGCCGCTCGGCGAAGGCTACGACGGCCCCGTGTTCCTGCACGACGTCTGGCCGACCGCAGCCGAAGTGGAAGAGACGATCGCTTTGTCGATCGACGGTGCGATGTACCGCGAGTCGTACGGCGACGTCTACACCGGCGACGAGCGATGGCGCGAGCTCACAATTCCCTCGGGGAATCTTTATGACTGGGAACCGGACTCCACGTATGTCCGACTGCCGCCCTATTTCGACGGGATGCCGCGAGAGCCGGAGCCCGTTGCGGACATTCACGGCGCGCGCGCGCTCGTGGTGCTCGGGGACTCGGTCACAACCGATCACATCTCGCCGGCCGGCGCAATTCGTCCGGAGTCGCCGGCGGGGAAGTACCTGCTCGATCACGCCGTCGAGCGGCGCGCGTTCAACTCCTACGGTGCGCGGCGCGGGAACCACGAGGTGATGGTGCGCGGCACGTTCGCAAACGTGCGGCTGCGGAACCAGCTCGTGCCCGGCAGCGAGGGCACGTGGACGGTGCACCTGCCCGACGGCGAGGAGACGACGATCTACGACGCCGCCATGCGCTACCGCGGCGAGGGCGTGCCGACGATCGTGCTGGCCGGCAAGGAGTACGGGTCGGGGTCGTCGCGCGACTGGGCGGCGAAAGGCCCGGACCTGCTCGGGGTGCGCGCGGTGATCGCGGAGTCGTACGAGCGCATCCACCGCTCGAACCTCCTGATGATGGGCATCCTGCCGCTTCAGTTCCGCGACGGCGATACCCCGGCAAGCCTCGGCCTGACCGGCCGCGAGGAGTTCTCGATCATCGGTGTCGAGAACGGTGAAACGCGCGAAGTGACCGTGCGCGCCGACGACAAGGAGTTCCGCGTGCGCGTCCGGCTCGACACGCCGCGCGAGCGAGAGTACGTTCGACACGGTGGCATCCTCCAGTTCGTCCTCCGGCGCCTTCTCGCCAGTGCGTAGGCTCGACGGAGCACGTCAAGAAGCGGAGGCGCCGGCTTCGCCGGCGCTGGAGCGCAACTCTGATCCGTATGCCGGGGCGTGGGCGCGTGTCGAGGGGGCGATCCTCGAGTCACCGGGCACGCTCCCCGCGTATGTGAGGCGTGCGATCGCGCGCGGCGAGGATCCACCGGAGCTCGCGGCGCTGCTGGCGAAGGCTCGCAGGGAGGCCTACACGATCGTCGATCGCGACGTCGAAGGCCTCGACGTCGACGTCGTGCTCGAGGCGGTGCTCGCCGCGTCGCTCGCCGAAGCGGACGCACGACGGCTCGCGGCGCTGAGAGCGATCGGATGAGGCTCGCGCTCCAGCACGAGCCAGGCCCGGCCGCGCAGATCGCAGAGCTGCAGGGGCGCGACGGCTACGTCTCCGACATCTCGCTCGCGCTGCGCTACCGGCCCGAGCTCTTCGGCGAGCCGTTCAGCGAGCTCCTCCAGGAGGTGATGAAAGGCCCGTCGGAGTGGACGGAGGCCGAGCGCGAGCTCTTCGCGGCGTTCGTCTCCCTGCGTAATCAGTGCCCGTTCTGAACGGAGGCCCACGGCGCGGTCGCGTCGTACGCCTTCGGTGACCCGGATCTCGTCGACGCGATCCTCGACGACTACGAGTCGGCGCCCATCGACGCGAGGCTGCGCGAGACGCTGCGCTTCCTCGAGACGATGACACTCGAGCCATCTGCACTCGACGCCTCGCGCGCACTCGATGCGGGCGTGTCGAAGGAGGCGCTGCGCGACGCCGCGTACGTCTGCGCCGCGTTCAACCTGATCACGCGCTACGCCGACGCGATCGGCGCGAAGCCGCACTCGGAGTCCGGGCTGACGCGCGACCAGGCGATCGCGCACGAGGGGCGGTTCTTCGAAGAGGGCTACGCCTGAGCTGCGCCCTGCATCGCCCGGAAGTTCCGCATGATCGCGTCGTCGACGATCTGGAGCTCCTCGCTCGGGCTGAACTGGACGAGCTCGCTGTCGGCGTCGGCGATGGGGATGTGACCCGGCGGCAGATAGAACGCGTCGCCTGCCTCGAAGACCTCGTCGTGGTCGGCGAACCGGTACGTGAAGCGGCCCTTGAGCACGTAGCCCCAGTGCGGGCACTGGCACCGGTCGTCGGGAAGCCCCTTGAGGAGCGGCGTCCCGTCGATGTCCTGCCGGAACGTGACGAAGTTCACCGTGTACCCGTCGATGTCCGCATGCCGGTCTTCGACCACGCCGTGATCTTCCACCTGCGCGGTCGCCTTCGATACCTTTGGCACTGTCCTCAGCTCCTTTGCTCGATGTGCGTCGAGCGTACGGACGTCCGAGCGAGCCGTCATGAGGCGTTTACCTCATCTTTTCGCCGGTCTCAGGCGGCGACGACCGAGACGAACTCCTCCTCGGGGAGGAGACCGTGCTGCATCGCGAACAGGCCGGCACGCGCGCGGGTCGACGCGTCGATCTTGGCGTAGATGTGCTCCACGTGATTGGCGACCGTCTTCGGCGATATCACGAGACGCTCGGCGATCTCCTTGTTCGAAAGGCCACGGGCGAGCAGCCGGAGAACCTCGACCTCCCGCGGCGTCAGTCCTGCCGGGCCTTCGCGACGACGAGACACCCGGTGACCGGCCGCTCCGAGCACGCCCTCGGCCGCCTCGGCATCGAGGCGGCCGGCCTTCACCCCGGCTCGTAGCTCGCCGGCCGCGTCCTCCGCCGACATCGCGTCGCGATGCGGACGCGGCTCCCGCATCGCCTGGTAGGCGTCGGCGGCACCGAGGATCCGCGCAGCCCGCGAGATTGCGGCGCCCGAGATGCCACGGGGATAGCCCGACCCGTCGAGGCGCTCGCAATGCTGCACCGCGATCGCGCCGATCGCGCCGAGCGCATCGGACTGATGAAGCATGCGGTCGGCCAGGTAGGGGTGCAGGCGGACACGCTCCCATTCGCCGGCGCCGAGCGGCCCGCGCTTCTCCCAGATCGAATTCGAGACCCCGAGACGCCCGAAATCGTGCACGAGCCCGGCACGACGCAACGTGGGCGCCTGGTTGACGAGCCCGAGCTGCAACGCCGCCTCGGCGGCGAGGTCGGCCACGGCGTGCGAGTGGCCGAGCATGAAAGGCGACTTGAGGTCGACGAAGTTCGCGATCGCGAGGAGCGCCTGGTCGAATTGCTCTCCGACGAGCACGATGGCGAGCGCCGGCTCCGACTCGATGACGGCGTCCCACGTCGTTGTCGAGTCGAGCCCGGCGAAGATCGACTCGGCGCCGCTGACAACGACGGACGCAAGCTCCGGATCGAATTGCTTGCCGCTTCGCTTTCGCGCGAGCGCCACAGCCGCGTCGACGCCGCCGACGCGGTGCGCCACTTCGGTGAACTCGGCGATCTGCGCGAGTCGCGACGCGAGGGGCACGGCGGCGCCCTCGAGGACGCCCGGCCACCCTCGACCGTCCCATTGCTCGTACGCCGCGCCGAGAGCGTCGACTACCTCAGCGTCAAGATCGAGCTGCTCGGCGAGAGCCTGCGCCATTGCGGCGTGGTGCTCGATCATGCCGTCGACATCGCGATGGCCGGACAGCGCGAACTCGAGCCCAACCCGAAAGCGGTGCAGCGGTGGGTTGCCGGCGCCGACGAGCCGCATCCCCGCTGCCGCAGCGCGGAGGCTCTTGAGCTCGTGGTCGTACTTGCCGGCCTTCAGCGCGATGTCGTCGCCGAACCACTTCGCCTGCTCGTGTGCATCCGTGTGGCAGCCGACGTTGACGAGCAGCGCGGTGTAGTAGACGCCCGCACGCGCCTCCTCGTCGAGGCCTACCCGCTCGGCGATGCGGAGCGCGATGAGGCACTGCCGGAGGACATGCTCCATCGGCTGGCCGAAGCCGAGGTCGATACCGAGCGAGAGGGCCGCGACGAGCTCCGCCAGCCGGGCGCTCGCAGGATCGGCGCCACCGATCACACGTCGGACATTAACCCTTCGGAGCTGCCGGTACTCTCCGGTCACCGGGGTGCCGCGTACGAGCGGCTGAGATCACACCCGTCGAACCTGCTCCGGGTCATGCCGGCGAAGGGAGGGCGATGGACGACACACCGTCGTGGGGAATCGAGCCGGTGCCGGACCGTCTCCGCGTGCTCGGCACGCTCGACTCGTTCCTCCTCTGGACGAATCTCGGCATCTCGCTGCTCGTGCTCGTCTCGAGCGCATACTTTGGCCTCTCGCTGAAGCAGGCGCTCCTCGCCACGCTCGTCGGGGGACTCCTCGGCAACCTCATGCTCGGCGTCGCCGCGACGATCGGCGCCGACGCGCGCGTGCCGTCGATGGCGTTGCAGCGCGCGCCGCTCGGGCAGCGCGGCTCGCTGATCGCGACGGGCCTGAACGTGTTGCAATGTCTCGGCTGGTCGGTGTTCGAGATCACCGTGATCGCCGTCGCCGCCGGCTCGCTCTCCGACCGCATCTTCGGCGTGCATCTCGTGTGGATGTGGAAGCTCGTGTTCGGCGCGCTCGGGCTCGTGCTCGCACTGCTCGGGCCGATCGGCTTCGTCCGCCGCTTCGTCCGTAAGGTCGGGATCTGGGCGGTCGCCGCGTCGATCGTCTATCTCGCGGTGTGGATCCTGCGCAACGGTCACGTCGGGAGGCTCTGGCACGAGGGCGGCCACGGCGGCTCGTTCTGGCTCGGGGTCGACCTGGTGATCGCACTCACCGTCTCGTGGGTGCCGCTCGTCGCCGACTACACGCGCTTCTCACGCGATCGCCGCTCCGCGTTCGTCGGCGCAGGGCTCGGCTACCTCCTGCCTACGCTCTTCCAGTTCGGCTTCGGCGCGATCCTCGTGCTCTCGCATCCGTCGATCAGCGGGCCGACCGACGTGCTCACGACCGTCGCCGCGGGTGGAGTCGGCTCGCTCCTCGCGCTCCTCGCGCTGACCGTCGACGAGACCGACGAGGCGTTCGCCAACATCTACTCGACCGCGGTGTCCCTCCAGAACGTCGCGCCGCGCGCCTCGCAGCGCGTGCTGATCGTGATCGTGTCGGTGCTCGCGACGGGCATCTCGCTCGGCATCAACCTCACGCGTTATCAGCAGTTCCTGCTGCTGCTCGGCGCGTTCTTCGTGCCGCTCTTCGGCGTGCTGCTCGCCGATTGGCTCGTCGCGGGCCGCCACTACACGCGCGAGCACATCTTCGCCGGACCGCTCTGGCGCCCGGGCATGATCGTGTCGTGGCTCGCCGGCTTCGCGCTCTACGAGTGGCTCGCACAGACGCAGGGCCTCGGCTTCTGGACGCACTGGCTCGGCAACCTGCACCCGCCGAGCGGCGGCATCGGCGCGTCGCTGCCGGGGTTCGCCGTCTCGTTCACCCTCGCACTCGTCGTCGCGCGCGTAGGGTCCGGCGTCGATGCGGCCACTCGGCGTAATCGGGCATCTCTCGCGTGACGTCGTCGCTGGCTCCCCGCCGCAGATCGGCGGCGGGCCCTGGCATGCGGCACGCGCGCTGCGTGCGCTGCGACAGGAGGCGGTCGTCTTCGCAAAATGCGGCGAGGCCGACCGCACGCGCTTCCAGGCCAAGCTCGCGGCGCTCGGGCTGCCGACCGCGGTCACCGGTGCGGGCGAGACGACAGCCTTCTCCTTCTCGTACGACGGCGAGGGGACGCGCGCGATGCAGGTCGACGCGATCGGCGAGCCGTGGCGCAGCGAGGACGTCCCGGCGGCGGTCCTGCGGCGGGTCGAGTGGCTCCAGGTGGCGCCGCTCCTGCGCGGCGATTTCGACGCCGACATGCTCGCCTGGCTCGCGCGGCGGCGACGCATCTTGCTGGACGGGCAAGGGCTCGTGCGCAAGCGCGCCACCGGCCTGCTCGTCCTCGACGGCGATTTCGACCGCGAGGTGCTGCGCCACGTCAGCGTTCTCAAGCTCGCCGAGGAGGAGGCGGAGGCAATCGGCGACCTCAAGGCGCTCGACGTGCCGGAGATCGTCGTCACCGCGGGAGCGAAAGGATCGCGCGTGATCACGCCGACGAGCGACGTGCAGGTGCCGGCACGCTTCGTCGCGTCGGATCCGACGGGGGCAGGCGACGCCTTCGCTGTCGGCTATCTCGGCTCGCGCGCCGAAGGGCACAGCCCGCTCTCCGCGGCACGACGGGCGACCGCGCTCGTCGCGGCGCTACT
>Ga0307310_10000228_pt1 | contig 17134 bp, 16 predicted proteins | sample ER_DNA_197_FD_194502 | JGI IMG/M metagenome (GOLD analysis project Ga0307310, IMG submission 194502) | Bulk soil microbial communities from the East River watershed near Crested Butte, Colorado, United States - ER_DNA_197 | ecosystem: Environmental > Terrestrial > Soil > Floodplain | place...
CGTTCCCCGGAGACTCAGTGGTCCACTGGAATGGCGTGAGGTGGACCCCAGAGTAGGTCCTGGGGTGAATTACGACCGGCCCGGGGAGCAAGTCAAGTCTCAGGTAAGTTATGTTGCTGCAGTTACTTACGCGTGATGGGACTACCCGCTCCCCCGGGCCGTTTCAAGGCCGCCTCGGCGGCAAGTGCGGATGTTCGGTCACCGCACGAAGATAGGCCGTCGATCAGCAGCCCCGCACCTCCTTTCGCTCCACAAAGCTCCAACTCCGGGCTGTAGGCGCAGGCACCACAACGACATCCACCGGCTGTGTCAGCGATGTCGTCGTCGTGCAGTTGGGCCCCGGGGTGGTTTCCACCACCTCGACGGTGAGCTCACCGTTGACCTGGCGCACCCGATCAACCGCGATCTCGTACCCTCCAGTTGGACGCTGTCCGGCGGCCACGGCCACGACCACGTCGCGAGTAAAATCAACGGCCGGCCGATCACCCACACCCAGCTCGGACCAGAAAGCAGCCCAGGCATTGGCGTCCCTGATGATCAGGCGGCGGGATTCGCCGACGCCGGTCCGGGTCCACTGCCCGATTCGTCTAAGCTCGAGGCCGCCCCCGCTATCGTAGGTGGCGTAACCCTTCTCCCCAGTCGCCTGAGTCATGAGGCTATCTGGCTCTCGCGAAGGCGTATTCGTCACGGTATCGCCGGGCACCTGGTCGGGCCCGGGCTCAGGCGTTGGAGACAGGGCGACAGGCGCGTCACCGCTGCCGTCGTCCGGTGCCACCCGCATGGTCCTGCCCCCGGCGCAGGCCACCAGGGCCGCGAGCGGGACCAGGATTCCGTAGCGTCGTGGGGTCATTGGTCGCTCCATCTGGGGTGCGAGGCATGTTCGGTTCAGTGGCTAATAAGCTACGGTGACGCACGGCTCCCCGCGAACCCGTCGTCTCCCAGTCCAGGCGACCTCTGTCACCCACTCTAGACGACCGGCGATTCCGGCCGCACTATACCCACTCATTGCTGGAGGCCGCCCGCCCCGCTCTCAAGGAGAACGCGATGAACCTCGTCGATCGTGTCAAGCGAATCTTGCTTTCGCCCCGTACCGAGTGGGAGGTCATTGACGCGGAGCAAACCACGCCGGCAGCACTTTACACTGGCTACATTGCGCCCCTCGCCGCGATCGGGCCCATAGCCCAGCTGATCGGGTATTCCGTTTTTGGCATTACCGTCCCATTTATGGGAACCTACAAGGTGCCGTTCGGCTCGGCGCTCACCGGTGCAATCATCAGCTATGTGCTCACCCTGGTGGGCACCTACATCCTGGCACTGATCATCGACGGGCTCGCGCCCACCTTCAACGGTCAGCGCAATCAGATCCAGGCGCTCAAGACGGCGGCATACTCCAGCACCGCCGCCTGGGTAGCAGGTATCTTCGCCCTTATTCCCGGCTTGCGACTGCTTGGGATTCTGGGCCTGTACAGCCTATACCTGCTTTACCTTGGCCTGCCGGTCCTCCAGAAGACACCGCGAGAGAAGGCACTTCCCTACACGGCCGTGGTCGTTCTCGCCGCCATCGTTCTGTTTACGATCGTCGGCCTGATCGCAGGACGGTTTACCGGCATACCGCATGCAGGGGGAACGATGCCCTGATCTACAGGGCCGCGCCGGCTGTCTGCGGCGGTTTCCGCGTTCCCAAGCGACGGGGATCACAGCCCAGGCCCGGCCTCTATGGTAGAGTTGCACCTTCGCCTGGCGCTAAGTCGGCTACGGAACGGATGATCCGGCGATCGAACGAGAACCCGAGGAAGCTCCTATGACTCGTCGCCTAGCCTATATCAGTCTGCTCGTGCCTACCATGATTCTGGGTACGGGGGTGGGCAGTTGTGCCCGCAACCCGGTGACCGGGAAGAGCGAACTGTCCCTTGTCTCCGAGTCTCAGGAGATCGAGATGGGCAAGCAGGGTGCCCAGGAAGTGGCGCAGACGATCGGCCTGTATGACAACGCCAACGCCCAAGCGTACGTCGCCGAGATCGGCAAGCCGATTGCTGCCGCCTCCGAGCGACCCAATCTGCCTTGGGAATTCCACGTGGTGGATGACGCCTCAGTGAACGCGTTTGCGCTGCCGGGTGGGTTCATCTACGTGACCCGCGGCCTTATGTCGACGATCAACGACGAAGCCGAATTCGCAACCGTCATCGGGCACGAGATCGGGCACGTTACCAACCGCCACTCGGTGCAGATGATCAGTAAGTCGCAACTGGCCCAGCTGGGGCTAGGAATCGGGAGCATTCTCTCATCCGACATCGCGAAGTTTGGTCAGCTCGCGGGCGCCGGCCTCCAGGTCCTATTCCTGAAGTACAGCCGCGACGCGGAAAATCAGGCCGACCAGGCCGGATTCCGCTACGCGTTGAACCAGGGGTACGACGTAAGGGAGATGCCCAAGGTCTTCCAGACCCTCGACCGAATTAGTCAGACGGGTGGTGGCGGCAAGCTCCCCGAATGGCTGGCGACCCACCCCAACCCCGGGAACCGGATCAAGCACATCGAGACTATGCTGGACACGGTGCACACGGATCTCAACAAGGGAAAGGTCAACCGGGACGGGTACCTCCAGCGCGTCAAGGGGATGACGTACGGCGAAGATCCTCAGCAGGGCTATTTCGAGGGGACCCAGTTCTACCATCCGAAGATGCGTTTCCAGCTGCACTTTCCGGACGGGTGGCAGGTGCAGAACACGGCGGCTTCGGTCGCATCCATGAGTCCCAATCAGGACGCCATCATCCAGCTGAGCCTGGCCGGACAGACCTCACCGCAGCAGGCGGCTCAGCAATTCCTGTCCCAGCAGGGCGTCCAGGCGGGTCAAACCTCCAATAGCAGCATCAACGGGCTTCCTGCCGCCTCGAGCTACTTCCAGGCTCAGACCGAGCAGGGCACCATCGAGGGGATCGTCTCGTTCGTTTCTTACGGGGGACAAACCTTCAGTCTGATGGGCTACACGCCGGGCGGCAAGCTGGGCACCTACGACCACGTCTTCCAGAGCACCATCCGGAGCTTCGGTGAGCTGCGGGATGGTTCCAAGATCAATGTTCAAGCGGCCAAGATCGACGTGGTGAAGCTCAACCGGGACATGACGCTCGAGCAATTCAACGCCCAGTACCCGTCCTCCGTTCCGATCGAACAAGTTGCGATCATCAATGAGGTCGAGGGGCCCTCGACGGTTCTTCCGGCTGGTCGCCTGGTCAAGCGGGTTGTAGGGGGGCGGAAGGCACAATCGTCCTGATACGCTCGAAGACACCGTTCCACATGGGGCGGCTGAGCCGCCCCGTGTTGGTGTTCTGCCGACTGGGGTGAAACGAAGCGACGAGCACCATGCCGTCGGGGAGAACGGCTTCGGCTCCATGACCGAAGTTGGGCCGCTCCCGAGGAGTTAGCCAAGCCCACCAACCCGAGGCTCGGAGCCAGCTCTCCCATCCGATCCTACCTAACGCCAACACAACTCGAACCTTGGTGAGGAGCCTGAGCTCCTCCTGGAGGTAGGGGCGGCAGTGAGCCAATTCCTCTGCCGTCGGACGGTTCTGGGGCGGCGCGCACCGAGCGGCCGCTGTGATGTAGCAATCGGTCAGCGTCAGGCCATCGTCACGGGTCCAGGCGCTCGGTTGGTTGGCCCACCCGTACCGGTGAAGCGCCTCGTAGAGCCAGACGCCGCTGGCGTCTCCAGTAAAGACCCGGCCGGTCCGATTACTTCCGTGAGCGCCCGGCGCGAGACCGACGATGAGCAGCCGAGCCTCAAGGTCCCCGAACCCAGGCACAGGGCGTCCCCAGTACGATTGGGATGCGAATTCCCGCTTCCGCGCAGTCGCGATCTGGCTGCAGTAGCGCCGTAACCGGGGGCAGAGCTCGCAGCCGGCTATGCGGTGAGCCAGCTCCTGGAGTGCGTCGGTCACAAGCTAGTCGGGAAGGCGGAGCAACAGCCGCTCTCTGCTGCCGCTGGCGACTGGTTCGATCTGGGCGAAGATGGTCAGCTCCTCACTCGACTGCACAAAACATGAGGAGGGGACGAGCCCGCGCACCTCGATCGACGAGCCGGCGTCCTCCAACGTCCATGATCCCGCTCTCGACCCAGCTCCTGCCGCCGTGCAGTGACCCGAGACTCGTACCCGCCGGCCCAGCAGGCTGTCCTCAGTGAGGGCCGCCTGGATCCGCACGAGGGGGGCCTCGTCCGCTCGTCCAGGAAACGACGCTCCCTCCGGCAGACCACCGGTCGCTTGCCGTCTGGGGCGGGCCTGAGGGGAGGCCGCCGGCCCCACGGCGGGCCCCGCAACAGGTGCGGGATTGCCCGGATCCCGTGCTTCGTCCCGGGGGCGGCAGGCTGGAATCGAGAGAATCAGGAGTAAAGGGAAGGCTGAACGTGTGGGCATGGCGGGCCTTGAACAGGCGGTCTCTAGGAGACTCGTCGGGTCTTTCGTTTCATGAAATCCATCAGAATGAACTGTCCCAGCGTCATGGTGTTGGTGAAGTACGCCTTTCCCTTACAGATGGAGGCGACCTGCTTGACGAACTCCACCAGGCTGCGGTCGCGTGCCAACATGAAGGTGTTGATCATGATACCGTTACGCCGGCAGTTGGCGACTTCCCGGTAGGTGGCCTGGAGAATCTGCGGGTCCAACCCCATCGAGTTCACGTAGATCCGACCGTCCGGCATGGTGAGCGCCGAAGGCTTCCCATCGGTGATCATGATGATCTGCCGCATGTCCTTCTTCTGTCCCTGCAAGATCCGCCGGGCGAGCTTGAGCCCCTCGGCGGTGTTGGTGTGATAGGGTCCGACCTGCGCCGTCGCCAGCGCGCTGAGCGGGATCTCCTCGGCCGAATCGTGGAACAACACGACGCGAAGGCTGTCTCCGGGATACTGGGTCCGGATCAGATGGGTGAGTGCGAGGGCAACCTTCTTGGCCGGAGTGAACCGGTCCTCACCGTAAAGAATCATGGAATGGGAGCAGTCGAGCATCAGCACCGTCGCGGCCGATGAGCGGTACTCCGACTGGCTGACCATGAGATCGCTGTACTCGATGTTCAACGGGACGCCGACGCCTTCCCGTGCTATGGCGTTGGTGAGCGTCGCCGGGACGTCCAGGTTCAGCACATCGCCAAACTCGTATTGCTTGCTCACACCTTCGGCTTCGACGCCGGTGGCGAGGTAAGGTGTGTCGTGCGCGCCGAAACTCGACTTGCCGACGCTGCCCAGAAGGTTCTTGAGCGTCTTATAGCCCAGAAAATCGATGCCCTTCTCGGTGAGATTGAACTGCACCTGCTGGGCAGCGGAGTGGGCCTGCCCGCCGGGGCCGAACATGGATTGGTAGCCCTGCGGCACCTGAGGAGCCTGGCTGACATTGAGGTAGCCCTCTTCCATCAACCGCTGGACGATACGGTCGAGCAGCTGGCCCAGCTCCGCTTCGATCTCCCGGTCGCGGGCCTCGTCTCCCGTGGACTCCCCGCGGAGCACCTTCAGCATGTCGGGAGTGAGCTGGCCCGATTCCATCAGCGCCTGGAGAATGGCCTGCCGGAGCGCGTCGAGCGACCGCTCACCCTCCCCCATCTCGTCATGCCAGAACGAGGGGGAGTTACCGGCAAACCCCGACTGAAGCAGGAAGTCACTGAGCTGGTCCAGGAGGCCCTGCAGATTGACCGCATCCGCGAGCTCGGGGTGGTACTTGGAGTAGGTGGTGAAGCGCATGGATACCAGGAAAGGCGTGAACGGTGAACGGTAAACGGTGAACGGGCCGTTCCTCCTGAAGCTACCCCATGGCTGTCGAAGGTTCAATCGCGTCCCGTTTACGGTTCACTGTTCACTGTTCACGTTGTTGTCCCCTGCTATCTTGCGCGCGTGCTCCCCACCTCGCTGCAGTCTGTGTTCGCTGCGCTCCGGCACCGGAACTTCCGGCTGTTCATCGTCGGCCAGTTCATCTCGCTGTGCGGCACGTGGATGCAGGTCATCGCCCAGGGATGGCTGGTTCTTCAGCTCACCGACTCCGCATTCGCTGTTGGGCTGGTCACCGCGCTCGGATCGCTGCCCATCCTGCTCTTCACCCTCTACGGCGGGGTGATCGCCGACCGAGTCAACAAGCGCCGCTTCATCTTGGTGCTCCAGAGCCTCATGTTGGCCGAGGCGCTAACGCTGGCTATCCTCACGGCTACCCACTTCATCACCGTGCACTGGGTCATGGGCCTCGCCGTGTTCTCCGGGCTCCTCAGCGCGTTCGAGGTGCCGACCCGACAGTCGTTCCTCGCCGAGATAGTGCACCGCGAGCATCTCATGAACGCGATTGCACTGAACTCGAGCGCGTTTAACCTTGCGCGGGTCATCGGCCCCGCCATCGCGGCCGGGCTGATCGCCACCGTCGGACTCGCCGCGTGCTTCTTCGCCAACGCAGCCAGTTACCTGGCGGTGATTGGGAGCCTGCTCCGCATGGACGCGGGCCAATCGCCGGCGCCACGGACCGAATCGCTGGCCAGCGCCCTCCGGCAGGGCTTCGCGTTCGTGTTCGGAAACCGGTGGCCCCGGGCGCTGGTCGTCCTTATCGCGACGTTCAGCATGTTCGGATTCTCGTTCCTGCCTCTCATGCCGGTCTTCGCACGCGACGTCCTCCGGGTGGGCGCGAGCGGCTATGCGGCCCTGGTCGCGGCCATCGGCATTGGTGCCGCGGCGGCGGCCTTCTTCCTGGCCGGGTTCGGCCACCGGGTTCGGCGATCCCGCCTGGTGCTCGGCTCCGCGATGCTGTTCGGGGTCGTGTTGCTGGCTGCCTCCCTGGCGCCGGAGTTCTGGTCGGCCCTGTTCCTGTTCACCGTTACCGGTTGTGTGATGGCACTCAACGGCATCGCCGCAAACACGATGCTTCAGTCGGAGGCCCCGGATCAGCTGCGCGGCCGGATTATGGGTTTCTACTCGTTCATGGTCCTGGGTCTGGCGCCGTTCGGGTCATTTCAGGCAGGCTGGATCGCCGAGCACTTCGGGGTCCGGATCGCCTTTGCGCTGGGGGGGTCGGTGTGCCTGCTCGTGGCGGCCGGGGTGGCCTGGCGAATGCGGTAACCATGCTCATTACGATATCGCGCCAGTATGGTGCTGGAGGATCCGAGGTGGCCCGGCGCGTGGCTGCCGCGCTCGGCTGGCGCGTGGTGGACAACGAGCTGATCGAGGAGGTGGCAGCCCGGGCGGGCGTTTCCCCGGAGCAGGTTGCGGAACGAGACGAGCGGGCGCCGAGCTTCGTGGAGCGCCTGGCGCGGACCCTGGCCGCGTCGACACCAGAGCTATTTCCCCCGTCGGTGCCTGGGGGCACGCTTCCCAAACTTCAGGAGGTGGACCTGGTGCGCATGACCGAGTCGGTCGTGGCCGAGGCGGCTGCGAAGGGGAGGCTGGTTCTCGTGGGTCGAGCCGCCCCCGCCGTATTGGCGCAGGAGCGCGACGGCCTGCACGTGAAGCTGGTGGCACCGAGACCCTACCGGATTCAGGCCGCAGCCGAGCGGCTCGGAGTGGATCTCCAGAAGGCCGCGACGGTGGTGGACGAATCAGACGGCACCCGGGCCCGATACCACCGGCAGTATTACCATCGTGACTGGAACGATCCGGTGAACTATCACCTGGTGCTGAATACCGGCGCCCTCGGATTGGACGGTGCGACCTCAGTTATCGTGTCCGAAGCGCGGCGTCGAGGATGGGGATGATCTATCCGAAGCTTATCCCGCCCTTCCCGTAGCCGGGCTCCCGCCGCTCCGGCTTGGCCCGGGTATAGCCCAGCTCCTCGCTCCGGCTGATGCGTTTCTGCGCGGCGAGTCCCTCGAGCACCAACTCGCACGCCGCCACCTGCCGGGGAGCGTCCTTCCGTTCCGCCAGGCCGAACTCGGTTACCACCTCGAGCAGGCCGGGCACCATGCTGAATCCCTTGAGGCAGAGATCCGACCTTTCGTCGCCCGAGACCTTGAGGGCGCCGCCCTGATCAAACCAGGCGACGATCTTGCCGAGGTCAGCCCCTCCCATCCGCTCCTCCAGCACCCGGCCGGCCGCGCGGCGGATCAGGTCACGCGCGATGATATCGCCGCCTTGTAGCTCCCCCTCGTACTCCAGCTCCAGCTTCCCCGTGATCGAGGGTACCGCCGCGTAGACATCACTGACTCGCGGGACGACGCGATCCTCGCCGAGGGCCGCCGTACGCCGCTCCGCGTTCGAGATCGCGTTCTCCAGTGCGCTGATGGGGAGCCGCTGGCTCACCCCGGAGCGCTTATCCACCCGCTTGTCGTCGCGGGCCTCGAAGGCCACCCGCTCGATGACCTCCAGAATGAAGTCCGGGATGTCGAGCTCCGGCCCGCCCCGCTCGACCCACGCCTCCTGCGAGGTGATCTCCATCCCGAGCTGCACCGTGCGGGGATAATGGGTGATCACCTCCGAGCCGATCCGGTCCTTCAGCGGCGTGATGATCTTGCCCCGGGCAGTATAGTCCTCGGGATTGGCGGTAAACGCCAGCAGCACGTCCAGCGGGAGACGTATCGGATAGCCTTTGATCTGAACGTCGCCTTCCTGCATGATATTGAAGAGGCCGACCTGCACCTTCCCGCTGAGATCCGGCAGCTCGTTGATGGCAAAGATCCCCCGGTTGGCCCGGGGCAGCAGCCCGAAATGCATGGTGAGCTCGTCGGAGAGCAGATGTCCCCCTCGGGCCGCCTTGATCGGATCCACATCGCCGATGATGTCGGCAATGGTGACGTCCGGCGTCGCAAGCTTCTCGACATACCGCTGATCCCGGCGAAGCCAGGCGAGAGGCGTCGCGTCGCCACACTGGGCCAGAATCTCGCGGGCGTACTTTGAGATGGGCGCGAACGGGTCGTCGTTCACCTCGCTGCCCGCGACGATGGGGATGCGCTCGTCGAGAAGGCTGGTGAGCTCGCGCAGGATACGGCTCTTTGCCTGACCGCGAAGGCCGAGCAGGATGAAGTGGTGTCGCGCGAGCAGCGCGTTGACGATCTGAGGGACGATCGTGTCCTCGTACCCTACGATACCGCGGAACAGCGGCTCGCCCGATTCCAGTCGCTTGAGCAGGTTACTCCGGATCTCGTCCCGGACGGTTCGACCGCGAAGGGGGGACTCCGCCCAGCGGCTGTTCTTTAGTTCACCTAATGTGCGTGGCTCGATCATGGGACCGCTCAAGAGACAGGAATTCGGACGCGGAATCTAAGATTCTTGACTTCAATGCTTTACTGACTTGACCAGGGAGAATTGCCGGCTCATGGCCGCCCGCTTCAACCGGTGCCTGCAACTTCACTCACCTTGACAAAGCCGTACCCGGAGGTAGCTTCGCCCTCGAGTATGTGGCGCGGCCATTTCAACGATTCCAGAACCAAAATGTTCCACCAACCCCCGAGGGAATGACAATGAAGACGATCCTGGTGATGGCCGCTGTCCTTGCGCTCGCCGGCTGTCAGAAGAAGGGCACTGCCTCCGGTGCGGATACGTCCGCCATGGCTCCGGCGGCCTCCGACACTGGCATGGGTGGCATGACGCACTCCGATTCGACGATGGCGCGGGATACCACCAAGAAGTAACGTCGCGGTGTCGTAGCGTGGCAGCGAGCCCCGAGCCCAGCTCGGGGCTCGCCGATTTTCCGGCCGGCTCACCCGTCGAGGTCCTCGGGGCCGAACGGAAGCGCCACAACGGTGGCCGGCTGTCCGCCGGCCAGCAGTTCCTCTCCTACACTAACCTCCCGCCGGATCAGCCCCAGACCAATGGCCCGGTCCTCCAGGCTCAGGGTCGAGCGTACACTCCCGACCTCACGCTCGCCCTTGTGTATGCTGCGCCCGGCCAGCGGCTCCGCCCTCCGCCAACGCAGGCCGCGGAGCTCGCGGTTGGTGTGACCCCGGAAGTGCAGCCTCGCGACAGTCTCCTGCCCGGTGTAACACCCCTTCGTATAGGAGACGCCGCCGATCTGATCGTAGCGTACCTCCTGCGGTAGGGTGCGTTCATCGATCTCAGCTCCCAGCGTCGGCCAGCCGCACAGGATCCGTGCTGCATGCAGATCGCGCTCGTCACCGGGGAGCGCGCCGGCCGAGACCAGTCGGGAGCCGAGGGCGGCGACTGCCGGTTCCGCACCGACGGCAAGTGCAACGAACGGCGCTGCCTCCGGTGCGAGGGCCAGCGCCACCGGGCTCACCTCGCCACCGACCGATGCCACCCGTCCCGATGCGTCCGGCATTCCGATGCCGGACTTGGCCAGCGTCTGGAACCCATGCGCGCCAATCAACCACGCCACCCGGGCCTCGCCGGTGAGGTCGACCACTTTAGCCAAACGGGGGGGCAGCTGGCGGCGAAAGAGGTCGAGGGACGCCTCGTGGCCGGACCGAGGCGCTACCAGGGTGAAGGCATCGGCCTGGCGGATCACCCAGTAATCCACCACCAGGGCGCCCTTGGGTGTCAGTAGCGCCCCGTAGACGAGACTGTTGTCACCCGGCTTCACCAGATCATTGGTCAGCAGGCCCTGGAGGCAGGTGAGGGCGCCAGGCCCCTGGACCCGAAAGACGGCGGGCTCGGTGGTAACCAATACCGCACCGTGTCGCACCTCGGCGAGTCGTTCGCGGTCGAGCGTCAGATCGAACTCAGACATGGGCCCAGGGAAGCTCGGTCGGATCGTGCCCCACGAAGTCTCGCCACACGATGTCGGCGTCACCGCAGGCATCCTCTGCATGCGAGGTAGCGAGCATGGCACAGCGAAGGCCGGCCGCACGGGCCGCCGTGAGCCCCGGCAGCGAATCCTCGATCACTACGCAGCGCCGGGGAGCGAGATCGAGCATCTCCCGGGCCCGGTTGAAGCCTTGCGGATCCGGCTTGCAGACGCCCACGTCTTCCGCCGCCACGATCTCGGCAAAGTGGGGGCGCAGACCGGCCAGCTTCAGCACCAGCTCGATCTCGCTCCGCAGCGCACCCGAGACGATGGCGAGCTGAAAGCCGTCGAGGGCCGCATTCTCGACAAAATCCGCGGCGCCAGGCACGAGACGCATCGAGTCTCTGATGGTTCGCTCGTACTGGGCATGCTTCCGCGCCACTGCCTCCCGCAGGACAGCATCGTCCTGGGCCCGGCCGATGCGTTTGAAAGTAAACCGGAAGCATTCCCGATCGTCGAAGCCCAGATACTCCCGGTAATAGGTCTCCCGGTCGAGTGAGTACCCGTACTCCGCAAGGGTGGCGATCAGCGCGTCGCAGTGCTGCGACTCGTCATCCACGATTACGCCATTGAAGTCAAAGAGAATGCCGGAGGTCATTGGAGAAGGTATAACGAGGTGAGAGGTGAGAAGTAAGAAGTGAGAGGGGGCCCTTGCGTACCGCGATTTACCTCTAACCTCTCACCTCTCACTTGTCACCCATAAAAACCGGCCTCCCGATACGAGTGATCCAGCAGCTCCACGGGGTGCGCCACATCGATGGACAGCCGCGCGGCCCGGAGTCCGGCGCCGATCTGCATCAGGCAACCGGGATTTCCCGTCACCACGAAATCCGGCTGCGGTCGTGCGGCGCTCAGGCTGGCGATCTTCTGGTCGAGCACCGCGCGTGCCATCTGGGGACGAAGCACGGAATAGATCCCGGCGCTGCCGCAGCAACGGTCGGATCCCGGCAGTAGCCGAAGACGAAGGCCGGGTACGGCGCGGAGCAGGGCGAGAGGCGCTTCCTGCACTTTCTGGGCGTGCTGCAGGTGGCAGGGCGCATCGTAGGCGACATCCAGCTCCAGCGGAGCGCCGGTGCGGGGACCGCGCTCCGCCAGCAGCTCGGAGACGTCGCGGACCTTCGCCCCGAGCCGCGCGGCAGCCTCGGTACCCAGCAGGTGTCCGTAGTCCTTGAGCAGCGCACCGCAGCCGGCGCTGTTCACGACGATGAAGTCGGTTCCTTCTGCGAGGGCCTCGACGTTGATCTGGGCGAGCCCGGTCGCGCCGTCGCGGTCGCCCGCGTGCTCGTGGAGCGCGCCGCAGCAGACCTGGCCTCGCCTCTCCACGACGCGATAGCCGTTGGCTTCCAGGGTCCGCTTGGTTGCGTCGTGCACATGATTGAAGAGCGCCCCCATGACGCAGCCGCGGAAGAGGGCGACGGTGGGGGAGGACGGAGAAGACGGAGAAGACGGAATTGCTTCAGTCTTCTCCGTCCTCTCCGTCCTCTCTTTTGGCTCCGCGGACGCGGCCAGCATGCCCATGCCGAAGCGTAGCCGGTTGCCTCCCGCCAGCAGGCGAGGCAGCCCGGTTGCCCGGAGCATCCGGGCCAAAGCGAAGAGCGGCCGCCATGCCAGCCGGTGACGGAACACGCCGAGCACGAGGCGGGCGGCCGGCGAGATCCCCCGGGTCCGGAAAAGCTGGGCCCGGGCGGCTTCGAATCCGCGGCCGTAGCCGACGCCCGAGGGGCAAGCCGGCTCGCAGCCCCGGCACCCCAGGCACGCATCGAGGTGTTCGAACAGCCCCGGGTCATTGGCGTCCATCTCGCCTCGCTCCAGCGCCCGCATGAGCACGATCCGACCGCGCGGGCTGTGGCCCTCGTCTCCGGTGACGAGGTAGGTCGGGCACGCCGGGAGACAGAACCCGCAGTGCACGCACGGGTCGAGGGCGGCGTAGCCGTTCGGCCCGCTGTCCATCCTCAATCCGCCCCCTCGAGTGCCACATTCAGACACTGGCCCGGGTCGAAGGTGTCGCGAAGCCGGCCCACGATTTTCCCGACCCCTTCGCGATACGCCCCGAAATGTCCCAGTGCTCGGCGGACAGCCCACGGGGCGCGCTCCAGGGTCATGGGGATCTCTCGCGCCGCCGCAGCGCGACGCAGGGAGCGGATCCGGTCCACCGTGGCGTCGCCGGTCCAGCGGATCATTCCTAGTCCGGCTCCAGCCGAGACGAGGCCCTCATCGAGGTCGTGGGCAAGGAGGTCGATGGTGTCGTCCACGCCGTCGCCCAGTACGCCGAGGCGCAGGGTGATGGGGCCGCCCAGCGTGCCTCGTGCGGCCACGCTCCAGAACGCCGCCGTGCGATCTGCTGGGAGCGGCTGCCACTGGAGCTCGCCGACCGAGCCCAGCCGTCGGACATCCGCCTGAACTGCCGCGTCGGTTCCCACGAATCGGGCGGCGAGAACCCAGTCCGCTTCCGCGGCAAGCGCCGGCGAGAGGAGCTCCAGGGCGGCGGGCAGGACCTGGGCATCGATCAGCTCCCTGGCGCCGGAGGTGAGCTGGTCTCGAGCGCCCCGGGCCAGAAGACTCACGTCCGCACGGGGCAGGGCGCGCAGCCGCAGGTGGATCTCCGCGATAATACCGAACCCGCCAAACCCGCCGACCTGGAGCTTGGTGAGGTCGAACCCGGCCACGTTTTTCACCACCCGTCCGCCGGCATTCACCAGCCTGCCATCCCCGGTGGCGACCGCGCAGCCGAGGATGTGGTCCCGCACCGGCCCGAATCCCTGGCGCAACGGACCAGCCGTGGCCGTAGCCACCACCGATCCGATACTCCGCTCCGGCCGGCCCGGCGGGTCGATTGCCAGCCACATACCGTAGTCCGCCAGCCGGCGTCTGAGCGCTTCGAGCGAGGTGCCGGCCTGGACCGTCGCCACTAGATCGGCCGGGCTGACCGACACGATCTGCTCCAACCCCCGCGTACTCACGGCCAGATCGGCGGGTGCGTCGGCGGGCAGCCAGGTTCCCCGGCCTTCGACCCGGATCTTCCAGCCTTCCTCATGGGCCAACCGGCACACCAGGGTGAGAGCGTCGGGCGTATCGGGGGTGGCGCGCGGCACCCCGTCCCCGTCGCGCTCTACGCCCGTCGTTCCGAGCAGGGCACGGAGCCGGGTAAAGACCGTGTTGCTCATTGGCGCAGGCTCTTCACGACGGCCCATTCACGACAGGCGTGCACCGGCACGACCTTCCCGGGATTGGCCATCTCCGAAGGGTCGAAGGCGCGACGCACCGCCTGCATTGCCCCCAGCGTTTCGGCATTGAAGATCCAGGACATGTAGTCAAGCTTGTCGTTCCCCACGCCGTGCTCACCGGTAATGCTCCCACCTGCGGCCACGCACGCCGCCATGATCTCGCGGCAGGCCAGCCGGACCCGGGCCGCAACCGCCGGGTCGCGCCGGTCGAAGCTGATATTGGGGTGAAGGTTGCCATCCCCCGCATGGAATACGTTGCTGATGGTGAGGTCATGTAGCAGGCGGATCTTCTCGATCTCATCCATGATGTCGGGTAACGCGGAGCGTGGTACCACGGCATCCTGAACCGCGAGATCGGGGGCAATTCGTCCCATGGCTCCAAAGGCCTTCTTCCGGCCTTGCCACAGCCGCGCTCTGTCGGCTGGGCTGGATGCGCTCCGCACTTCGCGCGCGCCGCGCTTGGACAGGATCTGGCGTACTGTGGCGGCTTCGGCCGCCACCGCGTCGGTTTGCCCGTCCAGCTCGACCAGCAGTACCGCCGCCGCGTCCGTCGGATATCCCGCCGCGTAGATAGAAGCCTCGACTGCCGCGACGCAAGCACGGTCCATCATCTCGAGCGCGGCGGGGACGATCCCGGCGGCGATGATCGCCGACACGGCCTCGCTCGCGCCCCGCACGGTGGAGAAGTCGGCCAGCATGGTGCGTACGCTTTCAGGAATGCGCTCCAGGCGAACCGTGATCTCGGTCGCGATTCCGAACATTCCTTCGCTGCCCACAAACAACCCCACCAGATCGGGACCCCAGGCCTCCCCCTGCAATGAGCCGAGTCTGGTGACTGACCCGTCCGGCAGCACGACCTCGAGCGCCACGATGTGGTTGGTCGTCACGCCGTACTTGAGGCAGTGAGGGCCACCCGCGTTCTCGGCGACATTGCCGCCCACGGTACAGGCCGCCTGGCTGGAGGGGTCCGGCACGTAGTGCAGGCCCAGCGGAAGCACCGCCTCCGACAGACGCGCATTGACCACCCCGGGCTGAAGCACGGCACGGCGCTGCACCGGGTCCACACTGAGGATCTTGTTCAGGCGCGTCAGGGCTATGAGCACCGTATCAGGGTCGGCGAGGGCTCCGCCAGAGAGACCGGTACCAGCCCCTCGGGCGACGAAGGGCACCTGAAGCAGATGTAGTAGTCGCACGATCTCGCGTACCTGAGCCGGCGTCTCCGGGATGACGACCACGCCGGGAAGGGACTCGTGGGTCGGCAGCCCGTCCATCGCGTAGGTCACGAGCTCGGCCTGGCGGTGGCGCACCCAACGTGAGCCGACAATCCGGTTCAGAGCAGTCAGCAGCGATGCGTTCATTGAGCCATGGCGTCGGGAATCGCTCCGCCCTTCCCGTTGGTGTGGGCGCTACGGTGCACCTTCAGTCCCAACTCAACCGCGCTCGTGAGCACTGGAAGGAGCAGAATCAGCGCCTTGATTCGCCGGGAGGTCGAGCGCTCGGTCAGCAACCGCTGTTTCACCCCGAGGTCGCACTCGATACCGCTCGCAATATGAAAGGACAGGCTGGATGGATCGTCCGGAAGGGTCGGCTCCTCCGGCATAGTATCGCTGAGCTCGCGGAGACCGGCGAAGTAGCGTCCGAAGAGCTCACGCACCTCGGCAATATCCTCGGCGGCAGGCTGCGAACCGGCATCGTCGTCGAACGTCTGGACCATCGCCACGAGGTAGGGATTGGGCTCGTCGAGCAAACGCGAAAGCACGAACCGTGAGCCTCCCACGACCACAACATTCGATCGTCCGTCCGGGAGCTCCTGGTTGACCCGTACCTCCGCGATGCACCCGACTGTTCCTGTGTCCGGCAGCTCCGACCCGCCGCTCACCGGGGTGATGCCGAACCGCCGGTCGACCAGCAGGCAATCGGCCAGCATGCGTTTATACCGCGGCTCGAAGATGTGGAGCGGCAGCGGAGCTCCGGGAAACAGTACGACCGAGAGTGGAAAGATGGGAAGCCGGAAGGGCATGCGCGTAAGGTAAGCGGTGAGCGGTAAGAAGTGAGCGGGGGGCTCCGATGGTTTCTCGAAACCCCCCGCTTACCGCTTACCTCTCGCTGCTCACCGCCTCATGCGGCTCCCCAGAATCCACGCAACGCCCGGACATCGGCAGAGTCGCGCAGCTTCTCGAAGGCTCGTTCGCGAATCTGCCGGATGCGTTCCCGGGTGACCCCGAGTAAGGCGCCGATCTTTTCCAGGGTCAGCGCCTCGGAGCCTTCCTCCAGGCCATAGTAGAGCGACAGGATCTTGCGTTCGCGTGGGGTGAGATGGCGTTGGAAAATGCGATCGATGAACTCCCGCTGCAGCCGGACGTCGGTCATCTCCTCGATCTCGATGCCGCCGGTGCCGGCAACCCGCTCGCCGAACGTACTGGCGCCCCGGTCCTGCCTTTCGACCGGCGCATCCAGTGACACCTCGGTCGAGGTCATCCGGTGAGCCGAGCGGATGTTCTCGACCGTATCGTTGAGCGCGATGGCGATTTCGGCGTCAGTCGGCTCCCGGCCAAGCTCCTGGGCCAGAAAACTCTTGGCCCGGGACATCCGGACCAGCGCCGAGTTCTGGTTCAGGGGAATTCGAACGCTGCGGGTCTGCTCGGCGAGCGCCTTCAAGACGGCCTGGCGGACCCACCACACCGCATAGGAGATGAACTTCACCCCATGGTCGGGGTCGAACTTCTTGACCGCCTTGAGCAGCCCCTCGTTCCCGATGGCCACCAACTCCGACAGGTCGAGCCCGTGACCCTGGTACTTCTTTACGTACGAGATCACAAACCGCAGGTTGGCCGTGACCAGCCGCTCCGCCGCCATTTCGTCACCCGCCACGGCGCGACGCGCCAGTCGCTTCTCCTCGTCGGGGTCGGAGATCATGGGGAGCTTCTGAATGTCGAGCAGGTATTGATCGAACGCGCCGGAAGGAATTGAGCGGGCAAACGGGCGGGCTTTCCCGGTACGCACATGCGTCATAAACAACCCCAGGGGGAGGGAACGGGCCGTGATTTTTGGTGCTGTGACCGAAAAAATCGGAGAGGTGGTCAGCGAATATATGAGAGGCACGGGCTGGGAGTCAAGCAAAAATTGTTTCCACATCACAAAATGCTTGTCCACAGCCGGTTCATGACTTTATCCACTTTGGTGGAGAACTCCCGCCGGCGTGGGGCTCAGCGCCGGAACTGC
>Ga0307310_10000229_pt1 | contig 17082 bp, 14 predicted proteins | sample ER_DNA_197_FD_194502 | JGI IMG/M metagenome (GOLD analysis project Ga0307310, IMG submission 194502) | Bulk soil microbial communities from the East River watershed near Crested Butte, Colorado, United States - ER_DNA_197 | ecosystem: Environmental > Terrestrial > Soil > Floodplain | place...
AACTGGATCTTCTGGCTGAACGTGCCGATTGGTCTCGTGCTCGCCCCGCTCGCCTACCGGCAGCTGGACGAGACGAAGGGCGTCGACTCGACGCTCGACCTGCCGGGCCTCGGGCTCGCGAGCGCCGGCCTGCTCGGCGTCGTGTGGGGGCTCGTGCGCGGCAACGAGGCCGGCTGGACGAGCCTGCAGATCGTCGCGCCGATCGTCATCGGCGTGCTGCTCGTCGCCGCATTCATCCGGTGGGAGCTGCGCGTCGCGTCGCCGATGCTGCCGATGAGCTTCTTCCGCAATCGCACGTTCGCGTTGACGAACGTCGCGTCGCTCTTCATGTTCTTCGGGATGTTCGGCTCGATCTTCTTCCTCGCGCAGTTCTTCCAGACCGTCCAGCACTACTCGCCGCTCCAGTCCGGCTTGCGCATCCTGCCGTGGACGGCGATGCCGATCTTCATCGCGCCGCTCGCCGGCGCGCTGTCCGACCGGATCGGCGGACAGCGGTTCATGGCGATCGGCCTCGCCCTCCAGGCGGCGGGGCTGCTCTGGATCGCGGCGATCAGCACGCCGACGACGCCGTACCTCGACCTCGTCGGGCCGTTCGTCCTCTCCGGCATCGGCATGGCGCTCTTCTTCGCGCCCGTGGCGAACGTCGTGCTGAGCTCGGTGCGTCCGGAGCACGAGGGGAAGGCGTCCGGCGCGAACAATGCGATCCGCGAGCTCGGCGGCGTCTTCGGCGTCGCGGTGCTCGCCGCGGTGTTCTCCCACGTCGGCGGCTACCAGACGCCGGAGTCGTTCACGCACGGAATGCAGATCGCCGTCTACATCGGCGGTGCGCTCGTCGCAGTCGGTGCAGTCGCCGCGTCGCTGATCAAAGGCCGCCCGCGCGAGCAGGTGCAGGAGCTCGCACTCGAGGCGGCTGCGTAGAAGAGTGGAAGCAGCCGGTGCCTGACACCCTCCGGTGTCAGGCACGGCTCCTCTGGCACCGTGCACCGCCCGAGCGGACATCTCCCGGTGTCAAACACCGAATCGGAGGAGTGCCTGCACTCTGCAGGATTCGCTCAGCGGCAAGGCCCCGAGAGGGCATGTCCTGGTGTCAGACACACTGAGGGAACGCTGACGGTGTGTTCGCTCGCCCGTTCGGGCTTCGCCCAAAGAGGCCTGAACGCGCTCGCGCGCGGTTCGATGCGTCAGCGTGCTTCGGCCAGCGCGACGACGGTCGCGCGGTTCTGGCGCACGAGCTTGCCCGCGAAGAGTCGGTCGTCGGCTTTGTGAAAGAGCTCGGCGGTTGTCACGCCGTCCTCCGGGCTGCGGGTCGTGCCAAACGTGAGCGAGAAGCCCTCCGGCGAGAGCGCGCGGTTCACGCGGGTCGTGAGCGCGACGATCTGGTCGGCGGGTAGCGCAGTGACGACCGCGAACTCGTCGCCGCCGATGCGCGCGACGAAGTCCGCCGCATCCGCGTGCCGGCGCAGCACCTCGCCGATCCGGCGGAGCGCGCTGTTGCCCGCTGCGTGCCCGTGGATGTCGTTCAGGCCCTTGAGGTCGTCGACGTCGGCGAGGATGAGCGCGAACGGCGTGCCCGACGCGCAGTGGCGCGCGAGCGCCTCGTCGAAGGCGCGTGCATTGCCGAGGCCGGTCAGGAAGTCGCGGTTCGCGTTGTCGTGCAGGCGCTCGACGAGCTGCCGGTTCCGGCACGCGTAGAAGCCGATGAGCGCGCCGACGAGCGTGTACGTGACGAGTCGGATCCCAGTCGCGGACGTGAGCGCCGTCGTCGACGGGACCCGTGGCGTCAGCTCGATCGCGAGCAGGTAGATCGCTGCCGCGAAGACGCCCGCGAGTGCTCCGCGCGCCTCGTCCGAGACGAGCGCCACCAGGCAAATCGGGATGTAGAGGAAATGCCCGAGCCCGAGCCCGGGCGTCTCGACGAAGACGAACGTCGCGAAGACGCCGGCATACGCCGCCGCCGCGATCGTGAGAACCGCACGCCGATTGAGGGCCGTTGCCGCAGACAAGGCCCTCGGAGGGTGCCCCGAGGTCCCGGTCGGCGCCTCCCCCGAACGAGTCATCCCGTCTCTCCGCGACAATGGCCCCGTGGCGCGCTTGCTCGTCCTCGGGGCTGGTCCCGCACAGCTCGGCGTGCTTGCCGCCGCCCGGGCTCGCGACCTGACGGTCATCGTCGCCGACCGCGACCCTTCGGCCCCCGGATTCCGGTACGCCGACCGTCGCGCCATCGTCTCGATCGAGGACGAGGCGGCGATCGAGCGTCTCGCTCGCGCCGAGGAGATCGACGGCGTGATCGCGCCGGGCACCGACCACGCGGTCGCGCTCGCGGCCCGCATCGCCGAGCGGCACGGCCTCCCGCACCCCGTGACGACCGCGTCGGCGTCGCTCGCCGTCTCGAGGCTGAAGCAGCGCGAGCGGCTCGCGGCTGCCGGGATCGCGCAGCCGCGCTCGCTCGCCTGCCGCTCGCTCGAGGAGGCCTCGCGCGCGGCCGAGGAGCTCGGCTTCCCGGTCGTGATCGAGGCGCCGGACCGAGCCGGCGAGCGCGGCGTCGGGCTCGCCCGTGACCGAGCGGAGCTCGCCGCCGCCGCCGCAGTCGCGCTCGCGGAGTCACGCGGCGACTACTGCCTCGTCGAGGAGCTCGTCGGCGGCGACATCGTCACGGTCAACGCGTTCTCCCTCGACGGGCACTTCGTCCCGCTCACGATCACCGACCGGGAGCAGGTGCCGCCGCCGGCGTTCGGTGTTCCGCTCGCGCACCGCTGGCCGGCCGACCTCGAGCCGATGCAGGTCGGCGCGGCGGTCGAGACTGCCGCCGCGGCCGTGCGCGCGCTCGGCATCGAGAACGGGCCGACGACCTCGCAGGTGCTGCTCGGCGAGAACGGGCCGCTGCTCGCGAAGGTGTCGGCGCGCGTCGGCGGCGGGCATGACGCAGAGCTCTGCCGTGTCGCGCTGGGCGTGGACCTCAACGGCCTCGCGGTCGCGTCCGCGCTCGGCGAGACGGTGCACCCCCAGGAGCTTGCGGCGCGCACCAGCGTGGGCGGCGCGTGCGTGCGCTTCCTCGTCGCGCCGCCGGGCGAGCTCCAGGACGTGCGCGGCCTCGAGGAGGCATACGCCGTCGCCGGCGTGCGCGGGATTCGCGTCTACCGCAAGCCCGGTTACGTGTTCCGCTCCCTTCGGCGCGCGTCCGATCGCGCCGGCGCCGTGCTCGCAACCGGCGACACGCGCGACGAGGCGCTCGACGCCGCGGGCCGCGCGGCCAAGCACATTCGCTTCGTGACGCAACGAGCGGAGGCCGTCGCGTGAAGAAAGCGGCGGCGACGCTCCTCGTCACCGGCCTCTGCACCTGGTACATCCTCTCGAAGATCGACCTCGGCACCACGGGTCACGTGCTCGCGCACGCGCAGCCCGGCTGGTTGGTCCTCTCGCTCGCGATCATGGCCGGCTCGGTCTGGCCCATGGCCTGGCGCTGGCAGCGGCTGCTCGCCGCGCGCGGTGTGCACGATTCGCTCGCATGGCTCGTTCGCACGTACTTCGTCGGCTACGCAGCAGGACAGGTTCTGCCGACGGCGCTCGGCGGCGACGCGTCGCGCATCTACGAGACGGTACGGCGGCACGAGGGGTCGGGCGCAGCCGCAGCGGGAACGGTGCTGCTCGAGCGCGCGCTCGGCGGCGCGGCGACGCTCGTGCTCGCGGCGATCGGGTTTGCGCTCGCGATCGGGCACTACGACGTCGGCGGGTATCTCTGGGTCGAGCTCGCGTTCGTCGTCGGCGCCGCGCTGCTCGGCGTGCTGCTCTTCTCGACGCGGCTGCACCCATTGCTGCAGCGCGTACGGCCGCTCCTGAAGTGGCTGCGCGTCGACAGGCCGCTCCGCGACGTCTACGTGTCGGCGCACTCGTTCCGTAACGACCTGCCGTTGCTCGTCTCGATGTTCGCGCTGACGCTCGTCGTCCAGGCCGTGCGCGTGCTCGCGATCTGGGCGGCGGGCAAGGCGGTCGGCGTCGACCTCTCGCCACGCCCGTACTACGTGATGGGCCCGCTGCTCTTCCTCGTGATGCTCGTGCCGTTCACCGTGAACGGCCTTGCGGTGCGCGAGTCGTTCTTCGTCTCGTTTCTCGGTTCGCTTGGCGTCGACTCCGACCGCGCGTTCGCAACGGGCTTTCTCTTCTTCGTCGTCACGGTCGCACTCGCGCTCCCGGGCGTCGGCATCCTGCTCCGTGAAGGGCTGCGGCGCCGATGAACGACGTCTCGGTCGTTGTCGTCACCTACAACGCGATGCCGTGGCTCGAGCAGTGCCTCGAGAGCGTGCGCGGTGTCGAGACGGTCGTCGTCGACCACGGCTCGACCGACGGCACGCTCGAGCTCGTCCGCGAGTGCTTCCCGCACGCCGGCCTCGTCCAGGAGGAGAACCGCGGCCTCGCCTTCGGCTGGAACACGGGCGTCGAGCGGACGTCCGGCCGCTACGTCCTCCTCCTGAACGCCGACGCCTGGCTCGACGAGGGGGCGCTCGAGGCGCTCGTCGCCTTCGCAGATGCCCACCCGGAGGCCGCCGTCGCCGGGCCGCGGCTCCGCTTTCCGGACGGCCGCCTCCAGCGCTCCGTGCGCGGCTTCCCGACGCTCTGGCGGCTCGCGACGGAGTTTCTCTTCCTGCGCCGGCTCGCGCCCCGCACGCGGGCGCTCAACGCGTTCTACGGGGGCGGCTTCGACCATGGCGAGGTGCGCGAGGCCGAAGTCCTGATGGGGGCGGTGTGGCTCGTCCGGCGCGCCGCGATCGAGCAGGTCGGGCCGGCCGACGACTCGTTCTTCCTCTTCAGCGAGGAGACCGACTGGGCGTACCGCTTCGAGGCGGCGGGCTGGAAGGTGCTGTTCTTCCCCGGCGCGGGTGCGACGCACGTCTATGCCGCCTCGCACAAGGGCCTGATGTTCGTCGAGAACCTGCGCGGGCAGCTCCGCTTCCTTCGCAAGCATCGTGGCGAGACATACGCGGAGCGTGCGAGGAAGCTGCTCCTCGCTGCGCTGCGGCTGCGCGGGGCGCTCTATCGCGGCGAGCGCGGCCGCATGTACCGGGAGGGCGCTGCGTGGCTCGCGTCCGGCCGGGTCGGCGACCTGCTTCGATGACGCTCCTTCTGGGCTTGGTGCTGCTCGGCATCGCTCGGCTGTTGCCGGAGCACGGCGTCGGCCTCTGGCTGCGGCTCGCCGCGGCGACGCTCGTGCTGCTCGCTCCCGGGCGGCTCCTCGCGCGCGCGCTCGGGCTTCGCACCTGGGCTGCGGCGTTCACGTGGTCGGTCGCGCTCGTCGCGGGCGCGCTCGCGCTGACGTTCGCCGTGCACGCGTCGCTCACGCTCACGTTGCTGCTCGTCCTGGGTGCCGGCGTTGTCGCCGCAATCGCAACCAGGCTTCAGACTGGTCGCAGTCGCTCGTTCGCCATTCACAAGCCAACGACTGCAACCAGCGTGAACGTTGGTTGCGTCATCGCAGGCCTGGGGCTCGGCATCGCGCTCTGGAGCATCGAGGGGCTCGTGAAGGGCGACGCGCTCTTCCATCTCGGCCGCGTGCGCAAGCTCGACGACTTCGGCTCGCTCTCCCTGCACGCGGTCGACGAGTTCAAGGACGGCGGCCTGCACCCGGGCTACGCGTTCCCGCTCTGGCACGGGTGGCTTGCGCTCGTCGCACGGCTTGCCGGCGTCGACCCGACATCGGTCGTGCTTCATGAGTCGAGCCTGCTCGTGCCGCTCGCCCTCGTGCTCGCGTTCGAGATGGGACGCCAGGTATTCCGCTCGTCGTGGCTCGCCTTCGCCGTGCTACTCGCGCAGGTGGGGGTGATCGCGCTCGCCGCAGGCAGCGGCGGTGCGTACACGTCGCTCGAGCTGCCGGGCACGACCGCGCGGCAGCTGCTCGTGCCTGCGGCGACGGCGCTCTTCTTCTGCTTCATCCGAGAGCCGTCATGGCGTGTCGCTGCGACGCTCGCTGCGGCCGGGATGGGCCTCGCGTTCGTGCACCCGACGTACGCGCTCTTTCTCGCGCTGCCGTTCGCCGGCTTCGCGATCGTCCGGGTGCTCACGACACGCGTCGACCTGCGCGCGAGCACGCTCGCGCTCGCATCGTTCGGGTTGCCAGTTGCCGCCGTCTTCGCGTGGCTCGCGCCGATCGTTGCCGACACGCGCTCGCACAGCCCGGACGCGACCGAGCGGGCGCGCGCGATCAAGACCTACGCCACCGATCTCGTCGTCAGCTCGCCGACGAGCTACCACCTCGCCCCTGGGCTGCCCGCGCGCACCGGCGCGATCGCCGTCGCGGCGCTCGTCCTCGTCCCGCTCGCCGCGTTTGCCGCGCGACGCCGCTGGAGCGCGTTCGTCCTCGGCGGCACGGTGCTCCTGCTCGCGCTCGAGCTCTGGCCGCTCGTGTTCCCGCGCTTCTCCGACCTCGTGTCGCTCTCGCAGTCGCGCCGCGCCGCGGGCTTCGTGCCGTTTGCGCTCGCGTTCGCGGGCGGCGCCGCGGTGCTCGCGCGTGCGCTGCGCGTGTGGGTGCTGCCGATTGCGCTGGTGGCGGGGATCGTGCTCGAGCTCGAGTATCCGGGCGACTTCTCGAAGCGGCTGCATGAGGGTGGGCCGCCGCTCGCGACGTGGATCGGGCTCTTCGGCGGGCTCGCCGGCATCGCCGCTGCGGTCGTCCTCGCACGCAGGCACGGACGGTTCGAGCGCAGCGAGTGGGTGCCCGGTCTTGCGGCGCTCCTCTTCGTCCTGCCAGTCGCCGTCTACGGCTTCGCCCACTGGGATCGCGGCCCGCGGACCGACGGCTACGCCTTGACGCCCGGTCTCGTCGACTTCCTCCGGACGGCGGTGCCGGAGCGCTCCGTCGTCTTCGCCGACCTCGAGACGAGCTACCGCATCTCGGCCTATGCGCCCGACTACGTGGCGGCGGCGCCGCCGACGCACGTCGCCGACACGAAGCAGAACAATCCCAAGGCACGGCGCGCCGACCTTCTGCGCTTCCTCCACTCGGGGAGCCTCACGATCCCGCGCACGTACGGGGCGGGGTGGATCGTCCTGCGACCGCAGCAGCGCATCCAGCCCGGTGCGCGCCTCGTCTACCGTGACTCCCGCTTTCGCGTCTACCGCCTGTGAAGCTCCTCCTCGTCACCCTCTACTTTCCGCCCGCGGGCGGCGGCGGCGTGCAGCGGCCCCTCAAGTTCGCGAGCCATCTGCCCGCCCTCGGCGTCGAGACGCACGTGCTCGCGCCCGACGACCCGAAGTGGGTGCACGAGGACGCCGACTTGCCCCTGCCGACACAGGCCTGGGTGCACCGCGCGCGCTACGTGGGCCCGCGTGGCCGCCGGATCGCGGACGAGCAGCACGGCCGCACGGGCATGGAGCTCGCACTGCTGCGCGCATCGTCGATCGGCCGCCGTCTGCTCGTGCCCGACGAGAACGTGACCTGGAACGCGACGGCGATCCCGAAGGCGATCTCGATCGCGCGGCAGGAGGGCATCGACGTCGTGCTGACGACCTCGCCGCCCGGCTCCGTGCACCTGGTCGGCGCGGCCGTGAAGCGCGCCACCGGCGCCAAATGGGTCGCCGACCTCCGCGACTCGCTCGCGCTGCACGCGCACCGCTCGAGCGAGGGCGTCGGCGCCCGCGCGAAGCAGAAGGCGCGCGCAGGCATTGCGCACCTCGTCGCACGGCAGGCCGACGCGATCGTCACCGCTGCCGAGGCGATCACCGTCGAGACGCAAGGGCTCTCGCCGCGCGGCCCGGTCGTCACGATCCCGAACGGCTGCGACTTCGACGACTTCGCCGGTCTCACGTACACGCGCGGCGACCGTTTCCGCCTCACGCATGCCGGCTCGTTCTTCGGCAAGCGCGACCCGAAGCCGTTCCTCCAGGCGCTCGCCGCGTCCGGGCTCGACGACGTCACCGTGCGCTTCCTCGGCGACTTCCGGCCCGGCGACCGCGAGTTCATGGAGAGCCTCGGCCTCGCCGACCGCATCGAGCTGATCGAGCATGTCCCGCGCCGCGAGTCGCTGCGCCTCCAGCGCGACTCGGACGCGCTCCTGCTTTTGATCCCCGACGCGGGCGGCCGTGGCCGCGGCGTCCTCTCCGGCAAGGTCTTCGAGTATCTCGCCGCCGAGCGGCCGGTGCTCGCGGTCGTCCCGCCCGACGGCGCTGCCGCACAGCTCGTGCGCGACACCGGTGCGGGCGTCGTCGCGGCGCCCGAGGATGTCGACGGCATTCGCGCCGCACTCGTCGAGCTGCACGCGCAGTGGCGCGACGGACGGCTCGATGGCACGCCGCTCTCGGAGGAGTGGCGCGACAAGCTGTCGCGTGCGACGCGGGTCGAGGAACTCGCGGAGCTGCTGAAGGGCCTCGCGTGAGCGCTGCGTCGGTGGCAGTCCCGCGCACGGTCGCGGCATCGCGCGTCACGGGCGCGCTGCTGCTCGCGACGCTCTCCTGCGTCACGTTCGAGAAGGTGCACTGGAGCTTCGGCGCCGATCTCGGCATCGCCGACGTGCTCACTGTGCTGTTCCTGCTCGCGTTCGCGCTGACGAGCCGTGGGCCGGTGCCACGGACGACCGCGATCGTGCTCGCGTTCTTCGCGGCGTTCCTGCTCGTCTACCTGCTCGGCTTCTTCAACATCGAGACAAAGCAGAGCCTCGACCAGTTCACGAAGGGGATCGTGAAGTTCGCCCTGCACTTCCTCTTCCTCGCGGCGTCGGTGTCGTATCTTGTGCAGCGGGGGCGGCGCTTCTACTGGCGCACACTCGGCTGGTTCACTGCCGGGCTCGTCGCGAACTGCGTGTACGGCGTGCTGCAGCTCCTGTCGGCGAAGGCGGGCCACAACCTCGACAAGACGGTGCTCTCGCCGCTGACGGGCGGCGCGAGCTCGATCAACGTCTACGGGTCGGTCGGCGGCTCGAGCGTCTACCGGCCGAACGCGCTGACCGGCGACCCGAACCATCTCGGGATCATGTTGATCGTGCCGCTGCTCGTGCTGCTGCCCGTCTACCTGCGGCTCGAGCGCGGCCACCGGATGAAGATGTGGCTCGCAGTCGCGCTCGGCTTCATGCTCGTCGTCCTGCTCTCGACGCTCTCACGCAGCGGCCTCCTCGGTCTCGGCGTCGGGCTGCTCGTGCTCGCGCTGCCGTACCGGCGGTTCGTCTGGTCTCGCGCGCTGCTCGCGCCGCTTGCCGGAGTCGCCCTACTGCTTGCCTACGTCCTCTACTCGCGCTGGCATTACTTCTCGGTGGTGCTCCGGTCGCGCGTTCAGACCGGGGGCACGTCGAGCTCCGCGCACTTCGCGGTGTACGACTTCATCCCGCAGATCATCCATACACACCCGCTGCTCGGCCTCGGCCTGAACACGTTCTCGGTCTACTACGAGTTCGTGACGGGGAAGACGAACTGGGGCCCCCACTCGTTCTGGGTCGCCCTTATCGTCGAGACCGGGCTCGTCGGACTGCTCCTCTTCTGCGTCTTCCTCCGCTACGTCTACCTCCGCTTGCGGGCGGCGCGGCTGCTCGGGCGGCGCCTGACGGACGCCGACGCTCGCCGGCTGCGGCCCCTCGCCTGGGGGATGACCGCGGCCCTGACGGGAACGATCGCAGCGAATTTCTTCTATCTGACGATGTCGTTCTACTATTTCTACGGGTTCGTGGCCCTCGCTCTGGCTTTACCTCTGGTTTACACACAAAAGGGGCAAGATTCGGACACTCGGGGCGTCTAAGTCTTTCGAAGGACCAAACCTCGCCTGGAGGCTTCATGAAATCGAACACGCCCGACAACCATTTCAACTACCGCCCCTGGCTGGCGGCCGCTGTCTCGGCGGCGTTCCTCGTGCCGCTCGCATTCGTCGGCGCACCCGCGCTTGCGAAGAGCGCGTCGTCGGCGTCGCAGTATCAGTACGGCGGCTCGTCCCAGTATCAGTACAAGGTGACGCTCTGTCATCACACGCACTCGAAGAAGCATCCCTGGCACCAGATCAGGGTTGGCGCGCCGGCAGTGAAGGCGCACCTCAAGCATGGCGACACGCTCGGCCCGTGCCCGACGGTGGCACCGACGACGAACTCCAGTGGCAAGAGCCACGGGAAGAGCGGCGACAAGGGCAAGAGCAGCCACAACAGCAGCAGCAGCACCACGACTGACACCCACGGCAACAGTGGCGACAGTCACGGCAAGAGTGGCGAGAGCCACGGCAAGGGCAAGTAGCTCCTGCCTCAGACGCGTGTTCGCACGAGGGCCCCGCTTTGCGGGGCCCTCGTCGTTTCGGGGAGCGCAGCCGGAACCGCGTTGCTCCGTGCACCGGCGATGGCGCATGCTCCGAGCGTGGCGCTGACGGCGAGCAGCGTGCCGCGGACGACGCGGCCGAGCGGCCGGCCCGGCTCGAGTTCTGCGGCCTGGACGGCGCCCGCGCAGCAGAGCGCGGCGACGACGACGGCCGGAACCTCCCAGTCCCAGTCGAGGCCCGCGTGGACGAGGAACGCGGTGTACGCGGCCACGGCCGCCGGAACGTACGGTGCGCGCCGTCGTGCGAGCGCGCCTCGCAGCGGTGCGAGCAGCATGGCGAGCAGGAGCAGGAGCCCCAAGGGGCCGAGCTCCGCAAGCGTCTCGAGGTAGAGCGAGTGCGCATCGAGCGCGCCGCCGAAGTCCAGCGGCTTGCCGAAGCGAAGCCAGTAGCGCCCGAACGTGGCGGCGCCCGTTCCGAGCGCGGGATGCGCGAGAAACTCGTCGTGCCAGGCGACGTGGTAATAGAGCGCGCGCGGCTCCTTCGTACCCGAAACGGCGACAGCCGCGGCAGCGCCGAGCGCAACGACGAGCACCGCGGCGACGAGCACCAGGCGCAGCCGGCGTGACGGCGCCTGCGACACAGGGAGCGGGACATAGGTGACGGCGGCGGCCGCAACCGCTGCGCACGCGACGGTCACGGCGAGCACCACCGAGCCGGGGATGCGCGGTGTGGTGACGATCGACGCGAAGTGACTTGCCGAGCCGATGCCGACGGAGATCGCGGCGGCCGGGATGAGTACGGCGCCGGCCGCCAGGAGCCGTACCGTCGCGGGCGTGAGCAGCGCGAACACGGCCAGCCCCGCTCCGAGCGCGAGGTCGGACGCCGTGCTCTGGCTGAAGTCGAGTGTGAGCGCGAGCACGGGCACACTCGCAGCGGCGGCCGCTCGAGCAGCGCGCGGCGCTGTGCCGGCGACGATGCCGAGTGCGAGCAGGAGCCCGAGCACCGAGAGGATCCCGACGGCGTTCGCATACCCGAGCGGCTGCTGCAAGAGGTACTGCTCGAACTCGTCGTAGCGCCGTGTGCCGAGCAGGTAGCGGGCGAGCGCATAGATGAGCAATGCGGCGATCGCGACGTGCGTCGCCGGCACGAGCAGCCGTTGGGTGTCGGGCCGTGCGAGCAGCAGCAGTGCGAGGACGACAGCGGCGTACAGCAGCGTGCGGCGGGATTCGAGCACCGACTGCGCAGCGTTCACCGACCAGATCGCGGAGAGGAGCGTCCAGAGCAGAAGCGCGCCCGACGCGGCCGCCCACGGCCACGCGCGGCGCAATGCGCCCGGGCTCGACGTGACGACGACGGCGACGGCGCATGCCCAAGCCGCGAGCGCGCCGGACCAGACCCACGCATCCGGCGTATAGCCCCCTTGCGTGACGCCGAGCGCGGGCACGAGGACGAGCGGAATCCCGAGAATGCCGCGCTGCGCAGCGAACGTCACGCTGCTTATTGTCGCCGCCGCGACGGCCAGGACATACGTTTGCCCCGTGAACCGGCTGTTGCTCAGGGCGGGAGCGGCCTTTGCCCTGGCCTTCGTAGGGGTGCTCCTGATCGCGCTTCACACAGGCCGTGGGCTGCATTACGACGCGGAGCTCTTCCGGCGGGCCAGCGGCAGCGAGCTCGCCCCGGTGGAAAGCGTCGGCAATCGGGCGCTCGCCACGATCGACGTCGGCTCGCTCATCGCCGGCGCCCTGGTGCTCGGTGTCCTTGCGCTCTTGCGCGGTCGCGTGATGCGCGCGCTCGCAGCGGTCGCGCTCGTGGGAATCTCGGTCGGGTCGGCGGAGCTGCTGAAGGCCGTCCTACCGCACCTGCCGTGGGTGCTGCCGCCGGGCCGGGCCGCGACGATCCCGAGCGGTGGCGCCGCGGTGGCGGTCTCGCTCGGTCTCGCGCTCGTTCTTGCCGTGCCGCCCCTCTTGCGGCCGACCGCGGCCGTTGTCGGCGCTGCGTATGCCGCCGCGGTCGGCTTCTCGCTCGTCGCGCTCGGGTGGCACAACCCGAGTGACGTCGCCGCGTCGTTCTGCCTCTGCGGTTTCTGGGCATGCGTCGCCGGCCTGGTCGTGGGCGGCCGGCCCCGACGACTCGTGGTCTCTGTGCCGGCGCTCCTGCTCGCACTCGCCGCCGTGACCGGCGGGCTGCTCGTCGCGGCATTCCTCGCTAGCCGGCACCCGTCCGCTGTCGCGGAGCTGCGCAGCAGCGGGTCGCTCGTCGTGACCGGCGCGCTCGTCGGCGTGCTCAGCCTTGCGGTGTTCGCAGTGCTTGCTCCGCTCCTCGAAGAGGCGCCCCCGTGAAGGTGCTCGTGCTGACGACGTCGTACCCCCGCGATGCGAACGATCCGGCGGGGCAGTTCGTCCTAGACGCCGTGGAGAACGTCCGCGTGCGGGGCGTCGACGTGGAAGTCGTGTCGCCGGCGTCATTCCGGCACTTCGAGCTCGCCTACGGCCACGGCATCGTCGGCAACATCCGTGCGCGGCCCTGGCTCTTGCTGCTCGCGCCGCTCTTTCTCTGGAACTTCCGCCGGGCAGCCGCCTCGCGCGAAGCGGATCTCGTGCACGCGCACTGGCTCGCCGCCGGCGCCGTCGCAATGACCTTGCGGAAGCCGTACGTCGTCCAGGTCTGGGGAACGGACGTCGAGCTCGCGCGTCGCGTGCCGTGGCTCGCGCGACCGGTGCTGCGCCGCGCGCGGCTCGTCATCGCGGCGTCGCACTCGCTGGCTGACGCGGCGCGCGAGCTTGGAGCGCGCGACGTGCGCGTCGTGCCGAGCGGCGTCGAGATCCCGGAGTCGGTCGGCGCGCCGGAGGAGCCGCCGCACGTGCTCTACGTCGGGCGGTTGTCGGCGGAGAAAGGGGTGCTCGAGCTCGTCCAGGCCGCGCGCGGGCTGCCGCTACGCGTCGTCGGCGACGGGCCGCTGCGCACGCAGGTGCCGGATGCGGTCGGCTTCGTCCCGCCGAGCGAGCTCGGCGCGTCGTACGAGCGCGCCGCGATCGTCGCAGTGCCGTCGCGGCGCGAGGGCTACGGCGTCGTCGCGCGCGAGGCGATGGCGCGGGGGAGGCCGGTCGTCGCGAGCGCCGTCGGCGGGTTGCTCGACGCCGTCGTCGACGGCGAGACCGGGCTGCTCGTTCCGCCCGGCGACGTGACTGCGTTGCGTGCGGCGCTCGAGCGGCTACTCGACGACCCCGAGCTCCGGGCGCGGCTCGGCGCGGCGGCGCGGGAGAGGGCGCGGCACGAGCTCTCGTTCGACGCGGCGACGGACGCGCTCCTGCGCGTCTACGAGGATGCGCTCTCGTGATGCTCTATCTGCACGCGCTGCGCGTCGTGCGCGCCCGGCAGTTGCGCGGAAGGCTGCTGCGAACGATTGCGCGGCGCCGCTTCCCTGCGGGCGAGCCGCCGCGCGAGGCTGCGCCCATTCCTGGTGCCATCGCGCTCTGGCGCTCGGAGGCATTCGAGGCGCCGACACCCCCCGACGCAGCGACGCGTCTCGGGCGCTTCCATCGTCAGTACGGCGAGGACGTGCTCGCGGCCGCGCGTGCCGGCGACCTCGAGGAGACGCGGCGCCTCGTCGCGACGTGGATCGAGGCGCACCCGCCGAGTGCCGGTGACGCGTGGCATCCGTATCCGCTCTCGACGCGTGTCGGCAACTGGGTCGCCGCCCTGAGCATGCTGCCCGCGCTCGCGTCGCCGGAGCTCTCGCGCAGCCTCTGGCGTCAGCTGCGGCGGCTCGAACTGAACGTCGAGGACGACGTGCTCGGCAACCATGTGATCCGCAACGCCCGCGCGTTGGTGCTCGGCGGCGTGTCATTCGGCGCGCCGGAGCTGACGCGTCGCGGCATCGACCTGCTGCGGCGTGAGCTGCCGGAACAGGTGCTGCCCGACGGCGGTCACTACGAGCGGAGCCCGGCATATCACCTCGTCGTGCTGCGCGATCTGCTCGAAGTGCAGGCGGCGTCGCCGCACTCGTGGCTCGGAGATGCGATCGAGAGCATGCGCCGCTTCGCTGCCGGGCTCGCACGGCCCGACGGCGCGCCGGCGCTCTTCAACGACGGAACGGTCGACGCGCCGCAACTCGATCTTCCTCAGCCGCCGGAGGGCCTCGCGGTGTTCCCGGACTCCGGTTTCGTCGTCGTGCGCGAAGGCGAGCTGTGGCTTGCCTTCCGCTGTGGCGCGCCGTCGCCTCCGTTTCTGCCGGCGCACGCGCACGCCGACGCGCTGTCGTTCCAGCTGTGGTGGCGTGGGCAGCCGGTCGTCGTCGATCCCGGCACCTACACGTACGAGCCCGGCGCGGATCGCGACTGGTTCCGCTCGACGCGCGCGCACTCGACCGTGACGGTCGACGGCAAGGACCAGTTCCGTCTCTGGGGTGCGTTCCGCAGCGGCCCGCTGCCGAAGGTGTCGCTGCGCTACGCGCGCGACGGCGCTGTCGAGGCGAGCGTCGTGCTGGCTCGGCGTGTGCGGCACGTTCGGCGCATTGAATGGCGTGAAGGCGAAGTCAGCGTGCTGGACGAGCTCGAGGGCAGGGGGCGGCACCGCGTCGAGTCGACAGTCCTGTGGGCGCCGGAGACTGCCGAGCTGGACTTCGAGATCCTGGGCGGCGCGGAGGTGGCCTCCCAGCCAGCATGGCTGTCAGAGCGATTCTCGGAGCGCATACCGACGAGCGCCTCGGTCGCGGCGGTCGAGGGACAGCTGCCCCTGCAGCTTGGGCTTCGGATCGGTCTGGGCTAACGCGCGAGGAGTGCTTGGTCGAGCCGGTCGGCGTGCCGCGCGATGCAGCCGTCGATGAACTCGAGGTTCTCGCGTGTCCACTCGATCGTCCGCCTCAGGCCGTCCTCGATCGACACCGCCGCAGAGAAGCTGAGCTCGCGCTGTGCCTTCTCGGGGCTCCCGAAACGAAGCACCGAGTGGTCCCAGGGACGGCGCGGTGCAATCTGCAGCTCCGAGTTGCTGCCACTCGTCTCGAGGATCAGCTCGGCCAGCCTTCGAACCGTTGTCTCCACGCCGCTCGCGATGTTGTAGACACCGCCCGGAGCTCCGTCGGCCGCGCATGCGAGCAGTCCTCGCGCGACATCCTCGACGTAGATGAAGTCGCGCGATGCGACGCCACCGTTGTCGAGCTGGAGCGGCAGGTCCTTCAGGGCGCGATACACGAACGTCGGCGTGACGTTGCGCCAGACCGTTGCCGGAGTGCCGCGCCAGCGTCCCGCACCGAGAACCTCGCCGGGGCCGTAGACGTTCTGGAACCGGGCGCGCACGGTTGGTAGCTGGTGCTGCGAGTGGTAGTAGACGGAGTAGAACTCACCGACGACTTTCGAGATCTGGTACGGGCTGTCGAGATCGAGCGGCACCGGCCCGTCCTCGGTTGTCGGCTCGGCCTCGTCGTACACGTCGTGCGGTGCAAGCGTGCAACCCGACGCCGAGTACACGAGCTTCTTCAATCGCGTGAACCCTTTCACGTGTTCGTAGAGCTTGAGCGTCGTGATCAGGTTGTTCTCGTGGTCGGCGAGCGGGTCTGCGATGGAGCTCTGGTTCCCGTGGTATGTCGCGAGATGGAACACGTAGTCGAACTCGTCTCCGATCCCCGCGAGGACGGAATCGTCTGCAATCGAGCCCTCGACGAGCTCGACGCGGTCATCATCGGGGAGATTTCGTCGCTCGGACGAGAGCAGGTTGTCGACGACGACGGCTCTCGACGCGCCGAGGTCGAGGGTTTGGCGAACGAGGTTCGAGCCGACGAAGCCGGCGCCGCCGACGACGAGGATCGTGCTGTCGTTCACTGTCGCGCGGGCTCGTTCGCCTCGAGAGGCTTGAGGTGCGTGAACGTCTCGGCCACGCCGTACTCGCGGTAATACTCGACGGCCCGCGCGACACCGTCCTCGAGCCCCGCCTTCGCCGCCCAGTCGAAGTCCTTCTCCGTTTTCGACGGGTCGAGCAGGATCGAGGGAGCATCGTCCTCGCCGCGCGGCCGGACCTCGACGTCGCCGTCGAGCTCGATGCCCATCGCCTTCACGGTCGCGTCGAAGAGCTCCTTGATCGAGAAGTCGCTGCCCGACGACACGTGGTAGACGCCGGAGCCCGTGCCGTCGAGCCCCTTCATCGCGACCGCGACGAGATCCTCGACGTAAACGAAGTCGCGGCGCGTGTCCATGACGAACACCGACTTCCCTTCGGTGAGCCGCTGGTAGAAGGTCGGGAGCGGGCCGCTGAGATTGCGCGGCCCGTAGACGTTCGCGAGGCGGAACGAGACCCAGTCCAGCCTGCTCAGCCGCACGTACCACTCGCCCGCGGTCTTGGAGATCGCGTAGCTCGACGCCGACGGGTCGAGGCGATGGCTGAGCGTGATCGGCTGTTCCTCGGGATGGATGCCGTAGCAGAGCGCCGTCTGGAAGTAGACGAGCCGGCCGACACCCGTTCGCTCGGCTGCCTGCACAATGTTGGCGGTGCCGACGGCGTTCGTGCGGGCGTCCTCGTCCCAGTCGTCCGGATCTTTGTACGACGCCGCGGCGTGCGCGACCACCTCAGGCTTGAACTCGTCGAAGATGTCGTCGACGAGCTTGGTGTCCGCGATCGAACCCTCGACCACCCGGATGCCGTCGCGTTCGCTCAGCGTGTCGCGTCGCGCAGTTGCAAAGTTGTCGATCACGAGCACGTTGTCGCCGCGCTCGAGCAGGCGATCCGTGAGATGCGACGCGATGAATCCTGCGCCACCGGTGACAAGTACGTTCGTCATCTGCTGTCCTCGCTGTCGTTTCTGGTCGGGATGGGCGGGTCGGTACCGAGGAGCGGCTCTAAGGCTGCCAACACCAGATCGGGAGCGTCGCGAGCGACCT
>Ga0307310_10000231_pt1 | contig 17068 bp, 21 predicted proteins | sample ER_DNA_197_FD_194502 | JGI IMG/M metagenome (GOLD analysis project Ga0307310, IMG submission 194502) | Bulk soil microbial communities from the East River watershed near Crested Butte, Colorado, United States - ER_DNA_197 | ecosystem: Environmental > Terrestrial > Soil > Floodplain | place...
GCGGGCCACGACCGACGACAGGGTAGCCCTGTTCTACGATCACCGCTGTGGATGCGAGGCCTGTCGGCGTATTCGACTCCGGTGTCGGCGGCTTGACCGTCCTGCACGAATGCCTCGTCACGTTGCCCCACGAGGACTTCGTCTACCTCGGCGACCACGCCCGGCTCCCCTACGGCCCGCGGCCCCTGCACGAGGTGAGAGGCTTCGCCCGTGAGATCGGCGCCTACCTCGAGACGCAGGACGTGAAGCTGATCGTCGTCGCGTGCAACACCGCGACCTCCGCGGCGCTGCCGCAGCTCCAGGACGAGCTGCGCGTGCCGGTGATCGGAGTGATCGCGCCCGAAGCGCACGCCGCGGTGCTCGCGACGCGCAATCGCAGGATCGGGCTGCTCGCAACGCGCGGCACGGTCGACGGAGGCCGCTACACCGATCTCGTCCACGCGCTCGACGCCGGGGTCGAGGTCTGGCCCGTCGCGTGCCCGCAGCTCGTGCCACTGATCGAAGGCGACGACCCGTACGGCGAGGAGACCGAGACTGCCGTGCGCGAGTACGCGGCGCCGCTCAAGGAGGCAGGCGTCGACACCGTCATTCTCGGCTGTACGCACTATCCGTTGATCCGGCCGATCTTCCAGCGCGTCTTCGGCCGCGACGTCACGCTCGTCTTCTCCGCGGAGGAGACCGCTCGTGAGGTCGACGAGACGCTAGCGCGCAAGGGGATCGGAAACGAGGCCGGGCGCGACGGCGCGTATCGCTTTCTCACGACCGGGGATCCGGATGCGTTCGCGGAGATGGGCCGCCGCTTCCTGCAGCTGCCGATCGGCGAGGTCGAGCACGTCGCCGTCGCGCAGCTCGGTGCGGTTGCATGACGCGGGAAGGCGGGCGTCGTCCCGACGAGCTCCGGTCGCTGACGGTCGAGCCCGACTACCTCGAGAACCCGCACGGCTCGGCGCTGATCACGCAAGGACGCACGAAGGTGCTCTGCACCGCGATGGTGCAGGAGGAGGTGCCGCGCTGGCTGCGCAACAAGGGTCGCGGCTGGATGACCGCGGAGTACGCGCTGCTGCCCGCGTCGACCGGCGACCGTGTCGAGCGAGAGGCGTCGCGCGGCAAGCAGCAGGGACGCACGATCGAGATCCAGCGGCTGATCGGGCGGGCGCTGCGCGCGGTGGTCGACTTCCAGGCGCTCGGCGAGCGCACGCTCTGGCTCGACTGCGACGTGCTGCAGGCCGACGGCGGCACGCGTTGTGCTGCGATCTCCGGCGCGTACGTCGCGGCGAAGCGCGCACTTGACCGCTTCGGTCTCTCGCGCGCGTTCGTCGACTCGGTTGCGGCGGTGTCCGTCGGTGTCGTCGACGGCGTGCCGCTCCTCGACCTCGACTACGCCGAGGACTCGAACGCCGACACCGACATGAACGTCGTCATGACGGGTGACGGCCGCCTGATCGAAGTGCAGGCGACGGCGGAGAAGGATCCATTCACGCGCGCGACGCTCGACGACCTGCTCGCACTTGCCGAGACGGGGATTGCGGAGATCGGCGAGATTCAGATGGAGGCGGTCGCAGTTGCACTTCCTTAGCGTGATCCCGACGCTCGAGTGGCCGCACGTCCTGTTGCGGCTCTCGGTCGCAGCGGTGCTCGGCGGCGCGATCGGCATGGAGCGCGAGCTGCGCGAACGGCAGGCTGGGTTACGCACGCACCTCGTCGTCTGCGTCGGCTCGGCGCTCTTCACGCTCGTGTCCGCTTACGGCTTCCATGAGTTCCTCGTCAACGGGGGCTCGCTCGTGCGCACCGACCCGACGCGGATCGCGGCGCAGATCGTGAGCGGCATCGGCTTCCTCGGCGCGGGCGCGATCATCCGCCAGGGCCTCTCGGTCAAGGGCCTGACGACCGCAGCCACGCTCTGGCTCGTCGCCGCGATCGGCATGGCCTCGGGCGCGGGGTACTACAGCGCCGCGCTCTTTGCGACCGCGGGCGCGCTCCTCACGCTTGGCCCGCTCCGCATCGTCGCGTACAAGATCGTGCGCAGGTATCGCCCGGAGGTCGACCGTCTGCTCGTCGAGATCCCCGCGGGCGGCAGCCCGGGCGCGGTGCTCGAGGCGATCGAGCGTGGGGGCGGCCGCGTCGTCTCGCTCGAGATCGCGCAGGAGGGCGACCGGCGGAGCATGGCGATCGACGTTGAGCTGCGCGGCATCGAAGCACCGCAGGTCGTCGCCGACGTCGGCGAGATCGACGGCGTGCTCGAGGTTCGGTGGACCGAGTCGTAGCAACGCTTTGCTCGCGCAACGCGCATAAGGCGCGCGAGCTCGAGCGGCTCATGCCCGGCTGGTCGATCGCGCCGCTCGACGCGGACGATTGGCCCGACGAGACCGGCACGACGTACTACGAGAACGCGCTCCTCAAGGCGACATTCGGCTTCGAGCTCGTTGGTGGGTGGACGATCGGCGAGGACTCCGGCGTCGAGGTTGTCGCACTCGACGGGCGGCCCGGCCTGCACTCCGCGCGGTACGCACCCGAGGGGCTGCCCGCGATCGAGAAGCTCCTGGGCGAGCTCGCAGACGTCGAGGACCGGCGTGCGCGGTACGTGTCCGAGCTCGTCGCGATCGCCCCCGACCGCTCGGTGCTCCATGGCACCGGCACGGTCGACGGCGGCATCGCCGACGCGCCGCGCGGCAGCGGCGGCTTCGGCTACGACCCGGTGTTCGTTCCCGACGGCGAGACGCTGACGGTCGGCGAGCTCGGCGACGACTGGAAGGCGCTCAACTCGCACCGTGCGCGTGCGGCAAGCGCGCTACGCGAGGCCATCGAGCTCAGCGGGCTCGCGGCGTAACGCGCGTCGCTCCGAGAACCACCAGTTGACCTCAGCGCCGAAGACGATCACGTTCGCCATCAGGTAGAGCCAGAGCAGCAGGATCACCGGGCCGCCGAGCACGCGCAGCGTCGGGTTCACGTCTGCGAGACGTACGAAGATCGGCACGATCTGGAACGAGGCTTCGAGCACGATCGCGGCGAGGATGGCGCCCGGCAGCACGTCTCGCACCGTGACGTCCGCGTTCGTCAGGAGCCGGTAAGCCGCGAGCACGAAGACGAAGACGCCGAGCAGCGAGACCGCGATCGAGAGGATGTACGCGACGACGCTGTTCGCGATGAAACCCGGCGCGTAGCGTTTGACGATCTCGACGCCGAGCGCGCCGATGACGAGGCTGATGAAGAGCGTCGTGATCGTCGCGACCATCACGATGGCGGCGACGCCTTTCCCGCGCAGGAAGGGACGGTTCGGGCGGCCGTAGACGATATTGAACGCCGACTCGAGCGCACTGAAGAGCGAGAGCGACGACCAGAGGAGCGCGACGCCGCCGATGACGCCGAGCGTCGTCGCGTTGTCCTGCACGCGGTGCACCAGAGTGAGGATGCTTTTCAGCGACGTCGTGGGGAAGGCGCGGCTCAGCTCCTTGACGAGGAAGTCCGAGGCGTCGGCCCGGTGCACGAGCCCGAGCAGCGAGAGGGCGAGGAACGTGAGCGGCACGAAGGAGAGGAGCGCGAAGTACGCCACCATCGCCGCGAGGTGCGTGCCGCGGTCAGCGAAGAACTTCACGACGAGTGCTCGCTTGCGGAGGCGCACCGTCGGAGTTTCGCAGGCTGTTAGGTTAAGGACACATGGACGCCGTTCAAGCCCTCGCCGATCTGACCGAGATCTCGTCTCAGATCCAGGCGGCCGTCCTCTTCGACGAGAGCGGCGCGGTGCAGGGCTCGACGCTCGCAAACGACGGTGCGGCCGAGGCGCTCGCGCGGGCAGGTGCCGATTTGCTCGAGCGTGCCGCGGGCTTCAGGAGCGAGGGCGAGGTCACACAGCTCGAGGCATCGACCGGCGCCGGAAGCGTCTTCGTCGTCCGCGACGGCGCACGGCGGATCGCCGCCGTCACGGGCCCAGCGCCGACCGTCGGGCTCGTGTTCTACGACCTGAAGAGCGCGCTGCACGGTGCCGACGGCGAGGCGTCGAAGCCGAAGCGGTCGCGCAGGAAGAAGGCCGACGATGAAGCGTAGGTTCCTCGCGCTCATCGGCTTTGCGACCGGCATTTTCGCGGGCAGCGTCGTCTACCGCCGCTCGTTCGCGCGCAGGCCCGAGCACGTCGACGTCTATTTCGGCGACGGCTCGATGGTGTCGTTCGTCGACGGGTCGAGGGAGGCCGACGCACTTCTCCCCATCGCGCACGCCGGGCTCGCCGCCGTCCGCTCGTGAGACAGGCTCCAGACCCGCTCGCGGCGGCGCTCGTCGAGCACGCGTACCTCGAAGGCGACTTTCTCCTTCGCTCGGGTAAGCGTTCGCGCTACTACCTCGACAAGTACCGCTTCGAGACGAGGCCCGAGCTGCTCCGGCCGATCGGCGAGCGAATCGCTGCGACGGTGCGGGAGCACGCGCCCGACGCGACCCGGCTCGCAGGACCGGCGCTCGGCGCGGTTGCGCTCGCGGCCGCGGCATCGCTCGAGTCGGGGCTGCCGTTCCTGATCGTCCGCAGCGAGGCAAAGGAATACGGAACGGCGAACCGGCTCGAGGGGCTGTATGAAGGGGGAGACTGCGTCTGCGTCGTCGAGGACGTCGTCACATCTGGCGGAGCGCTCCTCGACTCGATCGCCGTCCTGCGCGATGCGGGACTCGTCGTGCACACGGCGGTGTGCGTCGTCGACCGTGAAGAGGGAGGGGCCGACGCGCTCGCCCGCCACGCGGTGCGCCTCCGGCCGCTGTTCCGCGCCGGCGAGCTTCTCGCAAGCCGGAAATAGCAGTGTTAGGGTCGAGTCGTCCCGGGCAAGCGAGCAACAGGAGGAGAGGCCAGTGACCAAGCAGGAGTTCGTGGCGGAGGTCGCCCGGCGAAGTCAGCTCACGACACGCGACGCAGGCAAGGTCGTCGACGCGTTCCTCGAGACCATCACCGACACGCTCAGGAACGGCGGCGACGTCGCGTTCACCGGGTTCGGGAAGTTCCAGACACAGCAGCGTGCTGCGCGCACTGGCGTCAACCCGCGGGACCCGTCGCAGAAGGTGGAGATCCCTGCCGCGCGCGTGCCGAAGTTCTCGGCCGGCAGCGCGTTGAAAGCGGCCGTCAAGAACGGCTGAGCGCCCCTCGTCCTCTCCGGCGCCCTCAGTAAGGTCTCTCCGAGGATGGCGACCGTCGCGGTGACCCACTTCTCCGACCGGCTCGCCGACGTCGTCGCGCGCAAGCAGAGCCAGCTCGTCGTCGGGCTCGATCCGGTCGTCGAGCGGCTTCCCGACGAGGTTGAGGGTGACATCGCCCGGTTCTGCTTCGGCATCGTCGACGCGGTCGCCGAGCATGCTGTTGCCGTCAAGCCGCAGTCTGCGTTCTTCGAGGCGCTCGGCTCCGACGGTGTGCGCGCATTCGAGCAGGTGTGCGCCTACGCGCGCTCGGCGGGCTTGCTTGTGATCGCCGACGTGAAGCGCGGCGACATCGGCTCGACCGCGCAGGCGTACGCCGACGCGTTCATCCCGCTCGCCGACGCAGTCACCGTCAATCCGTATCTCGGCCGCGACTCGCTGGAGCCGTTCGTCGAGGCGTGCGGGCGCGAAGGCGCGGGCATGTTCTGTCTCGTCAAGACCTCGAACCCCGGCAGCGCCGACCTGCAGGATGTGCGGCTCGCGAATGGACGGCTGCTCTGGCAGCACGTCGCGGACATCGTGCGCGAGCTCGGCGAGTCGCTCGTCGGGGAGTGCGGCCTCTCGTCCGTCGGTGCCGTCGTCGGCGCGACCTTCCCGGCCGAGGTCGTCGAGGCGAGGCAGCTCCTGCCGCAGTCGCCGCTTCTGCTGCCGGGCATTGGCGCCCAGGGCGGCGCTCCCGCGGAGGTCGCGGGCGCGTTCTCGGCAGGCCCGGCGAGCGCTCTCCTCTCCGCATCTCGTTCGGTGATCTATGCGTCAAGCGGGCCGGACTGGCGTGACGCGGCTGCCGCCGAGGCCGAGCGGCTCGCCCGCGAAGCCTGGCGTGTCTCGCGCGCGTAAGCGGAAGAGGCGGAACGCCGGGGCCGCGCGGTACGGCGCGCCGGCCCTGTTCCTCCTCGCGGTCACGGTGGCCGTGCTCCTGATCCGCTCGGGGTTGAACGGCGGCGGCTCGACCACGACCGGGACGACCGGGCGTGGACCAGTGACCTCGACCGCCGCCACGCCGCCGCCCGGAACGACACGACGTGCAACGACGACGCTCGCCGGAGCCTTCTACCGGGTCGGAAGTGGCGACACGTTCGGCTCGATCTCGGCCAAGACGGGCGTGCCGATCGCCGAGCTCGAGCGACTGAACCCGGGCATCAGCTCGAACTCGCTCCAGGTCGGACAGAGGATCCGCGTGAAGTAGCCTTCGCGCCGCATGCGCCGGCTGCTTATTGCCGTCGTCGTGATCGCGTTCGCCTGCACCGGCAGCGCGCACGCGGCGGTTCCGACCCTCGATGCGAAGGCGTTCTACGTCGTCAACGCCTCGAACGGCGATGTGATCGCCGCGAGCAACGCGCATGCACGCCTCCCGATCGCGAGCATCACGAAGCTGATGACGGTGATAGTCGCTCTCGATCACCTGAAGCCGAACGACACGGTGACGGTGTCGGGCTACGCCGCGCAGGTCGGCGAGTCCCGCATCCCGCTCGTCCGCGGCCAGCGCATCAGCGTGCGCGAACTGCTCGCGGGAGCGTTGATCCAGAGTGCGAACAACGCGGCGGATGCGCTCGCCTCGGCGGCATCGGGCGGAAACCTCGCCGAGTTCGTCGGCTGGATGAACGATCGCGGCCGCAAGCTCGGCCTGCGCGACACGCATTTCGTGCGACCGGACGGGCTCGACGCGCCGGGGCACGTGTCGAGCGCGCGTGACGTCGCGATGCTCGCGCGGGTTGCGATGCACCTGCCCATCGTGCGCGAGCTCGTGCGGAAGCGCAGCGAGCCGATCGAGCGAGGCAACTTCGTCACGCGCACGTGGAACGACCTCCTCGGTGTCTTTCCCGGGCTGATCGGCGTGAAAACCGGCCACACGAACGACGCCGGCTGGTGCGAGGTCGCGGCGGCGCGACGCGGCGGCTTCACGATCTATGCGGTAATCCTCGGCAGCCCGACCCGGTCGCAGCGGAACTTCGACCTCCAGCGGCTGCTCGCGTGGGGCGTTTCCCAGTACCGCACGCTGACCCTCATCGCCTCGCAGCCGTACGCCTGGGCTGCCGCGCCCTACGGACGGCCCGCGCTCGCGCTCGTCGCGACGAAGACGCTCGTGCGCGCGGTCCGTGTCGGCCGCCCACTCGTCGAGCGGATCGTCGCCCCGACTTCCGTTTCCCTGCCCGTGACGCGCGGCGAGCGACTCGGCCGGGTCGAGGTCTGGTCCGGGCGGACACGGCTCGGCAGCCGGCCGCTGCTCGCCGGCCGGACGATCACCCGCCCGGGGCTCGGAGGACGGGTACGGTGGTACGGCACGAGGACCGTGCACCATCTCCTCGGGCTCTTCTCGTGATCGTCACTGTCACCCTCAACGCTGCAGTCGATCGCACGCTTACGGTGCCGAACTTCCAGCTCGGTCACCGCCACCGTGCGAGCGCCAGCCTGACGTCGGCAGGCGGCAAGGGCATCAACGTCGCCCGTGCACTCAAGCGTCTCGACTCGCCGGTGATCGCCACCGGGCTCGCGGGCGGGACGACGGGCGACCGGATCATCGACGAGCTCGCCGGCGAGGCGATCCTCAACGACTTCGTCCGCATCGGGGACGAGTCGCGCACGTCGATGGCTGTCGTCGATCCGACCGCGGGGACGCTGAGCGAGATCTACGAGTGGGGGCCCGCGGTGCGCCGTGAGGAGCTCGACAGGCTGCTCGACAAGCTGCACTACCTCTCGCGTGTCGCCACCTTCGTCGTCCTCTCCGGCTCGCTGCCGCGCGACGTCGAGGACGACTTCTATGCCGAAGCGGTGCGCGACCTGAGCCGCCGCGGCGTCCAGTGTGTCGTCGACTCCGAGGGGGAGCCGCTGCGGCACGCCGTCGACGCGGAGCCGTTCCTCGTCTCACCGAACCAGCGCGAGGCGGAGAGCCTCGTCGGCCAGGAGTTCTCGGACGACGACGACTTCCTGATGGCGCTTGACGCGATCGCCGACCTCGGTGCGCGCAACGTGCTGATCACCCAGGAGACGACGTGCTTCGGGTTGTTCCGGGAGGACCGCACGCTCCGGCGTTTCAGGGCGTCGATCGAGCGGCTCGACCCGGTTGCCTCCGTCGGTGCCGGCGACGTCCTGCTTGCAGGCTTTCTCGCCGCGCGCTTCAACGCGCAGCCGTTCGACCAGGCGCTGCGGCAGGGCGTCGGCTGTGCTGCCGCGTCGGTCGTCGAGCTCGGCCCCGGCCGGTTCGACCCGCGTGAGGCGGCGCGCCTCGCGGCGATCGTCGATCTCGAAGAGCTTCAGCCGATTACGGCTTGACCGTGAGCGCGCGGATGCGCGCAGAGGTCTTCAGGTTCTCGGCCCAGGCGAGGCGCCGGCCCTCGAGCGACAGCCCGACGGGATCCGCGGCCGCGAGCGCCAGCGTGCGCACGTTGTGCGTCTGGACGTCGACGGCGCGAATCGAGCGGCCGACGCGGTAGACGATCGTGCTGTCGGTCGCAGTGAGCTCCGGGCTCGTCTTGGTCGCCACCGGGACAGAGCCGTCCGCCATGCCGGTCGCCTGGTCGTACCACGCGAGCCGCAGTCCGAGCGGCGTGCGTTCGAGCGTCGCGAGGACGTGGGGAGTGAGCGCGATCGCAAGCGGGGTGCCCTGCGGGTCGACGTGCGAGATGGAGGAGCCGGTCTGCGCGTCCACGATCTCGATCGGCAGGTCGGCGCCTGCGAGCGGCCGGCCCTGCTTTCCGGTACCGGCGGCAGGCACATATGCGACGGCGCCGGCCGACGCGGAGACTTCGACCGCGCCGTCGGGCCCAGTCCCGGTGATGAGCTTCGGCGGCTGGCGGCCCGCCATGCGGTAGACGCCTCCACCGGAGACCTCGAGATCGCACGGGCTCGTTCCCGCGAGGCAGCCCGCCTCGTCGACGTAGTCGACCGCGGTGACGCTGTAGACGAGCGTCGTCCCGTCGCCCGAGATACCCCCGAGCCAGAGGCCGGAGCCGTGGTTCGTGTGGGCGATCTCCTGGAAGCGTCGTTCCTTGCGCTCGCCGACGCCGGCTCCGAGGAGGTAGTCGAATGGGATCGGCGACCGCTCCTGCAGCGTCCACAGCACGTTCCCGCCTGCGAGCGCGAGGCTCACCGGCGTCGAGCCGACGACCCAGCGGCAGGTGACGTTCCGCGCGATCCCCTGGAGAGGCAGCGTCGTCCGGAGCGGATTCGCGAGCGAGATGACGTGGACCGTGTTGCAGCGGTTCCTGCTCGGCGCAAACCACGCGACGAGCGGCCCGTCCTGCGCGAACGCCGCGACGGTCGTGTTGGCGTACGAATAGATGGTCTCCGTGTGCGGCCCGGCCGCGAGAGAGTGGACGGCCGCGGCCGCGACCGCGACGGCAGCAGCGAGCAGCGAGCGCATCGCGGTCAAGGTAGCCCGCTCCTGTTAGGAGCGTGTTGGGGTCGTCAGGAGGGGGTGGTACCCTGGGATCCCTTGAACGTCGAACTCCGCCAGGACGAGCTGCAACGGCTTGTTGCCCTGGACCGGAAGTTCGCCAAGGAAGGCCTGACCTTCGACGACGTCCTCCTCGTGCCCGCCGAGTCGCGGGTGCTTCCGAACGACGTCTCAACGCGGACGCGGCTGACGCGCTCGATCGAGCTCAGCATCCCGGTCGTCTCGGCGGCGATGGACACCGTGACGGAGGCGCGCCTTGCGATCGCGCTGGCGCGTGAGGGCGGGATCGGCATCGTGCACCGCAACTTCTCGATCGAGGCCCAGACCGCGGAGGTCGACAAGGTGAAGCGCTCGGAGGCAGGCATGATCGTCGAGCCCGTCACGCTCCCTCCCGACGCACTCGTCCGCGACGCCCTCGTGCTGATGGCCCACTACAAGGTGTCGGGTGTCCCGATCACCGACGCGGACGGAGTTCTCGTCGGCATTCTCACGAACCGCGACCTCCGCTTCGAGAAGAACGTCGACCAGCCCATCTCCGCGCTCATGACCTCGCGCAACCTCGTCACGGCACCGGTCGGGACGACCCTGCCCGAGGCAGAGCGCATCCTCGGCCGCAACAAGATCGAGAAGCTGCCCGTCGTCGACAGTGACGGACGCCTGCGCGGGCTCATCACTGTCAAGGACATCCAGAAGAAGCTCGAGTACCCGCAGGCGACGAAGGACGAGCGCGGACGCCTACGCGTCGGCGCCGCGGTCGGTGTCGGGCCCGAAGCGGTCGAGCGCGCACAAGCGCTCGTCGCGGCTGGTGCCGACGTTCTCGTCGTCGACACGGCGCACGGGCACTCGACCGGCGTGCTCGAGATGGTGAAGAAGATCAAAGCCGCGTCCGACGTCGAGATCGTCGCCGGCAACGTCGCAACCGGCGAGGGTGCCCGCGCGCTGATCGACGCGGGCGCCGACACGATAAAGACAGGGATAGGGCCAGGTTCGATCTGCACGACCCGAGTCGTCGCCGGTGTGGGCGTGCCCCAGGTCACCGCGATCTACGACTGCGCCGAGGTGGCCGCCGCCGAGGGCGTGCCGATCATCGGCGACGGTGGGATGACGACGTCGGGCGACATTGCGAAGGCGATCGCGGCCGGCGCCGACACGGTAATGCTCGGCTCGCTCCTCGCCGGCACGGAGGAAGCACCCGGTGAGGTGATCCTCGTGCAGGGCGAGCGCTTCAAGGAGTACCGTGGCATGGGCTCGCTCGGCGCGATGCGCGGCCGGTCGTTCTCGAAGGACCGCTACTTCCAGGGCGACGTCGAGGACGTCGACAAGCTTGTCCCCGAGGGCATCGAGGGCCGGATCGCATACAAGGGCCCGCTGAGCCCGATCGTCTACCAGTTGATCGGCGGCCTGCGGCAGGCGATGGGCTACTGCGGCGCGGCGACGATCGACGAGATGAAGAACGCGCGGTTCATCCGCATCACCGCCGCCGGCCTGCGCGAGTCGCACCCGCACGACGTCACGATCACGAAGGAAGCGCCGAACTATCGTCGCTGAGCCGTCGAACGTCGTCCCGTTCCCGGTCGTCGAGGATCGGCCGGTACTGGTGATCGACCTGGGCGGGCAGTACTCGCAGTTGATCGCGCGCCGCGTGCGCGAGTGCCGCGTCTATTCGGAGCTCGTCGCGCACACGATCTCGCCCGAGGCGGTGCGCGCGCGCAATCCGTATGCGGTCATCTTGAGCGGCGGGCCGGCCTCGGTGTACGCCGACGGCGCGCCGCGCGTCGACCCGCGCATCTTCGAGCTCGGTATCCCGACGCTCGGCATCTGTTACGGCATGCAGCTGATGGCACTCGACCTCGGCGGGCGTGTCGACCGTACCGGTGTCTCCGAGTTCGGCAAGACGGAGCTGAAAGTCGAGGAGTCGGTGCTGTTGAAGGACACGCCGGCCGAGCAGACGGTCTGGATGTCGCATCGCGACTCGGTCGTCGCGCCGCCTGAGGGTGCGCGCGTCGTGGCCGGCTCGCCGTCGACGCCGATCGGCGCGTTCGAGGCGCCGGAGCGTGCGCTGTACGGCGTGCAGTTCCATCCCGAGGTCGTGCACACGCCGCACGGCATGGCCGTGTTGAAGAACTTCCTCTACGAGATCGCCGGCGCCCCGCCCGCATGGACACCGGCCGCCGTGATCGAGGAGCAGGTGGAGCGGATTCGCGCGCGCGTCGGGAACGAGCGCGTGCTGTGTGCGTTGTCGGGCGGCGTCGACTCCGCCGTCGCGGCGCTGCTCGTCTACAAGGCGGTCGGCGACCAGCTCACGTGTGTCTTCGTCGACCACGGCATGATGCGGAAGAACGAGGCGGAGCAGGTCGTCGAGACGTTCCAGGATCACTTCGGTGTCCCGCTCGTGCACGTGCAGGCGCAGCAGCGGTTTCTCGACCTGCTCGCCGACGTCGAGGACCCGGAGCAGAAGCGGAAGATCATCGGCCGCGAGTTCATCCGCGTCTTCGAGGACGAGGCCCGGAAGCTCGGCGACGTCAAGTGGCTCGTCCAGGGCACGCTCTACAGCGACGTGATCGAGTCGGGCGGCACCGAGGGCGTCGCCGCGACGATCAAGTCGCATCACAACGTTGGCGGCCTGCCCGACGACATGAAGATGAAGCTCGTCGAGCCCCTGCGCTTGCTCTTCAAGGACGAGGTGCGCCGCGTCGGCGAGGAGCTCGGCATGTCGGAGCGCATGGTGTGGCGCCAGCCGTTCCCGGGCCCCGGCCTTGCGATCCGCATCATCGGCTCGGTCACCGAGGAACGGCTCGAGATCCTGCGCGACGCCGACTCGATCCTCCAGGAGGAGGTGCGGCGTGCCGGTCTCTACCGCGAGCTCTGGCAGTCGTTCGCCGTGCTGCCCGCGATTCGTTCCGTCGGCGTGCAGGGCGACGAGCGCACGTACGGCTACCCCGTCGTCATCCGCGCTGTCACGAGCGACGACGCAATGACTGCCGACTGGGCCCGTCTCCCGTACGACCTGATCGAGACCATCTCGGGACGCATCGTCAACGAGATCCCCGGTGTCAACCGCGTCGTCCTCGACGTCACGTCGAAGCCGCCGGCCACCATCGAGTGGGAGTAACCGACTAGGCCGCTCTGGCCGGGCGTTCCCCCTCGGTGACTGTCACCACGGAGGCACTGCCCGCTTTCGAGCCGCCGGGCGGACGATCTCGTCGTCTGGTTTTCGGCGTGCCTGTGGATAGGCCGTCACACATTCGTGAGGAAGTCGTGACGAAGCCGTGACCCGTGACTGTCACCACGGGGGCGGGGATACGCTCGGCGAGACGTGACCGATTTCGGCGACTTGGTCGGGCGGCTCGCTGCGGCTCGGATCGGCGAGACGCACAACCAGTACTCCGCCTCGGAGGCACGGCAAGCCCGGCTACGCCGGTATCTGGAGTCGCGCGCCGACGCTCCCGTCATCCTCGTCGGCGAGGCCGCGGGGTACCGCGGTGCGCGCATCAGCGGCATTGCGTTCACGTCGGAGCGGCAGCTGACCGGGAAAGGCCCTGCGGAGGCGAGCGCGACGATCGTTCACCGCGTGCTCGCGGCGCTCGACCTGGACGCAGACGTGCTGCTCTGGAACGTCGTGCCGACCCATCCGGGAACCATCTCGTCGAACCGTCGTCCGACCCGCTCCGAGATCGACGCGGCGCGCCCGTTCCTCGAAGAGCTGACGCAGAGCCGTCGCGTCGTCGCCGTCGGCCGCGTCGCTGCCGCTGCCCTCGACGCGCCGTACGTCCGGCACCCATCACACGGCGGCGCGGTTGCGTTCGCCGAGGGGCTGCGGCGTACACTCGCAGTGTGAGGGGAGACGTCCGCAGAAATGCGTTTCTCCTCGCGGGCTGCCTCGTCGCGAACTCCGGCGCGTTCCAGCTCGCAGCGGCACTGAGCTCCGTCACGCTCGTCGCAGTCACCGGCGTCAAGGGCATCCTCGGCCTCGGGCCGGCGATCTTCCTCACGGCGGGGGCGCTTACGGTCGGCCCTGCCGGGCGGCTGATGGATCGCGTCGGCCGGATGCCCGTCATCCGCGGCGCGTTCGTCGGTGGGGCGATCGGCTGCGGCGTCATCGCGGCCGGCTGCTCCGCGTCGTCGGCCTTCCTCGTCTGCCTCGGGCTCGCGATCGTCGGCGGTTCCGGCGCCGTCGTGCAGCTCGCAAGGGCCGCGGCCGCCGAGATGTTCCCGCCGGACCGCCGCGCGCGCGGCATGTCGTTCGTCCTCTTCGGTGCCGTCTCCGGCGCGATCTGGGGCCCGCTCGTCTTCGGCCCGCTCTTCGCGCACCGCTCGGCTGCCGCGCATGCGCTCGCCGCTCCCTGGGCGATCGGCGTTCCCTTCATGCTCGCCGGCCTCGCGATCGCCTCGTTCGTCCGGCCTGACCCGAAGGAGATCTCGGCGAGCTACCCGCAGACGATCGTCGACACCGGCACGGCGGCGCCGCTCAAGGAGATCCTCCGCCGCCCGGGTGTTCTCGCCGCGCTCGTGGCCGTCGTCGCGAGCTTCGCGGTCATGGCCTCGGTCATGAACCTGTCGGGCTACGTCGCGTTCGGCCGCGGACACCATCAGAACGACGTGTTCACGATGATCAGCGTCCATATCCTCGGCATGTACGGCCTCGTGCTGATCGTCGGCGACGTGATCGACCGCTTCGGCCGCCGGCGCGCCCTCGTCGGCGGGCTCCTCGTCATGACCCTCTCGAACACCGCGCTCGTCTGGCTCGGCGGCGTGCCGGGGATGAGCTTCGCCCTCCTCGGCCTCGGCCTCGGCTGGTGCTTCTCCTACGTCGCGGCCACGACGGAGCTCGTCCAGCTCTCCCTGCCGTCGGAGCGCGGCCGCCTCGTCGGCTTCACCGACGTCTGCGCAAGCCTCGTCGCGGCAGGGCTCGCTCTCCTCGGAGGCCTCGTCTACACCGCCGCCGGGGTGGCCGCCCTGGCCCTCGGGGCCGCCGCCCTCGCGGCCCTGCCCGCGCTCTGGCTCGCCGCGCGGCCCGTCCCGGCGCCGCTCCCGGTCGCCGACTGAAGCTCTGCCCGGAGTTTCGCTACAATCCCGACCCGGCGGTCGCCTCGATCCGCCGCTTTTTTGTGATGAAGACCTATTCCGCCAAGCCCGGTGAGATCACACGCGAGTGGTACCTCGTCGATGCCGACGGGCTGACCCTCGGCCGCCTGGCGACCGTGATCGCCGACACCCTGCGCGGCAAGCGGAAGCCGATCTTCACACCCCACGTCGACACCGGCGATTTCGTCGTCGTCGTGAACGCCGAGAAAATCGCGGTCACGGGCAACAAGCTCGACCAGAAGATGTACTACCGGCATTCCGGCTTCCCGGGCGGCATCCGCAGCCGCACGCTCCGGGAGCAGCTCGACCGCCGGCCGACCGAAGTCCTGCGCAGCGCCGTGAAGGGCATGCTCCCGAAGAACAAGCTCGCGCGCGCGCAGATCACGAAGCTGAAGATCTACGCGGGGCCGGAGCATCCCCACGAGTCCCAGAACCCCCAGCCCCTGAACTTGGAGCAGACTTGAGTCAGATCGCACAATATCGCGGCACCGGCAAGCGCAAGACGTCCGTCGCACGCGTGATCCTGCGGCCCGGCGACGGCGCCACCTGGGTCAACGGTCGCACGCTCGACGAGTACTTCCCGCGCAACATCTGGCGCACGATCGCCGTTTCCCCGCTCAAGGTGGCGGGCCTCGAGGGCCAGTACGACCTGCGCGTCCGCGTCCACGGCGGAGGCCTCACCGGCCAGGCTGGTGCGGTTCGTCACGGAATCGCCCGGGCGCTAGTCGAGGCGAATCCCGAGCTGCGGGTGCCGCTGAAGCGCGAAGGCTTCCTGACGCGCGACGCACGGCAGGTCGAGCGCAAGAAGGCCGGGCTCCACAAGGCCCGCAAAGCCCCGCAGTTCTCGAAGCGCTAGCCCGCTCTCCCGCCTCGCAAAACCCCTCCGGCGCTGTCACAATGCGCGGTCCTCAGCCATGCCCACGTCTTCGTCCAGCCGCCCGCTAATGTCCCGCGCCGTGGCGCGGAACTACTTCGGCACCGACGGTGTCCGCGGCATCGTGGGCGAATTCGTCACCGCCGATCTCCTCGAACGGCTCGGTAAGGCCTCAGCACTCTGGTCGGGCCGCGGCCGCGTCTTCGTCGGTCGCGACACACGCGGCTCGGGCGAGGAACTGGAGGAAGCGTTCGCGCGCGGTGTCGCGTCGGCCGGCGGCGCTGCGGTGCTCGCAGGGGTCGTGCCAACGCCTGCAGTTGCGCTCCTCCGCCTCGATCTCGGTGTCGTCATCACTGCGTCGCACAACCCGCCCGAGTACAACGGAGTGAAGTTCTTCGACAACCGCGGCCGCAAGCTCAGCGACACGGCAGAGGAGGAGATCGAAGCGCTGCTCGACGCGCCGCAGACCGGCGGTGGCGAGATCGACCATGTCGACATCGCAGTCGACTCCTATCTCGAGCACGTGCTCGAGCGCTTCGGCTCCGACCTCAGCAGCTTGCGTATCGCGGTCGATTGCGCGAATGGTGCGTACTCCGGCGTTGCGCCGCGCGCGTTCGCGGACCTCGGCGCCGACGTCGAAGCGATCGGCAACGAGCCGAACGGCGAGAACATCAACGTGGGCTGCGGCGCAACGGACCTCACGGCGTTGCAACAGACCGTGACGAGCGGTGGCTTCGATCTCGGTGTCGCGTTCGACGGCGACGGCGATCGCATGCTCGCCGTCGACGAGAACGGCGCGATCGTCGACGGCGACCAGATCGTCGCGATCCTCGCGCTGCATCTCGGGGTCGACCTCGTCGCCGTGACGACGATGACGAATCTCGGCTTCCATCGGCTGATGGAAGAGCGCGGGGTGCGCGTGATCACGACAGACGTCGGCGATCGCTACGTGCTCGAAGCCCTCTACCGCGAGGGCGGCATCCTCGGCGGCGAGCAGTCCGGGCATGTCATCTGCCTGCGCGACCACGTCACCGGTGACGGGCTCGCGGCTGCGCTACTCCTGTGCGAAGCGTTGCGCGGACGGACACTGTCGGAGGTCGCAGGCAGCATGGTGCGCTACCCGCAGGCGAAGCAGAACCTGCCTCGCCGAGGACGCGGTCCGCTTCCGCAAGCGCTGATCGAACGCATCGAAGATGTCAATGCCGACTTGAACGGCGACGGTCGTGTTCTCGTGCGTCCCTCGGGCACGGAACCGGTCGTGCGCGTGCTTGCAGAGGCTCAAACGGAGGAGGAAGCTGAGGCGCTCTGTGCTAGGATCGCTTCGCTCGTGATGCAGGAGCTCGGCTGACCCAACCGCGACGCGGCGGACGGGCCAAATAGCCGGGCTCGTCCTGTTTCTGGGGAGAGATTTCCGCAGGTGAGCGGGGAAAGAGGCGGAACATGTGCGGGATCATCGGGTATGTCGGAGGTCGCGAGGCAAAGCCGCTGCTGCTCGCCGGGCTACGACGGCTCGAGTACCGCGGTTACGACTCCGCAGGCATCGCGCTCC
>Ga0307310_10000232_pt1 | contig 16968 bp, 16 predicted proteins | sample ER_DNA_197_FD_194502 | JGI IMG/M metagenome (GOLD analysis project Ga0307310, IMG submission 194502) | Bulk soil microbial communities from the East River watershed near Crested Butte, Colorado, United States - ER_DNA_197 | ecosystem: Environmental > Terrestrial > Soil > Floodplain | place...
CGCCGGCGGGGTTCTGATCGCGCCCAACCTCGCACAGCTTCACGGTCCCGACTCCGGAATCAACAAGGAGAATGCGGTCACCGAGAGACTCGATCCGGTCAACGGTGCCGGCGACACGCCGAACGTTCACGACATGCTCACCGGTTCGCGGCCTGATGGCACGGCGTTCGACGGAAACGAAGATCTCACGTGCAGTAACTGGACGTCGAGCAGCCAGGGCCGCGCGCAGGTCGGCCATCACGATCGCACGGGCCAGGGAGAAGGGGCGAGCTCGTGGAACTCGGCTCACCCGTCGAGCGGGTGCAGTCAGCGCGACCTGCAAGACACCGGCGGCGCCGGACTATTTTATTGTTTCGCCGTCGACTAAGATAGCGATCGACCGCGACATGATGCCAGTATTCGAACTCATCACGAGCTCCGGGCTCGGTTCGCTCCTCGGCATGCGCCACGCGCTCGAGCCGGATCATCTCGCCGCCGTGTCGACGATGGTGACGCGCGAGCGCAGCGGCTACAAGGCCGCGCTCGTCGGCGCGTGCTGGGGACTTGGTCACACGCTGTCGCTGTTGTTCGTCGGCGCCGTGCTCCTCATGCTTCGCGCGGAGATGACGACGCGAGTGTCCGACGCGTTCGAATTGTGCGTCGCCTTGATGCTCGTCGGTCTCGGCGGCCGCGCCGTCCGTCAGGCGGCGCGTCAGGGTACGGCGGGCCCCGCACACGTCCATCAGCACGGACATGTCGTGCATCGCCATCCGGGCGTTCCGGCGCACGTGCATGTGGGACGTTGGACGCTCGCTCGCCGGCCGCTCTTCGTCGGCGCGGTGCACGGGCTCGCGGGCAGCGGCGCACTCACGGCGCTCGTGCTGACGACGCTGCCGACGACGGCGGCGCGAATCACCTACATCTCGCTGTTTGGATTAGGGTCGACGGTCGGGATGGCGGCGCTGTCTGGTCTGCTCGGTTGGCCGCTCGCGCGGCTCGGATCGCATCAAGCCATCGCGCGCGGCATTTCGCTCGTGGTCGGCTGCGGTTCGATTGGCCTCGGACTGGTCTGGGGCTACCCGCTTGTCGTGCGCCTGCTATAAAAACAAGGGACCGGAAGCCCGAGCCATCCGGCCCGCAGCCCCCAGTCCCCAGCCCCCAGTCCCTGATCCCTAACCTCTAACGTCTAACCTCTAGCTGCGGCTTCAATCCGGCTAAAGCCGGATCCCACATCTGACATCAGCATGAAGAGTCAGTGCCTCGTCTCGTAAATCGTGCTCGCGCCACCGCCGATTGCGGCGCCGATGAGCGCACCTTTCTTGCCGCCGAAAATCGCGCCGATACCTGAAGCTGCGGCCGTCGATCCGCCGATTACGAGGGCGGTCTTTTTCCAGTCGCGGCCAGGCGCCCGCTCCACGACGCGTGTGGTCGAGGCCCGCTGCGGCGCCGCCGCAGTCCGAGTGGTCCTGGCTACTGGAGCCTGCGCGGCGGGATACTCGACGGGCGTCGTGTAGACCGCGGGCCGGTATGCGGCCGGCGGGTTGTACTGGACGGGCATCCCCTGATATCCATATGCGGGGCCGTCAGGAAGCGCGATGCGTTCGTTTGCGAACATCGGCCGGGCCTGCTGGTACATCCCCGTTTGCGGGTCGAACACGACCTGCGGAGCGGCCGACGCGGGTGGCGCGAGCAGACCGTAGGCAATCAAGAGAACGCCCACGGCGATGACACTGAGCACGGTCGCGAGAAAGGCTTTCATAGGTCCTCCTTGTGTACCGGGCTCTCTGGCCCGCTGCCAGCGATGTGGTCCAAGGGCGATGCCAGCTATGAGGGGCCGATTTGCTGGGCTTTTACGGCAGGGGTGTCCCCATCCGGGTCCACTCGGTGTTCCCCCATTAGAATGACGGAAATGTCTACCCGCGTCCTCGTCGTCGAGGACGATCCTGACATCGCCGAACTGGTGGCCCGGTATCTCGAGAAGGCGGGATACACGGCGACGCGCGTGTCGTCGGGACGCGACGCGCTCGACGCTGTGCGCGCAAAAGCGCCGGATCTCATCGTGCTGGACGTGATGCTGCCGCACGTCGACGGCCTCGAGGTCTGCCGGCTGCTGCGCGCCAACGATCACACGGCGAGCATCCCGATCATCATGTTGACGGCCCGCGCCGAGGAGTCCGAGCGCATCGTCGGCCTCGAGATGGGCGCCGACGATTATCTCGCGAAGCCCTTCAGCCCGAACGAGCTGGTCGCGCGCGTGCGGGCGCTGCTTCGGCGGGCGCAGCGCGTCGACGCGCCGTCGGGGCGGCCGCTCTCGCTCGGCGCGATCGTCGTCGATCCCGACCGGCATATCGTCTCGCTCGACGGCCATGAAGTGACGCTCACCGCGAAGGAATTTCTGCTGCTTTCCTATCTCCTGCAGCATCGCGGCCGGGTCTTGTCGCGCGACGTTCTGCTCGAGCAGGTGTGGGGGTATCGCTATACGGGCGGAACGCGCACGGTCGACGTCCACGTGCGCCGGCTCCGCGAGAAGCTGCCGCCGTTGACCGAGGCGCTGGTCACGGTCAAGCAGTTCGGATACAAACTGGTCGATCCGCCGTGACGTCTATCGCAGGTACCTTTCAAGCCAAGTTCTTCTTCGCCGCCCTCGCCTCGGCGGTCATCGCGCTCGTCGTCGCCGGGACGCTCTTCGCCGCGATGATGCGATCGGAAGTCAACGATGAGATCGGCGCGACGCTTGTCGCCCAGGCGCGACTCGCCGCGGATCTGCTGGACCACAGCTCGTCGTCGCTCGCTGACGCCGAGCTCGATGCCGAGGCCGATCGTCTCGGCGCGCTCACGGGCACACGCGTGACGCTCATCGCGCCGGATGGACGGGTGGTCGGCGACTCGTCGGAGACGCTCGAAGGTGTCGCGGCGATGGAAAATCACGCCCTGCGCCCCGAGGTCGTCGAGGCGCGAGCCGGCGGACTGGGCCGCGCGGAACGGCACAGCGACACGCTCAACATCGACATGCTGTACGTGGCCGTGCCGGTCGGCCGCTCGGCAATCGGTTTTGTGAGGGTTGCCCTGCCGCTCACGGACATTCGCCAGCATGTGCGGTCCGTGCTGACCATTTTACCGACGGGCCTGGGGCTCGCGTTCATCGGCGCGGCGCTGATCGCCTGGATGTTTTCCGCTCGAATCGGGCAGCGCGTACGGGGCGTCGCCGACGTCGCGCGACGCTACCAAAGCGGCGACCTCACCCCGACGCGGATGGACTTCGGCGACGACGAGCTGGGCGTGGTGGCGCGGACGCTGGACGAGTCGGTCCAGGACGTTGCACGCCGGCTCGCGGAACAGGCGCGGGATCGGGCCCGCACGGAAGCCATCCTCGCGGGCATGGTGGAAGGCGTCATCGTGGTGGATCGCGAGGGACGGCTTCAGCTCGCCAACGACGCCGCACAGCGGATGCTGAAGCTGGAGGTGGTGGGAATTGGCCGCCCCTATGTCGAAACCATCCGTCACCCGGCGATCGCGGAACTGGTGGCCGCGGCGCTGCTCGATCGGACTCCGGAGCCGCTGCAGCTTTCGCCGCCACGCGATCCATCCCGCACGATCATCGCGCGTGCGGCGCCGGCGACGCGCGATACCGCGCACGGCGCGGTGCTCGTCATGCACGACATTACCGATCTCCGGCGTGCGGACCAGATTCGCCGCGACTTCGTCGCGAATGTGTCGCACGAGTTGCGGACGCCCCTGACGGCCATCCGTGGGTACGTGGAAGCGCTGTCCGAGAGCGACGCGGACCCCGAGGAGAGCCGCCGCTTCCTCGCCATCATCATCCGGCATACCGAGCGCATGGAGCGGCTCGTCAAGGATCTGCTGCGACTGGCACGGCTCGACGCGGGCCAGGAGACGCTCGCGGTCGTCGCGTGCGAAACTCGCACGCTCGCCCAGACCGTCGCCACCGATCTCGCGCGCGCCGTCGAGGACCGGCAGCAGAGGATTGAGATCGCGATTGCGCCCGGCGCAGAAATCGTCCGCGGCGATCCGGCCAGGCTTCACGATGCGCTGCGCAACCTGGTCGCCAATGCCATCACCTATGGGCCCGAAGGAACGACCGTGCGGATCGAGGCGTCGCGAAGCGATGGCTCGATCACGATTTCGGTGTTGGACGAGGGGCCCGGCATTCCGGAGGAGGATTTGTCGCGCGTGTTCGAGCGCTTCTACCGCGTGGACAAATCACGCGCCCGCGATCCCGGCGGCACTGGGCTGGGACTGGCCATCGTCAAGCACCTCGTCGAGCTGCATGGCGGAGAAGTGCACGCCGGCAATCGCCCGGAGGGCGGCGCCCGATTTACAGTAGTGTTGCCTGCGTGAACTCTACCGAGCGCCCGCCACTCGAAGCACGAAGTACATAAACGCGGCGATGGAAAAGGCGCACGGGATCGTCAGCACCCAGGCCCAGACAATCTGACCCGCAACACCCCACCGGACCGCCTGCACGCGTCTCACCGCCCCCACGCCGACAATCGATCCGGTGATTGCGTGCGTCGTGCTGACGGGCACGCCGTAGTGCGTGGCGATGAGGAGCGAGAGGGCCGCACCCGTTTCGGCGGCAAAGCCGCCGACCGGCTGCAGCTTCGTGATCTTGGCGCCCATGGTGTGAATGATCCGCCAGCCGCCCGCGAGCGTGCCGAGCGCGATCGCCGCATGCGCGGAGATGATCACCCAGAACGGCACGTAGAACCGATCGATGTATCCCGCGGCCAGCAGGATGCTGGCGATGATGCCCATGGTCTTCTGCGCGTCGTTGGCGCCGTGGTTGAGGCTGAAGAAGGCGGCGGACAGGAGCTGCAATTTTCTGAAGGAATTGTCGACGCGGCTGGGCCGCATCCGGCGGAACAGCCAATAGATGGCGGTCATGAACCCGAAGCCTGCCACCAGTCCGATGAGCGGCGAGAGGAAAATGAAGACGACGGTCTTGCTCCAGCCCGAGGGAATAATCGCCACGAAGCCGGCTTTCGCGACGGCCGCGCCCGCGTAGCCGCCGATCAATGCGTGCGAAGAGCTCGTCGGCAGCCCGAAGTACCAGGTGATCAGATCCCAGGAAATCGCGCCGACCAGGCCGCTCAGAATGACGGCAAGGGTGACGACGTCCCTGTCGATCATGCCGGCGCCGATCGTCGTGGCAACGGCGGTCCCGAACGTGAACGCGGCGACGAAGTTGAAGAAGGCCGCCCAGATGACCGCTTTGCCCGGGGTGAGGACGCGCGTCGACACGACGGTCGCAATCGAGTTGGCGGCGTCGTGAAAGCCGTTGACGTAGTCGAAGAGCAGCGCGATGAGGATGAGGGCGGCGACGGTCCAGAACATGGATGCGGCTATCCGTACTTGACGACGACGCCTTCGAGCACGTTGGCCACGTCTTCGCAGCGGTCGGTGGCCTCTTCGAGAAAGTCGAGCGCCTCCTTCCACTTCATGACGACGATCGGATCGCGCTCCTCGTCGAACAGCTTCAGGATCGCTTCCTGATGCTGCCGATCGGCTTCGTTCTCGAGGCGGTTGATCTCGATGGCATGGTCGACGACGACGCGCTTTTTCTGCTCGAGCGTCTGCATCGCCATCCGCACCTGCGCCGTGGACGCGGTGATGATCTTGGCCAGCTCGCGGGCGCCGAACCGGACCTTATCGAGTCGGTACAGGCGGATCCGCGACGCCGCCGCATCGATCGCGTCCATGACATCGTCGAGCGATCGGGCCAGGGCGTGGATGTCCTCGCGGTCGAGCGGGGTCACAAAGGTGCGGTTGAGGCGCTCGATAATCGCGTGCGTGAGCGAGTCGCAGCGATGCTCGACTTCCTTGATTTCTTCGGCTTTGTCCCAGACCGGATGGTCGGGCGCGAGCATCTGCTCGAGCAGTTCCGCGCCGGCTCGGATTTGATCGGCAAGCGCCTGGAAATCGTCGAAAAACTTTTCTTCGCGCGGAATCAGGCGAAAACCCACTCGTCGCACCCCCGGTTCGCCCTTTCGAGGGCAGTCAAACCGGAGGATTCTACCAGATCCGTTCACACGGACGTAACACTCCTGTTACACATACGTTACACAGCGGACGGCCGCCGATGTACCATCTGCGTCGGATGGCAGTCAACAGCGAGGTCCTGGCGCTGATTCTTGGAGGGGGCCAGGGGTCGCGCCTGTTCCCGCTGACACAACATCGATCCAAACCAGCCGTTCCGATCGGCGGCAAATACCGTCTGATCGATATCCCCGTCAGCAATTGCCTGCACGCAGACGTCCGGCGGATTTTCGTGCTCACGCAGTTCAATTCGGCCTCGCTCAACCGGCACATCTCGCAAACCTACCGGATGGATCTGTTCAGCCCGGGGTTCGTGGAAATTCTCGCGGCCGAGCAGACGCCTGATAACCCGCACTGGTTTCAGGGCACAGCCGACGCGGTCCGGCAGGCAGCGCGGCATTTCGTCCGCTACGAGGCCGACTTTTACTTGATCCTCGCCGGCGATCATCTCTACCGGATGGATTACAGCGAGATGGTCGACGCCCACGTCCGGGCGCGGGCCGACATCACGATCGCGGCTCAGCCGGTGACGATCGAAGACGCCTCCGCGATGGGAATTTTCCTGTTCGATCGCGGCGGGCAGATTGTCGCCTTCGAAGAGAAGCCGACGCCCGACCGGGCCGCGGAGATTGGCCGGAGCATCCCGCCCGGCGCCACGTTTGCGCGCCACGACGACGGCAAGCCCTTGATCGCGTCGATGGGCGTGTATGTCTTTTCCCGCAAGGTGCTGCTGGACATGCTCAGGCGCGACGACTCGAAAGACTTCGGACGCGAAATCATTCCGGCAGCGCTCGGCCAATTCCGGGTTCAGTCTCACCTGTTCGACGGCTATTGGGCCGACGTCGGCACGGTCGACTCGTTTTACCGGGCGAACATCATGCTCACGCGCCCGGGCGCGCCGTTCACGTTCTACGATCCGCGGCGGCCGATCTATACGCATCCCCGTTTCCTGCCAGGCTCGCGGCTGAGCGACTGCTCCGTGAAGAACGTCACCCTCGCCGAGGGCTGCTACCTCAATCACTGCACGGTCGAAGAATCGATTGTGGGCATCCGTACGACGATTCAGCCTGGCGCGGTCATCCGGCGTTCGGTTCTCCTCGGTGCGGATTTCTACGATGCCGATGACGAGGCCGCCAAAGGCGGCGGACGCCCGCCGCTCGGCGTCGGCCACGATGTGGTGCTCGACCGCGTCATCGTCGACAAGAATGCGCGCATCGGCGACGGCGTGCGGCTGATCAACGAGGGCCTCCTTCGGGAGTTCGATGGCGACGGCTTCTTCATTCGAGACGGCGTCATCGTCGTCCCCAAAGACGGCGTCATCAGACCGGGGACCAGAGCTTAGGGGCTGGGGGCTGGGCTAGAATCTCCAGAACGACATGCGCATCGCCCCGACGCTCTTGATGCTGCTCCTTGGCGGGGCGACGGCGGCCGCCCAGACAAATACGGGACAGGTTTCGGGCGTCGTGCGCGACTCTCAGGGTGGCGTGCTGCCAGGGGCCACCGTCACTGCCGACCATCTCGCGACAGGTACCAAGGTGGAGCGCGTCAGCGACGATCGAGGCCGCTACTTTCTGCCGTCGCTGCCGGTGGGCACGTACGTGATCACCTCGGAGCTCGCGGGGTTCCGCCGCGTGCTGCGAACGGGCGTCGTCGTGCAGCTGGGGCAGACCGTTGCTCTCGATTTCACCCTCGAGGTCGGCGGGCTGACCGAGGAAATCAGCGTGACGGCCGACGCGCCGTTATTGCAGGCGACGAACGCGGAAATCAGCGACGTGATCGAGAATCGCGTCGTCATGCAGCTGCCGCTCAATGGCCGCAATTTTCTCGCTCTCGCTCAGTTGAGCGATGCCGTCGTCCTGCCGCCCGGCGGCACACGCGGCGATGCGCTGCAACAGGCGGGGCCGCTGCCGAACGTCGGCGGACAACGGTCCGGCCACAATATCTACCTGCTTGACGGCGTGAAGGTGACCGACGAGTTGTTCAACAACCTCGTCATCAACCCGTCGGTCGACTCCATCCAGGAATTCAAGATCCAGAAGTCGCAATATCCCGCCGAGTTCGGCGGCAAGGCCTCCGCCTTGATCAACGTCGCGACGCGCGCCGGAGCGAACGCGTTCCACGGCAGCGTGTTCGAATTTCTCCGCCACGACATGTTCGACGCGCGCAACTACTTCGACCCGCCCGGCCAGCCGGTTCCGCCGCTCCGGCAGAACCAGTTCGGCGCCGTCCTCGGGGGCCCGCTGGTGCGCGACCGGAGTTTTTTCTTTTTGAGCTATGAGGGCCAGCGGGTTCGCCGATCGTTGACGCGGACGTTCTCCGTCCCCTCGCAGGCCGTGCGTGGCGGCGACTTTTCCGGCTTCGCGCCAATCTGCGACCCGGTGACCGTCAACCCGGCCACGGGCAGCTGCACGCCGTTCGCCGGCAATCGCATTCCCACGGAGCGGATCGACCCGCTGGCCGCGACGTTCCTGCAGAATGTGCCGCGGGCGACTTCCGACAGTGCCCTCCAGAACCTGACGTCGATCGGCAAACAGATCAAGGACGTCGATCAGATCAGCGTCCGCGTCGATCATCGCTTCACGTCAGGTGATCAGCTCTTCGCGCGCCTCAGCACGTTTGGTGCGGACGAGGTTCAACCCTTCGGCACCAGCAGTCTGCAAGAGACGCTGGTGCCCGGCTTCGGCCGGGCTGTCAATACGAAGGCCCGGAACCTGGGCGTCAGTCATACGCACCTCTTCAGCCCGTCGATCGTCAACGAGCTCCGCTTCGGATGGATGAGCGTCAAAGGGGGCCAGGTCAGCGAGAATCGCGGCGTCGATTTCGCGCGATCGGTCGGGCTGCAAGGAGTGACGACCGATCCCCGCGATGTCGGCTTTCCGCAAATCTCGACGCGCGGCCTCTACAGCACCTTCGGCGATCCGACGTCGTTCGTCTATCGTTTCAAAGTCGGCGCCTATTTCTTTCACCTGCGGCTCAGGCCCGAGCAACCGGACAATGCGCGCGGCGCGTTTACGTACACGGGCCAGTTCAGTGGAAACGCCTTTGCCGATTTCCTGCTCGGCTATCCGACATCGGCGGCGAGCGGGATCGGACGCGGCGACGAGGATGGCCGCACCAGCTGGTTTCACGCTTTCGTCCAGGACGACTGGAAGTTGCGGAGCAATCTCACCGTCAACGCCGGGCTGCGGTACGAGTACAACCAGCACATGCGCGACGAGAGCAACCGTTTGTCGTCAGTGGACTACCTAACGCCGGGCGGACGCTTCGTGATCGCGAGCGACGAGAACGGGAATATCAATCCCGGGGCGGCGTCCTTGCTTCCGCTGATTCCGATTCCGTACGTGACGTCCGAGCAGGCCGGGTGGGAGCGCGGCCTGCTGAACCCGAGCAAGCTGCGCCTCGCGCCGCGAACGGGCTTCGCCTGGTCGCTCCATGACAATCGCGCCGTCATCCGCGGCGGTTACGGCGTCTTCCTCAATCAATGGGCCTACAGCGTCCAGACGGCGTTCTCGCGCAACCTGCCCTTCTTCTTCACCCGGCAGGTGGATGTTCCGGCGGACCGGCGCGTGCCTTTGTTTCAAACGAGCAATATCCTCACGAGCGATCCGACTGGTGTCGTGGCCCCGGGCATCATGGACCACGGTTACGCCGTCGAGTACACGCAGACATGGAGCGGCGGCCTGCAGTACGAGCTGGTGCCGGCGACCGTCGTGGAAGTGTCGTACATGGGATCGTTGACGCGGGGCGCCGACAACGCGACGGTCCACAACATGCCCGAGCCTGGAGCGGGATCGATTCAGGCGCGGCGTCCGATTCCGCAGCTAGGCCCGATCCGGTCGATCAGGTTCGATGGCCGGTCGATCTATCACGGGCTGACGCTCAAAGCAGAGCAGCGCCTCCGCAACAACTACGCGTACAACGTCAGCTACACGCTCTCCACGTCGAAAGACGATGCCTCGAGTCCCGGACCCACTGACGCCGAGACGAACTTCCCGCAGAACGTCAGGAACATCTTCGATGAAACTGGCGAGTGGGCGTACTCGAGCTTCGACCACCGGCACCTATTCGTGGCCAGCGGCACCTACCAACTGCCGTTTTTCGGCGGCGCGGGAGGCGTCACCAGAGCGGTGCTCGACGGATGGCGCGTCAACGCCGTGTTCTCGGCGCAGTCGGGCGCGCCGTTTACGGTGAATCTCGGCGTCGACCAGGCGAACATCGGCGCGGGCCCGGCGCAACGGCCGGACCAGTTGCGAGATCCGAACCTTCCGGCGGCGGAACGAACGCCGGAACGGTGGTTCGACACGTCGGCGTTTGCGCTGCAGGCGCCGTTCACGTTCGGGAATGCACCGCGCAACAGCGTGATCGGCCCCGGCATGGCGAACCTGGATCTGGTGGTGGCGAAGACGTGGACGGTGGCGGGGACGCGGCAGGTCGAACTCCGGTGGGAGGTGTTCAACGTCCTCAACACGGCGAATTTCGATCTGCCGAACCGTGTCTTCGGCACGCCGAATTTTGGCCGCATCTTCAGCGCGAAAGAGCCGCGCGAAATGCAGTTCGGCGCCAAGATGAACTTCTAGTTCTTGAAGTGGCTCGCGACCGCCGCCTTCGTGGTGGCGCTGACGAACGCCGGCACGGCCCAGACCGACCAGGGGAAGGTTTCCGGGACCGTCCGCGATCAAACCGGCGGCTTCGTGTCGGAAGCGACCGTCACGGTCAAGAATGAGAAGACGGCGGAGATGCGGTCCCGAGCGCCGCGGCGTGGGCGAAGGCCGTGCTGTAAGTGCCTTACATATAAGGCTTTATCTATATTTAGAAGCTTTGTGTCTAGCCTTTCCCCCTTTTTTTGCGATCTCGCGGAGCCGTTTCTTCGTGAGATTTGCCGCCCGAGCAAGGCCGCCCTTCCGGCCGAGCGCGACGGCGGCAGCGTTCTTCCCGTCGTCGGTCAGCGCCTCTTCGATCTCGCCCGTCCCGATCCGCATGACGTGGACGGCGTTGGAGATGACATCGGCCGGGCGCTTCTGGCCTTTCGGTCCGGTCGGCATCACGCGCCGCCCTTCGCCAGCATCACTTTCAGCATCCGTTCGATGGAATCGAGTTGTCGTTGGATTTGGGCCATGCGTTCAACTTGCACACGCATCTCCTTGCGAACGACGTCAAATTCGCTCTGAACGGCGGCGAGGATTTGGGACCGTGTCGCGCTGGGGCCGGCCGGACCCCGTTCCCCCTTGCTGCCCTTCTGACCTGTGCTGCCCTTAGCTCCTGCTGCGCCTCGCTCGCCTCGCTCGCCCTTGGTGGTCGCCATTGTGTCCTGCTTATCGCTAAGCATACGCAGGAAACATCCGAATAGTCACGTCAGCGGTTACAATGCGAGTTTGATGCGCTCAGGCGAAGCGAGACACTACCTTTTGACTGGCAAACCCTTGCGTCGGGGTCGGTCCCGGCGCTAAAGTAGTTGTTCAGGCCCGCCATGAAGATTCAACTCTGATCCTTTCGGCCCTCACTCTCTTCACCATTTGACCGCTGGCGCGTGCCGCCAGTCGTCCTGCTGAAACAGGACGCCACAAATCAGGACCGCTATGTCAGAACCGGCCATTTCCGTCCGTGATCTCGTCAAGCTGTACGCCCGGCGCGGACAGCCGACTGTCCGGGCGCTCGACGGCCTGTCGTTCGACGTCGCCCGAGGAACGATCTTCGGCCTGCTCGGCCCCAACGGCGCGGGCAAAACGACCCTGGTGCGCGTTCTCTCGACGCTTACTCGGCCGACCTCGGGCACGGCCAACGTGCTCGGCCATGATGTGGTCGCCGCCCCGCTCGACGTGCGGCGGCGCATCTCGGTGGTGATTCAGGAAACCGCCGTCGAGCTGTTTCTATCGGTGCGGGACAACCTCGGAACGTTCGCGCGGTTCCACGGCGTCCGCGCCGCGGAGATTCAAGCGCGCGCCGGGCGTGTGATGGATGATTTCGGCCTGACGGGAGACGCACACCGCAAGGTGATCGATCTGAGCGGCGGCTTCAAAAGGCGCGTGCAGGTCGCCAAGGTCTTCATGGTCGACACGCCGGTCGTTTTTCTCGACGAGTTCTCGACCGGCATGGATCCCATCCTGAAGCGCAGCGTCATGGAGAAGCTGCGCCGCGAAGCAGCGGGAGGGCGCACCATCGTCCTCACGACGCAGATCCTCAACGAGGCGGAGGAGCTGTGCGATGACATCCTGATCCTCAATCACGGGCGTCAAGCGGCACGCGGCGATCTCCACACGCTCAAGTTGCTGTCGCAGGGGGTGTACGACATCACGGTGACCTTCGATCGGGTGCCGCCCGGCGTCGAAGAGGAGCTGGCGGCGACCCATCCGATCCGGTTGTCCGTCTCTCAGAACACGGTCGAGGTGACGGTCAAAGAAGATCACGGCGGCATCCTGGCCGTGGTCGGCGCGCTCGCCGCGCGCGGACGCGTGCTCCGCCTCGAGGTCACCGGCGCGAGCCTCGAAGACATCTTCGTGGAACTGACCAACGGAGGACGCTCGTGAGCAGCCTGTCGGCGGTGATGTATCGTGAAGGGAAAATCCGGGCGACCAATGCGCTGTTCATCTTCTGGGACGTGATCTATCCGCTCGGGTATCTCCTGGTCTTCGGCGTCGGCATGAATCAGGCGCTGGGCTTTTCGGGCCTCCCCACCAACTACCACGCATTCTTCCTGGCGGGCGTTCTCGGCATGGCCGGGTTCGGCATCGCGGCGAACACCGCCTGGTCGTTCTTCATGGATCGCGACAACGGCATCTTCTACGAGATGCTGACTTATCCGATGAGTCGTGGGGAGTACTTGGTGGGAAAAGTCCTGTTCAACATCGCCATCGGGCTGGCACAGGCCTTTGTCACGGTGTCGCTCGCCGCGACGGTTCTTGGAGTGGCCGTGCGCCCGCAGGGATTTCCGCTACTCGCCGCGGCAGTCGTTGTCGGCACGGCCGGCTGGTTCTTCTTCTACGCGATCTTCGCGCTGACCATCCGCCGCAACGACGCATTCAACACGGTGACGTCGATCTTCTACTTCGTCTTCCTCTTCGCCAGTTCGATGTTCTATCCGGTCGATCCGCTGCCACCGGTGTTCCGCGCCGTCGCGCTGGCGAACCCCATCACGTGGCACGTCGACGTGATGCGATTCGCGACGATCGGACAGGGCGATCCGGCCCGGATTGCGCTCGAGGCCGTTGGCTTCATCGCATTCACGATGGTCTCGTTTGCGGGTGCGCTTATCGTGCTAAGACGGCAGGGATAATTATCTTGACCCGGCGGCGGGTGCGACGCGGAAGGTCCGCGACACGATGGCCCGCTGACCGGTGGATCCGACGAGCACGCGTTACATCCTGATTATCGGCCTGTGGCAGACGACCCACAAGGGCGAGCGCAAGAATTTACAACTGTCAACGGATCGGACTGCCGACGCTATAATGCCGCCGCATGCGCTACGCGATGTTTTCGACGGCGGACGATCGGACGGCGCGTCTCGGCGTCGTTCATGACGGCAGTATTGCGGACGTTCAGAAGCTGCTCGGCGGCACAGGTCCCGCTCCGCGAACGGTGCTGGAGCTGATTCAATCGGGTCGCGACGGATGGCGCCGGACTGCCGAGCGGATCGCCGCGCAGGTCTCGGAAAAATCTTTCGCGGGCGGCCTTTCCCCGACCGACGTCCGGTGGCACGCTCCAATTCCGCGCCCCCTGAAAAACATCGTCTGCCTCGGGTTGAACTACGCCAGCCACGTGCGCGAAACGACGAGGCTCGACAAACCGATGAAGGTTCCGGAGACTCCCGTGTTCTTCACGAAGGCGTCGACGAGCGCGAGCGGCCCGTACGATCCCATTCCATGGGACACATCCGCAACCAGCCAGGTCGATTACGAGGCGGAATTAGGCGTCATCGTCGGCGACGGCGGCAAGAACATCAAGCGCGATGCGGCGCTCGAACATGTCTTCGGCTATACCGTCGTCAATGACGTTTCCGCCAGGGATCTTCAATTCGGGCACAAGCAGTGGTTCAAGGGAAAAAGCCTGGACGGTTTCTGTCCGATGGGACCGGTCGTCGTCACCTCCGACGAGTTCGGCGATCCTCAGAAGAAGCGGATCACGCTGCGTCTCAACGGCGAGACACGGCAGGACGCCACGACCGGCGACATGATCTTCCCGGTCGCCATCATCCTGGAGTACCTCTCGCAGGGAATGACGATCGAGGCCGGCGACATCATCGCGACCGGCACGCCCGAAGGCGTCGGACTGGGACGGACGCCGCCCGAGTACCTCAACGACGGCGACGTTGTCGAAACGGAAATCGAGGGAATAGGGAAGCTACGTAACTCCGTCGTGCAGGTCTGAGATAACCTCCCAGCCGCGTGCGGTCAATTCCGAAACCTCGGATGCGAACACGTCCCGTGCGCGCTCTACGCGATGCCAGTCGTGATAATTGTCGTGGCGCGCGAGCTCGCGATCGGCTTCGAGTTTGACTTCCCACCCTGCAGAACCCGACCGTTGAATAGAGTAATGACGAACGTGGCCATCGCGCTGAAGGCTTACTGAAAACATGATGATGTACCCCTGAAAAGCAAGGGTTGATCTTGCGCCACCTGAAACCAATCCGTCTGTAAACTCTGTGTAACTTGTCTCAATTTAGGGTAGAACACCTAGTTTTCAGTGGCCGCGGAGGCCCTCGATACGTCGTGCGGCAACCCGCGCGAGGAGTGAACAGCAGAGCACGATCGTAACGAGGACGAGGGCACCCGCCCATGCCTGCCGGTGCCAGTCTTCGTAGGGGGAAATCGCGTAGGTGTAGACCTGCACGGTAAGGGTTGCGATCGGCTGCCTCAGGCTCGTTGTGAAGAACCGATTGTTAAAGGAAGTAAAGAGCAGCGGCGCGGTTTCACCGGCAATCCGCGCCAGAGCCAGCACGATGCCGGTAATGATTCCCGGGAGCGCCGCAGGCAGGACGACCCTGAAGACGGCGCCCGCGCGCGTCGAGCCGAGCGCCAGCGCCCCCTCGCGCATCGTACTCGGGACGAGCAGCAGCAGCTCCTCGGTCGTCCGCGCGATGATCGGAATCATCATGATGCCAAGCGCAACGCCGCCCGCCAGCGCACTGAACTGCTTGAACGGCAGCACCGCGATGCCGTACGCAAACACACCGATCACGATCGACGGCACCCCGTTCAGCGCGTCCGCCGCAAAGCGCACCGCACTCGAGAAGCGCGTGCCCGCATATTCGGACATGTAAACGCCGCTCAGGATGCCGATCGGTATCGCCATCAGCGATCCGAGCGACGTCACGAGGAGTGTGCCGACGATGGCGTTGGCCATGCCGCCACCCGCCTCGCCCACCGGCTTCGGCATCTGCGTGAAGAAATCGAAGTTGAGGGCGCGGATGCCCTGGCTGACGACAAAGAACAGGACGAAGGCGAGCGGCATCAGCGCGAGGAGCACGGAAAGGGCGCAGAACCCGACAAAGAGCGACGACATCAGCTTGCGACGGCTCGTCCGGCTGAAGCCGAATGCGTTCGTCATGCCGCCGACTCCTGGGCCGGCACGGTGGGGACGCGCACACGCGCCTTCCCGGGCCGCGCCATGCTCCAGATCAGCAGACGGGACAACCCGTTCACCACGAGCGTGACGATGAAGAGCACAAGGCCGATCTCGACGAGCGCGGAGAGATAGAGCTCGTCGGCCGCCTCGGTGAATTCGTTGGCGATCACCGCCGGCATCGTGTACTGCGGCGCGAAGAGCGACGCCGATATCTGCGGATTGTTCCCGATCACCATGGTGACGGCCATCGTCTCACCGAGGGCACGCCCGAACCCGAGCATGACCGCGCCGATGATGCCGGTGCGCGCGAAGAAGACCGCCGCGCGGATGGCCTCGAAGCGGGTGGCGCCGAGCGCGTAGGCGCCTTCGCGCTGTGCGAGCGGCACCGACTTGAGGACCTCCCGCGCCACCGACGATGTGAAGGGGATGACCATGATGGCCAGGATCAATCCCGCGGCCAGCATCCCGACGCCGAGCGTCGGGCCGCTGAACATTGGCGTCTGCCGCAGCACGCCCGGCGTGGACGTCTCGAGCCATCGCACCGCAGGCACGAGCACGAAGATGCCCCACAGACCGTAGACGATTGAAGGGATGGCCGCCAGCAGCTCGGTGAGAAAGACCAGCGGCTGCTTGAGCCAGCCGGGGCAGAGCTCCGAAATGAAGATCGCGATGCCGAGGGCGACGGGAGTTGAGATGACGAGCGCGAGGATCGAGGAATACAGAGTGCCCCAGATGAAGGGCAGCGCACCGAATTCGCCGGCGACCGGATCCCAGGTTGACGTCCGCCAGAAGTTCAGGCCGAATTTCTGGATCGAGATGAGCGATTGGCGCGACAGCTCGAAGCCGATCGCGAGGACGATCAGGACGAGCGCGAACGCGAACACACCGGTCCCCAAACGGAACCCGAAGTCGCCGCTGCGGATCCTCCTGGCCATCCCGCTTAACCCTTTTTCATTGGCGCCGGGGCCCCTTCAACTGACCTTGATCTTTGCCAACGCCGCCGTTTCGCGCTCGATCACGCTGGCCGGAAGGGGCGCGTACCCCAGGTCGGCACAGTATTTCTGACCGTCGGTCAGCGCCCACTTCATGAATTCGACCATCGCCTGCGCCTGCGCTTTGTCCATCGGGTTTTCGTAGAACAGCAGCCACGTGAACGACGAGATCGGATAGGCGCCCGGGCCGGCGGCATGGGTGATCGACACGCGAAAATCAGCGGGCATGCTGGCGGCGGTCGCTGCCGCCGCCGCGGTCACCGATTCGACCGATGCCTTGACGAATTCGCCGTTCGCGTTCTGCACCTGCCCATAGCTGATCTTGTTCTGCACCGCGTAAATCAGCTCGACGTACCCGATCGATCCCGGCGATTGCGTCACG
>Ga0307310_10000233_pt1 | contig 16965 bp, 17 predicted proteins | sample ER_DNA_197_FD_194502 | JGI IMG/M metagenome (GOLD analysis project Ga0307310, IMG submission 194502) | Bulk soil microbial communities from the East River watershed near Crested Butte, Colorado, United States - ER_DNA_197 | ecosystem: Environmental > Terrestrial > Soil > Floodplain | place...
ACAATGTCGAAACACTCGCCGCCGTGCCCTGGATCGTCGCCCGTGGCGGTGAAGCCTTCGCCAGTTTCGGCAGAGCTCCCGAGACCGGCACGAAACTGGCCTGCCTCAACGAGGCATTTGCCGCTCCGGGCGTCTACGAGGTTGAGCTGGGCATGCCCATCCGACAGATCATCGACGAACTCGGCGGCGAGCTGCGCGACGACCGGCGACTCCGTTCTGTCCAGGTGGGCGGGCCGCTCGGCGGCTTTCTGGCCCCCCGGGCTCCAATGTTGCGGTCTTCCACGGGCTCGCACACCTGCTTGTGGCTGGTGGCCATGTAGACGAGACGTTTCTCGCCGAACGCGTCACCGGCCTCCCGGAGCTGCGTCGCGCGCTCGATGACTACGACCCCGACCGGGTGTCCCGTATTGCCGGCGTGCCTGCCGAAATGCTGGGCCAGAACAACGTCCAAGGCGCGTCGGATATGGGAGCTTTGCCCGATCTGCTTCCGGGCTATCAGCGGGTCGCCGACGCAGACGTGCACCACCGGGTAGCTGCAGTGTGGGGCGTCGAGCCGCCGACGTACCCGGGCCTCCGGATTCCGGAGATGTTCGATGCCGCGATCGACGGCCGGCTGCGTGCGCTCTACGTGATGGGTGAGGACATTGCGCAGACCGACCCGGACAGCACCCATGTACGCGCCGCGTTGGCTGCGTGCGACCTAGTCGTGGTGCAGGAGATCTTCCTGAGCCAGACAGCCCAGCTGGCTGATGTGGTACTGCCGGCCGCCTCCTTCCTGGAAAAGGACGGCACGTTCGTCAACTTTGATCGCCGCTTCCAGCGGGTACGGCCCGCGTTGCGGCCGCCCGGTCAGGCGCATACGGACTTCGACATTGTGAACGCCGTCGCCGGCGCCCTCGGCGCTGACCTCGGCTGCCCGAACCCGGCCGCAGCACTTGCCGAGTGCGCGGCTGTCGCTCCACTGTTTGCGGGAGTGAGCCACGAGCGGCTCGATGACGAAGGTGCACTGCACTGGCCGTGCCGCTCTCGCGACGATCCCGGCGAGCCGACGCTCCATCTCGACCGGTTCGAGACTCCAGACGGTCGGGCGGCGCTGGGTGCACGGCCGTACCTGCCGCCTGGCGAGCAGCCGGACTCGGAGTACCCCATGATCTTGGTGACCGGCCGCCGGTTGGAGCACTACAACGCCGGCACCATGACGCGACGTACGGCCAATCTTGTGTTGCTGCCCACCGAACGCCTGGATCTGCATCCTGCCGACGCCGCCCGGTTGGACGTACGCGATGGCACGGAGGTCGTCGTGAGCAGCCGACGCGGTCGTATCCAAGTGGGCGTGCACCTGACCGACGACGTGCTTCCCGGCCAGGTGTTCCTGGCGTTCCACTTCCCAGATGCCGCGGTCAACGAGCTCACCTCGGGGTGGACCGACGATGTAACAAGCTGTCCGGAGTACAAAGTGACCGCGGTCAGCGTTCAGCCCGCCTGAACCGCCGCTGGCCGGACGCGCACAGGTGAGACGATGCTGACTGACCTCGCTGCCCGACTGGCAGCACAGGCACACCTAACGGTCATATGTCTGGATTTCGATGGCACCCTTGCGCCGATTGTCGATGATCCGAACGAGGCAAGACCGCTGCCCGGAACGGCTGAGCTGCTCGGTCACCTAGCCGCCCGGTGTGCAGCGGTCGCCCTGCTCTCGGGCCGCCCGGCTGATTACTTGGCCAAGCATGCGGCAGCCCCGGGAGTGCGCTACCTCGGGCTGTACGGGTTGCAAGAGATCCGCAACGGACATGCATGGGTAGATCCGCGGATAGAGGCGGCGCGCCCGGCCGTGATGGCAGCTCAGCAGGATCTCCGCGATTGCCCCGCAGTCCGTGACAGTGGCGCCTACCTTGAGGACAAGCAATATGGCGTTGCCATTCATACGCGGCGGGTCGCCGACGCCGCCTCTTGGACGGCGCCCATCGATGAAGCAGCTCGGCAGGTCGCCGACCGTCACGGGCTGGACGTCGTACTCGGCAAGCTGGTCTGGGAACTGCGCCCAGCCGTGTGCAGCAACAAGGGTGATGCTGTTCGGCGGATCATCAGCGATTCCAACGCCAGCAGCGTGGTCGTGGCCGGGGACGATCTCGGTGACCTTCCCGCACTTGCTGCTGCGTTTGAGCTGCAGGCTCACGGGGGCGACGTGTTACGCGTCGCAGTGGACTCTGCCGAGGCTCCACCAGCCCTCATCGACCAGGCAGATGTCGTCGTTGTCGGGCCGCCTGGACTGCTGGAGTTCATTCGGCGATTATTCGTCTGAATGATGTACGCGAGTCTTCAACGAGTTAGCCGCTCAGCCACCTTCATTCTGCGAGCGGCGCTCCCACCGAGCGTCCGGTGATCGAATCGGGAGTGATCGCGATGAACAGATTGCGGGTTCCGCTCGCCCAGGGGACAGGACCTTCTTTCCACAACGTCGACAGCGTATATTGCTGCGTCACCCTCTCCGCCGAGCCCAGCACCAGCACGCTCCAGCCCGATTTTCGTTCCTCATCGATGTCGTCGATCTCGAAGGCGACACGTGTATGGCGTTCGAGCGAGGACAACACGCCGTAGGGCGAGGTACGGAAGACGACAGTCTGGCCGTAGTAGGCGTAGGTGACGGGCAAGATCTGCGGTCCAGTTGGTGCAGACAGGCCCACCCGGCCGACAGAGTGCTCTGCCAGCAGCTTCTCGCACTCTGAACGCGACAGCTCGGCAAAATTGCTTGTGAGTCGCCTCTTTTCAGTCACTTCAGACATCTTTCTCCTCTGCCGGCCGATTGGGAACCGCGACTCTCGCCCACTCACCAAGTCGCGCTCACCGGCGTGATCGTAGAAAGGCGAGTTTGTGCAGGACCAAAGTCAGCTCAACTCGGGCCGATGTCCCGTATTCGTTCTGCGGCCATGACGGCAACGTTGGAGCGAGCGGACGAGCAAGGTTTTGCAGGAGCACACGAACGTCGACGTCGGCCGCTAGGAGCACCAGCATGCACGGTTTCGACGACATCCCAGGACGGGCGTTCGGTCCTTTGACCCAGTCCGAGTGCCTCCGCCTTCTCGAAACCCATTCGCTCGGCCGCCTGGCGTGGCAGTCGGCCGACAGCCAGCAAGTCCGTCCCATCAATTACGTCTTTCGCTCGGGTGCCGTGTACTTCCGCACCTCGCCCCAAGGAATCCTCTCCGAGTTGGTGCGGCCTGCCGATGTCGCGCTCGAGGTGGACGACCTCGACCATCACAAGGGGACGGGATGGAGCGTGATCGTCTACGGTCGAGCAAAAGCGGTTGCCGCACTGGAGGTGCTTGAGCAGTGGGAGACCGACGATCTCGTGCCGTGGGCGCCGGGTGTCCGAAACTTGTTCATCCAGATCACGCCGAGCCGGATCACCGGCTGCCTACTCCAAGGCGCGCAGTAGCAAGGCTCACAGACCTCCTACTCGCTGGCGGGCACGCTCGTCGCGGGACACTGGCCGCAGCACAGTCCCAACTAGCCTGGGGGTGACATGTCCGGTGATCAGCGACCCAAGCCGGCCCCCCGTGATGCGACGGTCGGAGACGGGCCCCACCTGTCGATTGAGCGGCTGATGGCTCAGCTCGTCGACCAAGCCGGCCAGATTTTGTCTGCCCAGCATCGCTTGCAACGGCTGTTGGACGCCAACCGGACAATCGTCAGTGAGCTGTCGTTGCCTGCCGTACTCCGCCAGATCGTGGAGTCGGCATGCGAGACCGCTGGGGCCAGATACGCCGCACTCGGGGTCATCGGCTCCGATGGTCTACTCGAGGAGTTCATCCACGTCGGTATGGACGACAGCACCGTCGCTGCTATCGGAGATTTGCCGAAGGGCCAGGGCCTTCTCGGAGCGCTGATCGAGCATCCGGAGCCGATTCGATTGCCGCGTATCACCGACGATTCACGATCCGCAGGATTTCCGCCCGGCCACCCTCCAATGACGACGTTCCTCGGCGTCCCCATCCGCAACCGGGACCAAGTTTTCGGCAATCTGTATCTCACCAACCGGCTAGACGGCAATGAATTCACCGCAGAGGATGAGGAGCTGATTTGGGCACTTGCCGCGACTGCGAGCATCGCCATTGAGAACGCCCGACTCTATGAGGAGTCACGTCAGCGACAGGAATGGCTCCGCGCGTCCGGTGAAATCAGCCGCAATCTGCTTTTGTCAGAGGACACCGACATCGATACGCTCCGACGAATCGCCGTGAGCGTCAAGCGGCTCGCTGCGGCCGATGTCGTCAGCGTGGTGCTTCCTCTCCTGAGCGGGGAGGGCGAGCTCGAGGTTGTGATGGCGGTCGGTATCGGCCAAGAGGATCTGAGCGGCCTACGGTACCCACCGGCCGATACCATCGCGTGGCACGCCATGCAGGAGGGCCGCGGCCTGATCGTGCAAGATGTCGACCGGCAGTCTGGGGTGTTTTTGCACTTGAGGCAGGCCGTGCCCGTAACGCAGGTGATGGCCGTTCCCCTCATAGGAGAGAGCGGCGCCCGGGGCGCCCTCATCGCCGGACGGATCGGCCGCCACACCACCTTCACTGCGGCCGACCTGGACATGGCAGAGACCTTTGCCGGTCAAGCCACGATCGCACTCGAGCTGGCCGATGCCCGGGCCGCACAACAACAGCTGGCGGCGCTCGAAGACCGCGACCGGATCGCCCGCGACTTGCATGATCACGTCATCCAGCGACTCTTTGCGGTCGGCCTCAGTCTGCAGGGTATGGCTGCAAAGGCAAACGAATCCGCGATCCGCGCCCGGTTGGCGCAGGCCGTCGAGGAGCTGGACGAGACCATCAGCCAGATCCGCACCACGATCTTCGACCTCCAGGACACGATTCCCGATAACCGGCTGCGCAGCCGCGTCAAGGCGGTCGTCGAAGAGCTCGAACCGATTCTTGGGGTTCAGCTTGAGCTCACGTGGTCTGGACCGCTCGACACACTCGTGGACTCGAGCGTTATCACCGACGTCGAGGCTGTCGTTCGGGAAGCCATGACTAACGTGGCTCGTCACGCTGAGGCATCGACACTGCGCGTGACGATCGGGGCTGACACGGACCGGCTGACCGTCGATATCAGCGATGATGGGGTCGGGCTCCGCGACAACCCCCGGCGCAGCGGGCTGGCCAACCTCAGGAACCGTGCTGACAGCCGGGGTGGCACGTTGACCCTGGAGAACCAGGAACAAGGAGGTCTTCGGCTGCGATGGTCGATCCCGCTGTCGATGTAGTAGACGACAAGCGCGTCATCCGGGTCTTCATCCTCGACGACCATGAGCTCGTTAGACGGGGGCTCACCGACCTGCTCGATTCGGCGGACGATATGGAGGTCGTCGGGCAAGCCGCGAACGCCGGCGAGGCGCTGCGACGTATTCCCGCCGCGCGGCCGCACGTCGCCTTGCTCGATGCGCGCCTGCCCGATGGCAGCGGTATCGAAGTCTGCCGAGACATCCGCTCCTCTCATCCCGAAGTCAGCTGTGTGATCTTGACATCGTTCGACGACGAAGAGGCCCTCTTCGCTGCCGTCATGGCCGGAGCCTCCGGGTACCTGCTCAAGCAAATCCGCGGCTCCAGCCTGATTGACGGGATTCGCCAAGTCGCCGCCGGCCGCTCGTTGGTGGACCCAGCGGTGACACGTAAGCTGCTGGAGCGGATTCGGCATCCGGTCGAGCCGGATCCCGTCGCCAACAGCCTGACCGCGCGGGAGCGCGAAATCCTGAGCCTCATCGCCGACGGCTACACCAACCGGCAGATCGGCGAGCGCGTCTTCCTTGCCGAGAAGACCGTCAAGAACTACGTCTCGGCGCTCTTGGCCAAGCTCGGCATGCAACGCCGCACCCAAGCCGCGGTATACGGCGCGAGCCTGAAAAGGCCGACCGACCAATGATGGGAAGACCTCGTTGGTGAGGAGGACCCGCCTTTCGTCCTGCCATTGTGGACCGGTCGGCCCGCGCCGAACAACGACGGTTGAGTCAGCACAGCTCGTACATGTTCGTACGACTGCCATGCAGGCAGTTATCCGGACGTCGGGTAATCGGCCACGGTCGGTGAACCAGTCACCCAGATACAGAAGCCTTCCTCCAACCCCCGGCACTTAAGCCCTCTGCCGAGGAGGTTTATCGCGCTTTCGGATGTTGTTCTCGCACCCCGGTAGCAGGATCGTGGACGTTGACCCGAGCTCACAGCTGGCGTGACGAGCTGGCCGGCCCACCGTTCGGGACGGAAGGCCTGTGAGCGCACGACATCTGGCACTACAGAGGTCGGATGGCCTCTGCTGCGATCGAAATAGAGACAAAGGTCTCACTTCGAAGGAGTGCCGCTGCATGCAGGAAAACATGTGGGTGGAGATCTTTTGGGTGGCATGCGTCGCTACGGCGATCGTGGCGAGTGTGCTAGCCACCTGGAGTAGGCGGGCGCGATATATCGGGCGTGTCGCTGTCGGCGTACTCATGCTCTTGGGCGGTGCAGCTTTTAACGCGGTAAACCTTGCCCTGAGGGGAGACTATGCCGGCTTCGCTGACCAGGCGCATTTTGGCTTGGTGACGACTGCATGGCGCGCAGTCGTGGCGCCGAACCAGCTACTGTTTATCGGTCTGCTTGTAGCGTTCGAGGCGGTCGTCGGGGTGCTGATCCTCAGCGGTGGACGGAGGACGCAACTCGGCCTGCTTGGAGCGATCGGGTTCCACGCGGCTCTGTGGCTGTTCGGTTGAGGCGTGACGATCTACTCCGCTCTCATGGTTGCTTCGTTGGTGTTGCTGCTCCGCGCCGAACGGCGCGCTGCCAGTGTTTCTGCCGGCGGTCCCGCAGCTGTGTCCCCCGCCGAAGTGACCAGCCAGAAAGGCTGACGCACTACTACTCAATTTGACCCTGGAACGAGGTCTAAACCCGCGTGTGACAAAGGTTGTGGATTCCGGCTGTCCGCTCGTCATGGAGTGCGCGCTTGGTGATGGGATGACTCGCCAGGTTGGCTCCGCTCGGACTCTCGATGTGCGTGTCGCACAGCCTTCGATCGCCTTCTTGTAAATAGAGGCGGGCCCTTTCGGGCCGTGAGGCTGGAGCGACGAGGGACCTTCGCCTCTGCAGCGGTGTGTTGAAGACCTGAAGACTTCAAGCATGTCCGGAGGCGCGACGCGATGGCCACAAATCGGTACTACACCGCTCACAGGGATCATGGCGCTATCCGCCTACGCCGGGGTCGGCGGGTTTGTCGGAGGAGCCATCTCGTTCGGCGAAACCTTCAACGCACGAGTGCCGTTCTCTGAGCCGCAGCTTCTTCTGTAACTGCGCACGACCTCGGTTGTTGCTGGACTGAGCTCAATCGAGGCGTCCCGACGTTTGGCGGTGGACGGCCCCAACCAACTCCCGGCGCCACGGCGACCCTCAGCGCTGAGGCACTTCGGCAAGCAGTTCACTCACCTACTGGCGATTCTCTTATGGGTCGCGAGTGGTCTAGCACTCCTCGCCGGTCAGCCCGCGCTCGCGGTCGCGATCGTGGTCGTGATAGTCCTCAATGCCATCTTTGCGTTCGCTCAGGAGTATCGCGCAGACCGATCCGCAGAGAGACTCAGTGCGCTCCTTCCGATAAGCGCGCGGGTACGCCGGGACGCTCAGTTGCGGGTCATCGACGCAACCCAGCTGGTACGCGGCGATGTTGTCGTCCTTCGATCCGGGGATCGGATCAGCGCCGATCTGATACTCACGGTCTCGCATGCTCTCGCGGTGGATGAGTCCATGGTCAGTGGCGAAAGTGTTGCCGTTCAGCACGCGGCCGGAGAGTTGGTAGTCGCCGGCACGTTTGTCGTGCAAGGCGAAGGAGAGGGTGTCGTCAACGCCACCGGTGCGTATACGACGATCGCCGGTATTGCTGCGCTGACCCGGCAGGCGCGCCGGCATCCGAGTCCCTTGACAGTCCAACTCAACCGCGTCGTGAAGATCATCGCGGTCATAGCGATCATTGCCGGCGCAATGCTGGGAATAGCAGGCCTCGGGATGGGGCTCGCGCCGACGCAAGCGTTTCTGTTCGCGGTAGGCGTCACCGTTGCGCTGGTCCCCGAAGGGCTACTTCCGACGGTGACCTTGTCACTCGCCCGCGGAGCGTCGCTGATGGCCGGACGTAACGCTCTCGTTCGACAACTCGACGCCGTCGAGACCCTCGGGGCGACCACGTACATCTGCACCGACAAGACCGGTACTCTGACGCAGAACCGCATGGCCGTGGTCGAGGTCTGGACACCAGCGGGAACTGCATTACTGGAAGGAACTGGGTACGAGCCAACGGCCCGGATCCAAGCATCGCCAGAGGTCATAGACCGCATGCGCGGGGCTGCAGAAAGCGCAGTTCAATGCGTCCACGGCCGGGTCGTGCAGCAGGGCACAACGTGGGTCGCCGAAGGAGACGCGATGGAAGCAGCGGTGCATGCTTGGTCGCTTCGCGTCGGCGGCAACCTAAAGCCGGAAGAACCGATTCAGCTTCAACTCGCATACACAGCTGATCGGATGCTCAGCTCGGTTGTACTCGCCGGGCGTTCCGTTGTCCGCGGTGCGCCTGAAGCCGTCCTCAGCCGCCGCCTGGGGTCGGTTCCTCTCGACGTCGTCAAGGATCTTGCCGAGCGCGGCCGCCTGGTGCTGGCGGTGGCCGAAGGCGCATGGCACCCAGGCGAGCCTGAGAGCAAAGCCGAGACTGGGTTGACCTTGCTCGCCTTGATCGGGTTCGAGGACCCGCCCAGACCAGATGTGGCTGAGGCCTTGGCTGCCTGCCGAAGTGCAGACATCAAGGTCGCCATGATCACCGGTGATCATCGTGGCACAGCAGCCGCGGTTGCGCGCGAGGTCGGGCTGCTTGGAGAGCGTGGGATTGTGCTGGAAGCAAACCGGCTACCAACCGACGACGAGGAGCTGGCCGCCTGCTTGGACCGCGAGGACGGTGCCGTTGTCGCTCGTGTCACCCCTGGACAGAAGCTGCGCATCGCTCGCGTGTTGCGGGCACGCGGCCACATCGTCGCTATGACTGGCGACGGGGTCAACGACGCCCCGGCATTGCGCGAGGCGGATGTCGGTGTGGCGATGGGTTTGAGTGGCAGTGATGTCACCAAGGCGGCCGCAGACCTGGTCTTGCTCGATGATCATTTCGCAACGATTGTCAATGCGGTCGAGCTCGGCCGGGCCACCTTCGCCAACGTACGACGCTTCCTGACCTATCACCTGACCGACAATGTCGCAGAACTCGCGCCCTTCGCCGCCTGGGTGCTGACCGGCGGAAAACTGCCGCTGGCCATCGGAGTGCTCCAGATCTTGGCGCTTGATATCGGCACCGACATGTTGCCTGCGCTCGCGTTGGGCGCAGAGCCAGCCAACCGTCGCATCATGTCAGGGCGCGTACGCCAGCGCAGCCTTGTCGACGGGCGGCTGCTGCGCCGGGCCCTGCTGGTCTTGGGTGTGACGGAAGCGGTGTGCGCGCTCACCACATTCGTTGCCGTTCTCTCGAGTCGGGGCTGGACCTGGGGCTCAACGCCTGCTGCGACCACCCTGGCCATCGCGTCAGGATCGGCCTTTGCCGCCATCGCTCTTGGGCAGATGGCGAACGCTTTCGCTTGTCGCAGCGAGACCCAGCCGGTGTGGCGACAGAGACTGGGCACCAACCGGCTCCTCGTTGGGGCAGTGACCGCAGAGCTTGTCTTACTCGGGGTCTTTCTGGGCTTCCCGCCGCTTGCTCGACTCCTGGGCGGCTCCTGGCCGTCCGCACTTGGTTGGGCGTTAGCGTTCTGCGCCGTTCCGATCCTGATCATCGTTGATGCCAGCTACAAGGCTTTGCGTCGTTCCCGTTCTCGCGAGCTCGCAGTCGCCTCTGTACGCATAACGAGCGGCGGCCCACGGTGAGCGAGGTCGCCGCGGGCGTCGACGCCCTCTTAATGGACGGCAGAATCGTTCACGTTCGACCGGTTTCCGAAGGTGACAAGGACGCACTCAGCGCGCTGTACGGCCGCACCTCACCACGAACTCGCTATCTCCGATTCTTCTCCGCGGGCATCTCGATCGATCGTGAGGTCCGGCGCCTGATGCCAGGCGATGATCATGTGGCGTTGCTCGCCGAACACGACGGGCTGGTCGTCGGCGTCGCCTCATATGAGGTCTTGAGCCGCGACCGGGCCGAGATCGCAATTCTGGTCGACGACGCCTGGCAGGGTGACGGGATCGGCTCACTGCTCATCGAGCACCTGACGGCGGTGGCTCGACGGGACGGCATTCAAGAGCTCGTCGGCGATGTGCTCGCCACCAATGTCACCATGCTGCGAACGACCGAAAGCCTGGCTCCCGGAATTGCCCGCAAGCACGGTGAAGATCCTGGGGTTGTTCGCATCCAGATCCCCACACAGCCCGACGAGCGAGCGCTTGCCGCAGCTGGTGCTCGCGACCGCACTGCCGAACACAATTCCCTACGGCCCCTGCTAGCACCGGCCTCGCTGGCGGTCATCGGTGTCAGCCGTTCTCGGAGCGGCGTCGGATACGAGGTCCTCCGCGCCGTCCTCGCCGGCGGATTCACGGGCCGGACGTACCCGGTCAATCCACACGCCAAGACTATTGAAGGACTTGCGTGTTACCCGTCAATCGGTGCGATTCCCGGGGAGGTCGACCTGGCGATCATCGCCGTGCCGGCCGCGCGCGTTGCGCGGGTCGTCGAGGAGTGCGGGGCTGCTCACGTGCGCGCGGCCGTAGTGCTCAGCTCCGGGTTTGCCGAGACCGGCCCATCCGGTGCGGCGACGCAATCACAGGTTCTGGCCTCGGCCCGCCGGCACGACGTCCGGCTTGTGGGGCCGAACTGCATTGGGCTGACTAACACTGATCCATTCATCCGCCTCAACGCGACCTTCGCACCGACCGCCCCGCTCCCGGGCCATCTGGCAGTCGCCACTCAATCAGGAGCCGTCGGGGTGGCGATTCTCGATTCGGCGGAACGTAGTGAAGTCGGCATCTCGACCTTCGTCTCGCTCGGCAACAAGATCGATGTGAGTACCAACGATTTGCTCTCTTATTGGTACGACGATGTCACCACCAGAGCGGTTGCGCTCTATGTCGAGTCGTTTGGAAATCCGCGCCGCTTCACCTGGCTGGCGCGGGCATTGTCCACTCGGAAGCCGATCTTGGCCGTCAAGAGTGGCCGGTCAGTCGGCGGTCGCCGAGCAGGCACGTCGCACACGGCAGCGGCTGCGGCTCCCGATGTGGCTGTTGACAGCTTGTTCCGGCAGGCCGGTGTGCTGCGCATGGACACCTTGGGCGAGCTGCTCGATACCGCTCGATTGCTTACCGAACAGCCGCTACCGTCCGGTGATCGAATTGCCATCGTCGGTGATGCCGGCGGCCTGAACGTGCTTGCCGCTGATGCCGCGGCCGCGGCCAAGCTGCAGATTGTCGAACTGTCTGCGGCCCTTCAGCAGGAGCTTGCAGACATCGCACGGCACCTGGCCGGTGTCTCCAATCCGGTGGATCTGGGCGCTGATGCACTACCTGCGACGATCGGCCGGGTCATCCGCGCACTTGCCTCCTCAGGCGAGGCTGACGCTCTGGTAGTCACACTGGTCGCAACTCTTACCAACGATCTGCCGGGAGCATTGGCCGCGCTGACCGAAGCGGCCGATGACCAGCCCCATCTGCCGATCGTTGCGGTCGTCGTTGGTGCCGATGCGCCGCTCAAACTTGGACGAGGAAATCTCCCTGTCTATGAGCTGCCGGAAGATGCAGTTCGCTCGCTGGGGCACGCGTGCAGGTACGCGCGCTGGCGCCGACAGCCCGCCGGCAGCAAGCCTGCCTTGCGCGGGATCGACCGTAATGATGCTCATCGAATCGTTGCAGCGGCACTGGCCGAAGGTGCCGGGTGGCAACCCGTTGCCGTTACCCGTACGCTGATGTCCTGCTACGGAATTCCGCTCCTGGACACGCAGCTCGCGACGAACGCTGGGCAAGCCGAGAATGTGGCTCGAGATTTGGGCTTTCCGGTCGTCATGAAGGCGACCCGGCCTGGGCTCGTGCATAAAACCGAGGCAGGCGGCGTCCGCCTCGGACTCTCCGACGAGTCGGCCGTACGCGCGGCGTACCTGAGCATTGCAGGCTCCCTGGACGAAGCAGAGCCCGAAGTTGCCTTGCAGCCGATGGTGCAGACCGGCGTGGAGCTGGTCGTCGGCGTGGCGCACGATGCGCTCTTTGGGTCCCTCGTCATGGTGGGCTTGGGCGGCGTACACACCGACGTGCTCGGCGATCGATCATTCCGATCGCTGCCACTCACTGATCAGGATGCTGCGGCGATGTGGCGCGAGCTCCGCGCAGCCCCGCTGCTCACGGGCTATCGCGGCGCGCCAGCCATGGACACCGATGCGCTCGAGCAGCTAATCCTCAGGGTTGCCGAGCTCGCGAAGGATTTCCCAGAAGTGTCAGAGCTTGACCTGAATCCGGTCGTCGCAGTCCCTTCCGGGGTTGCGGCTCTGGACATCAAGATCAAGTTAGCGCCCGCCGAAGATGAACCAGATGCGTACGCTCGGAGTCTGGCCAGGCCAAGTGCGCATCAGCCGACTCAATGACCGCCCTTTCGGCCTCGCCAGTCGGGACCTTTCGCCCTTGAGGTGCGTTGATTTCTCACGCCATGGTGAGCAAGAAGCGAGAAACACTCGCATCGGGAAGGAGTTCTGATGACCGAGCAGGCTGAACCCAGCGAATCGCAGGAGAGCAAGACTCCGGGCGCGCTCACTCGGTGGCCACGAGAGCTAACAGACCTATGGCCCGGCTGGGCACCGTTCGGCGCAATTGGGTGGCCCTTTCGAGACATCAAGGTCGAAGAATTCATCGATGGCGACCATCTGGTAATCAGGGCTGAGCTTCCAGGGGTTGATCCTGATCGTGACATCGAAGTGTCGGTCGAGAATGGCGTCCTCACCATCGCGGCAGAGCGCCAGGAAAGCAATCGGGAGAAGCTTGAGAAGGGCTATCGCAGCGAGTTCCGCTACGGCAGCTTCGTCCGACAGGTCCGATGACCGCCACGCCCGCCACCATCACACCGGCAGCAATCAAACGACCCGGCGTGGTTACCGGAACGTGGTCACCATAGCCAACCGTCGTCAGGGTGGTAAGCGACCACCAGAGCGCGTCACCCCACGAACCGATGGTGCTGTCGGATCGCTCACCCTCGACCAGCCACAGCCCGGTGCCGCCACCGAGAACAACAAGGCTCGCGAACCCTGTGACGACCACGGCGAGCCGAAGCACCACGGTCCAGGTCAATCGTTGCTTCCGCGGCATAGCAGCGCCATCCTCTCTCGCGTGGGCAGCGGCACCCGCCACCCGAGTCACGCGCTAACAGATCGTGAGCCAGGCCCTCCAAGCCCGTCGTCGTGTGCCTGCCGATGCGGGTCCACAATCGAGGTCGGGCGTCGAGGTTGGGGGCGCAAATGGAGCGGCTGGACCAGATCGAGCCGTGGCGAGCCGCGACGGATCGGCAGCTGTACTACTGGGTGGGCGTCGACAGCGGGCGTGCGATCAGTTTCGCGAAGAAGTTCAGGTCCGCTCTACCGGCTCCCGCCAGCGTCACCTGATGAATCGCCTCCACCAGCGCCGGAAGTATCGATTGATTGCTGGCGATAATAGTCTCGCCAGATCAGCCGGTGCAGCGGGATCCATCGGGGGATGGATTTCAGGCCGGGAATGAATGGGAGCAACAAGAGTCCGAGCGACAATACGGCCATGATGTAGAAAATGATGGCATCCGCATGGCTGGTGAGGTAGTCGTCAGGATTGTCGGAGTTGAACTGCGGAATCTGGTACCAGAACGAGTACAGCCACAGCCATGCCTGGCCGGGATAGCTGCCGGTTTCGTTCATCATTCCCCACGTGTCGCCCTGCAGGTGCGCGGCGGTCGCGGCATCGTCGAGATATGAACCGTCGCCCAGGAACAGGATCTGCTTGGTGAAGTCCGTCTGGTAGAAGCCACCCTGCGCCATCAGGACACCGTCCAGCGCACCGCTCACGGCCATCGCGGTCAGGCCCTTGGCCAACGCAGGCACGGGTCCGTAGTCGCCCGCGCGGACTCTAGTGAGATCGTCATCGGCGTCGGTCAGCGCAGTGTCGAACGCGGTGGCCCAGGCGGCCTGCCGGTCGGGGCTGGCCGCCTCCCAACGCTTGAGGGCTGCTGCCACATCGGCCGGCTGCTGTTGAGAGTGCAGCGGCGTAATGACGAAGTCACTGGCTGGGTCCACCGGATGCGTGACGCCGAACCACTTCTGAGGGGCTAGCGGCCCGACGGACAGTCCCGTGCCCGCGGTGTTGTATGGCGGGCCGTACCCGGCAGACTCGCTCGTGCCAGCCAGCTCCTGGACGGTTGTGGCATAGAAGTTGTCACGGGCATTCGCCGCCCACGCTTTGATCGTCAGCTGCGGCTCATCGGGTGAACCGAACATGCCCGCCATCAAGACTGTCAGGATGCTGACCACGACGATCGCGACGACACCTTCCTTGAGGATGTCGTAGCGTCGCGAAGGGCCCTTCCACTCCTGGGCGGCGACATCGGCGCCACTCACTCTCGCCGTCATGACACGACCTTCGTCCCGGCGACGTCTTGAGCAGGATCTGTCGCGGCGACAGCGTCTATCGGGGTCACAACGCCGTGGCGGCGAACCAGGAGCACATGCCAGACGACCACGACCCCTACGACCAGAGGCAGCAGGCACGCATGGACCAGAAGCATCTGTCCCAGGTTCGCGACATTGAAGAAGGCGCCGATACCGACAGCGTTCAGCCCGTCCTTGGCCTCGAACGAGATCCACTGCGAGTCGAAGTTGGTCTGCACCAGGTAGCCGGTGAAGGCCGTGCCGAGCGAGGCCAAGAAGCAGACCACGCCCGTCATCCAAGTCAGCGCTCGACGGCCACGCCAAGCGGCCATCCAGAACTTCCCCCACAGGTGGACGACCATGAAGATGAAGAACAACTGCACGCTCCAGAAGTGCAAGCTGTTGATGAACCTGCCCGCTGATGATGTGTGGTACCAGGCCGGGCCGACGAAAGAGAGAACGAGACCGGACAGCAAGATCACGAAGAACGCCGCCAACGTGAGCACTCCGAAGACGTAGATCCACGAGGCGACGTAGGCAGGCTGCCGATCCGGCAGGAGCTTGTCCGGCGGAAGCGTCGACATCCAGCGCCGGCGCAGGCGTGACGTCCACATCGAGGAACTGCCGCCGTGCTCGAACTCCAGATCAGGACGCGCCGTGGTCATCTGTTCTGCCGATCCTTCGGGAATGGAAGGACGATGGCCAACACGAAGAGCAAGATCATTACCAAGATCACGATCAGATTCGGTACGGAGATGGAGAGCCAGCCCCACCCCAGGTAGCTGGCTGGCCCGTTCACGTCGGCCAGCGGTTGAGTCGCGACACGGAAAGTCTCCTCAGCGCCGATGGTGGACGACATGTCCTCCCACGATCACCAATGTCCCGCGTCGAGCACTGCCGGCGTAGGGGATGTCGGCCTCCGCTGCACGGACCTTGGTCCCGAGACTTGCGAGGCGGATTCCCGGTGAGCGTTTCAACAGGGACACTAGGCGGGAGCACAGAGCTCCATCGGGTGGGCTTTCCAGGAGTACTCGCATCTGCAATACGATCGGACGCCAATAGCCCGAACGACACTCCAGAAGATGCCAAGCGTGACCAACGGGGATGCTTGTTGCAGTCCGAGCGATGTCGGGCGACAACCATCTCTGGTGTCGGCGCGGCGCCTGATGGTCAAACCGTCAGATGCCCGCGGCGCCAAGGAGTTGACCAACACCGAAAGTCACGGCCATCGCGATCGCTCCTCCGGCAACCAGACGGATCACGGCTGGGCCCCATCGGGCGCCACCAAGGTAGGCACTCAGCACACCCGTCAATGCCAGCGCCAACAGCACCACCACGAACGTGACCGGGATGCGCGCACCAGTCGGCGGCATGAGAATCGCCACTATAGGCAGGATCGCACCGGCTATGAACGCGACCGCCGACGAGAATGCAGCGTGCCACGGGCTGGTCAGCTCGTTCGGGTCGATCCCGAGTTCGGCGTCGACGTGAGCAGCGAAAGCGTCGTGGGCGGTCAGCTCCTCAGCCATCTTTCTGGCCGTCTCCAGGCTGGCTCCTTTGGCGACGTAGATCGCGGTCAGCTCTTCGAGCTCCGCTTCAGGCATCTCCTCGAGCTCGCGCCGCTCCTTCACCAGCAGCGCCCGCTCGGTGTCGCGCTGGGCACTGACGGACACATACTCACCCAAGGCCATCGACACAGCTCCGGCCACTAAGCCGGCAACGCCGGCGGTCAGGATCGGGCCCGTACGCGGCGTCGCCGCTGCCACTCCGACGACCAGACCCGCAGTCGACACGATGCCGTCGTTCGCCCCAAGCACCCCAGCCCGGAGCCAGTTGAGCTTCTGGCCCAGGCCACCGACATGTGGCTCGGCTGGGTGCGCCGCAGGATGTTCTGGGCTGTCGCTCATCGTGACCGATCCTCCTTCTCAGCCTTTTCGATGCGAGACCCGCGCCGACGGCGATCGTCGACTGGCGCGTCCTGCATGTGCTGACTGGCGTGGGAAAGCTGTTCGTCCCCGCCGCCGGAGGGCGCGCGCATGGTGGCCCATAAGCTCAGATCACAGCTAGCCTCGACGAGGCCGCCAGCGCAGTCTACTTTCTCTCCACCGATGTTCTGAGGCACACATGCGCGTAGTGATCGCTCTGGGCGGCAATGCGCTGCTGAAGCGTGGCGAGCCGATGACAGCTGAGAAGCAGCGGGGCAACATCCGATCGGCCGCGCCTGCCTTAGCCGCAGTGGCCAGCAAGCACGAACTGGTCCTGTCCCATGGCAATGGACCACAAGTAGGTCTGTTGGCGCTGCAGGCCGCGGCGTACACCGAAGTCGAGCCGTACCCCCTCGATGTACTGGG
>Ga0307310_10000237_pt1 | contig 16807 bp, 15 predicted proteins | sample ER_DNA_197_FD_194502 | JGI IMG/M metagenome (GOLD analysis project Ga0307310, IMG submission 194502) | Bulk soil microbial communities from the East River watershed near Crested Butte, Colorado, United States - ER_DNA_197 | ecosystem: Environmental > Terrestrial > Soil > Floodplain | place...
ACGTCCGGTGATTGCCGACCACGACGCGAAGACCGCGGGCCGCCGCTCGCGTGCGTACGACGTCGATCGTCTGCGGATGGCAATCCTCGGACACGAAGAATAGCTCCTTCCCGTCCTTGCCCCGCGCCGCCTGCGCCATGTGCATCGCTTCCGCCGCCGCGGTGCCCTCGTCGAGCAGCGAGGCATTCGCGATCTCCAGGCCGGTGAGGTCGATGACCATCGTCTGGTAGTTCAGCAGTGCTTCGAGACGACCCTGCGCGATCTCGGCCTGGTATGGCGTGTACGCCGTGTACCAGCCCGGATTCTCCAGCACGTTTCGCTGGATGACGGGCGGTGTGAAGCAGTCCGAGTACCCCATGCCGATGCAGGAGCGGAAGATCTGGTTCTTTTGCGCCAGCGTCCGCATGTGGGCCAGTACGTCCGCCTCGCCGCGCCCGTCGCCGATGGCGAGCGGTCTGCCAAGCCGGATTCCCGCCGGAACCGTAACGTCGATCAGCGCGTCGATCGAGTCGTAGCCGAGCGCTGACAACATCTCGGAGGTCTCACGTTCCCCCGGACCGATGTGGCGCTCGATGAAGCTGCCGTCGTCGGTCAGGGAGAGCGGGGTGTTCTTCGTCATGCAATGCCTCTTCGGTGCCGCGCCAGGGCGGCAAGGGTGACAGCAGCGCCATTGCGGCGCAGATTGATCGGTAGGTCAACGCATGGGAGCCGGCCGTGGTGCCTGCGAGGCCGAACCAGTCCTAAGTTTAGCAAGGCTCAGCCTCATCCGATACGCACGACTCTGGCCACCGCTGGTCGCCGTGACGAATGTGTACGCTGCGCGTTATTGACGTGCCGGTCGCACCGACGGCATTTTTCCACGGGCACACCCTCCAAATCTCTCGCTCGATGCCCAAGCGCTTCGCAGCCGCCGTTCTCGTTTTGATCGCCTCACTCGCCTCCTGCCGAGATTCTGGCAGGTCCACAGCTGGCGGCGATGCCGGCGGAACGGTCATCGTCTCGACCGCGGCCGAGCCGGACTTCCTCCTGCCCCCGCTCATCACGAACGTGCAGGGCAGGATGGCCAGCGATCTGATCTTCGACAAGCTGGCCGAGGTGCCGCCCGACATGAATGTGACTCGCGACGCCGCGTACAGGCCGCGGCTCGCGCAGAAGTGGACATGGGGCCCCGATTCACTGTCGATCGCATTCCAGCTCGACCCGCGCGCCCGTTGGCACGACGGCGCACCTGTTCGGGCTGAAGACGTGAAGATCGGCTTCGACCTCATGGCCGACAAGAAAGTCAACTCTCCGCAGGCACCGAACGTCGGCGAGATCGACTCCGTCACCGTGCGCGACTCGTTGACTGCCGTGTTCTGGTTCAAGCGGCGCAACAGCGAGCAGTTTTTCACCGCCGCTTACAACGTCATTCCACTGCCAGCGCATTTGCTGCGCGACGTGAACCGCGACAACCTGCAAAGCGCTGCCTTCGCACGGTCACCAGTTGGCAACAGCCGCTTCCGTTTCGTGCGCTGGCTGCCCGGTCAACTCCTCGAGCTGGTTGCCGATACGGCGAACTATCGCGGCCGGGCGAAGCTCGACCGTGTCGTGCTCTCGATCGCTCCCGACCCGACCACGGCGGCAACGCGACTGCTCGCCGGCGAGGCCGACTTCTACGAGGTCCTGCGTGGGGAGCAGCTCGAGCAGGCGAAACAGAACCCCGCATTGCAGCTCGTCATGTACGGCGGCGTCGACTATGCCTTCCTGCAGTTCAACCTGCACGACCGAAAGAATCGCGCGAGGGCTCACACAATCTTCGGCGACAAGGGGCTGCGCCGCGCGTTGGCGATGGCGATCGATCGGCAGGCGATCGTGAAGAACGTCTACGACACACTCGCTGACGTGCCGTATGGCCCGGCACCGCGCTCGCTCGGCATTGCCGACAAGAGCATCCGGCAAACCCCCTATGACACGATCGCGGCCCGACATGCGCTGGATTCGCTTGGTTGGCGTGACACCAATGGCGATGGCATCCGGGAGAAGAACGGCGTGCCGCTCCGCTTCTCGGTGATGGTACCGTCGTCGAGTCGAGCCCGGCAGAACGTCGCGATCCTGCTGCAGGAGCAACTCAAACGCAGCGGCGTTGATCTGCAAGTCGACCAGCTCGACGTCAACACGATGATCGCCCGCCTCAGTAACCGCGATTTCGACGCGGTGTTGAGCGCCTGGCACCCCGATCCGAATCCATCGAGCATTCGCCAGAGCTGGGGCGGCGAGTCAGCCCGCTCGCCTAACGGCAGCAACTACGGCGGCTACGACAGCCCGGCGTTCGACGCGTATGTCGACAGCGCGGTGATGGCCCGTTCCGGCGACGCACCGGCGTACTTCCGCAAGGCGTATCAGGTGTTCGTCGACGATGAGCCGGCGGTGATGCTCTACGAGCCGCGGCTCGTCGCCGGGGCGAGCAAACGAATCAAGCTCGTCGAGCTCCGCCCCGATGCGTGGTGGGCCGGTCTCGCCGACTGGTCGATCCCTGCCGATCAGCGGATCGAGCGCGATCGGGTCGGCTTGCGAGCCGCGTCGCAGTAGCCCGTGTGGCGGCTCGTCGCCGCGCGCGCCGCCCAAGCGGCCGCGATCGTCGCCATCGTCGCGACGGTCACTTTCGCACTCATCCATCTCGCGCCGGGTGACCCGTTCGCGGCAGCACTCGACGGACCCACCGTCGCGCCCGAGATTCGCGCCAGATGGCGAGAGAAGTATGGTCTCGATCGGCCGCTCGCGGAGCAGTACGTTCGCTACCTGGCAAACGTCGCACGCGGCGATCTCGGATGGTCCTTCTCGCAACATCGCCCCGTCGCGGACGCGCTGGCGACAGCGATCCCGAACACGCTCCTTCTCACCGGGACGGCGCTCGTCCTCAGCTTCGCGCTCGGCGTCCTCGCCGCTCTCTTCCAGGCTTCGCGCCACGGCACGCTCGCGGACCGCGGCACGGGTGCGGTGCTGCTCGTTTTCTACTCCGTGCCTGATTTCTGGCTCGCTCTCATGGCGATGCTGCTGCTCGGCTACGCGCTCCCGATCTTTCCGGTGTCGGGGATCGTCGATCCCGTCATGCACGAGTACATGAGTGGATGGGGACGCATCGTCGATCGCGTGCGCCATCTCGCCCTGCCGTCGTTGACGCTGACGCTGCTCACGACCGCGGTCATTGCCCGCCATCAGCGCGCCGCCCTGCTCGACGTGGCGCGCGAGGATTTCGTACGCTCCGCGCGCGCGAAGGGCGTCGCCGAGCGTACGATCCTCTGGCGCCACACGCTCCGGAACGCGCTTGGTCCGACGATCACACTGCTTGGACTGTTGCTGCCCGCGCTGCTCGGCGGGGCTGTGTTCGTCGAGAGCATCTTTGCGTGGCCGGGAATGGGAACGCTCGCCACAAAAGCGGTCGGAATGCGCGACTACGCGCTGGTCACGGCCGTCGCGATCGTCGGTGCGGCGATGGTGGCGTTAGGCAGCCTCGTCGCTGACATCCTCACGGCGGCCGCCGATCCGCGGCTGCGCGACGCCTGACGCCGGCACCCGCTTCCGTCGCGACCTCGGCTCCGTGGCGGGCCGTTCTGACGCGCCTTCGGCGGAACCGCGCGGCCCTCGTCGCGCTCACGATCATCGCGCTCTTCGTGCTCGTCGCACTGCTCGCCCCCGTCGTGGCTCCTTACGCGCCAAACGCGCAGCCGGACATCGTCGGCCTCGCCCGTGTCGGACCGTCGCTCGCCCATCCGTTCGGCACCGACACCTTCAGCCGGGACGTGCTGAGCCGCGTGATCTTCGGCGCGCGCGTATCGTTAGGCGTGGCGACGCTCGCCGTGCTTCTCTCGATCACCGTCGGCACCGCCTACGGCGCGATCGCCGGATACGCCGGGGGTCCGCTCGACAGCCTGATGATGCGCGTCATCGACGCGCTGCTCGCCATCCCGCGCGTGCTCCTGCTCATCCTGGCACTCGCGCTGTGGGGGCAGATCGCGCTGCCGTCGCTCATTCTCATCCTCGGCCTCACCGGCTGGTTCGGCACGAGCCGACTCGTCCGGGCGCGTGTCCGCACACTGGCCATTCAGGACTTCGCGATCGCCGCGCGCGCACTCGGTGCGCGCGATGGCAGAGTACTGTGGCGGCACGTGCTGCCCAACGCGCTCTCTCCGGTGCTCGTCGCGGCGACGCTTGGCATCGGGAACGTGATCGTGCTCGAGGCAGGACTCAGCTACTTCGGGCTTGGCGTACAGCCTCCGCACGCGAGCTGGGGCAACATCATCCAGGATGGCAGCGATAACATCGCCCGCGGCTGGTGGATCGCGCTCTTCCCCGGGCTCGCGATGCTCGTCACCGTCCTCTGCTTCAACATCGTCGGAGATGCATTGCGCGATGCGCTCGATCCACGCGAGGAGCGGCGCTCGTGAGCCCGACGTGGACCTTTCGCGCACAGAGCCCTAGTTTCGCCGGTGCCAGGCGGCGCTCCGCCGCGCACTCGCCCTGACGCTTCGCATGCCCCAGTCGCAGCCCCTGCTCGAACTCCGGAATCTGCGCACGACGTTTTCGACTGACGCCGGCGAGGCTCGCGCGGTCGACGGCGTGTCGTTCGACGTCGGCGCGAGCGAGACGGTCGGCCTGGTCGGTGAATCCGGTTGCGGCAAGTCCGTCACCGCGCTGTCGATACTCCGGCTCATCCAGGCGCCGGGACGCATCGAGAGCGGAAGTGAGATTCGGCTCGAGGGTCGGGATCTGATGTCGCTCTCCGAGCGCGAGATGCGCGACGTTCGCGGAAATCGCGTCGCGATGGTCTGGCAGGAGCCGCTCTCAGCGCTCAACCCTGTCTTCACGGTCGGCGACCAGATCGCGGAGGTCGCGCGTGTGCACGCCAGCGCGTCGCGTGCGGACGCGAAGGCGAAGGCGATCGAGATGCTGCGCCTGGTCGGTATCGCGGCGCCCGAGGAGCGCGCCGACGACTACCCGCATCAACTCTCGGGTGGCATGCGCCAGCGCGTCGTGATCGCGATGGCGCTCGTCATGAGCCCGTCGCTCCTCATCGCCGACGAGCCGACGACGGCGCTCGACGTCACGATCCAGGCGCAGATCCTCGAGCTGCTGCGCGACGTGCAGCAACGCATGGGGATGTCCGTCCTCCTCATCACGCACGACCTGGGCGTCGTCGCCGAAACCGCGTCGCGCGTGATGGTGATGTACGCCGGCGAAGTCGTGGAGGAGGCTCCCGTGCGCGACATTTTCGCCGCGGCGCATCATCCGTACACCGAAGGGCTGCTTCGGGCGATGCCTCGCGTAGGAGCGATACGCGAGCGCCTGACGGTCATTCCCGGCTCGGTGCCGCCGCCCACGGCGTGGCCGGCGGGTTGCCGCTTTCGTGATCGCTGCCCGTACTCGTGGGAGCGCTGCGAGCGCGAGCACCCGCCACTCTACCAGATCGGCGCCGGTCACGTGTCGCGCTGCCATCTGGCGGTCGAGCCTCAGCGCCGCGCGCAGCCGCACGTTCCGCTCGCTGCGGTCGGTACCGCCGACGCGGGAGCGCAGCGGTGAGCGCGGCCGAGCCTAACGTGCGCTTGCAGCCCGAGAGCGGGTCGCGTGGCGGCATGACCCTCGTTGGCGACGATAAGCCCCTGCTCAGCGTGCGCGACCTCGCCGTTCACTTTCCCGTGCGTGGCGGATTCTTCGGGCGCGCGAAGGGCGCGGTGCGGGCAGTGGACGGCGTCAACTTCGACGTCTACCCGGGCGAGACGCTCGCCCTCGTCGGCGAGAGCGGCTGCGGCAAGACGACCACTGGTCGCGCTGTGCTGCGTCTGGTCGAAGCGACAAGCGGCAGCATCACGTTCGACGGCGTCGATGTCCGAACGCTAGGCAGTGAGGCGCTCCGAAAGCTGCGGCGGCAGATGCAGATCGTCTTTCAGGATCCGTTCAGCTCTCTCAACCCACGGATGACAATTGCCTCGACCGTGCGCGAGGGGCTCGTCATCCACCATCTGGCCGAGGGCGCGGCTGCCGACGAGCGCGTCCTCCGATTGCTCGACGAGGTTGGTCTCCGCCGCGAATACGCGTCACGCTACCCGCACGAGCTCTCCGGCGGGCAGCGGCAGCGCGTCGGCATCGCTCGCGCGCTCGCCGTCGAGCCGCGGTTTCTCGTCTGCGACGAGCCGGTGTCGGCGCTCGACGTGTCCGTGCAAGCGCAGGTCATCAACCTGCTCCAGGATCTGCAGCGCGATCGCGGGCTGGCATATCTCTTTATCGCTCACGACCTCTCCGTCGTCGAGCACATCGCCGACCGCGTGGCGGTGATGTATCTCGGGAAGATCGTCGAGACGGCAGCCGCGGAGGTTCTCTACCGCGAGCCGCTGATGCCGTACACGCAGGCATTGCTCTCGGCGGTGCCCGTTCCCGATCCCGCGGCAAAGAAGCAGCGCATCGTCCTGCAGGGGGATGTGCCGTCGCCAGCCAACCCGCCCAGCGGCTGCGTCTTCCACCCTCGCTGTCATCACCCGGCGAGGGACGCCGCCTGTGCGCGCTTCGTGCCACTCCTCGAGCAGAAGGGCGAACTGTCAGCGTCAGGTCAGAGTGAGCGCACGACACACCTCGTGGCCTGCATCAAGCAGCCACCGACGGCTATATCATGGGAGGAGCAGCGCGCGGCGGGCGGGACCAAAGCGCCAGTGCTGTATGTGCCGGTCCTGCCGACGTCCTGATCTCGTTGCCAGCTGTTGTGACGGCGTAGCACCCACCTTCAAGCCTCGAGACGACCTGTGACTGCACCGCCGCCATTCACAAGATCGGCCGATACCGTCGCCACGACGCTCGACCAACCACCGCACGTCTCGGACGACCGCAGCTTCTTCGGGCATCCGCGCGGCTTGGCGACGCTGTTCACCACCGAGATGTGGGAGCGGTTCTCCTACTACGGGCTCCGTCCGCTCCTCATCCTGTTCATGACGGCGACGATCGCCCGCGGCGGCTACGGCTTCGATCGCACCGAGGCGTCGTCGATCGTCGGGATCTATGCGGCGTCGGTGTACCTGATGTCGCTTCCCGGCGGATGGATCGCCGATCGCCTGCTCGGACTGCGACGCGCGATCTTCGTCGGCGCGTGTCTCATCTCCGCGGGGCACATCTCGATCGGGCTCTCCGGACTCGCCGGCCCGGGCCAGGGTAAGATCGGGTTCTTCCTCGGTCTCATCCTGATCGTCTTCGGCACCGGGCTTCTGAAGCCGAACATCTCGGCCATCGTCGGCGACCTGTATCCGGAAGGCGGCGCGCGTCGCGATGCCGGTTTCTCGATCTTCTACATGGGAATCAACCTCGGCTCTCTGCTCGGCCAGACGATCGCCGGATACCTTGGCGAGAAGGTGGAGTGGCATGTCGGAATGGGGGCCGCTGGCGTCGCGATGTTGATCGGTCTCGTCACATATGGACTCCGTGCCGGTCCGACGTTAGGCCCAATTGGACTCCAGCCGACGCGGCGCAGCAATCCGGTCGACCAGGCACGGCAGGAGCGGAACGTGAAGCTCGTCGTGGGGATCTTCCTCGGCCTCGTCGCGATCGTCTTCGCGCTTGCCGCGACTGGCACGATCCGGATGAACGCCGTGCGCATCGCCGACGCCATGACGTACGTCCTCGTCGGCATGGCGGTCGCGTTCTTCGGCTTCGTCTTCATCATGGGCAAGCTCGACTCAGGCGAGAAGAAGCGCATCGCGGTGATCGTCGTCCTCTTCATCTTCTCGGCGATCTTCTGGAGCGCCTTCGAGCAGGCGCCGACGTCGCTCAACCTCTTCGCCGCCGACTTCACCGACCGTGCGTTGGGCGGCTTCACGATCCCCGCGACGTGGTTCCAGTCGGTGAACTCGACGATGGTGATCGTCCTCGCGCCGTTCTTCGCCGCACTCTGGATGACCCTCGGCCGTCGTGGCGGCGACCTCTCCAGCCCCGCGAAGTTCACGCTCGGACTCGTCTTCGCTGGCATCGGCTTCGCGTTGATGATTCCCGCCGCGAACCGCGTCGTCGCCGGCGGCGGCCATATCCTGGTCTCACCGTGGTGGCTGGTCGGGAGCTACTTCTTCCAGTCGGTCGGCGAGCTCTGTCTCAGTCCCGTGGGCTTGTCATCGATGACCAAGCTCTCGCCACGAAAATATGTCGGCCAGATGATGGGCATCTGGTTCCTCGCCACCGCCGTCGGCAACCTCATCGCCGGCCGCGTCGGAGGGAACGTCGATCCGGAGAAGCTCGAGCAGATGCCGAAGCTGTTCACGCTGACCACAGCGTCACTGCTCGGCGCGGCGGTCGTGCTCGCGGTTCTCATCGTCCCGATCCGCCGCATGATGGTTGGCACCGCGGACGTGGCCGGCGTGAAGCATTGACAGCGGGCGGTGGGTGGTAGAACAGCCGCAGCCACAACTGCAACTGCAAGCGAAACTGCCTCAACGCGGATGAGACAGATGAGCAAAATCAAGTCGGAAAGGCGTCGAGAAGCAGCTTTGGAAACTGCGTGAAGCATCCCTTGTTGCTGTTGCCTTGCGCTGGCTGTTGCTACCGCCTACCGCCCACCGCCTGCCGTTATGGCCAGTTGAAGATCGACGCTGGCACCGTGCTCTCACGGCTTCGACGCACGTCTCCCGGCTCATCCCAGAACACGCGCGTCAGGTCCGACGACGAGATGCGCACCTGCCAACGTGCGTGCGGATCCTTCGTTATCGGGTAGCCGAATTCGACGCGGTAGAGACGCTTTGACCGCGGCGGCACGCTCGCCAGCAGCGCGATTCCGGCTCCGTAGTTGACCCGCGTGTCGACGCCGAAAGGCGAATCGCCCGCCCACAGCTTGCCGGCATCGAAGAAGGGCGACAGTCCGACGTCGGCCACGGCACGGTACCGTCCCACGTACCAGCGGTCCTCGAGACGCGTTACGACCCGGCGCGCTCCCCCCGACTGCGACCGCCAGAAGCCGCGAATGCCGCCCCGGCTATCGCCGAACGTGAGCTGGAATGGGACGCGCTGCCGCCACCCGGCGCTCCACTCGGCATCGGCGACGAGCGTCTGGCGAGGCGTCGCGCGCTGATAGAACGCAGCGCGGCCGCTTCCGAGGATGCCGTCCCACGAGTTGTCGTCATAGCTCTGACGGCCTTCGCCCTGCACTTGGAGCGCGGCGAACGTCTGTGGCGACCCGAGCCCGCCGTAGACGTCCGCTGACACGAAGATATCGTCGTTTTTCGACCCGAGCACCGCGAGGCTGCGGCCGAACAGCGTTCCGAGCTGGAATCCGATCCGTACGTCCTGCGTCGCGGCGAGGGCGTCGAAGCCAGTGACGCGCATGAACCGGATGTTGCGCACACCCCAGAGGGCGTTGAGTCGCGCGCTCCGGTAATCCTTGTACTGCCGCCGGAGCTGCGAGCTGTCGGCAAACATGCCGCGTCTCGTGACGAGAACGTAAGCATTCTCGGGATCGTCGCGCTCCTGGGTGAATGACGCGCCGAAGAGGCTCAGGCGGCCCGGCTCGCCCAGGCGCACGATCCCGCCGACGTCGAGGAAGCGTCGTTCGATGTAGGATGACGGTCCCTCGGCCTCCGGCCGCAGGAACCTCATGTATTCGGCGCGCCTGCCGACGGCCGTCCGCCAGGCGACGCGCTGGAGGTCGGTGAGGAAGGTGTGGCTCGCGATTCCCGTATACTCGTAGCCTAACGCTCGACGGATGCCGGAGAGGCTCAGCAGGTACGGCTCGCCGGCGAACTGGTAGTCGACGAACCGGCCTCCGTATGCGTCGCGATATGGGCCGTCCGAGTGCTGCCACAGTCCCTCGATCAGCAGCGCCTCGCCGCCCAGGTTCGAGCTGCCCAACCTCAGCCGTTCCAGGTAGGGGCTGCTCGCCGTCGCCCCGACGTCGATGATTGTCGATAGTTCGTCGACCGTCAGCACTTCGAGCTTCACGCCGCCGTTCCCGTCGTCGTAAGCGATGATTGACGCTTCGGCGAGGTACGGCTGCGCGCGCAGGATGCGCTCGGACTCCGCGCGCCGCAGCTCGTTGCACGACTGTCCCCTCTCGAAGACGACGAGGCGCCGTATGACCTCCGGACGGGTCGTGAAGTGCATCGACAGCAACGCCCGCGCGACCGTGCGCGAGCGACGCGAGATGCCTGAAATTGCGGGCGGCTCGTTACGAATGACGATGTCGCTGATCGGCTGCCCGGCGCACCTCACCGGCACGCCCAGCGGCTCCTGACCAGACGACGAGCGCGCCGCGAGTGCAAGTGCGACGACGACGACGATCGCGGGTCGTAGGATGGTTACTTCCCCATCTTTCGCTTCATCTCCGCGAGTCGCGCTTCGGCGTCTGCCTCACGCGCCGAGCGCGTCCGCGACCGCTCCAGGTTCGATAGCTCCTCGTCGAGCGCCTCACGCACGGGATCGGCCAGTGGATCGGGCGCGCCCGCTCTCGGAGGCGAAGGCACTCCGCCAATCGCGCCGCGAAGCTCCGCGGTCATCGCCGCAACTTCGTCCTCGGCGAGTCGCAGCTCGGCGTCCTGCGCCTCCAACTTCCGCTCGAGTACCGCAACGCGCTCGGCGAGCACTGATTCATAGCGTTCCGCTACGCGTACGGTTTCCTCGTCGGTGATGGCAATTGCCTGGCCCTTCCGTCTGCGTACCGTCTCGAGCTCACTGCGCTTGGCGTCGAGTTTTCGGCGAGACTCGGCGACTCCCTCACGCAACTCGGCCAGGCCGACGCGGGCCTGAACGAGCGTCTCGCGCATGCGTCCGAGAGATGCCCGTGAGTCGACGGGGTTGGGGACGGCATCGAGCAGTTCGTGTAGCGAGCGGCGGAGCTTCTCGAACACGGGGCAGCGGGATGAAGTCGCGGACGCCAGACCAGCCACCCGTGACGGTGGCAGGACGCGACGCCTCTCGCGCGGAGAGGAGCCGGGCGTGTACGATACAGGTTCATCCCACCGCCCCGCAACAGCGCCTTGAGGCCTTCCTTGCCCCGTCGACCGCTCATCGCAATCACGGCAACGACCGAAGTGATTCGCGGAATCTCGCGCGTTCGCGTCAACGAGGCGTACACGCGCTCGGTGGAGCGGGCAGGCATGCTGCCGGTGATCATCGCGCCAATGGAGGACGAGCGTCGAGCGGCGGCAATCGTGGCCAGCGTCGACGGCGTTCTCCTGACCGGCGGCGAGGACGTCGATCCGGCACGTTATGGCGCCGCGGCGCGCGGCGAAACAGACACGCCTCACCTCGCCCGAGATCGCAGCGAGATCGCGCTCGTCGTGGCCGCGAAGACGATCGCCGTGCCGACTCTCGCCATCTGCCGCGGCCTGCAGATCCTCAATGTCGCACTGGGCGGGACACTGATTCAGGACATCCCGAGCGAACGACCCACCGCTCTTGCTCACTCGCCGGGCGGCCCGCGCGATCGTCGCGCGCATGCCGTTCGCGCGAGCGAAGGGTCGCGGCTTGCGGCCGCGCTCGGAGCCAGCGATCTGGAAGTGAACTCCTCGCACCATCAGGCTCTCGACAGAGTGGCGCCCGGCATCCGCGTCACCGCGACTGCGCCCGACGGTATCGTTGAGGGGGCCGAGTCGGCCGACGACAGGTGGTGGATGCTCGGCGTCCAGTGGCATCCGGAAGAGCTGACAGCCACCGCCGAAGCGTGGGATCGAGCGCTCTTCGAAGCATTTCAGCGGGCGGCGGCGGAACATGCTGCGATCGGCACCGCAGGCGGGCCTGCACCAGCGGCGACGGCTACTGGATCAACAGCGCTCCGGTAGCAACCTGTCGCATCAGTCGTTCGGGCGTATGCACGTTCGGGAACAGGAGCCGATCGCTCAGGTTGTTCAGCGCCGCGCGCAACACCTCGAAGCGTGTCGCCGCCGTGGTGTACAGGGTCCGCAGCCCGTGGTGCTCGGCGAGGCGGTGATCGGCCGCGAGCTGGAAGCCGCGCTTCCCCATCTCATCGTAGTAGCCGATGTCCGGGCCGCCCTTGCGCCAGCGCCGATGCTCGATGAAGTCGGGAAAGAGTCCGCTCTTCCACAGCGCATAGTTGCCGAGATGCGCGCGCACGAGAAAGCTGCGCCGCGGATCGGCGTCGTTCGCGTCCTCGATCAGCTCACCGAGGGTCGCGTACTGCTCGTCGTCGACGATCCCGACGCGCTCGGCGCGTCCGTGTTCGCCAAAGGCAACGAGAACGGCGGCGACATAGTCGGCGAGCGCGCGGCTCTCCTCACCCACTTCGCGTAGCGCATGCCGAACAGCGACGTAGGCGAAGAGCGAGAATGACGCGTGCGCGCCTCGCGGCGCGGTGAGCAGCGCCGTGAGCAGTCGCGGATCGTCGAGCAGCGCGTCGATGCCCTGGTCGCGAAGCATCTCCTCGCACCGCTCCATCTCGCGCGTTTCGCCGCGCGCGATCAATCGCATCGCGAGCTGCGCGTCATCTCGAGAGAGTCGGTGTCGAACGTCGGCGAGAATCATGCTTTCTCCTCGTGAGCCTCGTCACTCCGGAGTTCTACCCCGCGATATTAGCTCGTGTTGCCTACCAAAAATGACGATCAGCGCGCGCCACACGGCACATCGCGCGTTATCACTCTTGCCTCGAGAGTGCTTGCACCGATTGCCTTCGGGATCGCGCTCGCCCATCTTGCGCCGCGATGGGGCTTCGCATCCTACATATCGACGCCGGTCGTGAGTGGCGAGGCGGGCAGCGGCAGGTGTTGCTGCTCGCGCAGGGACTGCGCGATCGGGGACACGAGCCGCTCGTCGTCGGCGTGCCTGACTCTCCGCTCCTCCAGCGATTGCGCTCGAGGGGCGTGGCAGCCGCCGCGGTCCCGATGCGTGCCGACTGGGACCTCCGCGCTGCACGCCGCATTCGCTCACTCGTGCGCGCCTGGCGGCCGGACGTTGTGCACGCACACGACGCGCGCGGGCACGCGCTGGCGATCACTTCCCTCCTCGGCTCCGACGTGCCGCTCGTGGTCACGCGGCGTGTGGCGTTCACGCCGCGGCGCGTGCGCTTCAAGTACGGCCGCCGCATTGCGCGCTTCATCGCGATCTCCGAAGCGGTGCGCGACGCGATGGTCCGTGGCGGCGTCGCGCGCGAGCGCATCGACGTCGTCTTCTCCGGTGTTCCGACGCCCGTTGTTCCGACTCCGCGAGATTGGCGCGCCGAGTGTGGCTGGCCCGACGGCACGGTGCTCTGCGGAGTAGTTGGCGCGATGACTGTCGAGAAGGGCGTGGGCCTCCTCGCTGAAGTTGCCGGCCGTCTTCCGCCCGAGCTGCGATCGCGTGTCCGGCTCGTGCTGCTTGGCGGCAGCTCGAGCGGCCGCTGCTCGATCGGCGGGATCGAAGCGTACCGTGCCGGGTTCGTCGATGAGATTCACGCGGCGATGGCTGGTCTCGACGTGCTCTGGCATCCGTCGAGCGCCGAGGGATTGGGCACCGCTGTCATCGACTCGATGGCACTCGGCGTTCCTCCGGTCGCGTTCGCGGTCGGCGGCCTCGTCGAGCTGGTGCAGCATGAGCGGAACGGGTTGCTCGTTAGGCTCGGCGACCTGCCCGGCTTCGCCGCCGCGGCCGCGCGCCTGATCGAGGACGAGCGAGTTCGTCGGCGGCTCGGTGACGCGGGGCCGGCGCGCGCGGCGGAGTTCGACGTCGAGTCGATGGTCGATGGAACAGAGCACGTGTACCGAACGGTTCTGGAGGCGGATTCGACACGACGCGGCGGGTGACCCGCTCGCGTGGGCGTCGCTAGATTACGGTCGTCTCGAACCCTCGCGAACGTGCTTTACCTCTGCATCCCCGCATACGACGAAGCGCCGACGATCGGCGTGCTGCTCTGGCGCATCCGCAAAGTCTTTCAGGACTACTCGCGCGAGTACGAGGTCATCGTCTATGACGATGGCAGCTCCGACGCCACGCGTGAGACGCTCGAGCCTTACATGAAAGTGCTGCCACTCACGGTGCTCGGCGGCAAGACGAAAGTCGGTTATGCGCGCGCGGTCGACGCGCTGCTGCGAGAAGCCTCGTCGCGCACGCGGTATCCGAGGCGGGACGCGCTGGTTCTCATGCAGGCCGACTTCACCGATCAGCCGGAACACCTTCCTGAGCTGGTAAAGCGCTTCGAAGGTGGGGCCGACGTCGTCGTCGTGGAGCGCGACTACAAGCAATACCCGAAGGGCCCTCAGCGGACGTTGCGCCGTGTGGCACCCTGGATACTGAAGCCATTCGTGAAGGTGCCCGGCGTCACAGATCCGTTCTGCTCGTTCCGCCTGTACCGAGTCAGTGTGGTCCGCGACCTGCTCAAGTCCTCACCGGAAAAGGCCGTCATCGAGCACGACGGCTGGGCTGGAAACGTCGAGCTGCTCGTAAAGACGGTACCGCTCGCGCGCCGAGTAGAGACGGTTGCTCTCGACGCGCTACACGGACTGCGCATGCGCGAAAGTCGCGTCCGCACGTGGGCGGCGGTACGAGAGCTCTACACACTCGGACGAGAGACCCGAATGCGAGGGGAGGTTGCACAAGCACCATGACGATACCGATTGCGAACACGCTCGCCGTGGTGGCCGCCCTCATCGGCGCTCATCGAGTGCTGGTGACTACACCGGGAAGTGCGTCATCCATCACGGGAATAGCCCCCATGTACGCCGAGACGACGCGCGTCGCCGTGCCATTCGACGTCGGCGAGAAACTCGATTACGAGGTGAAGTTCGGACCGATGAGCGTTGGGCGCGGCTCAATGGAAGTGATGCCGATGGACACCATCCGCGGCCACGAAACGTGGCACACGGTCTTTCGCGTGAAAGGCGGGACATTTTTCTATCATGTCGACGACCGCTTCGAGAGCTGGATCGATATTCGCAATTTTGCGTCGCTGCGGCACAAGCAGGACATCAATGAGGGTAGCAAGGATCGCGAACGCCACTTCGAGATCTTCCCCAACCGCGCGACGTACATCGAGGACAACAAGCCGGAGCGGCCGTCGGTGAAGGAGCCGCTCGACGATGGCTCGTTTCTCTACTTCATCCGCACGGTGCCGCTCGAAGTCGGCAAGACGTACGAGTTCGATCGCTACTTCCGCCCCGATCGCAACCCTGTGAAGATTACCGTGTTGCGTCGAGAGAGAATCAAGGTGCCCGCTGGAGAGTTCGACGCGATCGTGATTCGTCCGTCGATCAAGACGAGGGGAATCTTCTCGGAGAACGGGAAGGCGGAGGTCTGGCTTTCGGAGGACGACAAGCGCATCATGCTGCAGATGAAGTCGAAGCTGTCGTTCGGATCCCTCAACCTGTACCTCAAATCGTACCGCCTCGCTCCGGCGGCGACGGCCGCCCCCGCAACCAAGTGAGCGGCAGCGGCGAGGCCGACCTCGCCGCGGTTCGCACGATCCCGATCGCGCGGCGTCCGAACAAGGTTCGCGCCGAGGAGTTCGCGTCCCCGCCGGGAAGCGACCGCTCCTTCGGCGCGTTTCTGCGCGCGCTGCCTGACGTTCTTGTCGCGCGCGACTTTCTCGCGGTCGTCGACGCGATCGCAAGCGCGTACGCGCGAAAACGCGGTGTCGTCGTCATGGTCGGCGGCCACGTCGTGAAGACGGGTCTCGCGCCCCTGCTCATCGACCTCATGTCGCGCGGCGTCATTACGCATCTCGCCATGAATGGCTCGGCGGCGATTCACGACTACGAGATCGCGCGCTTCGGCGGTACGTCGGAGGATGTCGCGGCCGGCCTCAAGGACGGGACCTTCGGCATGGCCGAGGAGACGGGCCGCGAGCTGAATGAAGCGTTCGTCGCCGGGATGAAGGCTGGTCAAGGGATGGGCGAGGCCGCGGCGATCGCGCTCGAGCAGCGTCAGCTTGCGCACCCCGAGCTCTCCGTGCTCCTCAACGCGCGACGGTTAGGCGTGCCGGCGACGGTGCATGCCGCGCTCGGTGCCGAGATCATTCATCAGCATCCGGCGGCGAGTGGAGCGGCGATCGGGGATACGAGTCACCGCGACTTCCGGCGACTGGCGCACTCCGTCGCCCGGCTGGACGATGGCGGTGTCGTCCTCAACGTCGGGAGCGCGGTCATCATGCCCGAGGTCTTCCTCAAGGCACTCACGATCGCGCGCAATCTGGCGGGGGGCGGCAAGCCGAACGGATTCGTCAGCTGTGACCTCGACATGCAGCGTCACTACCGGCCGCGCATGAACGTCGTGCAGCGGCCGACGCTCCATGGAGGAAAAGGATTCGAAATCACCGGTCATCACGAGATAATGGTACCGCTTCTCGTGTGGTCGGTGATCTCGAAGATCGAGCTGAGCGCCGGGGGGTGACGCGCTGGCGTCGGGGGGAGAAACCGCCCGTTCGCCTCGCTCAGCCTACGATGACCACTTGTCGCGCCAGCGACGCGCCGTGTCCGGGCTGAAGATCGACATGATCCCGTAGATCAGGAGGCCGAGCAGCGCCACCTTGACCACGGTGCCGAGCACGAAGCCGATCAAGCCGCCCATAATCCCGAAGACGAGGTTCAGTGCGAAGATTCCGAGCAGCGCGAAGGCGCCGAGGGTAAAGATGGTGCGAAACATGGGTTCTCCAGGCGTGGTGTCTCCTTCGTGTTACGGATGAGTGTTCCGGCGAGTTTCAGGCGACCTTGCACCCGTACTTCCTCCATCGGACGCCAGCCGCCGTGACCCGAAACGTCGCGGATGTCGTGGTCATCGGCGACGGGCTCGCCGGGCTCACGGCCGCTCTCGAGTGCGCGACGCGTGGCTTGAGGGTTTTCCTCTGTGGATCGTTGCAAACGGGCGCTGCATCGGTGGCGTCCGCGGG
>Ga0307310_10000239_pt1 | contig 16751 bp, 17 predicted proteins | sample ER_DNA_197_FD_194502 | JGI IMG/M metagenome (GOLD analysis project Ga0307310, IMG submission 194502) | Bulk soil microbial communities from the East River watershed near Crested Butte, Colorado, United States - ER_DNA_197 | ecosystem: Environmental > Terrestrial > Soil > Floodplain | place...
CGGGTCAGGCCCCGGGTCGGGCCAGTCCAGTCCCAGATCGTCGACCGCATCCTCGAATGCGACCATCGGCCGGAAGGGATCGTCGCGCTCCTGCCAGGTGACGCATGCGAAAAGCCCGCCGGGCTTCAGGACGCGAAACGCCTCGCGCAGCGCCGCCGCTCGGCTCGGCACGAGCTGGATCACGAACGACGAGACCGCGACGTCGGCGGAGGCGCCTGACAGCGGGAGCTTGGCTGCCGCCCCCTCGCGCAGGCTGAGGCGCTGCTCGGTGTCTCCGCCCCGAAGCCGCGCCGCTGCCGCGGCGACCTCGATCAGCCGCGTCGACGGGTCGACGGCGATGACGCTGGCTCCCGGCCAGCGCTCGAGCGCCGCGAGGGCGAGCGTGCCGCTTCCCGTCCCGATATCCACCAGGGTGAACCGATCTCGGTGCGCAGCAGCCTCGTCGACGCGATCAAGGAGGCCGACCGCGGCGCCCGCAATGACCGGCGCCCAGCAGTCGCGGTAGCGCAGCGCCGCGCGGTTGTACCCGGAGATGGTGGCGCGATGGACGACCGGCATCCACCAAGGATGCCAGCACCGGCGCCAGGTTGTTCAGACCGCGAGCGGCTCCGGCGCGTCCGCGCCGCCCGGATTCCGCAGCTCACGCCAGGCGCGCTGGGCCAACGAGATCGAGATCAGCAGGATCAGGAAGCCGTTGACCGGGTGGAGGGCCGCAACGGCAGGAGCGGAATCCCGCAGAGCGACGAAGACGGACTGCAGGACGAAGAGGCCGAAGATCAGGAGGCTCATCCAGATCCAGCGCCGTCCCAGCCGGCCGATGATCGCCAGTGCCAGCAGGATCAGTGTCAGCCAGCCAAAGAGGTGGGAAAACTCGCGGTGCGTCGCGAAGTTCTCGACTCCGGCGAAGACGCCCATCCCCGCCAGGAAGATCTGGACCACGAGGCAGGCGACGAAGAGCCACAGGACGACGAGATAGGCGATGCGTGCGCTGCGACGAATGTTCATCGACGGGCGACTCCTGCTCGGGATCGAGGGCAGCGACTCAGGATAATCGCGCCACCCGGAGATGAGAAGGCCCCTCGGCCGCTGCTAGGCTCACTCCGTGGGTGTCACGTTCCTGGGATTTCCGTCCGCTGAGCGTGCCTCGATCGAGGCCGACGTTGCGATCCTCGGCGCTCCGGTCGGCGTGGCATATCCGGGCGCGAGTGCGACGGCCGGATGTGCCGATGCCCCGGCCGCCGTTCGCGCGCGCTCGCAGCGCCTGGCGCGCTTCCTGGGCCATCACGACTTCGATCTTGACGGACCGATGCTCCCCGTTCCCATCCGCGTGGTCGACTGCGGGGACGCGTCCGACGCGGCGGGAACGCTGGAGGCGGTCGCGGCCATCCTCGAGCGAGGGGCGATCCCGATCGTCCTGGGCGGCGACGACTCGGTCCCGATCCCGACCCTGCGCGCGTTCGCCGGTCGCGATCCCCTCACCCTGGTGCAGGTCGACGCCCATCTCGACTTCCGCGATTCGGTGGCAGGGGTGGGCGACGGCTATTCCTCGCCGATGCGTCGCGCATCCGAGATGGAGCACGTTGCGAGGATCTTCCAGGTTGGCCTTCGCGGGGTGGGGAGCGCTCGCACCGCGGACGTGGCCGACGCGCGGGCGGCGGGAAACGTCCTCGTCACCGCCGCTGAACTCCGCGAGCGCGGCGTGCCGTGGCTGATCGACCGGATCCCTCCCGACGCACCGATCTTCATCTCGTTCGACTGTGACGGGCTCGACCCTGCGGTCTGCCCGGCGGTGAGCGCGGCCGCGCCCGGCGGGCTCTCGTATGGCGAGGCCGCAGACCTGCTCGGCGGTATCGCCCAACGCCGCACGCTGGCCGGCGCGGCGTTCACCGAGCTCGTCCCCGAGCTCGACCTCAACGAGATCTCCGCCCTGGTGGTGACCCGCCTCGTCATGCGGCTCCTCGGCGGGCTTGCCCGCCGGTCCTAGCCAGCCGGATCGGCGTCCGGATCCTCTGAGGGAGCGCGCATCGGCCTGTCGGGCTCGTCGGTCGCCCCGGGCGCCCGCCACTCGGGCTCCTGGCTGCCGGGATACTCGGGCGTCTCGTCCGGCGTCGGGTCCTCGATGGGAATCTCGGTCCCGGGATCCTCCGGCGGCACTTGCGGGATCGTCATCGGTCAGGCACCTCCGCGGTCGGGAGGTGCACGAGCGGTGCCGGGCTGCCTAGAACCAGTCGCGGGCTTTGAAGTACGCCCCGATCAGGACGATGGAGAGGACCATCACGCCGAGCGTGATGAAGTACCCGTACTGGAAGCGCAGCTCAGGCATGTTGCGAAAGTTCATGCCATACACGCCGGCGATCAGGGTGGGCACCATCAGGACCACGGTGAACGCCGTCAGGCGCTTCATGACCGCGTTCAGGTTGTTGTTGGTGACCGACAGGTTTGCATCCAGCGCCGATGCGACCAGGTCGCGGTACAGGTCGAGCGCATCTAGGACACGGAGGAGGTGGTCGTAGAGGTCCTGATAGTAGGGGGCCTCGGCCTCGCCGATCAGCTCGACGTCGCGCCGCAGCAGCGCGTTCGCAATGTCACGTTGCGGGGCGAGCATGCGGCGCAGCTCGAGCAGGTCGCGCTTGATGACGAGGACCTCGCGCAGCCCACCTTTGGCGCCGCCCTCGAGGATGCGGTCCTCCAGCGTGTCGATCTGCTCCGAGACCTCGTCGAGGAGCGGGAAGTAGCCATCCACTGCGGCATCGAGGACGGAGTAGAGGAGCTGTCCAACGGTGGTTGCCACGACCTCGGGACGCGTCCGGAACCGCTCCAGCGTGGCCTCGATCGCCGGCGAAGGCTGCCAGTGCGCGCTGATCAGGTATCCCTCGCCCGCGATCAGGTGGATCTCGCCCAGCTGCAGCGACCGGCCCTTGCGACGCGACCGCTCCTCGGTCACCTCGTAGGTGACGACCATGTGCTGGTCGGGGTACGTGTCGATCTTCGGCCGCTGGCGGCGCTTCTTCATGTCCTCGAGGGCCAGCGGGTGGATGTTGAACTCGCGCGCAAGCACTTCGAGCGACTCCGTGTCGGGGTCGAGGATCTCGAGCCAGACGAGCTGGTCCTTCTTGGCACGAAGGTGCCGCAGCTCGTCGAGGTTGGACCCCTCCAGGGTCTTGACCGATCCATCGGCGGCGCGGACGAGACAGGTTCGAATCATCGGCGCCGAGTGTACGCGCCGCGACCCTTCGGAAATGTGCTATTCTGCGGTAGCCGATTATGAAGGGAGAGACGATGGGCTGGCTGCCTGCACCGGTCGAGGCGCTGCTCGACGTCGCGCTGGTGGGAGAGCTGGCGGTGGTCGGGCCCAAGGGGCGACCCATCGTGCACCCCCTCATCCCGCTCTACGACGGCGAGCACGTCTACATGCACTCCAGCACGCTCTTCTCAAAAAAGCTGGAGCACATCAAGCGCCACCCGCAGGTATCGGTCTCGCTCAGCGACCCGATCGCCCTCAGGGGGAGCACCGACCGCGCCACGATCCAGGGGACCGCGCGCGTGATCGAGGACGACCCGCACAGCCAGTGGGAGACGCTGATCCTCGAGCTGTGGCGGCGCAAGGAGCCGGTCATCGACTCCTTCCTCAGGCAGCGCGTCGCGCTTCCGCTCTTCTTCGAGCGTGCCGTCATCGAGATCACGCCCGAGCGCTGCCTGTTCTGGCCCGGCGGCGACACCTCTCGGCTCCCGCTGATCTCGACCCCCGAGAGCCGAGCCGCCTGATGCCGCGCGTCGACGCCTCCCACCTCGCCGCGCTCGATCGCTACCCATTCGTCGTCGTCTCATGGGTTGCCGACGACGGCTACCCGCTCAGCGTGGCGACCACTTTCCAGACCGATGCCGCCCGCCGCGAGGTGATCCTGCGGGAACCCGCCGGAGAATCGGTCGCGATCCCGACCGACCGCGACGTCAACGTGATCGGCAGCCACATTCGGCCCACGCCGGGCCAGGGCTACGACGAGCGCCGATACCTCCAGCTCTGGGGGCGCACCTCCCCCCCGAGCCAGGGGAGGGTCGTCTTCGCGGCGGCCCGCGCCTGGGGCTGGGACGAGGCTGAGGTGCCCTTCTTCGAGTACTCCGAGCGGTCGGTGCCACAGTCACGTCGCTACCTCGACCTCCTCTCCGCCCAGGCCGGACGCCGGATCAGGCCGCGCCTCTCGCTTGGCTGGCTCATCCTCCGCACCACGCGGCTGCCGTTCCTGTCCGCGACAGTGATCCCGGTCCTGCTCGGGATCCTGGTCGCGCTGCGGCACGGTGCCTTCGACGTCTGGCTCGCGCTGCTGACACTGCTCGGCGCGTCGCTCGCCCACCTGGCGATCAACGTGAGCAACGACATCTTCGACACGCTCTCCGGTGCCGATGCGGCGAACGTCAACCCGACCCAGTTCAGCGGCGGCTCGCGAGTCCTCATCTACGATCTGCTCAGCCTCCGCCAGCTGGTGGCGGTTGCGCTGGCGCTGTTCGCCGGCGCGGGGGCCATCGGTCTCCTGCTGGTCGCGATCACGGGCTCCCTGACCCTGCTCTGGATCGGGATCGCGGGCCTGGCGGTGGGGATCGCGTACACCGCACCACCGCTGAAGCTGGTCTACCGCGGACTGGGCGAGATCGCGGTGGCTCTCGGCTTCGGGCCGATCATGCTGCTCGGCGCGTACGTCGTCCAGACGGGGCGCCTGGCGCTCGAGCCGTTCGTGGCGTCCATCCCGGTGGGGATTCTCGTGGCCCTGATCCTGTACGTGAACGAGATTCCCGATCGAACGGGGGACGCCGCTGCCGGGAAGCGGACGTTGCCGGTGCGCCTTCCGGCGGACACGATCACCGGGGGGTACCTGGTTGCCGCGCTCGCCGCCTTTGCCGTGATCGTGGTCGGGGTGGCCGCCGGACTCCTCCCCTGGCCGACGCTGCTGGCGCTGGCTGCCGTCCCGCTCGCGCTGCGCATTCACACGGGCATTCGCGAGCACTACAACAGCCCCTACACCCTGATGGCGGTGATGGGGACCAACGTCAACCTCAACCTGATGGTGGGCGCATTGCTCCTTGGCGGGTACGGGGCCGCGCTGCTCGCCAGCGCCCTGCTGCGCTAGCTCCCCGAGGCGAGGTCAGACCAGCGCTCGCCGTCCCAGCTGGTGTGCAGCAGGTCGCCATCGGTCCCGCGCGCGAAGACGTCGATCCGATTCGGGCCCCACGAGCACGCGCTGGGATCGCTGGCGAGCGATCCTCCCAGCGACTCCCAGGGCTGCCACCCCGCTGGCTCGTACCAGCAATGCCACAGGGCGCCGTCGCGGCCACGGGCGAAGAGGTCGATCCGGTCCGCTCCCCACGACGAGGCCGCCGGATTACCGCCGAGCTCGCCGCCCATCGGCTCCCAGCCGTGCCAGGCGGTGCCGTCCCAATAGCGGTTCCAGAGCTGGCCGTCGCGGAAGATGGCAAACACCTGCATCTCGTTCGCGGCCCAGCTGGTGACAGCGGGCGCTGAGGCGAGCTCGCCTCCCAGGGATTCCCACACGGGCGACCTCCTCTCAGCGACGAATGCTGACCCTGCCCGCGGCGCGGTCCCGCTCCGGGACCGTCGCGAACATCAGGGTGGCGTCGATCTGCTCGGCCTGCATGGCCATGGCCGGAACATGCTCGCGCAGGGTGTGGACGTAGCCGACGGTGCCCGCCGTCCAGTCACCCACCACGACCGGCGCGACGTACTTGCCGGGGCCCAGCAGCAGCTGGATCGCGAGCTCGGGTCCGCGCGCGCCGGCGGAGACCAGCAGCAGCCCCTCGACCGGGTCGTCGAGCGGAACGCGGTGCTCTCCCACGCGGCCCGCGACCACGACCGGCAGCCGCTCTCCGGGAGCCAGCGGCTTCGCGAGGACGTCCACCTCCCGTGTCTCCTCGTAGAGGGGATAGCCGAATCGATTTCCCGCGAACAGGATCCCGGCCACGAGGAGGGGCAGCAGGACCAGTGGCCATGCGATGGATGCCTGCGGCGCCGGCGTCGCGTCGAGCGCGAGGACCTGACCCGGGATCACTCGGCGGTTGCCACCCGCTCGTGGGTCGGTCGCCGAAACGTAGCCGGGAACCTGGACCGCTGTGACCTCGAGATGGCCGGTCGGGACCTCGGGGAAGTGCTGGAGCCGCGAGTCGGCTCGCATGACCATGGCGAGGGAGGGATCTTTTGCATCGTGCAGCAGGTAGTAGCTGCCCTCGACCTGCGCCTCGATACCGGGGAGCGGCTCGATGGTCCCGGGGACGCGGACCCAACCGTCGGGTCGCGATACCTTGCCGGCGAGGATCTCGCTGACGTTGAGCTCTTGTGGATGCGAGCCGCCGAAGCTGGCGAAGATCGGGATGAAGGCGGCCGCGATGAGCAGGCCGACCACGATCCAGGTGCGATGTCCGCGCAGCCAGCCGCCGGGGATGGGGCGCAGCACTCGCTCGACGAGCGAAGCGACGTAGCCAAAGATCAACAGCACGCGTGTGGGCATGGCACCATCATCACCGCCCGGACCACGATTGCGCCAGTCCCGCACCGGATACCGTCACCGGTGACCATTGGGCCACTTCCGAAGGCCAATCAGCGATCCGTGAGCATCAGGGCCGCGAAGCTCGCCAGCCAGTGCTCGCCGACGTACTCCCCTCTGAAGACGTGCGGCAACGCGGCGTCGCCGTGGGCAGCGGCGGCGCTCAGCGCGAGCTCGCGCCGTGGGTCAGACCCGGGAAGCGAAGCGGCCACGCGTCGCCAGCACCACGCACGACTCAGGTTGAGGCCGTCGAGGTGCACGAGCTTCGGATCTGAGCGGTCAGCCGTTGTGACCGGGGCCAGGATCTGCCGCGCTGGGCTGGGAAGGAACGTGGCGAGCCAGGCGGCGAACTGCTCGCCGTTCAGGAGGCGCGTCATCAGCGCCGCCTCCGTCAGCGCGCCGGACAGGAAGTCGTCCCCCGATGGCTCGAGGGCGGCCGGGTAGTCGGCATCGGCCGCAAACCATGCGACGGCCTTCGCTCGGCACAAGGACTCGAAGCTGCGCTCCTCGGCCGTGCGGGCATAGTCGATGGCGAGCGCAAGCGCGAAGGCGGAGTTGGCGTGCGTGCCGGCTCGGATCGGAAAGGCCGTCCGCGGCAGGAACTCCGCCCAGGCACTGACCACCACCCGGCAGAGCGGCTGCAGGCTGGCCCACCAGCGGCGCGCATCGGGGTCATCCCAGGTGAGGAGCTCCTCTGCCAGCCTGAGGAGCCAGGCCCAGCCATAGGTTCGCTCGAAGGTGGGGTTGGCCTCGAGATAGGCGGCTTCGGCGGCGAGGTTCTCGGTCGTCAGCGTCGCGTCGAGCGCTCCTCGAGCGCCGAGGCGCTCCGGCAGCCCGAGCCGCATGAGCCGGACCAGGAGCCAGTGCTGGTGCACGCATGAATGCCAGTCGTAGCTGCCGAAAAAGGCCGGATGCAGGTGGCGCGGCGGCTGCAGGTCACCGGGGCCGGTCAGCAGATGGGCGGGCGCGTTCGGATACTCGCGTGCCACGTTGTCGACCGCCAGGCTGGCGAACCGTGCGGCGAGCTCCGGCGAGAGCGACGGAAACGCGTCGGTCGCAGACATGCCGGCATCGTAATCCGAGACGTACGATGGCCGGGTGAGCCGCCGTTCCTGGACACTCGTCGCCGTGGTCCTCGGTTCGGGGATCGTCTTCCTCGATTCGACCGTCGTGAACGTCGCCCTGGCCGCCCTCGGCAAGGACCTCCCCTCCACGCTGGTGGCCACCCTGGAGGGCCAGTCGTACGTCGTCTACGGCTACCTGCTCAGCCTGAGCGCGCTGCTCATCCTTGCCGGCTCATTGGCCGACCTCTACGGACGGCGGAGGATGTTTCTGCTCGGCCTGGCCGGGTTCGGCATCAGCTCCGTCCTGTGCGGCGTCGCGCCGAACATGGAGCTGCTGATCGCGTTTCGGCTGGTGCAGGGGGCATTCGGGGCGCTCCTCGTTCCAACCTCGCTTGCCATCATCAACGCCACCTTCGAGGGACCGGAGCGGGGCCGTGCCTTCGGCATCTGGGCGGCCGCGTCAGGGGCGACCACGCTGCTGGGCCCGCCGCTCGGCGGCTTCCTGGTCGATGCGATCAGCTGGCGGGTCGTCTTCCTGATCAACGTTCCGCTCGTTCTGGTCGCGCTGTATGCCGGAGCAGCGCACGTCGCGGAGAGCCGGGACCGCGACGCCGAGGGCCGCTTCGACTTCCTCGGCGCGGCCGTCGTCGCGATCGCGGTGGGCGGTCTCTCCTTCGGCGCGATTCGCGGCCAGGAGCAGCAATGGGCCGATCCGATCGCCTGGATCGCACTGGCGGTCGGCGCGATTGCGCTGGCGAGTGTCCCGCCGCTCATGATCTTTCGCCGCCACCCCCTCGTGCCGCCTGGGCTCTTCAAGTCGCGGAATTTCACGGTGGTCAATCTCTCGACCCTGCTGATCTATGGCGCGCTCTACGTGTACGGGTATCTCCAGGCGGTCTTCGTGCAGGGCACGCTCGGCTATACCGCCCTGGGGGCGGGGCTGATCGGTCTGCCGATCAGCATCCTGCTGACCTTCCTCTCGACCAGCGTGGGGACGATCGCGGGCCGCTACGGGCCGCGCTGGTTCATGACGATCGGGCCGGCGCTGATGGCCGCCGGCCTCTTCTGGATGGTCCGGGTCCCGGCCGACAGCGCGCCGTGGGCCGCCAGCCTGGCCACGCCGGCGACCCTCGTGCCGCCGGTCGCCTATCTCGTCGACTTCCTGCCCGGCGTGCTCGTCTTCGCGGTCGGCCTGACCTGCCTGGTCGCCCCGCTGACAACGGCCCTGATGAGCTCGGTCCCCGAGCGCAACTCGGGGCTCGCGTCGGCGATCAACAACGCGATCTCGCGCGTAGGGCCCCTCGTCGCGGGGGCGCTCATCTTCGTTGCGGTGACCGCCACCTTCTACGGCGGCATGAAAGAGCGCGTCCCGTCGCTCAACGTGGATGCAACCGACGTGCGTCGAGCGCTCGCGCCGCTCAACCCGCCGAAGGCCGGCGTCCCCGCCGAGCAGGCTCGAGCCGCTCGCGAGTCATCAGCCGACGCTTTCCGCCTCGCCATGGGAATCGCGGGCGGGCTCTGCCTGGTCGGTGCCATCACCAACGGGATCGGGATCCGGAATCCAGCGGAGAGCGCGAGCTCGGGAGAGGCCGCGTCGAGCCGCGAGGGTGCCGTCGCCTAGAAGACGGCGGGGCACCATGGCGCGCGGTCGCTCCGCAGCAGCCCGTCGAGGCGCGCCGCGCTGCCTGCAGTACGCTCCCGGCCACGGCCCGCAGCAAGCAGCTGGCCGACACTGAACGCGCCGAGATAGAGCGCGGCGAGGTCGGTGACGTCGAGCTCGAGATCGACTGGGTCGGCTGACGGCTGCACCATCGCGTGGCCGTCCTCGACCTCGAGGGCCCAGGTGCCCGCATTCCAAGGGCAAAACTCGTCACGAAGCTCGATCACCAGCCGGCCGGACCCCTCGTAGCGACGACCGACCAGCGCGGCTGCCACGTCCACGATGCGCAGCCAGAGCGCATCGCCGACGGTGAAGCGCAGGCGCCGCGGCTCCGCAACCGCGAGCAGAAGCGGATCATCCACCGCCAGGAAGCGGCCGACCACCGTGGCCATCAGATCGACGTCGAAGAGGAAGCGCCACAGGTCGAGGTGCGCGGCCGGGTTCTCGGAGATCAGCTCCATCACCACCAGCCGGGACCTGGATCCGGTCGGCTCCCACTCGTCGTGGATCCGGTACCGGGCATAGCCGTCGACCACGCCGTCGAGCTCGTGCACGACGTAGAACGCCGGCCCGCCGCCATGGCGCCAGCGTTCCGGATCGTAGAAGAGCGAGCTCCAGAATGCGGGGGAGCGCGTGAAGAAGCCGGCGCGCGTTGGGACGAGGCGCTCGTAGAGTGACGGAAAGAGCTCCCCGGCGTGCTCGCGCGTGACGAAGCGGATCGACCCGCTGGGCGCGTGCGGCAGCCGGAACGCGGTTCGGCTGCGCTCGATCTCGATGCCGGCCGCGAGCGTCGCCAGCCCATATCCGAAGCGCTGGTAGATGCCTCCCTCCGAGGCCCAGAGCACCGCGAGCGGCTCCCCGCGGTCATGGACCTCGTCGAGCTGGCGCCGCATCATCTGCCGCAGGATCCCGCGTCGGCGGTGGGTGGGCTGCACCCCTACCGCGCTCACCCCGGCGGCCGCGAGCGCGCCGCCCGGGACCGTCAGGTCGAACGAGAGGACCGTCGCGTTGCCGACCATCCGATCGCCGTCGTGCGCCGCGAGCGCGCGATCCTGCTCGAAGAGAGGTTCGAGCACCGGGAGGTCGTCCGCCTCGAAGTGCTCGCCGAACGCGATCTCCGCAGACTGGAAGAACTCCCGTGCCCCGCCGGTGTGGCGCTTGACCTCGATCGTCATCCGCGGATTATCATCCGCCGATGAAGATTCAGATCGGCCGTCGCCTCAGCGAGGTGGATGTCGGTTAACTGACCGCCGCCGCGACCGCCTACTCGGCGGTGGCGGTCGACCTGGGTACCGGTGATGGCCGTGCCGTGTTGGCCCGCGCCGCCGCGCACCCTGGCGAGCTCGTCGTCGGAATCGATGCCAGCAGCGCGGGCATGGCACGGGCCTCCCGGAGAGCCGCCCGGCCCGCGGCGCGCGGTGGCCTGCCGAACGCACGGTTCGTCGTCGCCGCCCTCGAGGCGCTTCCCGGGGAGCTCTCCCACTTTGCAGACCTGGTCAGCGTTCAATTCCCGTGGGGTTCGCTGCTGGGTGCCGCCACCGGCGATGCGCCGGCCCTGACACGCCGCATCGTCCAGCTGCTGCGGCCGGGCGGCACCCTGCTGCTGATCATCTCGGCATCACCCCGCGATGAGCGGGCAGGAGTCTCCGGCCCGGATCCGGAGCGTATCGCCGCGGCCTATCGGGAGCTCGGGATGCGGGTCGCCGCCTCGAGGTTGGCGACACACGAGGATCTCGAGGATTCCCGCTCGTCCTGGGGAAAGCGGCTCGCCACCTCGCCGGGCCGTGTCACCTGGCTGATGGAGCTCAGAGACTGCCGCGCGCCCGGGTATCATCCGCGGACCGATGCTTCCGATCGCGGACCAGAATGAGCCCGGGGCAGGGCCACCCTTCGTCACCTGGGCGCTCATCGCGCTGAACGTCGTCGTCTTCTTCCTCCTGCAGGGAGCGGGTGCCAACGAGACGTTCACCTACGGCTACAGCGCGGTTCCGGCCGAGATCACCACCGGGACCGATATCACCACGCCGACCGACATCACGGTGAACGGCCAGACGGAGCAGATCCCGCAGGAGCCCGGTCCGACGCCGATCTGGCTCACCCTCTTCAGCAGCATGTTCATGCATGGCGGGCTGCTGCACCTGGGCGGCAACATGCTGTTCCTGTGGATCTTCGGCGACAACGTGGAGCATCGGATCGGCCGCCTGCGCTACCTCCTCTTCTACCTGGTTGCCGGGGTGATCGCCAGCTTCGCCCAGGTCCTGGTCGATCCGGGGTCGACGATCCCGTCGCTGGGCGCCTCGGGCGCGATCTCCGGCGTGCTGGGCGCCTACCTGGTCCTCTTCCCGGGCAACCGGGTAACCGTCTTCCTGTTCCGGTTCCTGACGCAGGTCCCGGCCATCGTGGCGATCGGGATGTGGGCCGCGTTCCAGTTCATCAGCGGCTTCGGATCCGTGGCCGGGACCGATGAGGCCGGGGGAGTCGCCTACATGGCGCACATCGGCGGCTTCGTCGCCGGCGTCGTGGCCGGGCTCATCGTGCGCGCCCTCTTCCCGGGAGGGCCGGCCGCCGCCCCACCCGCGACGCGCAGCGCCTGGGGATGAGCCGCGAGGGTCTGTTTGGGCCCGGCAGCCTTTCCTGGCGCATCGACCGCGAGGTGGTGGTCCTGGGCGGCGGCTCGTGCGCCCTGCTGATGCAGATCGCACACCCAGCGGTCGCCGCCGCAGTCGCTCAGCACTCCACCTTCCGAGAGGACCCGTTCGGCCGCCTGCGTCGCACGTTGACCTCCAGCTTCGATGTCATCTTCGGGACCGCCGGCCAGGCGCAGCGCAGCATCGACCGGGTCAACGCCATCCATCGGTCGGTCCATGGCACGATCCCGGAAACCGGCGAGGCGTACTCCGCTCTCGAGCCACGGGCGCTGCTCTGGGTGCACGCCACGTTGGTCGACACCGCGCTGCGGGTCTACGACCGCTTCGTCTCGCCGCTGTCGGCTGCCGACGCGGAGGCGTACTACCGCGAGTGCCGGCCGGTCGCCTGCGTCTTCGGGGTCCCAGAGGAGGCGATCCCGGTGAGCCTTTCGGCCATGCGCGATTGGATGCGCGGTGCGATCGCCAGCGGCGAGGTGCGGGTCACGCCTACGGCACGCCAGCTGGCACCCTCGATCCTCTACCCGAGCCGGATCCCGCCGCGATTCGTGTGGGACGTGGCGCATCTCGTCTCGGTCTCCACGCTCCCTGCCGAGCTGCGCCGCCAGTTCGGGCTGCCGTGGAGCCCCGCACGGGAGCGAGCTTTGGACCGGGCGGCGGCGGTCTCCCGCCGGCTGCTGCCACTCCTGCCCCGGCCGCTGCGCTACGTGCCGCAGGCTCGCCGCGCGGACCGGCGTGTTGCCGTATGACTCCACCTTTCGCGGGCAGTATCATGCCGCTGCCCACCTCGCCCGCAGCCTGATCTGGGTGTCCGGTCGCCGGGCATCGGAGGATCCGTGACCCGCTTCGCAAAGCTGGCGATCGCCGCAGCGGTCGCGACCTTCGTCCTGATCTCGGTCGGCGGCCTCGTGCGCGCGACCGATTCCGGGCTCGGCTGCCCTGACTGGCCCCTCTGCTTCGGGGACTGGATTCCCCCCGCGGACCTGAACGCCTGGATCGAGCACAGCCACCGTCTCGTGGCCGCGGTCTTCGTCGGCCCCCTGGTCGGGGCGGTGGGGCTGATCACGCTTTTCTCCTCCCGGCGCCACGATCGCCCGATGCTCGCCGCTGCCGTGCTCGCGGGGTTGCTGGTGGTCGCGCAGTCGCTGCTGGGTGGTGCGGTGGTCCTGGAGCAGCTGCGTGCGGATCTCGTCACGGCGCACCTCGCCATGGCGCTGACCGTCCTGGCGGCGACGATCTTCATCGCAGAGCGCGCTGCCCATGGCCCCTTTCGGCGGCGCGTCCCGCATCCCGGCCTGACGCAGCTGGTCGGCATCACCGCGATCGCCGTCTTCGCGCAGATGCTCCTCGGCTCGTGGGTCACCGGCCACCGTGCGGGTCTCGCCTTCGCCGACTTCCCGCTGATGAACGGCACCCTTGTGCCGGACCTGGCCGTCACCGCCCACCAGATCCAGTTTGCGCACCGCCTGCTGGCGGTCGCGGTTGCCTGCCTCGTGCTGGCGACCGCCATCGCGCTGCGCCGGCAGACTGACAACAGCGGGCTACGCCGCCTCGCGATCGTGGCCGGCGCCCTGCTGCTGATCCAGCTTGCCCTTGGCGCCGCGAATGTCTGGTCTCAGCTGTCTGCCTACTTCGTGGTGCCGCACCTGGCGGTTGGTGCTGCCCTGTGGGCATCGCTGATCCTGGTCTGGCTGGGGGTCCGGCGGCTCGAGCCGGCGGCAGTCCCCGTCCCGCGAGCGTCCGGCGCCATCCTCGGCAGGCTGCGCCTGTACGTCGCGCTCACCAAGCCGCGCATCATCGAGCTGCTGCTCATCACGACCGTGCCGACCATGGTCCTCGCGCAGGGCGGCATTCCGTCGATCTGGCTGATGGTCGGCGTGATGGTCGGCGGCACGCTGGCCGCGGGTGGCGCCAACGCGATCAACCAGTTCGTCGACCGCGACATCGACGACCTCATGCGTCGCACGCGGAGCCGCCCACTGCCAACGCACGCGATCACGCCGCGCGCTGCGCTGGTCTTCGGGATCGGCCTGAGCGCCGCCTCCTTTGTCTGGCTGGCGCTGCTTGTGAACCTCCTCAGCGCGCTGCTCGCATTGAGCGCCATCGCCTTCTATGTCTTCGTCTATACGATCTGGCTCAAGCGCTCCACCCCGCACAACATCGTGATCGGCGGCGCCGCGGGCTGCGCGCCGGTCCTCGTCGCGTGGGCATCGGTCACCGGATCGGTCGGGATTCCGGCGCTCGTGCTCTTCGCAATCGTCTTCTACTGGACGCCGCCCCACTTCTGGGCGCTGGCATTGCGGTATCGAGGCGACTACGCGGCGGCCGGCGTCCCGATGCTGCCGGTCGTCCGCGGGGAGGCCGAGACGGCGCGCCAGATCGTCCTCTACTCGCTCATCCTCGTGGGCGTCAGCCTGCTCCTGTGGCCGGCGGCGGGGATGGGTCTCATCTACGTTACGGCGGCCGTCGGGCTGGGCGCCGTCTTCGTGATCTACGCGCTCCGCCTGCGGCGCGATGCGGCGAATGGGCGGGCCGCGATCGGGCTCTTCCGCTATTCGATCAGCTACCTGACCCTGCTCTTCGTGGCGGTCGCCCTCGACGCGCTCGTCCGCCTGCCGATCGGCTGACCGGCCCGCCGCTTCGGACTCACTCGCCGCGTGCCGCACGCTCGGCCGCCAGCCGCGCGTCGAGGTGGGCGGTGCGCCGATCCTCGTAGCGCATCCAGCCCGCGATCACGATCGCCATCGCCACCAGGAACGCGAGGTCGCCTCCGACCCACATCAGCGTGCCGCCCAGCCGCTGATCGTCGAGGGGTGTCGGTCCCCAGGCGCGCAGGTTCGTCGCGTAATGCGGGTAGAGGACGGTTTCGGCGCTGAGGAGGGCCACTCCCAGGAACGAGTTCTGGGGCATCGCGAGGAAGAGATACAGGAGGCGGACCGGGTGCGGGATCTTCCAGGGCGAGGGGTCGACCCCGATCGCCGGCCACCAGAAGAGGAGGCCGGCGGCCAGGAAGCTTGCGTGCTCGAGGTCGTGCAGCCACGGGTTCTCGAGCGCCTCGTTGTAGAGGATGCTGAAGTGCCAGCCCCAGTTGACGGCCGCGAAGAAGACCCAGGCGACCATTGGAAACGAGACGAGATGAACGACGCGACTCTGGAGGACCGCCAGCAGGCGGCGCCTGACCGATGGCGACGCCGCGCGCAGGGCGAGGGTGATCGGCGCACCGGCAAGCACGAGCGGTGCAGCGACGAGCTCGATAAGCATGTGCTGGACCATGTGCACGCTGAACAGCTGGCCCTCGTAGGCCTCGATCGGCGACGTCAACGCCAGCACCAGGGCGACGAGGCCGGCGAGGAAGAACCAGCCGCGGCGGGCGGGCTGGGGGTGGCCGGGATGCGCCCGATTGACCCATCGCACCGCCCCGAGATAGGCGATCCCCGCGAGCACAACCCCGCCAAGCACGAGCGGCTCGAAGCGCCAGAGCAGGAGGAGACCGGGGAGCTGCGGCGCCGGAGCGCTCGCTCCGTGCCCCAGGACCGGGAGCGGCATACCCAGCGCTGCGGCGAGCGGAAGGATGGCGGCGAGGAGGAGTCGGCGCATCGAGCTCATTCTCCCGCCGACGGCCACGGACTGCAGATGCTGGGAACCGAGTGGCGCGCCGGCGCGTCCTGCGGCCCATGAAGCGAACCGCATTCAGCCTGATCCTCGCAGGCCTCGTGCTCGCCGGCTGCAGCCGCGGCGGAGGCGGCCAGCCGAGCGGATCGCCGAGCGGCGGCGACGATATCGTTCATCCGGCGGGGGACGCGCTGATCCTGAGCGTCGCGAACAGCGGTGGCTTCGTGGCTCCTGACTTCCTGCTCGGCGCGCTGCCGAGCTTCGTGCTGACCGGCGATGGCCGAGTGCTCGTCCCCGGAGCCCAGGCCGCGATCTTTCCCGGCCCGATGCTGCCGAGCATCATGGAGCGGCGGCTGACCGAGGGGGGGATCCAGGCGGTTCTCGCCGCCGTCGCCGGCACCGGGCTCTTCACGTCCGATCTTGACCTGCGCGGCGCGAATGCCATGGTGGCCGATGCCGCCGACACCGTCTTCACACTGCACGCCGACGGTCGCGAGGTGACCGTCAGCGTCTATGCGCTCGGGTTCCTCGAAGGGACGAATCCACCCCCTGGCATGCCGGGTAACGAGGTGCTCGCCCATCGCGCGTTGTCGCTCCTGCAGGAGCGGCTCTCCGGGCTCGAGCAATGGCTTCCGGCAGATGCGTGGGCCGATGCCGGCTGGAAGCCGTACCAGCCGGAGGCATTCCGGCTGTACGTGCGCAACGCCGACGCCGAGCCGCCCGATGGCAGTGGGCTGCCGCCGCAGGCTCCGCGCCCCTGGCCCACGAGCGACGATCCGGCGACGTTCGGGCACGCGAGCTCGGGCGACCTGCGTTGCGGCGTCGTCTCCGGCGCCGACGGCGCCACCTGGCTGGCCGAGCTGGGCCGATCCAACCAGCTGACCCGCTGGACGGCGGGCGAGCATCGCTACTCGATCATCCCGCGGCCGCTGCTGCCGTACGAAGGGGACACCTGCCCCGCGCCTCTGGGCGCCTGAGTCGCGTCGCCGGCCCTGCGGCCGGCGGCGCCCATCGGTACAATACGGCCCGCGCCGCCTTCAGCCGGGCTGTGCGGGCGCGCCCCTTTCGGACGTAGCGGAGCCTCGAGACGAGCTGATGCGATTCAAGGCGGCCCGATCGCGGTGGTGGGGAGTTCTCCGGGCAGCTCTTCCACTCCTGGTCATCGGTCTGTTGGCCGGCTGCATGCTCCCGCCGGACCCGAAGACGGAGACCGCAAAGG
>Ga0307310_10000240_pt1 | contig 16709 bp, 18 predicted proteins | sample ER_DNA_197_FD_194502 | JGI IMG/M metagenome (GOLD analysis project Ga0307310, IMG submission 194502) | Bulk soil microbial communities from the East River watershed near Crested Butte, Colorado, United States - ER_DNA_197 | ecosystem: Environmental > Terrestrial > Soil > Floodplain | place...
CGATCTCGGCGCACTTCCGCGACAGACACGTGACATTTTCCGACCTAGGCTGTTGGTGGGCGGGGGTGGTGGGAACCCGCGTCTCGGGCGTGAACATCGAGAGCCTCACCCCTGCGCCGGCTCCCGTTCGCGGAGCCCGAGGATCGAGCGGGCGATCACGAGACGCTGGATCTCGCTCGTGCCCTCGTAGATCTCCGTGATCTTCGCGTCGCGGTAGTAGCGCTCGACCGGAAACTCCTTCGTGTACCCGTAGCCGCCGAGCACCTGGATCGCCTCGGCGGTCTGCCGCCGGGCCATCTCCGACGCGAACAGCTTCGCCTTCGCGCCCTCCTCGGTGTGCGGGCGCCCCTCCTGCTTCAGCCACGCCGCGCGGTAGACGAGCAGCCGCGCCGCGTCGATCTCCGTCGCCATGTCGGCGAGCTTCCACTGGATCGCCTGGAACTCCGCGATCCGCTTGCCGAACTGACGCCGCTCGAGCGCGTACTCACGCGCTGCGTCGTACGCGGCCTGGGCGATCCCGAGCGCCTGTGCGGCGATCCCGATCCGCCCTCCGTCCAGCGTCGCCATCGCAACCGAGAAACCCTTGCCCTCCTCGTGCAGCAGCCGGTCGGGCCCAGCGCTGGCGCCCTCGATCACCAGGTCGACAGTCGACGAGGAGTTGAGCCCGAGCTTCTCCTCCTCGCGCGTGACACGCACCTGGTCGCCATCGAGCACGAACGCCGAGACTCCCTTCGCGCCGGGCGTCTCCGGATCAGTGCGCGCGAACAGGAGCACGGTGCCGGCGAAGGCGCCGTTGGTGATCCACTGCTTGGAGCCGGTGATAGTCCACCCGTCTCCGTCCGCGACCGCCGCGGTCCGAAGCGAGCCGGCGTCCGAGCCGGCCTCCGGCTCGGTCAGGGCGAACGCACCGACCGCATCGCCGCGAGCGAGCGGCGGAACGAAGCGGCTGCGCTGCTCGTCGGTGCCGAACGTGAGGATCGGGAGCGTGACTGCACTCGTGTGGACGGCGACCGTTACTCCGACTCCCGCGTCCGCGCGCGAGAGCTCCTCGAGCACGAGGATGTAGGAGAGAAAGTCCGCCCCGGCGCCGCCGAGCTCCTCCGGGATGCACACGCCCATGAAGCCGAGCTCGGCCAGCTTCCCGAACAGCTCGCGCGGGAAGCCGTGCTCGCGGTCCCAGGTTCCGGCGTTGGGCTCGATTTCGACCTGCGCGAACTCACGCGCCAGCGACTGGATCTCCCTCTCGTCCGCCGTGAGGCCGAAATCCATCGGGCCGCGAGTATAGTCGCGGCCGGCTAAGACTCAGCTGGCCTCTAAACGCCCAGCCAAGGCCCGCGAGTTTGTCTCCTGCGCCGCATCTAAGGAAGTAGAGCCGGGTGGCTCTCCATGGTCCACGTCCAAGGGGCGGCCTTGGGGCGCTAACTGCGGATGGTCGCTCGGCTCTCTAGACGCTGTTCGCGGGTGCCCGAAGGGTGTGTGCGCGAACTCGACCTGAGAGACGCTGAGGCCGACAAGCTGGGTGGTCGCGCTGTTGCCACCCCTCGGATTGACGGATCAATCAACCGCCGTGCATGAACTAGACGGCGAGGGGCAAGCACAGAGGAAGCCGGGCGGCTCCTCTCTCCACGCGGGCAACGTGTAGCCCGTGTCCTAGGGCCGCCCGGCGCCCTCCTGCTCAATAGATGCGACCGCGGGCGGCGACTTGTGCCTGTGCGCCGGTCACTACCAATCTGCCCTGTAGAGTCGTGGCCGGTTTGGCTTCCGGAACCGGGCAGGGGACGTTGCCGTGGAGCTGGTACTCCGACCCCGAGCTGCTGCGAAGCGAGCAGGTGCGGATCTTTCGCCGTGCTTGGCAGTACGCAGGGCCCGCGGAGCACACAGCCGAGCCCGGCGATTACTTCACGTGCCACGTCGGCGACGTGCCGGTCGTCGTCGTCCGCGACCGAGCCGGAGAGCTCCACGCCTTCCTCAACGTCTGCCGCCACCGGGGCTCGATCGTGGCCGTCGGGCGCGGCAACCGCGAGACGTTGCAGTGCAGGTACCACGCGTGGACCTACGGCCTCGACGGCCGGCTGCGCGCGGCGCCCCGGGCGCAACAGGAGCCGGGGTTCGAGATCGGCGGAATCGCATTGCGGGAGCTCGCCGTCGAGGCCTGGGGGCCGCTGCTCTTCGTGCACCCCGGCCCGGACGCAGCTCCGCTCGCCGAGACGTTCGGCCCCGTCCCCGAGCTGATCACCGCTGGAGGGATCGAGCCCGACCGGCTACGCGTGCGCAGGCGCAGCGAGTCCGAGCTCGCCTGCAACTGGAAGATCGCGGTCGAGAACTACCTCGAGTGCTACCACTGCGCCGTGGCGCACCCCGGTTTCAGTGCGGTGGTCGACGTCTCACCGGACGCGTACGTCCTCGAGACGCACGAGCGCGGCTCCAGCCAGTTCGGCCCGACCAAGAGCGGCGACGGCGTCGTCGAAGGCCAGTTCCACTGGCTCTGGCCGGTGACCAAGCTCTACGCACTGCCCGGCCCGCCCAACCTGGCGGTTGGCCCCGTCCGGCCGCTCGGCCCCGAGCGTACCGCCTCGTTTCTCGACTACTTCTTCCCGGATGAGGTCACGGACGCCGAGGTCGAGGAGTTGCTCGCGTTCGACGACCAGGTCGGGCTCGAGGACCGCGCGCTGGTCGAGTCGGTGCAGGCCGGCGTTCGCTCCGGACTGCTGGACGAAGGGCGGCTGCTCCCCGAGAGCGAGCGGCTGCTCACCCACTTCCAGTCGCTCGTGCGAGAGGCGCTCGCCTGAAACCGGCCTTGCTACTCGGCGCACTGCTCGCGGTGCTGGCGTCCGGCTGTGGCAATAGCCCGCCGTCGACCCAGAGCGTCGTCCGCGCGTGGAGCCAGGCGCTGAACGCGGACGACAACAAAGGCGCTGCCGACCTCTTCGCCCCGGGAGCGGAAGTCGTTCAAGGCCCGACCGTCATCCACCTGCGAACACACGCCCAGGCCGAGGCCTGGAACTCCGCACTCCCGTGCTCGGGCCGGATCGTCTCGATCAAGAGCCACGGCCAGACCGCCCGCGCGACCTTCGTGCTGGGCGACCGGGCGCACAGCCGCTGCGACGGCCCGGGCCAGCGCGCGACCGCGATCTTCCGCGTCGTGAAGGGAAAGATCGTGCTCTGGCACCAGGCGGGCGCAAGTACAGCCCCGCCACCGCCGACCTCGTCGACCTAGTTACTAGGCGACGAGCGCTGCTTCGTGGAGCTCGCGCCGGATGCGGCGCAGCGAGCGCTCGCGCGCCCGGAAGGCGTCCACTACGGCCGGGTCGAACTGCCGCCCCTCTTGCTGCTCGAGCTCGCGTCCCGCGGCGGCCCAGCTCATCGCGCGGCGGTACGGCCGGTCGCTGGTCATCGCGTCCAGCGCGTCGGCGACCGCGAAGATCCGCGCCGCCGGCGGGATCTCGGTGCCGCGGCGCCCGTCCGGATAGCCGCGGCCGTCCCAGCGCTCGTGATGCGAGCGGACGACCTCGAGCCCCGTGCCGTGCAGGAAGGAGACACCACGCAGGAGCTGCTCGCCGAGGGTTGTGTGCGTCTCCATCAGGCGGCGTTCCGGCGAGGTCAGCGGCCCGGGTTTCTGCAGGATCCGGTCCGGGATCCCGATCTTGCCGACGTCGTGGAGCATGAAGCCGTAGGCGACGCTTTCGTCCTCGCAGACCTCGGGAGCGGCGACTTGCGCGAGCTCGACCGCGTAGCGGTGCACGCGCTGCGAGTGCTCGCCCGTCCCGTGATCCTTCGACTCCAGTGCGCTCGCGAGCGCCGTCACAGTCTCGTGGTACGCGTCCTGGAGCAGCCGCCGGTGTCCGCGCTCGAGCTCGAGCAGGTGGCGGAGATCGCGGGCGTAGAGCAGTAGCTGCTCGTCCGGCCGTTGCTTGCTGGTGGCCCTGAACGGCGTCGCGTGCAGCCCGGCGGCCACGCGCTCGACCACGGCCAGCAGCTCAAGCGGGCTGAACGGCTTCAACAGCAACGCGTCCGCTCCGACCGCTTGCGCGGTCGCTTCGTCGGTTCCGTCCGAGCCGGTCAGCAGAACGATCGGAATGCCACTCGTCGCCGGCGAAGCTTTCAGCAGCGAGCACAAGGCTGTGCCGTCGAGGCCGGGCATCGCGACGTCCATCACGATCGCGTCGGGGCGCGCGGCGGCGATCCGCTCCTGGGCGGCGATCGCGTTTGCGGCTTCGTCGACTTCGACGTCGACAGCCTCGAACGTCGTCCGCAGCAGCGCGCGGAACGCGTCGTCGTCATCGACCAGCAAGAGGCGCAGAACCGACCTCCTTCGGGGTTTGCGGCTAGACCTATTCGGTCCTATCGGTCGTGTTTACGAATAGATGTAGAAGCCGGCCCCAGACTTGCGGCCCAATTTCCCTGCACCTACCAGCTCTCTGAGGAGCGGGCAGGGCTCGTAACGATCGTCGTCCAGGCCGTCGCGGAGCACTTCCATGATCGCGACGCAGGTATCCAGGCCGATCAGATCGGCCAGGGCGAGCGGCCCCAGGGGGTGCGCAAAGCCCAGCTTGGCGATCGTGTCGATCGCCTCGGCCTTGGCGACGCCGTCGTGCAGCGCCCAGACGGCCTCGTTGAGGAACGGCATCAGGATCCGGTTCGAGACGAAGCCTGGGCAGTCGTTGGCGACAGCGGGCGTCTTGCCGAGCTCGACCGCCAGCGCAGTGATCGCCTCGGCCGTCTCGTCAGAGGTCTCCTTGCCGCGCACGACTTCGACCAGCTTGAGCACCGGCACCGGGTTGAAGAAATGCATCCCGATCACCCGATCCGGGCGAGAGGTGGCGGCGGCAAGCGAGCTGATCGGGATCGAGGAGGTGTTCGAGGCGAGCACGGCCTCCGGCGGCAGCGCCGCGTCGGCTCGGCGGAAAACGTCCTCCTTGACGGACGCGTCCTCGACGACCGCCTCGACCATCAGGTCGGCTGGGACAAGGTCGTCCGCCGGCTCGACCCGCCCGAGCACCTCGTCCGGGTCGGGACCGCCCTTCTCGGCCAGCTTCGTCAGGCTCTTGCGCATCGCGTCGAGCCCGCGCTCGACCGCGCCGGGTGCCGCGTCGTAGAGCGAGACGCGCCGCCCGGAAGCGGCGACCACCTGCGCGATCCCGCCGCCCATCTGGCCCGCCCCGACGACCAGCACATGCTCGAATTGCACTAGACCTCCAGCAGCAGCGCGTCGCCCTGGCCGCCGCCGGAGCAGATCGCGGCGAGGCCGAGGCCGCCGCCGTTGCGGCGCAGCTCGTGGATCATCGTCGCCAGGATCCGGCCTCCCGAAGCGCCGATCGGGTGGCCGAGCGCGACCGCGCCGCCGTTCACGTTCACCTTCTCGGGGTCGACACCGAGCATCCTCGTCGAGTTGACCGCGACCGAGGAGAAGGCCTCGTTCAGCTCCACCCGCTCGACGTCGTCGATCGTCTTGCCCGCCTTCTCGAGCGCGATCGCGCCGGCCTTCGCCGGCGTCCGCGCGAGGTAGGCGAACTCGTCGGCGACATAGCCCTGCGCGAGGATCGTGGCCAGCACCTCGAGCCCACGGTGCTTGGCGAACTCCTCGCTGGTGAGAACGAGCGCCGAGGCTCCGTCGTTCACGCCCGGAGCGTTGCCGGCCGTGGTCGTGCCCTCGGGGTCGAAGACCGGCTTCAGGCTCGAGAGCTTCTCGAGCGACGTGTCGCGCCGCGGGCTTTGGTCGACGGCGAAGTCGCCGACCGGGACGATCTCGGTTTCAAAGCGGCCTTCGTCGATCGCCTTCACCGCGCGCTCGTGTGAGCGGAGGGCCCAACGGTCCTGGTCTTCCCGCGAGATCCCGAGCTCGCGCGAGACGAACGACGCCTGCTCGACCATGTGCTTGGAGTCGAAGCTCGAGGTCAGCCCGTCGTGGGTCATCAGGTCGATCAGCGCGCCGTCGCCGAGCCGGTAGCCGAAGCGCGCCTTCTTCAGCGCGTAGGGCGCGTTCGTCATCGACTCCATGCCGCCCGCGACCACGACCTGCACGTCGCCGGAGCGGATCATCTGGTCGGCGATCTCGACCGCGCGGATCGAGGAGGCGCAGACCTTGTTGATCGTGTCCGACGGCAGCTCGACGGGCAGCCCGGCGCCGATCGTCGCCTGACGCGAGGGCGCCTGGCCGGCGCCGCCCTGCAGCACCTGGCCCAGGACCGCGTACTCGACTTCGTCGTTCTCGACGCCGGCCGCGTCGAGCGCGCCGCGGATCGCGATCGCGCCGAGCTCCGTCGCCTCATGTCCGGCAAGGGCTCCGCCGAGCTTGCCGAAGGGCGTGCGGACAGCTGAGACGATCACCGAGCGAGACATCGGAAAAACCCTAGCGAGTGAAGTCGAGGCCGGGCTCGAGCCGCTGCGCGAACGCCGCGACGAGCTGCACGGTCGCCTCGACGTCGTCCAGCGACACGACCTCGCCCGGCGTGTGGATGTAGCGGGTCGCCAGAGAAATCAGCCCCGTCGCGATCCCGGCGCGGCTCGTGTACGCCGCGTCCATGTCCGTGTGCGTGTCGCCGGCCGAGACGTTGACCGTGTAGCGAATCCCCTCCGCCTCGGCCGTCTCGACCAGCAACTCGAAGACCTTCGGGTTGATCGTCGAGCCGCGGTTGACGATCGGGCCGCCGCCGAGCTTGGCCTCGCCGTCGATCTTCGGGTCGCCGTCGGGGATGTCGGTCGCGCCGGTGACGTCGACGGCGAGCGCGACCGTCGGCTCGAGCGCGAAGACGGTCGTGCGCGCGCCCGCGAAGTCGCCGACCTCCTCCTGGACGGCGGCCACCGCTGCGACGTCGCCCGGTGCCCCGCCCGCCTCTGCCACCCGCCTGGCCGCCTCGAGCGCGACGTAGGCGCCGAGGCGGTTGTCGAGCGAGCGCGAGGCCAGCCGCCCGCCCGCGAGCTCGACCGGCTCGGTCGCAAGCACGGCGACATCGCCGATCTGCAGGCGGCCGAGCGCCTCGTCGCGGTTGCGGGCGCCGATGTCGATGTGCAGGTCCTCGAGCTCGAGCTGCTCGGGCTTCTCGCCCGCCTTCAACCGCTTCCCGCCCTTGCGCCCGATCACGCCGGGCACCGGCCCGTTGCTCGTCGCCACCGAGACGCGCTGGCCGTGGAGCACGTCCGGCCGCTGGCCGCCGACGGTCAGAAAGAAGACGAAACCCTCGTCGTCCACGTGCGTGACCATCACGCCGATCTCGTCGATGTGGCCGAGCACGACGAGCAGTGGCCCTTCGCCCGTGCCGGGAACACGCGCGACGGACGAGCCCATCGCGTCGCTCGTCACGGTCGCGAAGCCCGAGGCGGCCTCACGCCAGAGGCCTGCGACCGCAGCCTCGTAGCCCGAAGGGCCCGGCGCGGTCAGCAGCTTCGACAGGAGCTCCGGAACAGGCACGTTGCGGAGCCTATGCCGCCGTTTGCCGTTCCCGCAGTCGGGAACCGCAGTGAGACCAACGAAAGGAGCAAGACGTGCCCACGTGGGGATGGATCGTGATTGCGATCGCCGCCGTCGTCGTCCTGGCCGCGATCGCGTGGAGCGCCTACAGCAGCCGCCGCCGCAAGGGCCTCCAGGAGAAGTTCGGCAGCGAGTACGACCGGACGGTCGCCGATGCGCCGAGCAAGCGCGAGGCCGAGTCGGAGCTCACCGAGCGGCAGAAGCGCCGCGACGAGCTCGAGATCCGGCCGCTGGAGCAGGAGGCCCGCGACCGGTACGCGAGCGAGTGGCACAACACACAGGCGAAGTTCGTGGACGACCCGGAAGGCGCGGTCGGCGACGCCGATCGTCTGATCCAGCAGGTGATGCGGGAGCGCGGCTACCCGGTCGAGGACTTCGACCAGCGCGCCAACGACCTCTCGGTCGACCATCCCGAGGTGATCTCGAACTACCGGGCCGCCCACGGGATCTCGATCGCGAACGAGCGCGGCAACGCGTCGACCGAGAACCTGCGAACTGCGATGGTCCACTACCGCGCGCTGTTCGACGAGCTGCTCGAGACCGAGCCGGCGAGGTCCTGAGCGCTTGACGCCCGGCCTCAGGTGCGACTACCGTTTGACGCGATGACTCTTGCACCGCGCACCTGGGGCTGGGCCTGGCGCCACGAGCGGGGCGGGAGCGTCGGCTGACCTGACCTAGACGCATCTCGTTCCGCTCACTGACCTTCCAGACGGGAGGTCTTTTTGTTTGCCATGAACGCACTCACCGTCATCTCCACTGACCTGCTGACCCCACTCGGGGCCTACCTCCGGCTGCGCGAGGGCGGGCGCGCGAGCTTCCTGCTCGAGTCCGTTGAGAAGGGCCGTCTGGGGCGCCACTCGTTCGTGGGCTGCGGCTCCCGCCTGGTCTCGTTCGAGGAGGCCGAGGCCTGCGGGCAGCCGGTCGTCGGCTATCTCGGCTACGAGCATGCGACCCGGCTCGAGCCGACCGTGCCGGTGCCGGACGAGGGCCGCGACCTGCCCGAGAGCCGCTTCGTGGTCGCCGAGATGCTCGTCCGCTTCGACCACGGGCTCGGGATGGCCGAGGTGCTCTGCGGCGACCCCGACGCCGTGGCGGAGCTGCTCGAAGGCCCGCAGCCGTCGGCCGAGCCTGCCTCGCGCCCGCGCTCGGGATCGACCCGCCGGCTGCCCTCGCGACACCAGTACGAGCGCGCGGTCGTGAAGGCGAAGGAGCACATCCGGGCGGGCGATGCCTTCCAGGTTGTGCTCTCGCAACGGGCCGAGCGCCCGACCTCGGCGAGCGCGCTGGAGCTCTACCGCTCGCTGCGGCGGGTCAACCCGTCGCCGTACCTGTTCCTGCTCGAGCTCGACGACCTCGCACTCGTCGGGTCGTCGCCGGAGACGCTCGTCAAGGCCGAGGGCCGCCGCGCCTCGCTGAACCCGATCGCCGGCACGACCCGCCCGGGTGACGGCGACGCGGAGCGGCTGCTGTCCTCCGAGAAGGACCGGGCCGAGCACGTGATGCTTGTCGACCTGGGCCGCAACGATCTCTCGCGCGCCTGCCGCCCGGGAACCGTGCGCGTGGCGCGCTTCCTCGAGCCGGAGCGCTTCTCGCACGTGACCCACCTCGTGTCGGAGGTCGTCGGCGAGCTCGAGCCGGAGATCTCGCACTTCGACCTGCTGCGCGCGTGCTTCCCGGCCGGGACCGTGTCGGGCGCGCCGAAGGTGCGGGCGATGCAGCTGATCGCGGAGCTCGAGCGCTACCGGCGGGGGCCTTATGCCGGGGCGGTGCTCTACGCGCTTCCCGGCGAGGCGCTCGACGCCTGCATCGCGATCCGCACGGTCGTCCTGCACGACGGGATCGCCCTGCTGCAGGCCGGCGCCGGGATCGTCGCCGACTCCGACCCGGCGGCCGAGCACGACGAGTGCCTGCGCAAGCTGGCCGCGCTCGAGATGGCGATCGAGCTGGCGGAGGCAAGGTCGGCATGATCCTGCTCGTGGACAACTACGACTCGTTCACCTACAACCTCGCGCACCTGTTCGGGGAGCTCGGCGCGGAGGTCGTCGTGCGCCGCAACGACGCCATCGACGCCGATGAGGCCGCGCGGCTCGCGCCGTCGCACCTCGTCGTCTCCCCCGGTCCAGGCCGGCCGGCGGATGCCGGCGCGTCGGTGGAGATCGTCCAGCGGCTCGGCCCGAGCGTCCCGACGCTGGGCGTCTGCCTCGGCCACCAAGTGGTCATCGAGGCCTTCGGCGGCGAGGTCGGCCAGGCGAAGCGGCTCGTCCACGGCAAGCCGAGCGAGATCGAGCACGACGGGCGCGGGCTCTTCGAGGGCCTGCCTGAGCGCTTCGAGGCCGGCCGCTACCACTCGCTCGCCGCGACCGCCGTCCCGGACTCCCTCGAGATCTCGGCCACGTGCGCCGAGGGCGAGGTGATGGCGGTCCGCCATCGCGAGCTGCCGGTCGACGGCGTCCAGTTCCATCCCGAGTCGGTGCTCACGCCGGTCGGCCCGGAGCTGGCGCGCAACTTCCTGGAAGGCTCGCGATGACGGTGCAGCAGGCGCTTGCGCGGCTCCTCGACGGCCACGACCTCTCGCGCGACGAGGCGCGGGCGGTGATGAACGAGATCATGGAGGGCGAGGCAACGCCGGCCCAGATCGGCGGCTTCCTCGTCGCACTGCGGCTGAAGGGCGAGACCGCGGACGAGATCGCCGGCTGCGCGGAGGCGATGCGAGAGCACGTGCTGATCGTGCGGCCGAAGCGCGACGACCTCGTCGACACCGCCGGCACCGGCGGCGACGCCGCCCGGACGATCAACATCTCGACCGCCGCGGCGCTCGTCGCGGCGGCGGCGGGCGCAGGGGTCGCAAAGCACGGCAACCGCGCGGTCTCGTCGGCCTCGGGCTCGGCGGACGTGCTCGAGGCACTCGGCTTCCGGCTCGAGCTGCCGCGCGCGGAGATCGAGCGCTCGATCGACGAGCTCGGCTTCGGCTTCCTGTTTGCGCCGACGCACCATCCGGCGATGCGGCACGCAGCCCCCGTCCGCCGCGAGCTCGCAGCCCGTACCGTCTTCAACGTGCTCGGGCCCCTGACGAACCCGGCCGGCGCCCGCGCGCAGGTGGTCGGCGTCTACGCGCCGTCGCTGGTGCGCACCATCGCCGAAGTGCTCGCGCAGCTCGGCTCCCGGCGCGCCTTCGTCGTCCACGGCGCCGCCGGGATCGACGAGCTCTCGCCCGCCGGGCCGAACCTCGTCTGCGAGGTGGTGGACGGCGGCGTGCGCGAGCGCGAGATCGATCCGCTCGAGCTCGGCATCGAGCGCTGCGACCCGGCCGACCTGCGCGGCGGCTCGCCAGGCGACAATGCCGAGGCAATCCGCGCGGTCTTCCGCGGCGAGAACGGCGGGAAACGCTCCGCGATCCTGCTCAACGCCGCCGGCGCGATCGCCGCCGCGGGGCACGCCGACGACCTGCGCGCGGGGCTCGAGGTCGCGCGCGACGCCGTCGATTCGGGCGCGGCGCTCGCGAGGCTCGACGCGCTGGTCGCGTTTTCGCAGACGGCCGAGGTGAGCGCCTGATGGGTCGCTTCCGCGACGCGCTCGCCCGGGAGGGCCTGACCGCGATCGCGGAGGTCAAGCGCCGCTCGCCGTCCGCGGGCGAGCTGCGGCCGGACGCCGACCCCGCCGAGCTGGCCGCGGCGTTCGAGCGGGCCGGCGCAGCGGCCGTCTCGATTCTCGTCGACGAGCGCTTCGGCGGCGCACCCGCCGATCTGGCCGCCGCGAGGTCGGCAAGCGACGTGCCGCTGCTGGCGAAGGGGTTCTTCTCCGGGCGTGCCGAGCTCGAGGAGCTGCGGAGCCTCGGCGCCGACGCCGTGCTTCTGCTGCTGCGCGACCTCGACGACTCGCAGGCCCACGACCTGATGACGACCGCCCGCGAGCTCGGGCTCGACGCGCTCGTCGAGGCCCACGACGCCGGCGAGCTTGCTCGAGCGGTCGAGCTCGGGGCCGACCCGATCGGGATCAACGCGCGCGACCTGTCGACCTTCCGAATCGACCGGCGCGCGCAGCTCGAGCTGGTCGAGGCGGCGCCGCGCGACCGGGTGGTCATCGCCGAGAGCGCGATCGCGGCGAGAGCCCACGGCGCGGAAGCGGAGCTCGCGGGCGCCGATGCCGTGCTCGTCGGCTCGACGCTGATGCGCGCGCCCGATCCGGCCGCGAAGCTCGAGGAGCTGCTGGCCCGCCCGCTCGTGAAGGTCTGCGGCCTGACCCGCGAGGAAGACGTGGCCGCAGCGGCAGAGGCCGGTGCCGACCTGGCGGGCTTCGTGCTCGCCCGAGAGACGCCGCGGCGGTCGCCGGCGGTGCTGCCGGTTCCCGACACGATGCTCTCGGTGGCGGTCCACGTCGGCGAGATCACCGACGACGGCGCTGACCTGGTGCAGCTCTACGCGCGGGAGAACGGCCACCGCTCACGCGAAGGCGTCCTGCTGCGCGGCGGCCGCGAGGTCGCGCGCGTCGTCGACCGCAGCTGGCACGAAGCGGATCCAGGCCACCTCGAGCGAGCGAGCTCCGCCGAAGGCAGGATCGTGCTCGCCGGCGGCCTCTCGCCGGAGAACGTCGCCGAAGCGATCGAGCGCGTGCGGCCGTGGGCGGTCGACGCCAGCTCGAGCCTCGAGACCGAGCCGGGCGTCAAGGATCACGACCGCATCCGGGCCTACGTTGAGGCGGCGCGGTGCTGACCTACGGCGAGTACGGCGGGCGGTTCGTGCCCGAGACGCTGATCCCCGCGCTCGACGAGCTCGAGGCGGGCTGGCGCGCCGCCCGCGAGGATCCGTCGTTCCAGGACGAGCTGGACGAGCTCGGCCGCAGCTACGCGGGGCGGCCGACGCCGCTCACCCTGGCCGAGCGCTTCGCCCCGGGCAAGCGCCTCTACCTCAAGCGGGAGGACCTGCTCCACACCGGCGCGCACAAGCTGAACAACGCGCTCGGCCAGGCCCTGCTCGCGCTGCGGCTGGGCAAGCGGCGGATCGTCGCCGAGACGGGCGCCGGCCAGCACGGCGTAGCGACCGCGACAATCTGCGCGCGCTTCGGCCTCGACTGCGTCGTGTACATGGGCAGCGAGGACATGCGCCGGCAGCACCCGAACCTCGAGCGGATGGCGCTGCTGGGCGCCGAGGTGCGGCCGGTCGAGTTCGGGACGCGGACGCTGAAGGAGGCGACCAGCGAAGCGATCCGCGACTGGATCGCGAACGTCGAGGACACGCACTACCTGATCGGCTCGTGCGTCGGGCCCGCGCCGTACCCGGAGATCGTTCGCGAGCTGCAATCGGTGATCGGCCGCGAGGCACGTGAGCAGGTGCTTGCGGTGGAGGGCCGGTTGCCGGAGGTCGCGATGGCATGCGTCGGCGGCGGCTCGAACGCGATCGGCCTCTTCGCAGGCTTCGTGGACGACGCCGACGTAAGGCTGGTCGGCGTCGAGGCGGGCGGCGCGGCGAGCCTCGGCTCGGGCCGCCCCGCGGTGCTCCACGGCTCGCGCTCGTCGGTGCTTGCCGACGAGGACGGGCAGGTGCTCGACGCCGCGTCGATCTCGGCCGGGTTGGACTACCCGGGCGTCGGCCCGGAGCACGCGTTCCTGCGCGACAACGGCCGGGCCGAGTACGTCGGCACAACCGACGAGGAAGCGCTGACCGCCTTCCGCCGGCTGGCCCGAACGGAGGGCATCCTGCCGGCGCTCGAGCCCGCCCACGCGCTGGCTCGCGTGGAGGACCTGGACGCGGAGCTCGTGCTGCTCTGCCTCTCGGGCCGCGGCGACAAGGACCTGGCCGAGGTCACCGCGCGGTGAGCGGGCAGGGCGAGGCGGCGGGACCCATCCCTAACCCCCTCCCACCCGGGGTTGATCACGGTAGCGGCGAAATTCGCGCGGAAGGGTCACCGGGATGTGCCGAGGGTGTGGCGATTCGTTCCCAGGGCTCGCCGGGCTCGAGCGTCGCCGGCCAAGCTCGCTCGTGAGCGGCCAGCTCGGCTGGGACCGGCGCGGATGAAAACGCTCGCGATCTACCTGATGTGCGGCCGGGAGACCCCGGAGCTCGCGCAAGCGGCGGCCGAAGCCGGCGCCGACATCGTGGAGCTCGGCTTCCCGTTCTCTGATCCGCTGGCCGACGGGCCGGTCATCCGGCTTGCCGCCGAACGTGCGCTTGCGCAGGGGATGCGCACCGGCGCCTGCCTCGAGCTGCTCGCCGCGACACGGGAGCGCCTGCCGGAGACGCCGCTCGTGCCGATGACCTACTCGTCGCTGCTCGAGGCCCACGGTTGGGAGCGCTTCGACACCGACGCGCGCGCAGCGGGCGCGACGAGCATGATCGTCGCCGACCTTCCCGCCGGCGACCGGCCCGAGGTACGGCGCATCCAGCTCGTCGCCCCGACCTCCACCGACGAGCGCCTCGCGCTCGCGGCCGCGCAGACCGACGGCTGGCTCTACCTCGTCACGCTGACCGGGACGACCGGGACGCGGAGCGAGCTCTCGCCCGCGCTGGCAGGGCTCGTCGAGCGCGCCCGCGCCCAGACCCAGCGCCCGCTCTACGCCGGTTTCGGGATCTCGACCCCCCAGCAAGCGCGCGCCGCCGCCGAGCTGGCCGACGGGATCGTCGTCGGCTCCCGGGCGGTCGAGGTTGCAGAGGCGGGGCCGGCGGCGCTGCGCGACTACGTCGCCTCCCTGCGCGCAGCCCTCGACGGATGACCACAGTGCTCGTAGACGCACGCAACGTGCAGCGCTCCCAGTGGCCGAACGTTCCCGACGACGAGCTGGTCGAGCGAGCGCGAGCGTGGGCCGACCGCCACGACGCCGAGCTCGTGCTCGTTTTCGACGGCAAGGCGCCCGAGGCCGGGGTCGGCACGAAACAGCTCGACGAGCGAGCGACAGTCGTCGGCACGGGCGGCGAGAGCGCGGACGACTGGCTGATCCGTGAGGCGCCGGGCTACCCGGGTGCGTGGCTCGTGACCTCCGACCGCGCGCTCCGCGAGGCGGCGGGCGAAGCAGCGAGCCGGATCGTCGGCGGCGGAGCGTTCCTGCGCGGGCTGGACGAGTGAAGCGGCGGCTCCGTTCCGCCGCGGCGGGCGCCGTGGCCGCGACCGTGTGGGGGCTCGCCGAGCCCCTCGACCAGCGGTTGCTGCGCTGCGACTACTCCGATGTCGCGGTGCTCGGAAAGGCGGTCACGCGCGGGCCGGGCTGGCGGCTCGCGGGCTTCGCGCTGCACGCGGCAAATGGGGCCGTCTTCGGGCTCGCGTTCGACGAGCTGCGCCGCCACGTCGCCGTCCCTCCACGCAGGCTCGCGGTGGCGATGGCGCTCGCCGAGCACACGGCGCTGTACCCGCTCTGCGCGCTGATCGACCGCCATCACCCGGCGCGCGGCGAGCCGGGCATCCCGCCGCTTCTGACCAACCCGCGGGCGTTCGCGCAGGCGACCTGGCGGCACCTGCTCTTCGGCACCGTCCTCGGCCGGCTCGCCGCGTGAAGGCCGTCGCCGTCCTCGCCGCCCTGGCGGTCGCCTCGAGCGCGTCGGCCGCGGGGCAGCAGTGGCAGCCGTCGATGGACGCGGCGATCGCCTACGCGTCACATCGCCACGGGACGATCGCCTTCGCCGTCCGCACGCCGACCCGGCACTGGGGCTGGCATGCCACCCGGATCTTTCCTTCGGCGAGCGTGCTCAAGGCGATGTTGCTCGTGGCCTACCTCGACCTCCCTTCAGTTCGGGCGCGCGGCCTCGGGCCGCAGGACCGCGCGCTGCTCACGCCGATGATCCGCCGCTCCGACAACGCCGCGGCCGGGCGCGTGCTCGCGATCGTCGGCGCCACACGCCTGCGCGGTCTCGCGCAGCGCGCCGGCATGCGCCGCTTCACGCCCGCGACCGGCATCTGGGGCCTGAGCCGCATCGACGCAGCTGACCAGGCGCGCTACTTCATGCGGATCGACTCGCTGCTCGCGCCGCGCCACCGCGCGTACGCCATGAAGCTGCTGAACACGGTCACACCGGCGCAGCGCTGGGGCATCGCCCGCGTCCGGCCGGCCGGCTGGCGACTCTACTTCAAGGGCGGCTGGGGCTCTGGCACCGGCTGGGTCGACCACCAGGTCGCGCTCCTGACCCACGGCGACGAGCGCGTCTCGGTCGCGATCCTGACCTTCCAGGACGGTAGCCACTCCTACGGCAAGGAAACGCTCCGCGGGATCGCAGTGGGCCTGTTGCGCGGCCTCGACTCGGGCGCGGAAGTCCGCTAGCCGCCGGTCGCCGAGAAGTGCTGGTAGTCGGGGGAGCCACTCCAGCGACCGCCCCATTGCCAGCCGACGGCCGCGAACGCCCGCACCAGCAGCCCGCCGCGGACGGCCATGCCCGGCCGGTAGCGAGAGCGGTCGAGGTGCGCGCGCCCGGCCCGAGGGTGGACACGACCGCCTTCGAGATACGGGTTCTCGACCGGGTTCACGTCCACGGCCAGCCCGTAGGCGTGCACCGACCAGCGCTTCGGCCCGGGCGCGACGGCGTAGCGGCAGTTGAACGCCGCCGTGTTGTCGGCGTCGAGGGAACGCTCGTCGCTGGCGCCGTAGGCGTCGATCGGGCGCAGGCGCCGCAGCGGGAAGCGCGCTGCGTAGAGCCGGGAAAAGACGCGGGTCAGCGGGCTCACGGCGCGGGCGTTGACGACCAGCGCGCCGATGTGCGACCGGCGGTCGTAGCCCCAGTAGCGGAGGCTCAGCTTCCGCAGCGAGGCAGGCGCGACCGGGCAGCCGGCATGCCACGAGCGCGGCAGGTCCGCCGCCGAGACACGCGAGACCGAGTGCGAGAAGGGCGGTGCCTGGAGCGCGAGCACGACGAGCAAAAGCGCGGCCATCGTCCGTAGTCTGCACACGATGAGGCTGCTCGCTCTCACCCTCGTCGCGCTGGCCGTTGCCGCCTCCGCGTCGGCCCGCGACGAGCGCGCCGCGGCCTGCGCGCCGAGCTTCGCCGGCCGGCTCGAAACCGGCTCGGCGACGCAGCTCGTCACGGTCGTGGCGCGCACGCGCGGCTCGACGCAGGGTGCGCTCCGGCTCTGGACGAAGCGCGCCGGCTGCTGGAGTACTGCCGCCGGCCCCTGGACCGCGTGGCTGGGCGGGAACGGCACCTCGCCGGCCAAGCGCGAGGGCGACCGCCGCACGCCGACCGGCATCTTCGAGTTCCTGCGCACGATGTACGGCCTTGCCCCGAGCCCGGGCGTTCACTACGCCTACCGGCATCTGATGTGCGGC
>Ga0307310_10000247_pt1 | contig 16562 bp, 14 predicted proteins | sample ER_DNA_197_FD_194502 | JGI IMG/M metagenome (GOLD analysis project Ga0307310, IMG submission 194502) | Bulk soil microbial communities from the East River watershed near Crested Butte, Colorado, United States - ER_DNA_197 | ecosystem: Environmental > Terrestrial > Soil > Floodplain | place...
TACGCGCGGGTCGGACTGAGAGCGCGATCATGCCGCTCTCGGACACCCTCGCCGTGCAACGCATCTTGAACGAGGCCTGCGAGAGACTCGGCGTCTTTCACACTGAGGACAGCTACACCGCGGTCTGATACGCACACTCGTGATTGGCTGAAACCTACGTGCACGTGGGTTGCTGGCGGTTTGCATAGGTTGCAACCCGTGTAGGGCGTAGGAAATCTACGTGAACCTAGGTTTCCGACAGAGGAGCCGAGGAGACACTCTCCTGGTTGGCTGAAACCTACGTTCACCTAGGCTGCTGGCGGTCTGCATAGGTTGCGACCCGTGTAGGGCGTAGGAAACCCACGTGAACATAGGTTTCCGACGGAGAGCCGGCGAGCGATCTAGGCGTCGACGTAGCGGCGACCCTCGAACGCCCGTCCGAGGGTGACCTCGTCGGCGTACTCAAGATCACCACCAACCGGCAACCCGCTCGCGAGCCGGCTGACCTTGACACCCATCGGCAGCAGCAGACGGCTCAGATAGGTGGCCGTCGCCTCCCCTTCAAGATTTGGATCCGTGGCCAAGATCACCTCGGTCACTGTGCCGTCGGCGAGCCGCAGGCACAGCTCACGAATCTTCAGGTCGGCCGGGCCAATCCCGTCAATCGGGCTGATCGCACCACCTAAGACGTGGTAGCGACCGCGGAACTCCCTCGTACGCTCCACAGCCACCACATCCTTCGCCTCCTCGACCACACAGATGGTGGTCTCGTCCCGCCGCGGGTCGCGACAGATTCGGCATTGGGTGTCCTCGGAGACGTTGAAACAGATCTCGCAGAACTTGACGGTGTCCTTGACCTTCTTGAGTATGGCGGCGAGCCGCATCACGTCATCCGGATCGGCAGCAAGGATATGGAAGGCCAACCGCTGGGCACTCTTGGGCCCGATCCCGGGCAGTCGCCCAAGCTCGTCGATCAGATCCTGGACCGGGCCCTCGTACATGATGAACCCGTCAGAACGGTAATCCGCCGCCCAAGCCCAGCCCACCAGCCAAGGGGCCAAGCTTGCTGGCGGCGACGGCTTGGGCCTTGTTCGTGGCGTCTCGTATCGCAGCCACGATGAGGTCTGCCAAGGTCTCGGTGTCGCTCGGATCGACCGCTTCGGGCTTGATCACCAAACCCAGCAGCTCGTTGGCGCCGGAGACTGTCGCGGTGACCAAGCCGCCGCCTGCAGAGCCCTCGATCTGCATGTCGGCTAGCTCCTGCTGGGCGTTGATCATCTGCTCCTGCATCGCCTGAGCCTGGGCCAGCAGTCCAGACATATCACCTTCGGGAATCATCGCGGGCCTTTCGGGTGGAGGTTCTCGCGCGCCCCAGCCTATGCGCCGTGATCCTCCTCAGCGATGATCTCCGCGCCGAGATGACGCGCGAGCAGTTCGGTTTGCGACTCCGGATCCTCCTCGAGGTCACTGTCGTCGCGGCTCGCGACCGTATCGGGATCCTCCGTCGCGGCGATACCGACGCCATTGGCGGCGCGGGCTCTCGAAGCATGGGGTGCTGCTGTTGCGGCGTCAGGCGGCTCGCCGAGTGCGGGCGTACGCGGTGCCCCGGTTGCCGGTGCGGCACTCGGATCCACCATCGTCTCAACGGCGAAATCCGCGCCCATCACCACGACCATGGCCTCGCGCAGCACATCTTCACTGCCACCACGTGCGAAGCTGTCACGCGCACCCGCGTTGGACATCGCCAACAGCAAAGTACCGTTGCGGATCTCGGCAACCTGCGCATTCTGGCTGAGCAGGATCCAGGTGAAGCGGCGCTTGCCCTTGACCTCTTCGAGCACCTCCGGCCAGAGTCGGCGTACGTCGCCGACAGTGAGCTGGGTGATCTCCGCAGGGCTGGTTGGCGAGGGTGCTGAGCTTGCCGCAACTCGCTCGGCCGGCTCTTCGACAGGCGCCGTCCTGAGCTTGTCGAAGGGCTCAGGACGCAGATCACCGGGCTCAGGGCTCGCGAGCGAAACTGGCTTAGCTGGTGGCTCTTCAATAGGCTCAGCGGGCACGGCAACGGGGGGTGAGCCCTTCGACGAGCTCAGGATGGCGCTTGTCGAAGCCCGCGCGGGTGCCCCTTCGGTGACACCGATGCGCCGCTCCAAGCGATCGAGTCGCGCGTGCAGGCCGCGATCATCGACGTCGGCACCAGGCAAGAGCACCCGCGCGCACATCAGTTCCAGATGCAGCCTGGGGGCGGTAGTACCGCGCATCTCGGTGAGTCCGGTGGCAATGACCTCGGCCGCCCGAGTCAATTCGCCGGCGCCAAGAGACGCGGCTTGCGAGCTGAGGCGTTCTGCCTGATCAGGTGCCACATCAACGAGCCCGGACGTCAGCGCATCCGGGACCGCGGCGACAATCAGCAGGTCACGGAGCCTGCGCAGCAGATCCTCGGCGAAGCGGCGCGGATCCTGACCGACCTCAATCACCTTGTCGACGCAGGCAAAGACACCGCCAGCATCACCGGCAGCGAAGGCATCCACGAACTCATCGAGCAATGAGTCCGGCGTATAGCCCAGCAACGCCGCGGCCTGCCGATAAGACACGCCAGCTTCGTTGGCACCGCCGAGCAGCTGATCAAGCACCGAGAGCGAGTCGCGTACTGAGCCTCCCCCAGCACGTACCACCAGTGGCAGCACAGCCGCCTCCACCGCAATGCCTTCGGCGTCACACAGCTTGGCCAGGTATTCGGTCAGCAAACGTGGCGGCACCAGCCGGAACGGATAGTGATGGGTGCGCGACCGGATCGTCGAGATGACCTTGTCCGGCTCGGTGGTGGCGAATACGAACTTGACGTGCGGCGGCGGCTCCTCGACGACCTTCAACAGCGCGTTGAAGCCTGCCGTCGTCACCATGTGCGCCTCGTCAACGATGTAGATCTTGAAACGGCTGCTGACCGGTGCAAAGAACGCCCGCTCCCGCAGATCCCGGGCATCGTCCACGCCGCCATGGCTGGCCGCGTCGATCTCGATAACGTCGATGCTGCCGGGGCCGTTACGCGCCAAGTCGCGGCACGACTGACATTCCCCGCAGGGCACGGCGCGCGGACCTTTCTCACAGTTCAGAGCGCGGGCGAGGATCCGGGCCGAAGTGGTCTTGCCGCATCCCCGAGGTCCTGAGAAGAGGTAAGCGTGGTTGACCCGGTTATTGGTCAGGGCGCGTTGCAGCGGCTCAGTGACGTGATCTTGACCGATAACCTCGGCGAATGTGTCGGGACGATAGCGCCGGTAGAGCGCAAGCGGCGAAGCACCAGACGCGCTAGCGCCCGGGTCGTCGAACAGCGCCTCATCCTGACTGTGCTCGATCTGGTCTGGTTGCTCCGACCCGGCGTCAGCGAGCCGCAGGTCGTCCGGCCCGGCGTCTTCCACCCAAGCACCCTATGCCTGGATGGTGACAGCCGGCTCCGATGCAAGCTGATTCAGCAATGACCTCCCACGTCTTTCCGCACAAGTCCACGAATGAGGCGCGAACGGCGTCGATCGGGCCGCAGACGTCGCCTTGTACGGGGAAACGCCGGGAAGGAAGGTCTCGGTTCGAGCTAAGCTGCGCTGCCGTGGACCTCGATTGGGTGCTCTTTGATGCCGATGGCGTAGTCCAGGCTTCTCGCGAAGGTTGGTTCGAGGAGCTGACCACGTGGGGCGGTTCGAGAGCCGATGAGTTCCTGCTGGCAATCGCCGAGGCGGACCTGTCCTGCCTGACGGGCAACGACTTCGGAGCGGCGATGCGTGCGGTGCTCAGACGGTTTCAGATCGATGCGCCACTCGAAGACGTCATTGATCAACATTTCTGGATCGAAGTCCGGGAGCCCATGCTGGCGGCAGTACGCGCAGTTCGTGATCAAGGACTGCATTGTGCCCTCGCGACCAACCAGCAGAACCTGCGTGGCGCGTACATGCGCAGCTCACTTGGCTTCGAGACGATCTTCGATGAGCAGTTCTATTCCTATGAGCTGGGGTTTGCCAAACCTGAGGCCGGATACTTCCAGGCGATCATGGACCGCATCAACGTGGCACCGCATCGTGTGCTGTTCATCGATGATCATGAGGGCAATGTCGCCGGCGCGAGCGAACTCGGTATCCACAGCGAGCTCTTCGCACGAGATGGTGGAGTCCCGGTCCTGACGTCGATCTTGGCCCGCTACGGGGTACGGCTGTGACCGTTCGGATCGGCATCTCAGGTTGGACGTATCCGCCTTGGCGAGGAGAGTTCTATCCTTCCGGGCTACCCCAGCGCCAGGAGCTGACGTACGTGGCCGAGCGAATGAACTCGGTTGAGATCAATGGCAGTTTCTATGCTCTGCAGCGGCGCACCAGCTTCGAGGCATGGGCGGCCTCGGTGCCAGAGGATTTCATCTTTGCCGTCAAGGGCGGCCGGTTCATCACACACATGAAGAGACTAAGTGGTGTCGAGACTCCGCTGGCCAACTTCTTCGCCTCCGGCATACTTGCCCTTGATCAGAAACTGGGCCCGATTCTCTGGCAGCTGCCGCCGAACCTCGGCTTCGACGCAGAGCGGATCGATGCGTTCTGTGCACAACTGCCACGGACTGCGGGTTCGGCCGCAATGATCGCAGCGCACCATGATCAACGGGTGTCTGATGATCACGCCCTGATCAAGGCCGCGCACCCTCGGCATCGACTACGCCACGCCATCGAGGTGCGTCACGAGAGCTTCCGGACTCGGGAGTTCTACGAGCTGCTGCGTCGCCACAAGATCGCGCTCGTGGTTGCAGACAATCCGGGACAGTGGCCGATCATCACCGAGATCACCACCGACCTGATGTATGTCCGGCTACACGGTCATGATCAGCTCTACGCCAGCGGGTATAGCGATCGGGAACTGGACGAGTGGACGGCCAAGATCACGTCGTGGACCGAGCAGGGCTGCGACGTGTATGTCTATTGCGACAACGATATGAAGGTACGGGCCCCGTACGACGCAATGGGTCTGATGGACCGCTTGGGCCTTGCTCCTTCACGATCAGAACGTTTCTCTGCACAAGGCCACGAATAAGGCCTCAAGGCGCTGATTTCGGCATTTTCGTGGCCTTGTGCGGAGAAACGCAGCAGCCCCCGCGTGACCCATGCGCCCTGAGCCTGTCGAAGGACTTCATGCGGGCTTGGACAGGCTCAGCCCGCATCGACAGGCTCAGCCCGCATCGACAGGCTCAGCCCGCATCGACAGGCTCAGCCCGCATCGACAGCAAGCGGTCCCCCGCGTACCCGAAAGAGCTCACTTACCCTTGCTGCCGTCAAGCCCTGGGGGAGTTGGGTGAGTTATCGCCACACGAGGGACCAGAGGACGAGTCTACGGGATCCATGGGAAGCCGATGAGTCGCAAGGAATTCTCGGGTCAATATTCGAAGTAGCGACCGACGGGAGAGCGTTCACTCATGTCCACGAGCAAGACGCGGGTACTTGACCTCAGCCGAAGCACGGATCGGACCTTTGTACACCTGCTGGTCAACACGCTGCTCGTGTCGGTCATCAACTTCACGGTGTGGTTCGCTATCACGTTTTGGGTCTTCCTGGAAACCAAGTCGGTGCTGGCAACCGGAATGGTCGCCGGCATCTTCTTAGTGACCACGGCCGTCAGCGGGATCTGGTTTGGCAGCCTCGTCGATCATTACCGGAAGAAGACCGTGATGCAGGTCTCGGCGGTGGTCTCGGCGATTTTCTACGCCATGGCGTTCACGCTGTATCAGCTGACGGCCGAGCAGACCTTCACCAATCCAGCCAGCGTCTTGTTGTGGGTCTTCATCGTCTTGGCGATGTTCGGGGTGATCACGGGCAATATCCGGTCGATCGCGCTGCAGACACTGGTGACGGTCTTGATTCCTGAGGAGCGCAGGGACAAGGCGAACGGTCTGGTGGGCACCACGTTGGGGGTCTCGTTTCTCGTAACGTCGGTGATCAGCGGTCTGCTTGTGGCGGCCGGCGGAATGTTCTACGTGTTGCTGCTCGGCATGACAGTGCTGGGAGTGAGCGTTGCGCATCTGGCGTTCATCCGAGTGCCGGATCGGGCCGAACGTGCGGCGGCAGATGACTCCGAGACCGCCGATCAGCAAGCAACGAGGAACAAGGTCGATCTGCGCGGCACGCTGCGAGTCGTACGCAGCGTTCCGGGCCTGCTGGCACTGATCGGCTTCTCGTGCTTCAACAACTTCCTCGGCGGGGTGTTCATGGCCCTGATGGACGCGTACGGGCTGTCGCTCATGTCGGTACAGGCCTGGGGCCTGCTCTGGGGCGCCCTCAGCGCCGGCTTCATCCTGGGTGGGCTCGCGGTTGCCAAGACGGGCCTCAGCAAGAATCCGGTACGCATACTCCTGCTGGTCAACATCGTGTTGTGGAGCGTGACCTGCCTGTTCCCGCTGCATTCGTCCGTGATCTTGCTGACGGCTGGCATGGCCGTGTACATGCTCGTGATGCCGTACGCCGAAGCCGCTGAACAGACCATCTTGCAACGGGTGGTGCCCTTGGAGCGGCAGGGCCGAGTCTTCGGCTTCGCGCAAAGCGTGGAACTTGCGGCGTCCCCGCTCACTGCGTTCCTCATTGGCCCGATCACTCAGCTGATCTTCATCCCGTTCATGACGACCGGTGCTGGCGTAGAGCTGATCGGCGGCTGGTTTGGGACAGGTCCGGACCGCGGAATCGCGCTGGTCTTCGTGCTGACCGGAATAATCGGGCTCTGTATCACTGCCCTGGCACTCTGCAGCCGGCCTTATCGGGAGCTAAGCGGGCAATACGCCAGCAGGCTGGAACTGGCGACCGCGAGCTAGCTGATCGTCGTTCCGGCGCCGGCTGACAGATCTAGGCGTTGATCAGTGAGCCCTCTGCCGTGATGGCGTCGGCATCCTCGTCGTCGAACCAGACGCCGCCCGCACCGAGGTAGCGGAACTTGATCGGCTGGCCGGCAGGCACCGCCACGCTGACACTCCGGGTGCCGTTGCTGCGGCGTACCAGCTTGTGCGCTCCTGGCAGCCAGTCGTTGAACGTACCGACTGCCGAAATGGGCCCATCGAGGATGTCGTCCGGCAGGACGAATTGGATGCGAGTGCTGGTGCCGTTGGACTTGATATGCAAAGACATGGGTAAATCTCCGTGGTGCATTGAGGTTGGTCTCCGGAGAGACTAGGTGAGTATTCAAGGGGGACGACAACACGACACACAGAGTGGACGCAAGTATCAGGCAGTTGTCACATGCCCGTCACCTCGGCGCGAGCGCAGTAATCCGCCCTGTCGGGCGCAGCGGCTAGGCGATTAGAGCGCTCTCGCTGCAGTGGCTTATCGCAACGTAGATCGCTGGTGTCCAGTTCGCCCGGGCTTGGCATTGCCGGTAACCTTCCGCGCGGAGGATTCGCCTAGAGGCCTATGGCGCACGCTTGGAAAGCGTGTTGGGTTAACGCCCTCGCGGGTTCGAATCCCGCATCCTCCGCCACTCCCACCAGGGGAAACGCTGAGGCCGACCCTTCCGGCCGGCGCAGCAGTCCTGGCATCGTCTCAATTGTCGTCTCAATTGGCATCATCGACACCTTTCCGCTCCGCCCACAGCAGGCCGCCGATCCGGTCGGCCACATCACGCCGAATCGGATCCGTCACGTGCTGATAGCGCGCCGCCATCGTCGTGCTCGACCAGCCCATGACGCTCATCACCGTCCGCTCGGGCACGCCCAGAACCAGCAGAACGGTCGCCGCCGTGTGCCGTGCATCGTGCAACCGGCCATCGGGCACACCGGCCGCCTGAAGGAGCGCCTTCCACTCCCGATAGTCAGAGTTAAGACTCAGCGGCTTGCCCAGCGCCGAGGCGAACACCCAACCCCCTTCCTGCCATAGCTGGCGAGCCTTGGTTCTCTGCTCGTCCTGCACGGATCGATGAGCCGCGAGCAGCTGCACCAGCTCATCAGGGAGACCCACGACCCGTCGGCCAGCCTGCGACTTCGCCTCGCCGACCTCCGGATTCAGTCTTATGCGTTTGGGGCACAAGCCGGCCTTGCGTCCGCATGCCCCTCCGCACCCATGCTCATAGACCGGGCGCGGCCGCGTGCCTCGGATCCGCAGCGACCTTGTCTGGAGGTCCACATCGTCCCACCGCAAGCCCGCGGCCTCCCCTTGCCGCAGTCCGAGAGCGAGTGCGATCGCCCAGCGTGCACCGTTCGGCCGCCGCATCGCCGCCTCCAAGATCCGCTGCACCTCATCAACCGAGTACGGACGCACCGGCTCGAGCTGAACCCGCGGCGGCTTCGCCAGAGCCGCCACGTTCCGCGAGATGTGCCCGCGCCGCTGGGCCTGACCCAGCGCCGCACGGATCGTCCGATGCACTTGATGCGCGGTCCCCGGCCGAGCGCCGGACTTGATCATCCTCTGGTACAGCTTCTCAAGATGCTCCGGCTCCAGCCGCTCCAACCGGTGCTTGCCCAGCCCGGGGATCAGGTGCTTGTTCACCGCGACCCGGTATGCGTCGAAGCTGCTGTCCCGGATGCTCGGTCTAGCAATGTTCTCCAGCCAATGCTGTAGCCACGACTCGACCGTCCAACGCTGGCCGATCCGGCGGACGTTCCCGTTGTCGCGATCCCGTTCCAGCTGCCGCACACGCGCTATAACAGTCGCCTTGGACTTGCTCTCCACATGCCGCCGATCAAGGCTTCCGTCATCCCGATAGCCGACAGTCACGCGACCGTGCCAATTGCCGTTAGCGCCGAGATAGATCGATGATGCTCGGTTCGGGTTCCGCGTGCCCATGATCAGCTACGCGGCCGGCGGCTTGCCCGACGCCTCCACCCGCAACCGCTCGACGTACTCTCGCAGCGCTTCCACCGGAATACGGCGGAGCCGGCCAAGCGGAACCGACTGCACCTCGCCGCTCAGCACAAGCCGATACATCAATGATCGACCGATGCCCAGACGCTTCGCAGCTTCCTCGATCCGAAGCAGCAGCTTGTCGTCAGCAACGACCTCCTCGCGTTCGTCCACGATCTGGTTCCTTCCTACCCCGCTTAGGGCCTTGGTGAGATGGGGAGTTTGTCTCCGGTCCCGTCAAGAAGTCTTTTCAGGTGCAGCTGCTCCGGGAGGCGGCGGGAAGATGGGGCGAGTCGACGTTGGTGTATCACGGCCGCGGTTCTCTTCATCTCCTGTACGCTCACCCGCCTCTCCGCTCGTGCAGATGGGCACCCCATCCAGCCACAACTGACCAGGATCGACGCGGAAAGCGCCCTGACTTGTGGATAACCCGTCGAACCTGCGATCCCTAAGGCCGGCCGATGCCGCGGGCGGTCACAGCCCGCGGAGGCGGGCGCACCGATTTGGCCGTACGGAATCGCCAGTTTCCTAGTGCTACGGCGCCGACACTTCCGTGAGCTGAGGATGCAAAGTCGTCAGTAACTCAGCGATTCAACGCGCAGTTTCTCGGGGTATGTAGGTGACGGGAGCCCGCGCGAATTCGTCGCTGACGAGCACCTCGCATTGGTTGCAGCCACGCCGACTCGTAGCGATTAGGCAACCCGCGCCCCAGGGGGCAGCACAAGATCATCAGCGATGGCAAGGTCATCGCGGTCGCGACGGATAAGTCAAGAACTCATGGCTCTTGACCCCCAGATATCGGCAGCGTGTCCGAGACTGTCCGCGGACGTCCGATTTCCCTTACAGATAGGGTTTCGGACTTTGGGGGATTTCAGCGGACAAACCCTAATGGTGGTCATAAAGGTGGTCAGACGCATAGCTGAACTAACGAATCGAAAGGTTTGAACCAAGATCAAAAACATCCCCACTTCTTTTTCGAGAGACCTGACGAGCGCTCCGGGCATCGTGAGGTGCCTGTCAGTCCACCGGCCTGATGAGTCGAGATCGAGGCCCATTGGTAAGCACCGGTCGACTCGGGGACGATCCGTTTTCGGTCCTCAGGGTTTCGCCCGAGGTGGGATTGTCCGAGGTTCCGCTCGCCAGAGGCTGGGTGCGGTGCAAGTCCGCATCTAGCACTTGGCGGTGGCTGCCAGGGCCGGGGTCAGGTCGTCGTCGCTGTCGAGTGAGGATGAGACGAGTCTCCGGACCGAGGCGGAGTCGTCGAGATCGATGGCGGCCTCGGCGAGAGAGGCGCAGCGGGCTAGGTCGAGTGCGCGCGCCCGTGCTTTGACTGAGGGCACTGATTTGGGGGACACGCTTAGTTCGCGGACTCCGAGTCCGATTAGGACAGGAATCGCAGTGTGGTCGGCGGCGGCTTCTCCGCAGACCGCGACCGGGACCCTGCCGCCCGCGGTGTGACAGACGTACCGAATAAGTCTGAGCACGCCGGGGTCCAAGGGGTCTGAGAGGGCTGCGACGGCAGCGTTTCCCCGCTCAGCGGCGAGCGTGTATTGGGTGAGGTCGTTTGTTCCGATGCTGATGAAATCTAGGTAGGGGAGGAACGTCGCGATCTTCAGCGCGGCGGCAGGCACCTCGACCATCATGCCGATGCGTATTACTTCGGGCAGACCAGCAGGGCCGGCTGCTTCCCCGAGCATGCTACGCGCGTCCCGGATTTCGGCGACGGTTGTCACCATCGGGAACATCACACTGGTTGGCACCCTCCTAGCCACTTGGCAGATGGCTGAGAGCTGCTCGAGCAGCAGGTCCCGACGGTCCAGAGAGAGCCGAATTCCGCGGTGTCCGAGGAACGGATTCTCTTCGACCGGCATCGGCAGGTAGGCCAGCGGCTTGTCTCCACCTACGTCCAGGGTGCGGAATGTGACGCGGCGGCCACCCAGGGCGTCAGCGATGGCGAGGTATTCCGCGACCTGCTCTTGGAGGTCGGGGGCTCGATCGCGGTTGAGGAACAGGAATTCGGTACGGACCAGGCCGGCGCTGTCTGCTCCTTCAGCAGCTGCCGCGTGGGCGTCGGCGCGGGAGCCGAGGTTGGCGGCGACCTCGATCCGGGCACCGTCGACGGTGAAGGCGGGTTCGCCGGCTGCGGCGCGGTGTTTGCTCTCCTGGGCAGCCATTTCGGCTGCAAGCTGGCTGAAGTGCGTCAACGTGGCGGCCGGCGGGTCGATGATGAGCTCGCCGGTGGCGCCGTCGATGACGACGGTGATTCCCTCGGCCAGCCCGAGTACGCCGGGTCCTGCCGCGACGAGGGCCGGGATGCCGCGGGAACGGGCGAGGATCGCGGCGTGTGAGCTTGGGCTGCCGTAGGCGAGGACGATTCCTTGCACCGCGTCGGGGTCAAGTTCGGCGGCCTGCGCGGGGGTCAGTTCCTTGGCTATCAGGATGCCGGGTCCGGTCATGGCGACGGCCGGCGCGCCGGTGAGTGCAGCGAGCACCTGGCCCCCCACTGCCCGTACGTCCTCGGCGCGGGCGCGCAGGTAGGGGTCTGGCAGTTCAGACCATTGGTTTTCGACGACAGCGAGCGCGTCGACCCAGGCCGTGACCGCACCGGCTCCGGAGTTGACTCGGTGCTTAACGTCGGCGAGCACTTCGGCGTCGTCGAGGAGCATCAGATGGGCGTCAAAGATTTGCGCTTCCTGAGGCCCGACTTTCCGGGCGGCGACGGCTCGGATGCGCTCGATCTCCCGACGCACGGCGGCTACTGCCTCGACGACACGACGCCATTCAGCCATTGGGCTGCCTGTGAGGCCGGGATTGGCCGGGGGTGCAGCGGAGCGCAGCATCCGGACTGATCCGATACGGATGCCTGGTGAAGCCGGCAACGGTCCAGCATTCGGCACCTGGACAGGGGTTGGTGCATCATCTAGCGGCTCGTCGAAGTTTCGCGCCGCCAAGGCGAGCAGGTGGTCGATCGCTTCGGGCGCCTGTGGACCCGATGCCGAGATCTCCACCTGATGACCGCGCAGAGCAGCGAGCGTTGCGACCCGGCTGAGGCTCGCCGCCGGGACCGGGCCGGTTCCGGTGGTCAGATTGCGCAGCCGGACCGAGGCGTCTAGACCGCGCAGCTCGCTGACGAGGCGCGCGGCTGGCCGGGCGTGCAGTCCGTGGCGGTTGGCGATTGTGAACACCGCCACCACATCGGTCTGTTCAGCAGCGACCGGGGTGGGCGGCGACGTGGCTTCCGGATTGCTCAGTTGGGCGTCTTTGCCCATAAGTGCGCTGTGGGCTTCGGCGGCGACTTCCTTGCGGCCGGCTCCCCCGGCAGCAGCTACGGCCGCGACAATCAATCCTTCGATCAGGGGTGCCGCTGACAGAACGACCCGCTCACGCACCTTTGGGTCATCGATGAGATCGAGGGCCAGTTCGGCGCTGAGAACCGCGCTGCCGAGGTCCATGAGCACGACGACGCCGGCGGGGCTGTCAACCTTCTGGATCGCATCTTTGATGCGGACGGCGTCCGTGCCGAAGGTTACGTCGTCCAGGCCTGCAGCCACCGCGATAGGGACTGGGCGGCCGTGCAGCATCTCGGCGGCGAGTGCCACGGCGGCTCGGGCCAGGGCGCGGCTGTGCGAGACAACGACGATGCCGACGAGGCATCTGGACGCATCGTGTTCAGGTGTTGCCATCAGCCTTCCCTCGCCATCCTTCGCTGAACCATTGCCGCGAGTCGTACACCGGATTAGAGCGATGCTTGCGTCGCCGCGGCCATGAGCAGCGCAACCGTGGTGGCGCCCGGGTCCTGGTGCCCGACGCTTCGCTCGCCGAGGTAACTGGCCCGGCCTTTCCGCGCGAGCATTGGCGTGGTCGCGTCGCGCCCGCTCTCCGCTGCGACCAGGGCCAGCTTCAGCGCGTCGGCCTTGTCCAGACCCTCTAAGACAGCGGTGTCGAGTGCGCTCACCGCCGGCGCAAGCGCGTCATACATTGTCTTGTCCCCGGCTTCGGCCTTGCCGCGAGAAACGATGCCTTCTAGGCCAGCGCGCAACGCTGCCGCCAGCTGGGCCAATGAGATCTCCGTATTGTCACCGAAGGACGTCCCGGCCCGGAGGAAGAACGTGCCGAACAAGGGACCGCTGGCGCCGCCAACGGTGGAGACGAGAGTCATGCCGACCTTGTTGAACAGTGCCGCAGCCGTTGCCGGTGTGGTGTCGTCGAGCGCGGCGACGACGGCCCGCATCCCGCGGTCCATGTTTGCACCGTGGTCGCCGTCGCCGATCGCGGCGTCAAGGTCGGTTAGTAGTTCTTTGTTCTCCGCGACTAGCAGGGCGAAACTTCGGACCCACCGGTCCAGAGCTGCCGTCCCCACCGTTTCGTCCATGTTCAGGCGCCCCATCTCAGTGCCGGAGTCTTCACCGGAGCATCCCAGAGGGAGAGAAGTTCATCCCCGACTTTGAGCAGAGTCACCGATGTGCCGGCCATCTCGAGCGAGGTGATGTAGGAACCGACCAGGGAGCGCGCCACCTGCAGGCCGTGAGCGGTCAGAACCCGATTCACCTCGTTGTACATGACGTAGAGCTCGATGAGCGGTGTGCCACCGAGCCCGTTCACGAACGCGATGACGTTGTCGCCACTGGTGAATGGCAGGTCGGCTAGCACGGGTTCGACGAGCATCTCAGCGATCTCCCGTGCGGTGGCCAGTGGCACGCGTTGACGGCCAGGCTCGCCGTGGATGCCGACTCCTAACTCCATCTCGTTTTCACCAAGGTCGAAGGTAGGCTTGCCGGCTGCCGGAACGGTGCACGAAGAGAGCGCCAGGCCCATGCTTCGACCATTCGCGTTGACCTGGCGGGCGATATCGGCCACCTGCTCCAGGGTCCTGCCCTGTTCGGCTGCGGCGCCGGCGATCTTTTCCACTAGCACGGTGACCCCCACGCCTCGCCGGCCAGCGGTCCAGGTGCTGTCCTGGACGGCGACGTCGTCGTCGGTGACCACGGAGAGGACCTGGGCACCGGTTGCCGCGGCCATCTCGGCCGCCATGTCGAAGTTCATGACGTCGCCGGTGTAGTTCTTGACCACATGCAGGACGCCGGCGCCGCCGTCAACCAGCTTCGTCGCGGCGAGCATCTGGTCGGGTACGGGAGAGGTGAAGACCTCGCCCGCACAGGCCGCATCCAGCATGCCCAGCCCCACGAATCCGCCGTGAAGCGGCTCATGACCCGATCCTCCACCTGAGATGATCCCCACCTTGTCGGGTCGCGGTGTGTCCCCGCGGTAGATGATCTTGTGCTGGTGGTCGACGCGAAGATCCGGATGTGCCGCCTCGATCCCCTGCAGTGCTTCGGCTACGACGTCTTGCGGGTCGTTGATGAGCTTCTTCATGGTGTTGCCTCCTTGGTCGGGTCGAGTGATTGGGTCAGGCCGAGAGTGGCTGCCGGCTCGACTGCTCCTGGTTCACGCCCGGCTGGCTCGATGGTTCGGGGTCAGCAAGGTCAATTCCTTCTGATGAGATTGCCCGGTCGGCCGGGGTGCGGGCAAGCACGCCGTACAGCAGCGCGGCGGCGACGCCCGCGAGGAGTTCCGCGACGACGTAGACGGGAAGCTGGCTCCACTCCACCTGACCGCCCGCGATCTGCTGGACGAGCATCGGCCCGAAGGTGCGGGCCGGGTTGATTGAGGCCCCCGTTGCGGGAGCCACCGGAATGATGGCCGCGAAAACGACCAAGCCGATCGCGAGGCCAGCAAAACCAGCAGCTGCCTTGCGGTGGATCACGCCGAAGATGACGAACACGAGGATGAAGGTGCCGACGAACTCGGCGGTGAACGCCTGGGTCCAGCTGATGGAACTGTACTTGGCGACACCGAGGCCCACGTCGCTGGCCTTCTTACCCAGAACGCCGATGATCGCCGCCGCCCCGAGGACCGCACCGGCCACCTGCGCCAGGACATATCCGGGCACCTGCCGCCAGGGGAACTTGCCCGACACGGCGAGCCCGAGCGTCACCGCAGGGTTGATGTGGTTGCCGCCGATGTGGCCCAAGGCGTAAACCGTCGCCACGACTACCGTGCCGAACGCCAATGAGATCATGCCCAGATCAGCCATCGTGAACGGCGCATCGCCGTTCACGATGAGCGTGGCCGGGACCGATCCCACGCCGATGAAGACCAGAAACGCGGTCCCGATGAACTCAGCCGCCAACCGCTGCGCCAGCGAACTCTCATCCAGCATGGCCCTACCTCCTTGAATTCTGAAGAAGATTCGATAATGTCGAATGTGCTTCGGAGCATACACACATGGTTCACTATGATGCAAGACACATCCAGAACTTTTGGCGCCGGACCGAACCCGAGCAAGGAGGGACACGTGATCCAGTCGATCGACCGTGCGATCCGGGTGCTTTTCGCGCTCCAGGGAGCCCGGCGCATGACCCTCTCCGAACTCGCCAGCCGTCTCGAACTGCCGCCCTCGACCGTTCACGGCATCGTCCGCACCCTGGTCGCCCAGGGCATGGTCGTGCAAGAGCACGGTTTCGGCCGCTACCAGCTGGGCCCGGCGGTGCTGCGGCTCGGCAATGTCTACCTCGACACGCTCGAGCTGCGATCCAAGGCCATCCCCTGGGCCGAAGACCTCGCCCGCCGCACCGGTTACTCCGTACGCACCGGCGTGCTACTCCTCGATGACGTGGTGATCATCCATCACGAACCCAGACCGGACGGCAGCCGACAGATGCCCGAGGTGGGCATCGTTATCCCAGCCCACGCAAGCGCCCTGGGCAAAGCCATCCTCGCTTTCGACGACGATGCCGCATCTCGCATGCTCGCGGCGTCGGCCCTGCGGAGCATGACGGGTGAGACTGTCACTTCCCCTGTTGAGCTCAAGGAGCAGCTCGCTGACATCGGCTCCACGGGGCTCGCTCGAGAGCAGGAGGAGGCCGTCCTTGGTGAATGCGCGATCGCCGGGCCGGTCTTCGACGTGTCCGGTGCGCCAGTGGGAGCCATCGGGTTAGTGGTGCCCTCCGCGAACTGGCCCGTCGACCGAACAACCAGCGACGCCGTCCGCGACGCCGCACGCGCTATCTCAAAAGAACTCGGCGCGATGTCTTGGCCGCCAGCCCGCCGCTAAGCCATAAAGGATCTCAACCAGCCACGAAGCTGCAGTCCGCTTAAACCTTGGCGCCGCCGAGGCCGTGTGCACCTAACAGAGTCTCTCGACATCTCAGGTTCCTCTGTATTTGTCAAGCGGTCGAAGCGCCGCCCCGGGGTCCGAGCGATGAGTTATCCGAAGAGCTCGCGGCCGGAGTTGAGCCAGCCGCGCTGGATCAGAGTCGCCCCGAGTGTCCACCCGGGATCGTCATTCCTGCCTAACGTTCGTCTCAGATCATCAGCCGCCAAACGTGGTCGACAACCGTCAACCCGCGCATGACTTCGTTGTGGTCTGCAGCAGCTCACCGGTGCGGGGCGGTCCCGCCACGTCACATTCCCGATCACCATGAGCACGTCCACCCCTAACCCATCGATCCGCCGGTCCCGCTCCCGCCGCTGCCGGGCCGTTGCGAATCCAACGCCACCCCGTCGCGCCGCCTGCCGCACCGATTGACCACACGTCCGCCCATGATGGCGCACGCATCCCGCCACTCGACCTAAGACACATTCACGTTATCGGCCGTCACCTTGACCATCGCGACCCGTTTCACGTACCCCCAACGATTTCCGACGATTCATGTCCTACACACCTAGTGCATCTCAGGTGAG
>Ga0307310_10000248_pt1 | contig 16558 bp, 15 predicted proteins | sample ER_DNA_197_FD_194502 | JGI IMG/M metagenome (GOLD analysis project Ga0307310, IMG submission 194502) | Bulk soil microbial communities from the East River watershed near Crested Butte, Colorado, United States - ER_DNA_197 | ecosystem: Environmental > Terrestrial > Soil > Floodplain | place...
TGTCGCGACCGCGGGCGCAACGCCGAGATGACCCCGATCGGAAAGGCGATCAACAGCCAGAGGAGGGTGCCCCCAACGAGGAGCGCGAGCGTCACCGGAACGGCTTCCCAGATCATCCTTCCGACAGGTCGGTTAAAGCGGATCGAGGTTCCGAAGTCTCCTTGGACGGCATGCTGGACGAACGATGCGTACTGCCCCGGCATCGACTTCCCCTCCAGGCCGAACTGCGTCGACAGGCTGGGCGTGACGAAGCCCTGCCGCCTCGCGGCCGGGTCGTCCGGCGGAATGATGAAGAACACGAGGAAGGTGATCAGCGAAATCAGAGCTGCGAGCAGCACGGCCCACGCCAGCCGCTTGAGGATGAAGCCGAGCACCCTAGGACACAGCCTTGTCGCTGGCGCGGATCAGCGCAAGTAATCGGGGCCTTGCGTGCCGAAGTGATCCCAACCCCTCAGGGGTACGGGCTCGCCTCGTAGACGGATTTCGACTCCGCTGCCCTCCTCACAGCGGCCGATGACCGCGAAGCGTCCCGGGTCGGCCACGGCGGCCAGCAGCTCGTAGTCCTCGCCGAACCCGACGTCGTCGAGCTCGGCTCCTACGGCCAGTGGAACCTGCTCGAGGTCGATCGCGCAACGGACGCCTGAGCGCGCGGCGATGTGACCCGCGTCGACTGCGAGACCGTCCGAGACGTCGAGCAGCGCGTGGGCGAAGGCCCCCAGCTCCTTCCCCTCAGCCAGGCGAATCGGCGGACGCGCGAGCCGGCCGCTCCTGAACGCGGCGCCCGCGCCACCGAGCGGGCCGGTGACGACGAGGACGTCTCCGGGCCGGGCTCCCGAGCGGCCCGGGACGCGACCCGAGCGGCCGAGAGCCGTCACGCTCAACATCGCAAGCTCGGAGTGGGTCGTGTCGCCGCCGACGATGGGGACGTCAGGCTCGTTCAGCCCTTCGTAGAGCTCCAGCACGTCGTCGATCTCCGTCTCGGTCGGCAAGGCAAGCGTGACGACGAGCGCCTCGGGGTCAGCGCCCGACGCGGCCAGGTCGCTGAGGTTGACCGCCGCTGCGCGGAAGCCGAGATCGCGCCACGACACGAGGTCGAACCGGAAGTGCACGCCCTCGACGAGCGCGTCCTGGGTGACGACGAGGCCGTCCCCGAGCTGGGCCGCGTCGTTCTCGATCCGCTGAGCCAACCCGCGCCGTTCGAGCTCGGCGAGGAGGCCCAGCTCACCGACCTGCGAGAGCCTCACTGACCGCCCTCGCATCGGCGGCTGCCCGGACGACGGCGACTCCGGCCGCGCCCGCGTCGATGCAATCGCCTGCGTTCGTTGCGTCGACGCCTCCGATCGCGACCACTGGGACCGACACCGCCTCGCAGATCTCCCGCAGCCCGTCGAGCCCGATCGGCGGATCCGCGCCGGGCTTCGACGGCGTCGCCCAGACCGGGCCGGCGCCGATATAGGCCGCGCCGAGCCGCTCACCCGCACGTGCTTCCTCGGCGCTCGAGGCGGAGGTGCCGAGCATGAGGCCCTGCTCGAGGGCTCGTTCCGCGCCTGGATCGTCGCGGCCCAGGTGGACGCCGTCCGCTCCCAGCGTGAGCGCGGCCTCGACGTCGTCGTTGACCACGAACGTCGCGGGCAGGTCTCGGAACGGCCGTCCCGTCTCGATCACGTCTCCCGTCGGTGCGCCCTTGAGCCGCAGTTGGATCACGGTCGCCCCGCCCTCGATCGCGCGGACGGCGGCTTCGAAGTCGGTCACGATCGCGTGCAGCCTCATCCTTCGACCTTCGCGCGCGAGTCGAGCGTGGCCGGGTCGAGGTTGTAGAGCGCGTCGTACAGGGCGACGTGGAACGAGCCCGGCCCCGCGGCGCCGACCGCCGCGTCCTCGCCGGCGACGCCGAACGCCACGAGCGCCTCTGCCGCGGCCTCGAGCGGAGTGGAAGCCACCGCGAGGAAGCAGCCGGTGATCGCCGACGACATGCAGCCCGTGCCGCTGACCGTGCCGAGGAGCGCATCGCCGTTCGCGACTGCGATCGTGCGCGTGCCGTCGGAGACGTGATCGACCGGGCCCGTGACGGACGCGACGCAGCCCAGCGCCGAGGCGGCCGCCTTCGCCAGATCCGCTCCGGAGTCGGCCGCTCCGATCGACTCGACCCCGCGGATCTCGGCCTCGCGCCCGGCGAGGGTCGCGACCTCGGCCGCGTTCCCGCGCGCGACGGCGATCTCGGCCTCGTCGAGGATGCGCTTCGCGGTCTCTGTGCGCAGCCGTGTTGCTCCCGCCCCGACGGGATCCAGCACCACGGGCACGCCGGCCGCGTTCGCAGACCTGGCCGCGAGCAGCATCGCCTCGATCCAGTGCTCGGAGAGCGTTCCGATGTTGAGCACGAGCGCCCCGGCGACCGAGGCCATCTCCTCGACCTCCTCGACCGCGTGCGCCATCACGGGCAGCGCGCCGAGGGAGAGCGTCGCATTGGCCGTCTCGTTCATGACCACGTAGTTCGTGATCTGGTGGACGAGCGGCTTGCGTTCGCGGATCGCGGCGAGATCGGCTCCGGCTCTCATGCGAGGACGTTCACCGGCCCCTCGCCCGCTCCGATCTCGACGAGCCCGTTACGGACAGCCTCCGACGCGGCCCGTGCTGCGTTCTCGGCGGCCTTTGCAAGGGACAGGCCCTTCGCCAGATTCGCAGCGAGTGTCGCGGAGTGGGTGCAACCCGCTCCGTGCGTCGCCGCGACATCGTGCCGCTCGACCTCGATCTCGATGTGCCGCTGACCGTCGAAGAGGTGATCGACCGCCTCCTCGCCGTGGCCACCCGTGACGATCACCGCCGGCGCCCCGAGCTCATGGATCCGCTCGGCGAGCTCACGCCTCGACCCCGACCCTGCGAACGCCTCGGCCTCCATCAGGTTCGGGGTGACGACGGTCGCGAGCGGGAACAGCCGATCGACGAGCGCCTCGACGGCGTCGTCCTGGAGCAGCTTCGCGCCCGAGCTCGCGACCATGACCGGATCGACCACGAGCGGAACCCGGTGCACGCACAGAAAATCGGCGACGGTGTCGATCAGCTCGCGCGAGAAGAGCATCCCCGTCTTAGCGGCATCGACTCCGATGTCGGAAAAGACAGCCTCGAGCTCCGCCTCGACGAACTCCGGGGGCAGCTCCTGCACGGCGGTCACGCCGAGTGTGTTCTGTGCGGTCAACGCAACGATCGCGCTCGTCCCGAAGCAATCTGCGGCCGCGAAGGCCTTCAGGTCGGCCTGAATCCCGGCTCCGCCTCCAGAGTCCGAGCCGGCGATCGTGAGACATCTAGGAACGGTCAAATCAACTCCCTTCGCCGGCATGACCCGGATCAGGTTCAGCGGGTGTGTTCTCAGCCTCGGCGACGAGGCACCCCGGTTGGCCAAGGCTACCATCGGCCTCGTGGCTCTCGGCGTGGCGCAGTGGGACGATCTGCTCCAGGGTGAGGAGCTCGCGTATCTCGGCTCCGAGGCTGCTCGGGACGCGACTACGGCTCCTCTGCCCGACGATCTGCCGCCCACTTTGCGCGACCGGCTCGAGGCGAGCGGGGTCACCGAGCTCTACTCGCACCAGGCGACGGCCTGGGAGGCAGCGCAACGCGGTGAGCACATCGCGATCACGACCGGGACGGCGAGCGGGAAGAGCCTCGCCTTCAACCTCCCGGTCCTTGCGGCGCTCACGGAGCAGCCCAAGCATCGCGCGCTCTACCTCTATCCGACGAAGGCGCTCGCGCAGGACCAGGTCCGCGCGCTCGGCGGGCTGAACGTCAAGCACATCCGCGCGGCGATCTACGACGGCGACACCGAGAGCGAGCGCCGCTGGCAGGTCCGCAAATGGTCGAACCTCGTCCTGACCAACCCGGACATGCTCCACGTCGGCGTCCTCCCGCACCACGACCGCTGGGGCGACGTGCTCTCGAACCTCCGGTACGTCGTCGTCGACGAGGCACACGTCTACCGGGGCGTCTTCGGCTCGCACGTCGGCAACGTGCTCCGGCGCTTGCGCAGGCTCGCACGCGTCTACGGCGCCGATCCCCAGTTCCTGCTCGCCTCCGCAACGATCGCCAACCCCGGCGAGCTCGCCCTCGCGCTGACCGGGCTCGACTTCACCGTCATCGGCGCGGACGGAGCTCCAAAAACGGAGCGGACGGTCGCACTCTGGAACCCGCCGCTCGTCGACGAGGAGCTGGGCCAGCGGGCGAGCGCTCTCGCCGAGGCCTCGAAGCTGATGGCCGACCTGGTCGAGCGCGGACTACGAACGCTCGTGTTCGCCAAGAGCCGCCGCTCGGCAGAGCTGATCCACAAGTTCACGGCCGACCGGCTCGGAGACTCGTCGCGCCTCTCGCCGTACAGGGCCGGCTACACCGCAGCGCAGCGCCGCGAGATCGAGCAGCGCCTCTTCGCCGGCGAGCTGCTCGGAGTCAGCGCGACAAACGCGCTCGAGCTCGGCATCGACGTCGGGATGCTCGACGCGGTCATCTCTGTCGGCTTCCCGGGAACGGTCGCCAGCCTGCGCCAACAGTGGGGCCGCGCAGGACGCCGCGATCACGGGCTGGCCGTCCTCGTCGCCAGTGAGGACGCGCTCGACCAGTACTTCATGCGCGAGCCGCAGACTCTTCTCGGCCGGCGCGTGGAGGCCGCGATACTCGACCACGAGAACCCGCGCGTGCTCGACGGGCACGTGGCCGCCGCTGCATTCGAGGCTCCGCTCGACGACGCTGACGCGGAGATCCTCGGCGCCGGAGCGCTCCGCCGCGCGGCCGAGCACCCCGAGCTGGCGAAGACGGACGCGGGGTACGTCTGGGCCGGCCGCGACTACCCGGCCGCGCGTTTCGGCCTCCGCTCGGCGAGCTCTGACGTCTTCACCGTCGTCGAGACCGAGACCGGCTCGGTGCTCGGCACGATCGAGCGAGAGCGCGCCTACTCGACCGTCCACGAGGGCGCCATCTACCTCCACCTCGGCGAGAGCTATCGCGTCGTCGCTCTCGACCTCGTCGCCCGCAGCGCCCTCGTCGAGCCGTTCGCCGACGAGTACTACACACAGGCGAAGAAGGAGACGATGACGTCGATCGAGGAGACGCTCCGGGCGGAGACGCGCCTCGGCCTCGCGCTCGCCTTCGGCCGCGTGAGCGTCACCGAGCAGGTCGTCGGCTACCAGCGCAAGTCGATCCGCGACCAGTCGACGCTCGAGCTCGTCGGGCTCGACCTGCCCGAGACCACGTTCGAGACCGAGGCCGTCTGGTACGTCCCGGAGGCCGAGCAGCTGGAAGGCCTCACGGACATGCCGACGCTCCTCGGCACGCTGCACGCCGCGGAGCACGCGATGATCGCGATCCTCCCGCTCTGGGCGATGTGCGACCGCTGGGACATCGGCGGTCTCTCGACGAACATCCATTACCAGACCGGCCGCCCGACGGTCTTCGTCTACGACGGACACTCGGGCGGCGTCGGCATCACCGAGCGCGGGTTCGAGACGTTCGAGGGTTGGGTCGAGGACACCGCGAAGCTGCTCGAGGGCTGCCCGTGCGAGAGCGGCTGCCCATCCTGCGTGCAATCGCCGAAGTGCGGAAACCTGAACGAGCCGCTCGACAAGGCGGGAGCACTCGAGCTGCTCGGCCGTATGCTCGCCGCGTGATCCAGACCATGACGGCGCCTCTGCGGCGCGTCTTCGTCCGCCGGCCGGGCACCGATGTCTCGCGCTGGCGCGAATACGGCTGGCTCGCGGAGCCGGATGCCGCCCGACTCTCCGCGGAGCACGAGGCCCTGTGCGACGCGCTCGCGCAGGCCGGCGCCGAGGTCGTCGTCGGCGAGCCCTCGCCGAGCGGAAACGTCGATTCGATCTACGTCTTCGACCCGGCGCTCATGAGCGATGCAGGCGCAATCCTGCTCAGGCCCGGCAAGGAGTCGCGGCGCGACGAGGTCGCTGCGATCCGCGCGGACTTCGAGGCGAACGTGATGCCGATCGCCGCCGAGCTGACCGCCCCGGCCCTCGCCGAGGGCGGCGACACGCTCTGGCTCGACGACACGACTCTCGTCGTGGGGCTCGGCTACCGGACGAACGCGACCGGAGCTGCACAGATCGCGGTCGCGCTCCCGGCGGTCGACGTGCTCACGGTCGACCTCCCGCACCACCGCGGTCGCGGCGAGGTCCTCCACCTGCTGTCTTTGATTAGCCCGCTCGACGACGATCTCGCGCTCGTCTACCTGCCGCTGCTCCCGGTGCGGCTCGTCCAGCTCCTCGAGGAGCGGGGCGTGCGCATGGTCGAGGTGCCGGACGAGGAGTTCGAGTCAATGGGCTGTAACGTGCTCGCGCTGGCGCCGCGGGTCGGCCTCGCGCTCGACGGCAACCCGGAGACGCGCAGGCGCCTCGAAGCGGTTGGCGTCGAGGTACGGCTCTACGCAGGCGAGGAGCTCTCGCGCAAGGGCGACGGCGGCCCGACGTGCCTCACGCGTCCCCTCGCACGCGGCTGATCGCGAGCTCGACCGCCTCTTTCGGCGTGGCGGCACGATCGACTCCGTCCAGCTCCAGACCCGGTTCGAGGATCACGACCGGACGCCCGAGCCTCATGGCATAGGCGATCTCGGTCAGCGTCCCCCAGCTGCCCCCGACGGCGATCACCGCGTCACCGGACGCGGCGACGGCGAAGTTCCGCATGTGCCCGAGACCCGTGGCGACGGCGTGGTCGACCCACTCGTTCGCGTCGGAACGGCTCATGCCGGGGAGAATGCCGATCGTGGTCCCCCCAGCAGCCTTCGCGCCGCGCATCGCAGCGGCCATCACCTCCCCAAGCCCTCCGGTGACGACCTTGCAGCCACGCTCGGCCAGAAGACGACCGACCTCCTCCGCGCGCGCCTCGTGCTCGGCGCCGCTTCCGATCACGGAAACCTGCACGCGATGATCGTAGAGCCGCGGCACGCAAGAGGCGGAACGCTCGTCCTGGGCGGAGGCTTCGCCGGCTCGTACGTCGCGCGCCTGCTCGGCAAGCGCGGAGCGACGATCGTCAGCGAGGAGAACTTCATGCTCTACACGCCGATGCTGCCCGAGGCCGCGTCGGGCTCGCTCGAGCCGCGCCACGTGGTCGTACCGTTGCGGATGATGTGCCCGCACTCCGAGCTGCTCCTCGGACGGCTCAGGGCTCTCGACCATGAGCAGCGCGTCGCGACGATCCGGGTCGGCGCCGAGACCCTCGCCGTCCACTACAGGCAGGCCGTCCTCGCGCTGGGCTCGTTCCCGCGCGCGCTACCGATCCCCGGGCTCGCCGAGCATGGGCTCAGCTTCAAGGACCTCGCAGACGCGATCTATCTCCGCAACCACGTGTTGCAAAGGCTCGAAGCGGCCGCGGCCGAGAACGACCGCCAGCGCGCTAAAGCGCACCTCACGTTCGTCTTCGTCGGAGCGGGTTACGCGGGAGTCGAGGCGCTCGCCGAGCTTTCGGATCTCGTCCGTGACGCGCTGCGCTACTACCCGCAGTTCCAGCGTCCGCGCCCGCGCTGGGTGCTCGTCGACGCGGCGCCGAAGATCTTGCCCGAGATCCCTACGCGTCTCGGTGAGTACGCGGCGAAGCAGCTCACCAAGCGGGGTGTGGAGATCCACACCTCGACGACGCTTGCGTCCGCCGGGCCGGGCACGGTCGTGCTCTCGGGCGGACTACGGATCGCGACGCACACGCTCGTCTGGACGGCCGGCGTCATGCCGAACCCGATCCTCCGCGAGCTCGGCCTCCCGGTGGACGAGCGTGGCGCGGTTCGCGTCGACTCGCTGCTGCGCGTCGAGGGGCACGACGGCCTCTGGGCGCTCGGCGACTGCGCGCGCGTACCGAACGAGCTCACGCCCGGCCCGGATCCACCCACTTCGCAGCACGCGCTCCGCCAGGCGCGCCGGCTCACGAAGAACCTGAGCGGCGACCCGGAGCCGTACCGCTTCCGCATGCTCGGCCAGGTCGCGACGCTCGGCCGCTACAAGGGGATCGCACTTGTCTTCGGTCTTCCTCTGCGCGGATTCATCGGCTGGTTCGTGACCAGGACGTACCACCTCTACCAATTGCCGCTCTTTTCGAGGAAGCTCCGCGTCGTGGCCGACTGGACCGTGTCGCTCCTCTTCAGGCGGGACATCGCCGAGCTGGGCAGGCTCGGGCACCCGCGGCGACTCGGCGATGACTGAGCTCGAGCGCTGCATCGACTTCATCGTCCGGCTCGCCGACCGCGCTGCGAAGACGAAGGAGCCGTCGCCGTACGGCGCCGCGCACCTGAACACGGGCCTTCCGCGAGTCTGGAGCCGCAACTACCTGTTCGCGGACAGCGAGCTCGGCACAGTCACTGCGAAGGAGCTCGCCGCCGAAGCCGACCGCATCCTCGGTGCTGCGGCCCTCACGCACCGCAAGGTCGAGCTCGTCGACGAGGAGGCCGGCGACCGCCTCGAACCCGAGTTCCGCGAGCTCGGGTGGCAGGTCGAGTGCGACGTAATCATGGTCGCGCGGCGCGATCTCGATCGCGACATCGACGCGTCAATCGTGGACGAGGTGTCGATCGACGAGCTCGTGCCGGTCTGGTCAGTCGGCTGGCAGACCGACCCGCGCGTCCAGGACGACGAGGTCGTGCGGCAGCTCGTCGAGAACCGGCGCGTGATGTCCGAAGCCGTCGACACGCGCTTCTTCGCCGGGTACGCCGACGGCGAGATCGGTAGCTACTGCGAGCTCTACTACGAACCGGACATCGGCCAGATCGAGGATGTGTTCACCCTCGAGCGGTTCCGAAAACGAGGCCTTGCGCGGGCGACCGTCACACGCGCCCTGGACGCCTCACGGGAGGCTGGCCACGACCTCACCTTCCTGATCGCAGACCGCGACGACTGGCCGAAAGAGCTCTACGCGAAGCTGGGCTTCGACGAGATCGGCCGTATCTGGGAGTTCCTGCTGCCGAAGATCGCCTGAAGGCCTCGAAACATCCCCCGTCGGAGGGAGGCATAGGCCCGAAAGCGGCCCTTTCGTTCGAGGAATGCGGCGTAGTTCGACCCGGCAGGTCGTGCCGGTCCTCCTCCTCGGAACCCTGGCGGCGCTGATCCCGTTCGTCTTGCAGCGGGCGTACGGGCACCGGCACGTGATGTTCAGCAGCGACGTCCACTTCGAGGGCGTCGGGCTGGCGGCGCTCACGGCCGCCCTCGCGTCGCTGGCGCTCACGATCCAGGGCGCACGACGTGGAGACGGGCGGACGGTCCTCGTCGGGACGGCGTTCTCGGTCATGGCCTCCCTGCTTGCGATTCACGGCCTCGCGACGCCCGGTGTCCTGATCGGCGACAACGGCGTGATCGCCTTCACGGGTGGCGCGACGCTTCCGGTCGGCGCCGCGGTCCTCGCGCTGACGGCACTGCCGGCTCTGCGGAGGCCAAAGAGCGTGCGCCCGCTGATAGTGCTCCAGATCCTCCTGCTCGCGGCCGTGATCACGCTCGGTGCCGTCGGCATGCTCCTGCCGAGCGCCGTCCCAAACGTTCCTGCGCCGGGCAGCCCTGCGGCGGTCAGCGCGCTCTTCATCGGTCTCGCCCTGTTCGGCCTACTGGCTGCGAGGGCGCTCCGGACCTTCCTGCTCACGAGACGTATCGCCGACCTCGTCGTGGCAATCGGAATCGTCTGGCTCGCGTCAGCGCTGCCGCCGGCGATGCTCCTCAGCTTCATGCAGCTCGGCTGGTGGATAGGCCACGGGTTCGAGCTACTCGGGATCGTCGTCGTGGCGGTGCCGGTCGCGCTCGACCTTCGGCGCTCGGCCCAGTCCCGGCCACTCGTCGGAGACGTCTGCGGCGCGGACCTCGTGCAGGCCGAGGAGGCCTTCCTCGGCTCGCATGTCCGCGCCCTCACGCTGAGCCTGGCGCGCAAGGACGAGTACACGGAGGAGCACACGCGCCGCGTCGCGCTCAGGGCCGTCCAGGTCGGCGAGGTGCTCGGCCTGACGGGCGGCCGGCTGCGCGCGCTCGCGACCGGAGCGCTCGTGCACGACATCGGCAAGCTCTCGGTGCCCGACGCGATCCTCCAGAAGCCAGGCCCGCTCACCGACGAGGAGTTCGAGGTCATCAAGCAGCACCCCGAATGGGGTGACCGGATGCTGGTCGACCTCGGCTTCGGGGAGGATGTCCGGCATCTCGTCCGCAGCCATCACGAGCGGCTCGACGGCTCCGGCTATCCGCACGGCGCGGAAGGATCGCTGATCTCGTTCGACGCACGGATCCTCGCGGTGTGCGACGTGTACGACGCGCTGATCTCGACGCGCGTCTACCGCGATGCCTGGACGCACGAGCGCGCGGTCAAGCTGCTGCGCGACGAGAGCGGGACGTCGTTCGACGGCAAGTGCGTCACGGCGCTGGAACGCGTGCTTGCATCCGAGCGAGCGCCGGTCGCCGCAGCCGTCTAGCCAGTACCATCTGAGAACCTCGAAAGGAGGGACGATGGGCCTAAAGGAGTTCTGGAAGAAACTGACGGGCGGTGACTCGGCCGAGCGAGAGATCGAGGAAGTTCGCGACAACCCCGACGAGGTGCCGCACAAGGTCGAGGACTACGAGGGAATGAAGGACGACCAGCGGATAGCCGAGCGCTACCCGGGCACCGAGCGTTTGTCCGACGACCACCTCTAGCGCAGCGTCTTCAACGCAGCGGTCAACGACTGTTTCGTCGTCAGCACGTCCGCGAACAGATCGCCGTGCTGCTCGACCCGGCGCAGCACCTCGTCCATCGAGAACGCGGCCGGGTCGAGTGACTCGTTCACCTCGTCCCAGCGCAGCGGCGTCGAGACCGGCGCCCCGGCCTTTGGTCGCACCGAGTAGACGGACGCGATCGTCTTCCCCTCGCCGTTCTGATTCGAGTCGATCAGCACGCCGCGCCGCTTCGCCCTCGTCCACTCGGTCGTGACGAGCCCACGGTTCGTGCGCGCGAGCGCGTTGGCGATGATCGCCGAGAACTCGCGCGTGTCCGCGTACGTGTGTCGGCGCGCGATCGGGACGAGGATGTGGATACCCTCGGACCCGCTCGTCTTCACGACGCTCTCCAGCTCGAGCGTCTCCAGCGCCTGTTTGACGAGCAGCGCGACCTCGATCGTCTCCGGGAAACCGACGTCAGGCGACGGATCGAGGTCGAAGAGCACCCAGTCGGGACGCTCGGGCTTGTCGATCCGCGAGTACCACGCGTTCATGTCGATGCAGCCCATGTTCACCATCCAGAGCAGCGCGAGCTCGTCGTTCACGAGCGGCGCGTCGATCCGGCGGCGCTGCCGTGGCTTGTCCCGCGTGGTGACGACGATCGACGCCGTCGGGATCCAGTCGGGCATGCCCTTCGGGGCGTCCTTCTGGAAGAAGAACTTGCCCTGCCAGCCGTCGGGGTAGCGCTTCAACGTGAACGGGCGGTCCTTGAGATGCGGGACGAGGACCGGCGCGACTCGGCGGTAGTACGAGAGCAGGTCGCCCTTCGTGATTCCCTCGTCCGGCCAGAAGAGCTTGTCGACGTTCGACGGCTTGAAGACGCGCTTGCCCTTGCGGATCTCGGCCGGGAACGGCTCGGGCTCCGCCCCCTCGCGCCGCACCTCGGTCGCGTCCTTGTCCTCCCGCAGGCCCTGGTAGGAGGGTGCGCGCAGATGCCCGTCGTGCGTCCATTCGGCGAACTCGACCTCGGCGACGAGCTTTGGCTCGACCCAGACGACATCGCCCTTCCGGATGCGGGGCATCTGCGGAACTTCCTTGAACGCCGGCGTCTTCCGCTCGAGCGGCTTCAGCTTGGACAGGAGCCGATCGATCTCGCGGTCGCTGAACCCGGTGCCCACATTCCCGGCATAGACGAGGTCGCCGCGCTCGTAGGTCGCGAGCACGAGCGAGCCGAGCGTGCCCTGGCGCCTGCCCTGCCCGCGTGTGTAGCCGGCGACCACGAACTCCTGCTCGCCGTGGCCCTTGACCTTGAGCCAGTCCCGTGAGCGCTTTCCGGGGAGGTACTTCGAGCCAAGGCGCTTGGCCATGATCCCTTCGAGGTGTTGCTGCTTCGCCGCCTTGAACAGCGCGTTGCCGTCCTCGAAGGTCTCCGAGAAGCGCACCGTCCTGTTCCGCTTGTCGAGGAGCTTCTCGAGCCGCTTGCGACGCTCCTCGATCGGCAGATCGATCAGCGGCTCTCCGTCGACCTCGAGCAGGTCGAAGACGAAGTAGACGATGGGGGTCCCGGGCTTTCCCTGCTGCATCGCCGAGAAGCTCGGCCGCCCGTCCTCGTCGAGCGCGCAGACCTCGCCGTCGACGACGCAGTCCGGGGTCTTCACCGCCTTGACGAGCTCCTTCGCGACGTTCTCGAAGCGCTTCGTGTAGTCCTGGTCCTTGCGCGTGCGCAGGTCGGGCTCGCCGCCCGCAACCGTGGCCATGATCCGGTACCCGTCCCACTTGATCTCGTACAGCCAGCCGCCGTGGGGTACGTCCTTGGCCTGAGTCGCGAGCATCGGCCGGTAGTGACGGGCCGCGCGTGCCTCGGGCGCGGAGTCGTCCTTCTTTCGCAGGATCAGCCAGTTCTTCGGATCCCCCGAGAGCTTCGCTGGGACGAGCGCGTAGGTGCCGTTGAGACGCTCGCCGTGCAGCCGAACCGTGAGCCCGCCGTTCTTCTTCTCCTCGACGAGCTCATACGTGCCCTTGTCCCAGATCTCGACCGTGCCAGCGCCGTACTCGCCCTTCGGGATCTCCCCCTCGAAGGTCCCATACTCGAGCGGGTGGTCCTCGACGTGGACGGCGAGGTGCTGCTGTCCGGGTTCGAGCGGCGGGCCTTTTGGCACGGCCCAGCTGGCGAGCGCGCCGTTTCGCTCCAGCCGAAAGTCGTAGTGGAGGCTCCGCGCCGCGTGGCGCTGGACGACGAAGATCGGGTCCTTGCCGCGCTTCTTGCCCCCGAACGGCTCGGGCGTCTTCTTCGGGTCGCGCTTGCGCTTGTACTCGGCGAGCTTCGCTTTCGGCACCGGGCTAGCTTGCCTGTTCGCCGATGGGGACGAGAAACGTCGACAAATGTTTCGACCCGAGCACTACGGGAAGACACGAGCTAGAAACAGGACGCGTAGGTACTGAAAAGCTCATCCCTCGACCAGGGGGGTCACACTCGGGGTCGGCCTTTGCGCCGGCCTCGAGGTTTCTCGGAACCGTTGACAACACTGTGGATGCTGTGGACAGCGGGACCGGCGAGAACTGTGGAAAACTGTCAGGAACCGCTTCGTAGAGCGGTTTGTGTGGGACGCGCCGTGTATATCCCGAGTCGGCGGTACCGCTCGCGACGTTGTTCACGAAGTTCCGCACCGGGGACCGCCGACAGCTCGTCGAGGGTCCTGCCGAGCGCCTGCCCGAGCAGGCGAGCTGCTTCGTCCGGGTTCAAGTGCGCACCGCCCTGTGGCTCCGTGACGATCTCGTCGATCACGCCCAGCTCGAGGCAGTGGATCGCGTCCGGCTTGAGCGCGACCGCCGCTTTTTCCTTCAAGGCCCCGTCGCGCCACAAGATGGCAGCGCAGCCCTCGGGTGAGATCACGCTGTAGATCGCGTTCGCCTGCATCAACACCCGGTCGACGAGCCCGATCGCGATCGCACCACCCGAGTTCCCCTCGCCGATGATGCACGAGACGAGCGGGACGGTCAGCCGCGCCATCAGCGCCTGGGAACGAGCTATCGCTCCGCCCTGTCCGTGCTGCTCCGCGGCCACGCCTGGGTACGCGCCCGGTGAGTCGAGGAAGGTGACGATCGGGAAGCCGTGCCGCTGAGCGACCTCCATCAGCCGCATGCCCTTGCGATAGCCCTCGGGGTGCGCCATCCCGAAGTTGCGGCGCTGGCGCTCGTTGAGGTCGCGGCCCTTCTGCTGGCCGATGAGCGCGATCGTCCGGCCGCCGAATCGCGCGAGTCCGGTCACGAGCGCGGGGTCCTCGGCGCGTGCCCGGTCGCCGTGCAGCTCGACGAAGTCCTCGAACAACCGCTCCACGTAGTCGAGCGTGTACGGCCGCTGGGAGTGGCGCGCCAGTTCGACCACGCGCCACATCTCTTCGTCCGAAGGCTCGGCTTCTTCGATCCGGTCGAGCTGCCTTTGCAGGCGCTTCGCGTCGCCTGTCAGCCGCGTTCCCCGCAGGAGCGGAATGCCGCGGAGCTTGTTCAGCCGTTCGCGGAGCTGTCGTTCGTCTTCAGCGGCCATTGGAGAAGAGTCGCAGAGTGCGGCCGAGAAAGGGCCTCAGCTCGGTCCTGGGCAGAATCGCGTCGAGGTGGCCGAAGCGGAGGTTGGACTCGGCGAGCCCGAAGTCGTCGGGGAGCTTTTCGCGCGTCGTCTGCTGCACGACGCGCGGCCCGGTGAACGCAAGCAGCGCGCCAGGTTCGGAGACAATGATGTCGCCGAGGCTCGCGAAGCTGGCGAGGACGCCGGCCGTCGTCGGGTGGGTCATCACGCTGATGAACCCGCAGCGCGCGTCGCGCAAGTCCTCGATCGCGCACACGGTCTTGGGCAGCTGCATGAGGGAGAGGATCCCCTCCTGCATCCGCGCACCGCCCGATGCTGTGACCGCGACGAGCGGCACCCTCCGCTCGACGGCGGAGTCCGCCGCGCGGGTGAGCTTCTCGCCGACGACGCTGCCCATCGAGCCGCCCATGAAGCTGAAGTCCATGACCGCGAGCTCGCACGCCTCGCTCTCGATCGCGGCGCTCCCGATCACCATCGCATCCCCGAGACCGGTCGAGACCTCGGCTTCGGCGAGCCGCTCGGTGTACGGGCGCAGGTCGAAGAAAGCGAGCGGGTCTTCGGACCGCAGGTCGACGGCCTCCTCGTGGAACGTTCCGGTGTCGACGAGCTGCGCGATCCGATCGCGCGCTCGCACCGGAAAGTGGTAGCTGCACTGCGGGCAGACACGAAGGTTCGCCTCGAGCTCGTCGTCGCGGTAGTGCGACCCGCAGGACGGGCACGTGTTCGGGTGCTTTCTCGCTCCGTCCGAGTTGTCGGGGCGATGCTTGTGCTCGATCGAGACGTCTATGCGTGGCTCGGCCAAGACTCCTCGATTATCCCTCAAGCTTCTCGAACACCAGGTTCGTTCGCTCCACGCGCATCCCGGCCCGCTCGTAGACGCGAACTGCGCCGGTCGGGTTCTCCGCGTCGACTCCGAGGCCAACCGCCTTGAAGCCGCGCCTCGCAAACTCGGCGAACGTGTGCTGGAGCAGCGCTTGCCCCAGGCCGCGCTGGCGGTACTCCGGCACCACACCCAGGATGCGCACCCAGCCGAGGCCGGGCTCATTCTCGGGCGCTCGCGAGAGGATGATGCCCGCAACCTCGCCTTCCTGCTCCGCGATGAACCACAGAGAACGGTCGAACGACGGCTCCTCGACCATCCAGTGCAGCCAGCTGTCGTACGGGTCGGGGGCGAACATCCACGTGTCCGCGAAGGACGCCATCTGCGCCTCGTAGACCCGGCGCTCCTCGCCCTCGCGCATCGCCCGGACGGAGACGCGGTCGGGCCACTCGGGCTCGGACTGGTCTCCGTCGAGGTCGATCCGCATGTGGAACGAGTGGCGCGCCCTGCGGTAGCCCGTCCGCTCGAACAGCTCGACGAGCGGGGCGTCGCCGGCGGAGGTGTAGCCCCAGAGCTTCTTGTCCGGCTCTTTCGTGGTCGCCCGCTGCTCGATCGCCTCGAGCATCACGGGCAGGGTCGCGGGATCGGTGCCCCTGACGTCCAGCCAGACGGCGTCTCCGTGGACGCCTAGGTCCGCATAGCCGCCGAGCCGGCCATCCGGGCTCTCGGCGAGCAGGACGTCCTGGCCGAGCTCGACGTCCGGGGACGTCCAGTACAGGAGCAGGTCGGCGGCGGTCATGTCGTCGGTGCCGTGCAGTCGGCGGGAGTGCTCGTTGAGCATCTCCGCGGCTGCCTCGACGTCCTCCTCGCGCGCGGGTCGAACCACGGTCATGCCGGCACGAGCTCCTCGAGGGTCTCCGGCAGATTAGCGAGGTCGGTCAGCTCGCGGTCCGGCTCGGGCTCGGGCTGCTCTTCGAGCCGGTTGATCCAGACCGTGCGCAGGCCGAGCTCGCGGGCCGGCGCGATGTCGTGGAAGAGGCTCGCTGCAATGTGCACGTGCGTCTCGCGATCGGCCGTCGTCGCCTCGAAGAAGCGCTCCCAGTGGCCGGGCGCGGGTTTGTAGGAGCCAACGTCCTCGGCCACGATCGCGAGGTCGACCGGGACCCCGAGCTGCCTCTGCGACGCCTCGATCAGGTCACGGTCGGTGTTGGAGAGAAGCGCGAGCATCCATCCACGGTCGCGGAGCTCGGCGAGCGCGGGCGGCGCGTCGGGGAACGCCGACCAGCCCGGGAGTGACTTCGCGAGCGCGTCGGCCTCGCCCTCGGGGATCTGGACGCTCTCATCCTGAGCCAACCGCTCGAGCGCGAGCGTGAGTACTTCGCGGTAGGTGTGGAACGGCTCGAACTCGGATTCGATCTCGGGCTCGAGCTCGTGGTAGCGCTTGAGCAGGCGAGGCGCTTCCTGAACGCCGAAGAGCCGCTCGAATTGGCCGCGGATCCCCGCGTTCCAGTCGATCAACGTGCCGTA
>Ga0307310_10000249_pt1 | contig 16552 bp, 14 predicted proteins | sample ER_DNA_197_FD_194502 | JGI IMG/M metagenome (GOLD analysis project Ga0307310, IMG submission 194502) | Bulk soil microbial communities from the East River watershed near Crested Butte, Colorado, United States - ER_DNA_197 | ecosystem: Environmental > Terrestrial > Soil > Floodplain | place...
CGAGGGAGACGTGGTACGGCATGATCACGTGCGCCGCGGTGCTGACGCGGACCTTGCCGGGATCGATCCCGCGGGCGGCGAGCATGTCCAGTTCGCTGATCAGGGTCGCAGGGTTGACGACGACGCCGCTGCCGATGACCGACGTGATGTGCGGATAGAGGACGCCCGACGGAACGAGGTGCAGCTTGAACACTTCGTCGCCGCTGACGACGGTGTGGCCGGCGTTGTCGCCGCCCTGGTAGCGGACGACCATCGCGACCTGCTCGGCGAGGAAGTCGGTGGTCTTGCCCTTGCCCTCGTCGCCCCACTGCAGCCCGACGATGACCGTAGCGGGCATCAGGATCCGCTCCTAGCGGCCGCCAGACGATCCAGATCAAGGCGCCACCTGAGCACGTGAGCGCGCGCGAAGCGCGTGCGTGCTTCCACGCGCGCACTCGAATGTGCGTGAGCGAGCGGCGCAGGGTGGCAACGAAGAGCTGGGTCGCTCTGGTGGCTGCGCCAAATGAAAAAGCCCCTTGCCCTAAGGGCTGGGACTTGGGTAGACCTCTCCCGACTCGCGCCGACGACTCGGCGCCGGACCTGATCGAAGACTCGAGTCCGCCTCACGGGACGAACGACGCGCCTTCCTCGAGCAACGGCCGACCTCCTGGGATGCGGGCTCGGTCCCGCGGTCTGTCGAGGACGGCCGGAGTATAGCAGTGCCCGGCCCGCCCGATCCGGACGTTCGCCGGTCGCTTTCCAGTACCTTCGGAAGGTCCAGCCGTCCGGCCCCGACGGCTAGTCTCAGGAGGTGATGCGCCTCCTCGGGGGCCTGGGCCTCGTGGCCCCGGTTCTGCTTGTTTTCATGCTCATTCTCATGCCCTCGGCGATCGATCCGTGGTTCCAGGAAGGGATCCGGTCCGTCGTCGCGGCGGTGGCGGCGGGGGCCGTCGGCGTCTCGCTGACGGCGATCCTCGTGGCGAATTACAGCCGCCTCCGACTGCGCCGGATCATTCGGGCGGCCGAACGCCTGGCGCAGGGCGAGCTCGGCGTCATCATCGACGCGCCGGCGCGCGGTGGCGGTCCCGAAGGACGTCTCGCCCGAGCGATCAACGCGATCTCGACCTCTCTGGTCGAGACGACCGACGCCGCGACGGTCGATCGGCTGACGGGTGTCTCGAATCGCCAGACACTGCTGGCGTCACTCTTCAACGAAGTCGACCGGGCGAACCGCTACGAGCGCCCGTTGTCTGTCGCCTTTGTCGACATCGATCACTTCAAGGCCGTCAACGACACGTACGGCCACTCGATCGGCGACATCGTCCTGCGGGGCGTCGCCCAGACGCTCAAGGCCAATCTTCGAGCGACCGATATGGTCGGCCGCTACGGCGGCGAGGAGTTCATGCTCCTCCTCACCGAAACCGACGTCGAAGAGGGCGCGATCCTGGCCGAGAAGCTGCGCAACCTCGTCGCGCGCCAGACATTCAGCGTCGAGGGCAACCCGGCCCTCTCAGTGACCATCTCGATCGGGATCGCGGGCGGCATGGGACAGGCGCTACGGACCGACACCCTGGCTCGGGACGCCGACGCAGCGATGTACTCGGCAAAGTCGCTCGGTCGCAATCAGACATACATCTTCGCCGAGCCAAACGAGGACGCGCGAGTGCCTCGTGCACCGATCTCGGCGACCGGACGCGCCCGAGCGGTCGAGATCGGCCGGATCGCCCGCGACGCGGCAACGGCATCGCTGGCGTCGGTCATCTCGCCTCGGGCACACTACGCCGGCCAGCCGTCGGCCCTGATCGCCTCGATCGTCGTGGCGATGGCCGCGTCCCTTGACCTGCCGGACGCCGAGGTCGACCGGATCCGCGTCGCCGCCCTGCTCCACGACGTCGGCAAGATCGCGGTGCCCCAGGAGATCCTCGATAAGCCGGCGGCCCTGACCTCGACGGAATGGCGGTCGGTCGTCCAGCATCCCCGCATCGGCCAGGTCATCCTCGAGCAGGCGGCGGCCCTCAAGGATGCCGTGCCGATCATCCTCCACCACCATGAGCGCTATTCCGGGCACGGCTACCCGTTCGGGCTCCGCGGCAACGACATCCCGCTGGGAGCACGGATCGTCGCGATCGCCGACGCCTACGACGCGATGATCCATGACCGCCCGTACAAGCGGGCGATGTCCCACGACAATGCGATCAAGGAGCTGCGACGGCACGCCGGAACCCAGTTCGACCCGCAGCTCGTGACCCTCTTCTGCGACCTCTTCGCGACGCATGCGCCGACAGCCGATCCGGCCCTCGCGGCGATTGCAGCCCCGCTCCACGCGGCCGCGAACCATCGATCCGTGTTGGCCGCCGGGACCGCGTCGGCCGCCGGCTCGTGGGCGGCTGTGACGAAGGCTGCCGACCGGCGCGCGACCGACCCGAACGCCGGGCGCACTCCCGACGAAGTGGTGATCCCCACCGAGCGCCGTGGGCGTCGTCGACGGCTCAAGGCGACCCCGGATGCGACCGAAATCCGTCCCCATGGATCGAGCGGTCGGACCGAGCCGGAGTCTGCCGCAGGCTGATCCCTCGGACGCGGATCCCGCGCGGGCCGAATTCGTGCCCCGCCGGCGCCGCCCCGAGTCGCGCAATCCGGTGTGAAGGCTCCGATGATCGCGAGCGAAGGGTCGCCTGCTAGCGTCCGCATTGCCCGCCAGGCAACCTGCCGGCCTCGCCGAACGGCCGATCGACGGTCCGCCGACCACCGAAGGTCAGTGCACCCGCCGGGGTCCCACCGCCGGGGCCGGCAATAACTCCGGACGATCGAACGGTCGTCGGTTGCCCATCCAGCCCACAGCCCGCCGCGTCGATCCCGCCGGAAACACGCAGGGTCGGCCCGATGTCCCGTCGGCCGATCGAGAAGGAGAACGCGGACCGTGAACAAGGTGCTTCTGGCTGGTCGCCTCACCCGCGACCCGGAGATGCGGAGCCTGTCGAGCGGCAAGGCCGTCACGCAGTTCAGCATCGCCACCAACGAATACATCGGCCAGGGCAAGGAGAAGGCCGAGTACCACAACATCGTGACGTGGGATCGACTCGCCCAGACCTGTGGCGAGTTTCTCGGCAAGGGTCAGCAGGTCGCCCTCGAGGGTCGCCTCCAGACCCGCAGCTGGGACGACGACCGCGGCGTCCGGCACTGGAAGACGGAAGTCGTCGCCAACCACGTCGAGATGCTGTCCGGCCGAAGGAAGAAGGATTACGAGGCCGAATCCGCGGCGAACGCCCTCGCCTCTCAGGCCACGGCCTACGGCGACGACGATGGCGACATCTCTGCCGCCGCCGAGCCGATCCCGGCCGGCACGGGCGAAGAGGAGGCCGAGACGGTCGCAGCCTGATCGGGCCCTCGACGGGCATTGACCCACGTTGCTACTTCCCGCGGACTGGCGGCGGAGCTCCCCTCCCCGCCGCCGGTCCGCCCCTGCCTGTGCGCCGGGTCGCCGGTCGATCGCCGGCGCCGATTCAGACGCGCGGCGCGACGAACTCGAAGAACGACACCGCGAGGATGACGTAGACGAGGACGAGCAGTGCTCCCTCCAGCCAGTTCGACTCGCCATCGAAGGCAATCAAGGCGCTGATCCCCACCGCGACGCCGACGGCCGCGACTTCGAGCGGCTCGAACACGAGGTCCATCGGCTGGCCGATCGCCAGGCCGAGCAGGACGAGGACGGGCCCGACGAAGAGCGCCACCTGGAGGCTCGACCCGAAGGCGACCGCCATCGCGAACTCCATCTTGTTCTTGACGGCGAGCTGAACGGCCACGAGGTGCTCCGCGAGGTTGCCGATCGTCGGGATGAGGATCACCCCGACGAAGAACTGGGACAGGCCGAACGCCTCGATGAACGGCTCGATCGCCCCGACGAGGATCTCTGAGAGGACGGCCAGCAATCCGGCAGCGACGAGCAGGACGAAGACGGCCGTGCGACCGCTCCAGGCGGGGCCGCCATGACCGGCGACCGGCTCGTGGCCGCCGAGCGTTTCGGCCGGGTTGGTGAACTGGAAGACGAGCGATATGACATACCCGGCGATGAGCAGGAGCGAGACGAGGACCGACTCCTCGACGAGGCTGCCGGTCGTCGGGCGAGCCGTCGACGCCGCGAACACCGCAGGGATGAACAGACCGATTGCCGCGAGCACGAGGAGAGCCGCGTTCGAGCCGGCGACCTGCCGGCTGAACCGCTGGGTCCCGTTCCGGAAGCCACCGAGGAGGGCGCTCGCCCCGAGGACGAAGAGCAGGTTGCCGATGATCGAGCCCGTGATCGACGCCTTTACCACCTCGATGAGGCCGGCCTGCAGGGCGAAGAAGGCGATGATCAGCTCGGCAATGTTGCCGAACGTCGCGTTCAGGATGCCGCCGACCTGGGGACCGCTGATCGCACCGAGTCGCTCTGTCGAGAGCCCGATGACCCAGGCCAGGCCGAGGATCGCGACGGCAGCGACGATGAAGAGGATCGTCGGGTCCGCGTGCAGGATGAAGTCGAGGACGATCGCCAGGACGGCGATGACCGTCGACGCGACGACCGCGACGCGGGCTATCGGCGAAAGCGGCCCCAGGATCGGGATGCCGTCCGGGGCTGGCGGGTGGGCTGCCGTCATCGCCGAATCCTAGCGGTCCCCTGGCGCGCCATAGAGCTGGCGCCGCGGAATCCCCGTCGCCGCGGCCACCCGGCGAGCGGACTCGCCCCGTGGCGTTCCCGCGGCGACGAGTCGTTCGACCTGCGCGATGGCACTCGCGAGATCCGCGCTGGCCTCGGCCTCTGCAGCCGCGCTCACGGCCTCCGCGCCGCGGCGCTCCCCGACGACGATCGCGAACTCGCCGCGGAGCGTCAGCTCACCGTGGCCGGCCCGCCGCGACAGCTCGCCGAGCGAGGCCCGGACGATCTCCTCGTGGAGCTTGGTGAGCTCCCGGCACACGGCCGCGGCCCGCTCCGGCCCGCAGGCGTCGGCCAACGCCAGGAGCGTCGCGCCGACGCGACTCGGCGCCTCGTAGATGACGGTCCCCCGCTCGTCGGCCGCGATCCGGGCGAGCCGCTCCTTTCGTTCGCGACCGCTCTTTGGCAGGAACCCCTCGAACGACCACCGCGGCCCGGCGATCCCGCTGGCGGCAACCGCCGCGAGGACGGCCGACGCCCCGGGGATCGGGATGACGACGCCGCCGCGGGCGGCCCAGGCGGCCACGAGGCCCTCGCCGGGGTCGCTGATCCCGGGGGTTCCAGCGTCCGTGACGAGAGCGAGGTCCTGGCCGCGCGAGAGATGCTCGACGAGCTGAGCCTCGCGGGCCGGAGCGCTCCGCGCGTGGTAGCTGACAGTCTTTGTCTCGACGCCGTGGCGATCGAGGAGCCGCCGCGTCAGGCGGGTGTCCTCGGCGGCGATGAGCGGCACGGCTCGCAGGACCTCGAGGGCTCGAAGCGTGACGTCGGCGAGGTTGCCGATCGGCGTGGCGACGACGTACAGCCGGCCGCCCGCCGCTTGCCCGTCGGCCGGCGCGTCGGGCGCCTGGGTCACCCTCGTGCCGAGCCCGGCCTGCGGCGCGGGTAGAGGTAGTCGACCCCAGCGGTACGCGGTCCGAGCTTCGCGATCGGCGGGACCTGGCGCTTGAACTCGGACCCGGCGATCATCCGGTCGACCCGCTCGACGAGCGCGCGATCGAAACCGAGGGCGACCACCTCGTCGACCGAGCGCCGCTTGTCGACCCGCCAGAAGAGGAGCCGGTCGAGGACCGGGTAGGACATGTCGGCCTCGGCCTCGTCGGTCTGGCCGGGCCACAGGTCGGCCGACGGCGCCTTGCGGATGATCGCCTCCGGCACGCCGAGCGCCTCCGCGAGCTGGCGGACCTGGCTCTTGTACAGGTCGCCGATCGGGTTGAATGCGCAGGCACTGTCGCCGAACAGGGTCGTGTAGCCGATGAGCGACTCGGTCTTGTTGCCGGTGCCGACGACGAGCCCGCCCCAGGTGACTGATCGGTCGTAGAGGACCGCCATTCGCTGGCGGGCCATGAAATTTCCGCGCCGCACGGACGACGCGTCGGGATCGGTGCCGAAGTACGCATCGACCATCGGGCTGATGTCGACGAGCTCGCTCGCGCAGCCAAGCCGGGCGACGACGGTCTCGGCGTCGGAGCGCGATGCCGGCGAAGACGTCCGGTAGGGCATCAGCACGGTGAGCAACCGCTCGGCTCCGATCGCCTCCGCGACGAGGAACGCGACGACGGCCGAGTCGATGCCGCCCGACAGTCCGATCAGGGCATTCTCGAAGCCGGCTTGGCGGAGCTGGCCGCGAATGAATTCGCCGATCACCGTTCGGGCGATCGTCGTGTCGATCGCCAGCTCGTCCGGGAGCTCGAAGAGCGCTGTCACGAAGGGGTCCTCACCGGCGCCCGGACCTGAAGCCGATCGGATTCGCGACGGGATCGCCCGGTGCCACGTCGAGGCCGGGCTCGGCGAGGTCGTCGGCCGTCGAATCGTGGGCGAGTCCGGCGCGCTCCGCGACGATTCGCCGCAGCTCGCGCACGTGAAGCTCGGGTCGCTCGTCGCGGAGCAGCGGCAGGCCGACCCGCTCTCGACGGATGTCGGCCAGGTTGATATCGACCGTGAACAGGCCCTCTTCGAAGAACGGCGCCGAGAAGATCGTCTCGCCGCTCGGTGCGATGACCTCCGAGCCACCCCAGAACGAGATCGATTCGTCGACCCCCACCCGGTTGCAGAAGACCGCGAACGAAGTCGTGAGCTGGGCATACGTCCGCATGAGCAGGCGCCAGGAGGTTGCCGTCCCAAGGCCCACCTCGTTCGTTGCCGCGAGATCGCGCCCCGGGGACGACGAGACGTTGATGAGGATCTGGGCGCCGTCGAGCGCCAGGACCTGGGGCACGGCGAGGTGCCAGAAGTCCTCGCAGACCGCGAGCCCGATGCCGGCCCCGAGCCGCGACGGCACCGCCCGCAGGAGATCGCCCGCGGCGAAGAAACGCCGCTCGTCGAAGAGGCCGTACGTCGGCAGGAAGAGCTTTCGGTGGACGTGGACGATCCGGCCGTCCTCGAGCAGCGCCGCAGCGATGAACAGGCGGTGATCGCCCGACTCCTCGACGAACGAGACGATGACGGAGAGGTCCTTCGTGGCGTCAGCCAGCCCCGCGAGCCGCGGATCGTCGACGCGGATCGCCACGTCGGCGGCAAGGTCCTGGAGGAGGTAGCCGGTCAGGCCCAGCTCCGGGAACACGACCAACCCGGCACCCTTGTCGCGGGCCTCCTTGATGATCTCGTGATGGCGGGCAAGGTTCTCGTCGAACAGGCCGAGCCGGGGCGCGATCTGGGCCAGGGCGATCTTCAGGGCTTGCACGATCGGAGCATAACGGCCGACGGGCGGTTCTCGCGGGCGAGCGCCCCGCCCTGGCGCGTTGTGCGTCGCGTTCGGTTCGCCTACCTCGTCAGCAGCCGCTGCTGCGTCGTCGACTGCTCGACCCACGCCGCGAGGTCGGGCTGGACGGCGGTATAGAGCGTCAGGGCCGCCACGAGCGCCTGGCTGGAGCTTGTGATCGAGGCCGCGCTTCCGGCGTCGATCGCCGCGCGAACGTCCTTCGCCGCGGACGAGATCGCGCGGACGGCCGCTCCATAGCGATCGGCGAAGGATCGCATCGGCTCGAAGATGTTGATCTTGTCGAGGTTCGGCAGGAGCACGTCCAGGCCGGCGAGGCCATCGGCGGCCTTCCTCATGAGGGCGAGGTCTTCGGTCGCGACACCCTGGTTGAAGTCGTTGATGGCGGCGAGGATCTGGCCGTCGGCCACGCCGAGGGCGTCGATGCCCAGGACGGCATTGCCCGGCCAGGCCGTCGGCTGTGGCGTCGGTGGGACGGCGCCGGAACCGGCCGGCAAGGACGTCCCTGGTGAGCTACTCGGACCGACGGCGACCGGTGTGCCACCCGACGGCGCGGGCGCCACGGCGGCCGGACCGCAGCCGATGACGATGACGAGCGCGAGGAAGGGCGCAACGACGATCAACAGGGAGCCAACGCGGCCCCTCGCGCCGTTCGCCGGGATGCGGGTCATACCGGATCGGCGACCGCCGTGTCGAGTACGGACTGGGTCGCGACGACCTGGGAGACGGCCTTGTCGCTGACCTCTTCGGCGAAATGGCAGGCGGTCCGGTGACCCGTCTCGAGCGGCCGCAGCTCCGGTTCCTCGGTGGCACATCGTTCCGGGTTGCCGAGCTTCTCGTAGAGCCAGCAGCGCGTGTGGAAGCGGCAGCCCGACGGCGGGGCGGCGGGTGATGGCACGTCGCCCTTGAGGACGAGGCGCTTCTTGCGCCGGCGCGGGTCGGGATCCGGGATGGCCGAGAGGAGGGCCACGGTGTACGGATGACGCGGGTCGCGATACAACTGCTCGACGGCGCCTTCCTCGACGAGCTTGCCGAGGTACATCACGCCGACCCGGTCACTGAAGTACTGGACCACCGACAGGTTGTGGCTGATGAACAGGTACGTCAGGTTGAAGTCGCGCCGGAGGTCGAGCAGGAGGTTGAGGACCTGGCTCTGGATGGACACGTCGAGAGCGGACACGGGCTCGTCGCAGACGACGAGATCCGGTCCGAGGGCAAGAGCCCGGGCGATCCCGATCCGCTGGCGCTGGCCGCCGCTGAACTCGTGCGGATAACGCCGCGTGTAGTCGCGCCGCAGCCCGACGATCTCGAGCGAGTCCTCGACGCGCTTGTCGCGGGTCTTGCGGTCCGTGACGCCCTGGGCGAGCAACCCCTCGCCGATGATGTCACTGACCGGCATCCGGGGGTTGAGCGACCCGAACGGGTCCTGGAAGATGATCTGCATCCGGCGCCGCAGCGGCCGCATGTCGTCAGGGTCCACGTCGGCCAGCTCGAAGCCGTCGAAAACGACCTTGCCCGCCGTCGGCGGGGTCAGCTGGAGAACCGTCCGGCCGAGCGTCGTCTTGCCGCAGCCGGACTCACCGACGAGGCTGAAGATCTCGCCAGGATAGACATCGAAATCGACGCCGTCGACGGCGTAGACCGTGCCGATCTGGCGTCGCAGCAGTCCGCCGTGGATCGGGAAGTGCTTCTTGAGGCCGCGGACGGCGAGCAGGGGTTCCTGGTGCCTCCGTTTGGCCTGCGCAGCGGCTTCCTCGGCACTGCCCGGCGCTGCGACCTCGGTCCGGGCCGCGCCGGGATGGATTCGGATGTCGCGGAGCGGCACGCCGAGGCCTTCGCCGGTCGACTTGCGCGCCTCGCGGACAAGCGTCCTCGACCAGGTGACCTCGCGCAGGAGGTTGACGAGGACGGCCACGGCGAACATCAGGTAGACGCCCTGGTAGACCGTGAAGAAGAACGCCGTGTTGCCCGTCAACCCGGCAGTGCCGGTGACGACCTCTGTCAGCGCATAGATCGAGGCGATCGCGATCAACCCAGCCGCGGCGAGGGCAAGGATGTAGCCGGTCCGAGACCTGGCCAGGATCAGCCGCGACGCCGTGTAGCACGCCGCCGCGAGGACGACATTGCCGACCGTTGCCGCGAGCAGGTCGGTCGTCGGGAGGTTCATCTTGGCCAGGCCTCCGGTGACGGCCTGGAAACCGAGGAAGATCGGCGTGAGAAGGAGATAAACCGTCAAGACAAGGAGCTGGCCACGAGCCGTCCGGACCTTGCCCGGGAGGCGGGTGCGGAGGCGGCCCCGGATGCGCGGCACGACCGTGCCCGCGACCTCCTGGATCGCGTCGGGATCGTCGGGATCGTCGGGATCGTCGGCTTGACCGGATGTCGTCATCGTGGTCGGTTCGTGCTCCCTGGTCACTGGTCGGAGTGTCCCTGGCCGAGTCGCATCGCCGATGTATGCCGCTCGAGCGCGGCCGGCAGGCGGCTGTCACCGGCGGGCGTATGGAGGTGGCATCGTGCGAGCTGGTCCGATCCCCTCACCGGCGCGAGCTCGGGGGCGACCTGCCGGCAGAGGTCCCAGGCATACGGGCAGCGCGGCTCGAAACGACAGGCCGGTGGCAGGTTGAACGGGTTCGGGACAGTCCCGGTGATGACCGACAGGCGGCCGCCGCGCTTCTCGACCGTCGGGATCGACTCCAGGAGGCCCATCGTGTAGGGCGCCTTCGGATTGAGGAGCACTTCGTTCGCGGTGCCCTGCTCGACGATCTGGCCGGCGTACATGACGATCACGTTGTCGACCATCTCGGCCACGACACCGAGGTCGTGCGTGATCAGGAGAAGCGCCGAATCGGTCCGATCCTGGATCGTCTTCAGGAGCTCGAGGATCTGGGCCTGGATCGTGACGTCGAGTGCCGTCGTCGGCTCGTCGGCGATGAGGAGCTTCGGCTCGCACGACAGGGCCATGGCGATCATGACCCGCTGGCGCATGCCGCCCGACATCTCGTGGGGATACTGCTTGACCCGCCGCTCCGGAAGCGGGATGCCGACAAGGCGGAGCGACTCGATCGCCCGATCCCAGGCCTCGCGCCGCTTGACCTTCTTGTGGAGCTCGACCTGTTCGGCGATCTGGTCCCCGATCGTGAAGACGGGGTTGAGACTCGTCAGCGGCTCCTGGAAGATCATCGCGATGTCGTTGCCGCGGATGCGCCGCATCTTGTCGATCGGCATCGACAGGATCTCGCGACCATCGAACCAGACCTCGCCCTCGACGATCTCGGCGGGTGGGATGTCCAGCAGTCGCATGATCGTCAGGGCGGTGACGCTCTTGCCCGAGCCTGATTCGCCGACGATGCCGAGCGTCTGACCGGCACCCAGGCTGAACGACACGCCGTCCACGGCCGGGACGATCCCGTCCAGGACGTGGAAGTGTGTCTTGAGATTGCGGACGTCGAGCAGGGCGTCGCCCACTGGAGGCGCACCGAGCGGCGCCGGAACGTTGACCGTCTCGGTCATGCGCGCGACCGCGGGTCGAACGCGTCGCGGAGACCGTCTCCGACGAAGTTCACGGCGAGGACGGTGATGATGATCGCCGAGCCCGAGAAGAACGGCCACCACCAGTTGCCCTGCGGGATGAACGTTCTCGCCTGCGACAGGATGTTGCCCCAGGTGGGCGTCTCGGGGCCGACGCCGAAGCCGAGGAAGCTCACGAACGCCTCGCTGATGATGTTGCCCGCGATGATCAGCGACGCCGCGACGATGATCGGGCTCAGCGCATTCGGCAGGATGTGCCGAAAGATGATGCGCCGGTCCGTGACCCCGACCGCGCGCGCGGCCTCGACGAACTCACGTTCGCGAATCGACAGGAAGAGGCTCCGCACGAGCCTGCTGACGCCCATCCAGCTGAACAGCCCGAAGATGATCACGATGATCAGCGCGCTGCCCTGGCCGAAGAACTTGCTGAAGACGAGGATCACGAACAGGATCGGCAGGCTCAGCATCACGTCGACGATCCGCATGAGGAAGTTGTCGAGGAAGCCGCCGATGAAGCCCGCGATCGCCCCGACGACCGTGCCAATGATGACCCCGATCGCCATGCTGCTGAAGCCGATGAACAGCGACGTCCGGGCGCCGTTAACGACGAGCGTCAGGACGTCGCGCTGAAGGCCGCCCGTCTCACCGAACGGGTGAGCCAGTGACGGACCGCGTCCCTGCGACACGATCACGTCCGGCCGGGTCACATTGCTGAACGAGAACGGCAGCAGGATCGGCCCCAGGATCGCGATGAGCAGCAGCGCCCCAAGCAGGCCAAGGCCGATCAGGGCCAGGTTGTGCTTGCGGAACTTCCGCCACGCGAGCTGCCACTGGCTGAGGGACTCGAGACCGACCTCGTAGTCGGGGTCGCCAGCTTCCTGCTTTCGCCGTTCGATGTCGGCGACCGCGACGTCGGGGACCGGGCCGCTCTTGATTTCCTGCGACATGGTGACGCCGTCCCTAGTACTTGATGCGCGGATCGACGACGGCGTAGGCGACATCCGCGAACAGATTGGCGAACACGACGATGAGCGACGTGATCAGCAGCACGCCCATCAGCACCGGGTAGTCGAACTGCGTCGTCGCGTCGATCGTCAGCTTGCCGATCCCGGGCCACGAGAAGATCGTCTCGGTCACGATCGCGCCCGTGAACAGGAACGGGATCTCGAGCCCGATGTTCGTCACGACCGGCAGGAGGGCGTTGCGGAGTGCGTGCTTGAAGGTGACGCTCCTGCCGGGCAAGCCCTTGGCCTTGGCCGTTCGCACGTAATCCTGGCTGAGGGCGTCGATCATGCTCGCCCGAACGAACCGCGAGTCGCCTGCGATGTTGACGACGACCAGGGTGAAGACGGGCAGGATCAGGTGCTTCGCGACATCGAGGATGGCGTTGACCGGATGCTGGCCGAAGTAGACCCAGTAGGCGTCATTGCCGAACGCGGGCGAATTGCGGATGTCGACCATCCCGCTGACGGGCAGGATCCCGGACACACCGAAGATGTAGATCAGCATGATCCCGAGCCAGAACGTCGGCATGGCAAAGCCGATGTAGCTGAAGATCGTCGAGATCTGGTCGAACCAGGAATAGCGTTTGATCGCCGAATAGACGCCGATCAGGATGGCCGAGCCGATCCAGATGATCAGGGCAAAGAAGGCCAGGATGAATGTCGGCAATGCCGCCTGACCGATCCGTTCGCCGACCGACTGGCCGGACGTGATTGAGAAGCCGAAGTCGGCGTGGAGCAGCCCGTTGGACGAGCCGCTGATGGCCTCCGGCAGGAAGTTCGGCCAGCCCGTCGGGCCAATGATCGCCAGGCCCTCGGCGTCGGGATTGCAGATGCCCATCCAGCGGCAGTACTGGATCGGGATCGGCTGGTCGAGGCCCCAAGCCCGCATGAACGCCGCTTTCTGGTCGTTCGTCATTCTGGGGTTATTGGCGAACTTCGCCTGTGGGCCGCCCGGCGCGGATAGAAGGATGGCGTAGACCACGATCGTGATGCCGATCAGGACAGGGATCGCCTGGATCGCTCTCCTGACGATGTACTTCGTCATCAACTCACCGCCTGTGTCGTGCCACAACGTCCGACGTGTGACTCATCGCCCGCATCGCTTCGCCGGATTTCGAGGATGGTGGCACACCCGTGGCCACCGGTCCAGATAGCACTCGGGGCGCCCGCGCTGGGCGCCCCGAGCAGTTCTTCACAACCCCGTAGGGGTCATGTCAACTCAGCCTTTGACGAACCAGTCGACGGCGTTCCAGGTCGGTCCGGCCTGGGTCGGGTTTGCCGCGAAATTCCCGAGCTTGTCGCCGACGAGGTCGACGTTCTTGCGGTAGTAGAGCGGGATCTCGACCGTCTTCTCGACGTAGATCTTCTGGAACTCGGCCATCGCGTCCTTGATGACCTTGAAGTCCACGCTGTTCTTGACGGTGTCGAGCGCCGTATCGATGCCAGCATCGTTGACCTGGGCGTCGTTGACGCCGACGGGCTCGTACTGGCTGCTGTGATAGCTGAAGTAGTTGCCGAGCGGATCGATCGAGGACGAGAACGCATGCTCGGCGAGGTCGAAGTTGCTCGTCGAGAGCGCGCACGGCGTGTCCGCGGTCGCCTCGTTGTAGCCGGCGAAGATATTGGCCGCGTCGACCGCGTTCGGAACGCCCTGGATCCCGACGTCCTTGAGCCAATTGGCAATCAGGGCGAGGGTGTCCTGGCGAACCTGGCGCGTCGTCGTGCAGAGCTCGATCTTGGCCTTGAGGCCGCCCTTCTCACGGATCCCGTCAGAACCGACGGTCCAGCCGGCCGCGTCGAGGATCGACTTGGCCTTCTCCGGATCGAAGGTTGCCGGAGTCTGATCCGCGAAGAACCAGGCACCGGGGGAGATGTTCGTGTTGGCGATCTGGACGGTGCCGCCCAGCAGCCGGGTGTTGATCTCGGCCTTGTCGATGGCGAAGGAGACGGCCTCGCGCATTGCCGGATCTGCCATCGGGCAGCCGGTGCCGCGATCGGAGACGGCGCTGTTACGCGAGCATCCGCCGATCTTCTTGGCCGCGTCGAAGGGGCCTTCCGACCAGTTCGGGCGGAGGAACTCGTAGAGGAGGGCCGGGATGGCCGAGACCTTCGAACCAAGATCCTGGACCTTCGGGATGTCCGAGTCCTGGAGGTCGGTCGCGAAGTCGACTTCACCGGCCTTGAAGCCGGCGATCATCAGGTCGGCGTCGCCGTACCACTTCCAGATGAGCGTGTCGAGGTGGGCCGGCTTCTGCGTCGCCCAGCTCAGGTAGTTCGTGTTCTTGGTGAGGCGCAGCTCCTGCTGCGGCGTCACGGACTCGAACTTGAAGGCGCCGCTGACCGGCATCTTGAGGATGTCCGTCGCGTTGAAGCCCTTGCCGTTGACGATGTCCTTGACCGGGATCTTGCCCAGGGTGTGTCGCGGCAGCGGGGCAACCATCATCGTGATGTAGCCCTCGAAGATCTTCGTGAAGTGCCAGATCATCGAGGTGTCCGAAGAGCACTCGATGCCGTTGTCCTTCTTCAGGTCTTCGAATCCCGACGTGATGACGCCGGCGTTGTCCTTGTCGAGGACCCACTCCCAGGCGAATTTGAAGTCGTCGCAGGTCAGGGGCTGACCGTCGGACCACTTCAGGCCGTCGCGGAGTGTCCATGTGACCGTCATCGCGTCGCCACCGTCGCCGGGAACCTTGACGCCACCGTTGGTCGTCGTCGGAACCGTCGTTGCGAGGTCAGGCGCATAGCGATAGTCGCTCGTCAGGACGACAAGGCTGGCCCACGCTGCCGAGGCGACGTTGGCCTCGGTCACCTGGCCGACGTAATACGGGTTGAACTGGTTGGCTTCCTGCCAGTCGCCGATGATGATCGTGCCACCGTCGGTGCCGGCTTCCGGCTTGTACGTGGTGGTCGTCAGGTCGATTTCAGCCGACGAGGGGCTGGCTCCGCCTGATGGCTCCGTCGATGCCGGGGCCGTCGATGGCGCCGACGTCGAAGCCGACGGCGACGGGCTGGCTGCTGTCCCGCATGCCGCAAACACGATCATCGTGCTCGCGAGCAAGCCTACGAGACGTTTCCGCATCAATACTCCTCCCAATGAGTGTGTCTCCCCACACTGCCGGTCACAGTAGCCTGATTCGGTGCCGCCGCGTCCTTCGGTCGCCTTCAGGTCCGCTCAGGCTTCGCCTGTGTGGACGGGTCAACAGAGGGGCGCGCGCGAACACGCGGTAAGCGTTCGGCTCCTGCGCTGCCGGTATGATGGGCACGACGCCCACCAGTGTCAAATTGCCTCCGGCGGTCTTCCGGTTGGTTCGGCCGGGGCCACCTCCTTCCGTTCTGGCCTCGTGTCGTCGGGGTACCTGCGCGGGCCGCTGCCGGTTGATTTCGCGGCCGCTTCGATTGCTGGCAGGACTCCTTGATGGGTCGTCGAGATGTAGTTCGCCTCGATCCGCCGCTCGGCCGGCGACGGCACGACTCGGTCGAGGTTCGGCGATGGTCCGGCGCCGCCCGACGCCCCGCCAAATCGGAGCGGAACGACGAGGACGGCGACGAGCGCGAGGCTCATCGCCATGCCGGAAACGGGCGACATGATCTTCCATTGGGCCGGCCGCCAGCGCGTCAGTCTGTCCCGCAGGCGTGGCCACGCATCGACGGCCGGCTCGACGCGGCCGGCCTCGTCGCCGATCCGGCGAAGAGCCGTGATCGTCTGGACGATCACCTCCAGGTCCGCCGTGCAACGCGAGCACTGGTCGAGGTGGGCGAGGGCCGAAGCCGTTGCCGGTCCGATCTCTGCGTGGTCGACGAAATCGACCAGGACCGACCGATGCCGGGCGCAGGCCCCTCCGAACTGGATCACGAGGCTTCCACCTCGTCGTTGGGAAGCGGCAGGTAGGCGCCACCGAAGCGTTGGTCCCGCTCGAGCTGGACCCGAAGGCCGCGAAGCGCGTAGTGAAGGCGCGATTTGACGGTGCCCAGTTGGATGCCGAGCACCTGGGCCGTCTCCTGGAGCGACAGGCGCTGGAGGTAATAGAGGACGACGACGCCCTGGTGCTTCTCGGGCAGGGCGGCGATCCCCTCGCGAACGATCTGGCGCAGCTCCGCCTGTTCCGCCCGCTCGGCCGGCAGGGGCCGATCGTCCGGCAGCCGGTACTCGGTCGACTCGTCGATCGGGCCCGTCTCGAGCCGCCGCCGGGACAGCCGCGAGTAGCAGAGGTTCAGCGAGACGCGGTGAAGCCACGGCAGCGGCGAGACGTCCTGGTGGAACGTGTGCCGATACCGATGGGCGCGCGCAAACGTGTCCTGGAGAATCTCTTCAGCCGCTTGCCGATCGCCGGTAAGCCCGTAGGCCGTGCGGAAGATCGGGTTGCGATAGCGAGCGAAGAACTCTTCGAAGGCGTCCATATCGTCGGCCTGGACACGGCGCAACAGCTCCGCATCCAACTTCTGATTGGCCGTCGACGCGGCGCCTCCCGCAGCGTCGTTCGTCGTCTCATCTCCGTGCGCAGCCTTGCCCCCCGGCCTGTCTTACTTACACGATACTCGGCCGAGAGCGCAAAGGTTCATTCGCGTCTGCGAGCGTTTCGGTTCTGGGTCGAGTGCCGCGGCCGCCTTTTCCGGGCCCTCACGCCGCTCGAT
>Ga0307310_10000250_pt1 | contig 16473 bp, 18 predicted proteins | sample ER_DNA_197_FD_194502 | JGI IMG/M metagenome (GOLD analysis project Ga0307310, IMG submission 194502) | Bulk soil microbial communities from the East River watershed near Crested Butte, Colorado, United States - ER_DNA_197 | ecosystem: Environmental > Terrestrial > Soil > Floodplain | place...
AGGTGGTAAAGAACCGCGTCCACCTCGATCTGAACGTCAGCGCCAAGAGGGAGGTCGGCGCGGAGGAGGGACGGCGCCGGGTCGATGCCGAGGTCGAGCGGCTGACCGGGGTGGGTGCCAGCGTCGTCCGTCCCGGGGGCGAGGAGCGCGGCGAATACTGGGTCGTGATGCAGGATCCGGAGGGGAACGAGTTCTGCGTCCAGTGAAGATCGGCCGCTAGACTGCATCGGGCCATGCAGAAGTTCGTCGTGACCGGGGGTGTGCCGCTCCGCGGCGAGGTCGGGATCGCCGGAGCCAAGAACGCCGTCCTGAAGCTGATGGCGGCTACCGTGCTCACCGATGAGCCCTGCCTGCTCACGAACGTGCCGCGCATCAGCGACGTGGCGATCATGCGCGAGACGATGCGCGACATCGGCTTCTCGGTCGGGTCGGTGGCGGGCGCCGGCCTGCAGATCGCCGCCCGCGAGGCCCAGTGGCTCTTCGTCCCGCTCGAGGCGGCGATGAAGATGCGCGCCTCCTTCATCCTCCTTGGCCCGCTGCTCGCGCGCTTCGGCCAGGTGATCATCAGCAACCCCGGCGGCGACCGCATCGGCCGGCGACCGGTGAACCTCCACGTCGCGGCGATGGAGGCGATGGGTGCGCGGATCGAGTACAAGAACGGCTACTACTTCGCGTCGGCGCCGGGTGGCCTGCGCGGAGCACGGATCTCCTTCCCGTATGTCACCGTGATGGGCACCGAGAACGCCCTGCTGGCGGCCTCGCTGGCGTACGGCGCGACGGTCATCGAGAACGCCGCCCGGGAGCCCGAAGTCGACGACCTGATCGCGATGCTGACCGCCATGGGTGCGAAGATCGAACGCACCGCGCCCCATCGGCTGGAGGTCGAGGGCGTCGAGCGCCTGAGCGGGGTCGAGCATCGGGTCATCGGGGATCGGCTGGAGGCCGGCACATTCGCCATCGCGGCCGCTATCACCGGGGGCGATGTCCTGATTCGCGGCGTGGACCCCGAGCACCTCGCCTCCTTCCTCGAGGTGCTGGGCCGGATGGGCGTGCCGTTCGAGGCCGAGGCCGACGCCCTCCGCGTGCACGGGACCGATGCCCTGCGCCCATGCGATATCGAGACGCAGCCGTACCCCGGCTTCGCGACGGACCTCCAGGCCCCGTTGGCGGTGCTCATGACCCAGGCGTCCGGCAAGAGCACCATCCACGAGACGATCTACGAGGACCGCCTCGAGTACACGCGCGAGCTGTGCCGCATGGGTGCCGCCATCGAGGTGCTCGACGAGCGCCACGCCCGGGTGAGCGGGCCCACACCCCTGCAGGCCGCCGAGCTGCAGATCGCGGACCTCCGGGCCGGGGCCACCCTCATCCTCGCCGCCCTGGCGGCGCAGGAGACGAGCGTCATCTCCGGTGTCGAGCACGTCGACCGGGGCTACGAGCGGATCGAATCCAAGCTCGTCGCGCTCGGCGCGCAGATTCACCGGATCGACGCCTAGGGATCCGCGCGCCTAGGCTCGTGGAACACCCGGTGTTCCAACCGACCGGGGATGGACGGGAATCGGGCGGCTCGGCGGTCGTCCCACGATGCGCACTCACCGGAATCGCCGATGTCGCGCGTTCATCGGTCGGTCATCGGTCGGTTGGAACACTTGGCGTTCCGCGAGGGTCAGGGCTGGCAGCCCGGGCACCAGTACGTGGTGCGCGGGAGCTCACCCTGGGGGCGGGCCTGGATCAGGAGCCCGCATCGGCGGCACGGACGACCGGCGTGGCCGTAGACCCAGAGCCGTCCGGCGCCGTGAGCGCCTCCCGTTGTCACGCGAGCCCCACCCTCCGCGTTCGCGCGCAGCAGCCGACGGGAGGTTGCGAGCACGCGTGTCAGCGAGGCGTCATCGAGCTCACTGACCAGGCGCCACGGGCTGACGCGCTCGATGAAGCAGACCTCGCTCTTGTAGACATTGCCGATTCCTGCGACGGCCCGCTGGTCGAGCAGCGCCTCACCAAGCTCGAGGCTGCTTCGCTCACGCAGTCGTTTCTGGGCAGCATCGGCGTCGAAGTCGGTGGCCAGCAGGTCCGGTCCCAACGCCCCGAGGGTCGGGTGCCGCGCGAGCTCGCGACCCGTCAGCAGCTCGACAGTCGGGGCGTTGAAGCAGACGGCGACCGCATCGGCCGTCTCGAGGATGACGCTGGCCTGGACTCTTGGCAGCCTCCACTTCTCCCCCGGCCGATACCGGTGCCACGAACCGCTCATCCGCAGGTGCGTCCGCAGGGTGAGGCCGCTGTCAAAGCCGATGAGCAGCTGCTTCCCACGTGACTCCACGCTCGTGACCGCGGCGCCCACCAGCCGGTCGAGATCCGGGACCCGTCGCATGCCCGGCTGCGCCTGCGCGGTGGCCGCCGTGACGGTGCCGCCAACGAGCACCGAGCGGAGAACGACAGCGGTGCGGAAGATCGTGTCGCCCTCGGGCATCGCTGGATCGTAGCGGTACGCGACCGGTAATCAGACGGTAATTGGCCGGGTGGCAGCCTTCCGACGTGGCCACCAGCGATCGGGCCGACGATCGAGGGCGTCGTCGTGCTCGATACCTCATGCGCCGATTCGGCGAGAACGTTCGGCTGTACCGGCTGGCAGCCGGCATGAGCCAGCGACGGCTCGGCGAGGCGCTGCGTGTGTCGCACTCGACGATTGGCCGTATCGAGCGCGGACACGGCCGTGTCGAGGTCGTCTTCGCCGCCCGGTTGTGCGCAGCCCTCGGCGCTGAGCTATCGCTCGACAGCCATCCGGTGGGGAGCCCGGTGCGCGACCGCGGCCATCTCGCGCTGCTGGCTCGCTTTCAGTCGCAGATATCGCCGATCCTGGGCTGGAGGACTGAGGTCCCGTTGCCAATAGCCGGCGACCTGAGGACCCTGGACGGATACCTGCTCGGGGAAGATTTCGACGGCATCGTTGAGGCAGAGACACGCCTCGACGACCTCCAGGCGGTCGAGCGCCGGGTCCATTTGAAGCAGCGCGACAGCCGGGCCCGGCGAGCGCTCGTGGTCGCCAGCGATACGCGCCACAACCGCGAAATCCTCGCCTCCACGCCAGAATTCCGCGTGCGCTTCCCCGTCTCGACGCGAGCTCTTCTGCGGGCGCTGCGTCGCGGCGACGATCCCGGTGGGGACGGGATCGTCCTCCTCTGACCGCGGATGGTGGAACGCCCAGTGTTCCAACCGACCGACGGCGCCGGACGAGCGCGATCCTGACCTCGCCGGGAACGCCGTCACCGGTCAATTGGAGTTTGCGACGATCCACGCAGCGGACAACGCCCGATGCGACCGGGTTCCCAAGCCTTCGCCGGTTGGTTGGAACATCGCGGGATCCAGGAGGGGCCACCCTCGGGGTTGGTGGAGGGTTGCATCGGTATACTGCGGGCGCCCCAGGGAGCCACGCATGAAGATCGGTATTGACCTCGGAACCGCCAATATCCTCGTCTACGTCAAGGGGCGGGGCGTGGTGCTCAACGAGCCCAGCGTGGTCGCCATCAGCGAGGACGACAATCGGCTGCTGGCGGTGGGCGAAGAGGCGCGCGAGATGATCGGCCGAACGCCCGGCAACGTGCGGGCCATCAGGCCGATGCGCGACGGGGTCATCGCCGACTACCTGATCACCGAGGCCATGCTGCGGTACGTGATCAACAAGGTGGCACGCGTTCGGCTATTCAAGCCCGATGTGATGATCAGCGTGCCGTCCGGCGTGACCAGCGTCGAGAAGCGTGCCGTGCGAGACGCGGCACTAAAGGCCGGGGCACGCGATGCATATCTGATCGACGAGCCGCTGGCGGCCGCGATCGGCGCCAACGTGCCGATCGGGGGACCGTCGGGCAACCTGATCGTCGACATCGGCGGCGGTACGACCGAGATCGCGGTGATTGCCCTCGGCGGGATCGTGGTCAGCCAGTCGGTGCGGGTCGCCGGCAACCGCTTCGACGAGGCGATCGCCAGCTACATCCGTCGCAAGTACAACCTGATGATCGGGGACCGGACCGCCGAAGAGGTGAAGATCCAGATCGGTGCGGCCCTGCCGCTCGACGAGCCGCTGCGCATGGAGGTCAAGGGCCGCGACATGATCGCCGGCCTGCCGCGCACGATCCCGATCACCTCGACCGAGATCACGGAGGCGATCGAGCAGCCGCTGCAGCAGATCATCACCGCCGTCCGGAACGTGCTGGAGCAGACGCCACCCGAGCTGAGCTCCGACATCATCGACAAGGGGATGGTGATGTCGGGCGGCGGGTCGCTCCTGCGCAACCTCGACACGCTGCTGACGCAGGTGACCGGCATCCCGTGCCACGTGGCCGAGAACGCGCTGAACAGCGTGGCCGTGGGTACGGGACTGGCGCTCGAGCACCTGAGCACCTACCGCAAGAGCCTGGTGAGCCAGCAGTGAGCGTGGCGGCGCCGGCTGCCGCCGTTCGGGCCGCATCGCGCGAGCGGACGGGGAAGCCCCCTGACGAGGCACGCGTCTTCGCCGACTTCCACATCCACACCCGATTCTCGCGCGACTCGCTCCTGGCCGAGGAGCGCTTCATCCGGGTGGCTCTGGAGCGCGGCCTGACGCACGTGGCCATCACGAACCACAACAACGTGGAGGGCGCCCTGGCCGTCCGGGCCAAGGTGCGCGAGCTGGGCCTGGAGGGTCGCCTGACCGTCATCCTCGGCGAAGAGGTGAGCACGAGCGACGGCGAGGTGGTTGGTCTCTTCCTGGAGCGGACCATCCCGCGCGGGCTCACCGCGGACGAGACGGCCGATGCGATCCACGCCCAGGGCGGCCTGGTCAGCATTCCGCATCCCTTCGACCCGTTCCGTAACGCCCATATCCGCGAGGCGCCCCTGATACGGCTGGCGGAGGCGGGCAAGATCGATGCGGTCGAGGTGTTCAACTGCCGCGTCACCCTGGGTCGTCACAACGTCGCGGCCGCGGAGTTCGCGGCCCGCTACAAGATCCCGGGAATCGCGGCCTCCGACACCCACTCCGCGTACGAGATCGCGATGGCCTCCAACGTGCTGCCTCCCTTCTCGAGCGCGGCCGAGCTCAAGGCGCTCCTGCCCAGCAACACGTGGCATGCGAGCCGATCGACGGTGCTCATTCACGTGACGACACGCTGGGCGGTCTGGAAGAACGTGTTCGACACCTGGCGCGGCAAGCGTGCCGCCGGCGGACCGATCTTGGGCCCCGAGCCGCCGGAGAAGGTCGCCAAGGAGCCCGTCGAGCGCCCCGCCCCGTCCGAGCTGCCCAAGCGAGAGCCGGAAACCACCTCGCGATCAGACGACAAGGACGGGCCGGATGACTGACTCGGAGATGGCGGACCCCGAGCTCAACAGCACCGACGTCTCCCTCGCTCGGCGCCTGCTGAACTGGAAGACGATCGGCTCGATCATCTTCGGCGTCGTCCTGCTGGTTCTGCTCTTCCGCTACGTCTTCAACCAGGATCTCGGCGAGATCTGGACCCGGATCAGCCACGCAAATCCGGCATTTCTGCTCCTCGCGTTCGTTGCGTACTACCTGACCTTCCCGCTGCGCGGCTTCCGCTGGGCCTATCTCCTGCGCAGCTCCGGCACGCCGGTGGCCGTGACCGATGCCACCGAGATCCTCTTCCTCTCCTGGTTCGTGAACTGCGTCGTTCCGGCCAAGCTGGGCGACGTCTATCGGGCGTACCTGCTGCGCGGCAACTACGGCGCCTCGATGTCGCGAACGGTCGGGACGATCTTCATCGAGCGCAGCGCCGATATCGTCGTCATCTTCGCGCTGGCGCTGGCGGCCGGCTTCTGGAGCTTTCGCGGCCGCTCGCGTCCGGACGTCGACGCCGTCTTCTTCGTCGGCTTCCTGGTCGCCGCGGCCCTCGTCGCGCTCCTGATCGCCCTCCGCTTCTACGGCCACCGGCTGACGCGCTTGCTGCCCGGACGGGTCGCGGAGCTTTACGAGCGCTTCCACGAGGGCAGCACCGGGAGCCTGACGCGACGAACGCTGCCCCTGGTCGTCGTGGTCACGGTCGCGATCTGGATCCTCGAGGGATTCCGCCTCTACTTCGTGATTCGCGCGCTGAACCTGCCCGAGGTCGGACTTGGGATCAGCGCATCCATCTTCGTCACGCTCATTGGGGCGCTCCTGACCGCAGTCCCGCTGACGCCGGCAGGGGTTGGCTTCGTGGAGGCGGCGATCGTCATCGCGCTCGGGTTCTACGGAATCGCGGGCGGCCCGGCGAGCGCGGTCGCGCTCACGGATCGGGCGATCAGCATCCTGAGCGTGATCGTGCTCGGCGGCATCCTGTACGCCTTCAGCCGCAAGGTCCGTGTTGCGCACGGAGTTGCCACACCGCGGACCGCATCGGACTGACCTTCACCGCTCGCGCGGTACCTTCCTCCTATTGAGGCTGGCCCGCCGCGCTGCGATTCTCGGGTTGCTCGCGCGCACCACCAGACTCGAGCTCGTTTCACCTGGTGGCGCCGGGCGAACGGAAGGCGCCAATGACGTTCCAGACGCCGCGCTCCTTCAACAGCTGGCTGCGTGGCCAGCTGAAGGAGAAGAAGATGAGCCAGCGGCAGCTCGCGCTGCAGTCGGGGGTGGATCATTCGACCATCTCGCGGCTCATCAAAGGTGACCGCATGCCGTCGCTCGGCACCGCGACAAGGCTGGCGCGTGGCCTGCGCGAGATCCTCGACGAGGCCGATGGGCCGACCTACTTCGCCTCGCTCACCAACCGGCAGATGCTGCCCACCAGCCGGGTCGAGTACGCCCTGCGCGGGGACGACGCCCTGATCGAGTCCGATGTCCGCGAGCTGATGCAGTCGTACCTGTCCATCCGCGCCCGCCGTGTGCGCGATGGCGCGAACGGCAACGGCTTCAGCAACGGGGCCTAGCCGGGACCCATTCGGGTCGATCGTCGATTCAGCTTGAACGCGCGCGGCGGCAGGATTGGCAGCGTTTCCGCCCCACCCCACAGCAGCCGCGCCCTGCGGACGTTGACCGCGTCGTAGCCCTCGTCCACGCCCGGCGTCTCCATCACGAACGCCGTTCCCGCGGCCTTCAGGCGCGGGTCGCGCAGGAGGGCGCCCAGGCCGATCGGACCGATGCGACCGGCGCCGACGTGCTCGTGCCGATCCCAGCGCGAGCCGAGCTCCGACTTTGAGTCGTTGAGATGGATGAGCGCCAGCCGATCCAGCCCGATCAGCTCCTCGAAGCGATCCAGGACACCGGCGACCCCCTCGGCGGTCGAGATGTCGTAGCCGGCTCCCCACAGGTGAGCGGTGTCCAGGCAGAAGGCCAGTCGCTGATGACCGCCCACGCCGGCGAGGATCTCGGCCAGCTCTTCGATGCTCGAGCCCAGGCTGTCTCCGCCGCCCGAGGAGTTCTCCAGCACGAGCCGGGTCGGTCCGTCCGTCTCGCCCAGCACGGCGGCGACGCTCTCGCCGATGCGCCGGATCCCTGCAGCGTGCCCCTCGCCGCGATGAGACCCGATATGCGTGTTGACGAGGGTGGCGCCATACGCCGGGGCCCGCTGCATCTCATAGGCGAGCCCGGCACGGGACTGTGACGCGAACGGCTCCGAGCCGCCCGCGAGGTTGATCAGGTAGCTCGCGTGAATCGCGACCGGCGCGATCCCCTCCCGGCGGAGGTAGGCGGTGAACTCCGGTGCGTTGGCAGGTGGCTCCGGTCGGCGGCGCCACGCGGTCGGGTTGTCGCTGAAGATCTGCAGCGCGCTGCAGCCAATCTGGCGCGCTCGCCGCGCGGCTTTCATCAGGCCGTCGGCGACGCCCAGGTGCATGCCCACGGGCGGAGCCTCGCTCGGCCACACCAGTCTTCGGCGGGGCTCCGGTCGTGCTAGGGTGCGAGCCATGGCTGCCGAGGATCCATCCCGCACCGACCTGCTGACCGTCGGGCTCCTGGTGTTCTTCCTGTCGTTGATCGTGATCGTGGCGGCGTTGCTCGTCCTGCCTTCGATCCTCTGATCGGCGGCCTCAGCGCCCCCGCCCCCGGTCCTCGCCGACGGGTTGAATCAGCCCGTAGTCGCCCTGCCGCCGACGATAGAGGACCGCGATCTTCTCGTCCTCCGCATTCAGGAAGACGAAGAAGGCATGCCCCAGTTCCTCCATCTGTCCGATGGCATCCTCCGGGAACATCGGCACCATGTCGAAGCGCTTGATCTTGACGACCGACGCTTCCTGCCCCTCCGGCTCGGCATCCTCATCGGCTGTGGCTTCGCCGCCCCCTCGGCTGGGCCGCGTGTCGTCGTCGACCGCTCGCTCGCGGACCGATCTCGGCCGTTGCTTGGCTCTGACGACCTGGCGCTCGAGCTTGTCGAGGACCGCGTCGAAGGCCGCCATCGGCGTGGCACCAATGCCGGTCGATCGCACGACGCTGCCATTGACGTGGAGCGTCACTTCCGCAACGTTGGCCTCCTCGGCCGTATGGGACGCATGACCGATCAACTCGACGCTCGCCTCGGAGTCGGGGTGAGCAACCCGGTCGAGGCGGCTCAGTTTGCGCTCGATCTCGCTCCGCAGGTGGTCGCTCAGCTCGACGTTTCGAGCCGTCAGGTTCGTCTTCACCGCCGGTCTCCCCTGCGCTGACGATCGGCCTCTACGGTAGCACCGAGCGTTTCAGAGCTCTCGTGCGATCGTGAAGCCGAACACGCGCTTGCAACGAGCCTCGAGCAGGACCGCAGCGCAGGCCTCGAGCGTCGCCGACGTGGTCAGGATGTCGTCGACAAGGATCACGGCGGGCGGTGGTTGCGCGGTGGGTCGCGCGGCGAACGCTCCGCGAAGATTGCGCAACCGGCCGGCACGATCGAGGTGATGTTGCCTGGTCGTTGCCCTGGTGCGAATCAGAAGATCTGACGTTTGCAGCCGGGTGGCGCGCCCGAGGGCGTCCGCGAGGAGCGCCGCCTGGTTGTAGCCGCGCATGCGCTCTCGCTCCGGGTGCAGTGGAATGGGAGTGAGGGGGACGCGTCCGGAGATGGCCAGCAGACGGTCCAGGGCTGGCACCGCAGCCTCCGCCAGCGCGCCAGCCACCTTTCGTGCTCCAACATATTTCAGGCGCTGCAATGCACGGCGCAGGGGACCCTGGTAGGCGAAGGCTGCCGCGGCGACCTCGAAGCTGTCGCCGACGATCCAACCGCCATCCGCCGCCAGGAAGCGATCCGCGTCCCGGCCGGCTGGCCTGAGAGTCGTCCGACAGGCGTCGCAGAGGACATCTCCATACCGCCCGCAGCCGGCGCATGCCGAAGGCAGGAGCAGCTCGAGGAGCGACATCGGCGCAGCCTGCGCCAGCGGTCAGTACTCGGTGCTTACTCCGCGGTTACTCGGCCCCCAGTGGGAGATCGGCGATGGCGAGCTGGTCGCCGGCCCGGGTAGCGGTGCCGCTCAAGGCCCCAGCGGGCAGCTCGAGACAGTCGCGCGCGCCGCGTGCCCACCACACGACGCGCCAGGGCTTGAGGCCAGGAACGACCTTCGTGACCCGCGCAACTTTGTCGATGAAGACGACATCGATTGGATAGCGCATGAAGAACATGTGGATCGAGGGCGAGCGCTCGATCAGCAGAGGCTCGCCGGGTGGCGGTGTCCCCAGTAGCCCAACCGTGCGGTCGCGTGCTGAGCTTGCGATGCGGCAGCGGTCGACCAGCGTGGTATTGCGGGTGACATTGGTGATCTCGACGAAGCGCGGCACGGGTCAGGCGCGCGCGGGTGCAAAGAGAGACGACCCGGTCCGCCCCCCGGACCGGGTCGTCGTCCTCGCCGCCGCTGAGCGGACGTTCGTCACTCGGCGAGGATCCTAGCGGACAAGCGCAACGCCCCAGTACGCCGCCTGGACGTCCCCGGAGCCGGGAGCGCGGAGGACGCCGGGACCCATGTAGCCACGGAACGTTCCGCCGAAGCAGCCGGTCGAGCCGTTGCCCGGCGTGCCCGAGACGACGCTGTCGGTACCGCAGCGGCTACGACCGCCGTTCAGATCGACCCAGTCGATCTCGAAGGCGGTCCAGTCCTGCAGGTGGTACCACATCGATTGTCCGTGGCCCGGGCCGGCAGTACAGGCGTTGGCGAGCTCAGAGCCCGCGCCCGTCGGCTCGTCTGCACACGTCGCGTCGAACAAGGGAATCAGCACGGTGGTCCCAGCGGGGGCATTCTGCTCGGGTCCAGGTGGCACGGAGTACTGGTTGAGCGCGTCCTGCAGGCCCGCGGTGCTCTGGTTGCCGGTCTGCGAGACGTAGAACCAGTCCGGGATCGTCATCGCCGGGTTACTCGGCGAATTGACCGAGCAGAGCAGCTCAGCCGTCCCGTTTCCATGCCCGTCGCAGGCATCTGGCGTTCCGGGCTCGTGGACGTCCCAATCCAACCAGCCGACGTTCCCAGGGCCGCCCGAACAGAGCGGGACGACATAGTACTGGCCCAGCGTCCAGCGCGAGCCCACGGGATCGGTCACGACCCCGTTGGTGTTGTCACACCCGGTGATGGTGACCGGGAAGGTGATCGGCAGGACCGTGCTCGGCGGGGCCTCGGAGACCACTCCGGTGCGCGCGGTCGCGGTCGTCCGCGTGGTCATGGTCTGGAAGCCGATGACGCCGGCGAGGAACGTATCGAACTCCTTCGAGCCGTTGGCCTCGACGCCGTACGCGGCGGTGGGTGGAGCGGCCGGACCACGCGATCCAACCGCGATCGGTCCGGCAAGGCGGTTCCCGTTGAAGTCGGTGTAGTAAGCGCTGTCGAGATCGACGTTGTTTTCCCCTGCGGTGATCTGGACCGCAGTCAGCACGTTCGCGTCGCTGTACGGTGCAGCTTGGCCTTGGATCGTGTATGGAAGGTTCTTGGCAAGAACCACGGCACCGGCCTCTGCAGCCGCGTCGGTGCCGTTCTGGCTGTCGCGCTGCTCGCCCCAGGCGTGGCCGCCGTCGACGACGAGCGCGACCATCGCGATGAACGCCAGCATGCCGACCGCCACGATCACGATGACCTGGCCGCGCTCGTGTTGGGCCGGTTCACCGGCAGGGCTGGAGCGGAACACTTGATGAATCCTCCGAATGAAGCTCATGGGTTTGGGGTCTCGACGCGCATGACTGCTGTCGAGCTGATAATCGGGTTGAAGACGGCGCCGATCATCGGCGTCACGGGTTCGAAGTCATAGGACACAGTGACCGTGCAGGCACTGTCGATGTCCGTACAACCGGACAGCGTCACCGTTACGGGCAGGCCAGGCGACTGATCGGTCGCCTCATTTTGAATGGCAATGGCATTCTGGTTCACGATGGCGACCCGCGCCGCAGCTCGCGCGGCGTTCGAAACGGTGTTGTAGGCGTAGATCGCCCGGCCCATGTCGAAGAGGCCGATCAGCACGAGGATGAATACCGGCAGGATCAACGCGAACTCGACCAACGATTGGCCGCGCCGATCGCGCCGCCGGAATGGCGTGCTCATGGCTTCAACGTCACGCCTGAGGTACATGCGTACTGCTGGCCCGCCACAAGGCTCTGGCGGCCCACCACGAAGGGGGTTTGACCTCCGACGTACTTGATTGTCCCTGTGAAGTGTGCCGTAGACCACAGTCCCGGGGCGGCAGTCGTTGACTTGTTCGTGAAGTCAGGCGCGACGCAGGGGGTGGGTGTTGGCGCGGGGCCTGGCGTCACCGTCATGGTCGCGGTCGGTGCCTGGCAGGCGTCAGCGGCAGGGTTCTGACCGGCGACATACTCGCTGTTGTGACCACTCGGGTTGAAGCTGCCCGTGAAGCCGCTCGACGTCCAGAGGCTGCGCGCCTCGCTGACCGTACGACCGATCAGCAGCGGGACCTTGATGAGGCCCGAGCTGCAACCCTGGGCGGTGACCGAGTCCACGACGATCGACGAGTTGAGGGGGATGCATGTCGACTCGGGAGTCGACGTCGGGGTCGTGGTCTGCAGCGTCACGCGATCGGTGTTGAATCCAGACAACGGGCTGAAGGCGCTCGGATTGAAGCCACGGCCGGCCCAGGCGGTCCGAGCATCGGCCACCGTTCCACCGACCATGTTCGGCACCAGCGCGCACGCGGGGGGCGGCGGCGGGGGCGGCCCACCGCCCGGCACCGAGACCAGCCCCGCGCGGATCGGGAAGGTCGATTCGGCGTTCAGCTCGATCGGATTCCCGGTCACCGCGGCAATGAACGGCGTGAGGAGGGAGAAGTTGCAGCTCAGTCCGACGACCGCCCTATCGCCCGGTGCGGTGCCATCGGGGAAGCTCGGGATGGGGAGCGTGCCCGGCAGGTCGCAGTTGATCGCTGCAGCATCGGCCCCAATCTGGGCGAGGTATTCGGCGCGCTTTGGGTCGCTCGGGTCTGCCCAGTCGGCGGTCGGGAATTGGGCGGCATAGTTGGCGCCGATGCGAGCGGCATTCTGGAGTCCGACCCAACCGAAGAACACGCGTCCAAAGTCGACTGCGAGGAGCAGCAGGAGGACGAGCAGAGGCAGCACCAAGGCGAACTCGACCATGCCCTGTCCGCGGGTGCTGCGCTTGCCTCGGATGCGCCAGACGATATTCACCGATTACCACCTATGACAGTCAGACTTGCCGCGAGCCTACTGGGGCGACCTTGCATGTCACCTTGCACGGTAACCGGCAACAGGTGTGCCGGGGGTGGTACTTCCGTTCAGTCGGCCGCAACCGGTTCCGCCGGCAGGACGATCCGCACGGTCGTCTCCGCTCCGGGCGTCGAGGTCGCGGCCATGCTGCCGCCCATCAGCGCGAGCAGTCGGGAAGCGGTGTAGAGGCCGACCCCGCTGCCGTCCGGTGCCAGGCGGCGCGCCGCCTCCGACCGGAAGAAGCGATCAAAGGCATGGGCCGCGGTCTCTGAATCCATGCCCACCCCATGATCGGTCACGGCGACCTCCTCGACCATGGCGCTCTTCGCCGCGCGATCCGCCCGGGTAGCCGCCCGGCAGGTGAGCACGACCTCGATCGGCGAACCCTCCGGGCTGTACTTGACGGCATTCTCGAGGACCGCCCACAGCGCCTGCTCGAAGCGGTCGGGGTCACCCACGGCCAGGCGGTCCGGTCCCTCGATGCGGAGATCGAACCCCCGTTCGGCGCGGATCGAGCTCCACGTTCGTCGCACGATTGGTTCGACACGGAACACTTCGCGGCGCGGCTGGATGGCGCCCGCCTCGAGACCGGACATGGTGAGCAGCTGAGCCACCATCCGCCGCATGCGATCCGCCTGGTAGCCGATCGCCTCCAGGTCGCCGCTGGCTTCCGACGGGAGCGTCTCCCCGGTGCGCAGCTCGGTGGCGAGAGCCGAGATGCTCGTCAGGGGCGTCTGCAGATCGTGGGTGACGCCACGAAGGAAGTCAGCCTGCACTCCGGCGAGACGCGTCAGCTCATCCGCCTGCTGGCGAAGCCGCGTGTAGAGGAGCCCGTGCTCAATCGCGGTGGCTGCGTGCTGGGCGAGCAGCGTCACCAGGCTCCGTTCGACGGGCGTTGGTTCTGGCCGACCCTCCCAGGGCGCGAGCAGAATGGCGCGCAGCTCTCCCTCAGTGGTGACATCCACGACGACGAAGGCTCCCCATGGCCCCTGCACGAATCGCACGGGTGTGTTCGGCCCGTCCGGCACCGCCGCGGTGGTCGCCCACGCATGCAGATCCTCGAGGGGACGGGGCCCGTCCGCCGGGCCATAGACGCCGCGTCTCAGCGCCTTCTCGGGGCTGCTGAGCACAGCGAGGCTCCAGGTCTCGTCACCCGTCACCTGCTGGCACGCCTTCACCACGTGCCGGGCAACCGCACGAAGGTCCTCGCTCACCGGGGCAGCCGCCACCTCTGTGGCGAGCTCTCGCATCTGCCGATCTCGCTCCGCGAGCAAAGACGCCAGGCGCCGATACGCCTCGCCCCCCGCCGACGCGTCGCCCGCCGGGGCTGCGCTGCCGGGATCGCCGCGCTCGGCGAGCTCCACCAGGGCACCGATCTCACGCCCGAACGTTCGTGACGCGATGACGGCAACGATGCCTGCCCACGCCAGCCCCAGGAGACCGATGAAGGCGAACAGGGTCCCTCGCCCCATTCCTTCGAGCGCATCGCCGCCGAAGGCGATGACTGCGCCGAACGCGATCAGGGGCGGCAGGCTGACGACGAGCAGGAGCGCGAGCAGCCGCAGGGAGATGCCAATGCGATCCACCGGCTCAGCCGGCGGCGAGTGCAGGACCGCCGAGCGACGCCAGGCGGTAGCCGGTCCCCCGGTCGGTGAGGAGATACCGCGGCTGATCCGGATCGAGCTCGAGCTTCTGGCGGAGTCGCCGCACGGTGACCCACACGTACGAGGCATCGGCGCCATCCGAATCCGGCCAGACGCGATCGAGCAGCAGCTGGGTGGAGACGGTGCGGTCGAGTGATCCCACGAGCACCTGCAGGAATCGCGCCTCGATGGGGGTCAGCGGCTGCATCCCGGCGCCGGTCGTGACCTCGCGAGCAACCAGGTCGATCTGCACCTCGCCGCCATCGAGAATGATCTTCGGTCGGCCGCCGCCGACGCGACGCAGGACGCGATTGATGCGTGCGACCAGCTCCTCGAAGCTGAAGGGCTTGGTCAGGTAGTCCTCCGCAAAGGCCTCGAGCGAGGCGACCTTCGACGCATCCGCGTCGACTGCAGAGAGCACGATGATCGGCAGGTCCACCAGCCGCTTGACCCGTCGCGCGAGCTCGACACCATCCATGCCGGGCATCATCAGGTCAAATACGGCGAGCGCCGGCCACGAGCGTTCCAGCGCTGCCAGCGCCGCGGGGCCCGAGGTCGCGGTCGAAACGTCGAACCCTTCCCGGGTCAGCCGGCGCGAGAGGAGGGAGAGGAGCGACAGGTCGTCGTCGACCAGCAGGATTGCCGGCCGCAGCGCCGGCTGCATCTCAGATGCCGATGCCCTTGACGACGGTGATCACCGCCGGGCCCAGGATCACGATGAAGATCGTCGGGAAGATGCAGCCCACCATCGGGAAGAGCATCTTGATCGGCGCCTTGGCGGCGGCCTCCTCGGCGCGCTGGCGGCGCTCGATGCGGAGCTGCTGCGACTGGACCTGCAGCACGCGGGCGATCGGCACACCGAGCTGTTCGGCCTGCACGATGGCGCCGATGAAGTTCGAGATCGGACGTGCGTCGGCTCGCTTGGCCACGTCGCGGAGGGAGTCGCGCCGCGTTCGCCCCATGCGGACCTCGGCCAAGGCCTGGCGGAACTCGTCGACGAGTGGCCCGCTCATCTTCTCGACCACCTTGGCCAATGCCGCATCAAAGCCGAGCCCGGCCTCGACGGAGATGATCAGCAGGTCGAGGGCATCCGGGAGCTGGAGCACCATCTCCAGCGAGCGCTTCGAGACCCGCTTGCCAAGCCAGTACTCGGGGATGATGTATCCGAAGATCAGGCCGACCACGCCGAACAGGAACCCGAGGGTGATGCCGCCCAGCAGAAGCCCGACCAGGAGCAGCACGATTCCGAGCACGATCGCGACGAGGAGCTTGACGCCGACCCAGTCAGCGCCGCGGAGCCCTCCGGGATAGCCGGCGCGCTCCAGGCGTGCCTCGGTGCGCGCGATAACGCCGCCCTGGTCAGCACCTCGACGCCCGAGCGTGGAGAGGCGCTTGACCATGGGTCGCAGAGTGCGCTCGAAGAACGGCTGCTGCAGCTCCATCTCCTCGAGCGTCTGGGGCGCGACGACCAGCTGCGAGAGCCGCTGCTGGACTGCGTCCTGCGGCGGACGCACGGCGAGGCCAAACGTGACGAGGAGGACGGCCGCCGCGGCGATCGCGGCGATGATCATTTCGGGTGGCATCTGCACTACACCTTGATATCGATGATGCGGCGAATCAGGAGGTAGCCGCCGAACATGCTCAGGCCGCCGACCGCAAAGAAGAAGGCGCCCAGCGGAAGCCCGAGCATCTCCGGTGGCTTGTCGAGCATCTTGCCCATGTAGGTCGGGCTGATGAGGAACAGGATTGCCCCCAGGGCCACTGGCAGAAGCATCAGCACGTAGCCGCTGTAGCGCTGCATGGCGGTGAGGGTCTGGATCTCCCCGGTGATCCGAACGCGCTCGCGGATCGTGAAGGCGATCGCGTCGAGAACGGTGGCGAGGTTACCGCCGACCTGCGTCTGGATGACGATGGCCGTGACCATCAGCTCGAGGTCCTCGGAGGCCACGCGGCGGACGAGGTTGTTCAGGGCGCCGGTGAGCGACATGCCAAGGCTCATCTCGCGAATGACCCGGTCGAACTCGGTGGCGAGGGGCGGTCCCGACTCGCGCGTCACGAGCTCCATGCCCTGGAGGAACGAGGACCCGGCGCGGAGCGAGTTCGCGAGCAGGGTGATCGTGTCGGGCAGCTGCTTGTTGAAGTTATCGAGCCGCTTCGCCTGCCGCCGCTTCAGGTACCAGCGCGGCGCGAAGGCGCCGAGGACGAAGAAGATCAAGAGGGCGATCGGGTTCCGGAACGCAGGGAAGATGAAG